>Ga0335075_10019192_pt1 | contig 10120 bp, 10 predicted proteins | sample Lox_Sample_24_FD_206723 | JGI IMG/M metagenome (GOLD analysis project Ga0335075, IMG submission 206723) | Soil microbial communities from Loxahatchee National Wildlife Refuge, Florida, United States - Lox_Sample_2.4 | ecosystem: Environmental > Terrestrial > Soil > Wetlands | place: USA... | reverse complement strand
TCTCTCAGGCTCTGCTCCTGCTCACGAACGCGGAGCGCGGGCCGGGCGAGCCTGTGTTGCGGCCGTGGCTGGCACGGGCCCAGGACCGGTTCCGCGCGCTGGCCCGGGAGGCCGACCTCGCGGTCATCCTGGCGCTGCACCCGCCCGGATGGGGCGCCGACTTCCTGGCCCCCGTCCCGGGCGGCGTGCAGACGACCATCGGCGACCTGCTCGGCCAGGTGAGGTCCACGCCGCCGGCCCAGGTGCGGCGCGAGGTGGCCGAGGCGCTGCGGCGTCAGCCCCCGGTCGAGCCGCGGGTCGCGCGTGTCCTGGGCGGCGATGACGCCGCCGGGCGCTGCGCCGACATCCTGGCCGTCGCGTGGCAGGCGCTGCTCGAGCCGGAATGGCGGACGCTGCGGGCCGTCCTGGAACGCGACGTGGTCTACCGGGCGGGCCAGCTCGCCGCCCAGGGCTGGGCCGCGGCCCTGGGCGACCTGCATCCCAGGCTGAGCTGGCACGAGGGCCGGATCGAGCTGGACCAGTGGTCAGCCAGCGGCACGGTCAGCCTCGGCGGGCGGGGCCTGCTGTTCATCCCGTCGGTGTTCGTCTGGCCCCGGCTGGCGATGACGATCGACCCGCCCTGGCCGCCGGCCGTGATCTATCCCGCCCGCGGGGTCTCGGCGCTGTGGGAACGGCCGGGGATGGCCGGCCCGGACGGCGCGCTGGACCGGCTCGTCGGCACCTCCCGGGCCGCGATTTTGCTCGCTCTGCAGGACCCGGCCAGCACCAGCCAGCTGGCCGCGACGCTGGGCCAGTCACTGGGCGCCGTGGGCGACCACCTGGCCGTGCTGCGCGACGCAGGCCTGGTCAGCCGGGCCCGGGCGGGCCGCTCGGTGCTGTACCGCCGCACCCCGGTCGGCGACGCCCTGGCCGCTGCTGGGCTGTGAGCTGCCTGTCCGGGCGGCCTTGCCTGGGCCTGGGCCTGCGGTTGCCGCGGCTCAGGGAAGCACGATGAGCACAAGCGGGATGCCGGCCGCGGTCACGCCGCCCGCCACCCGCAGGGCCAGCTGGACGGCGGGCACGTTCCCCGCCTGCGCCCTGGGAAAATAGCCCGGCGGCTCGGCCGCGACGCCCAGGAACGCCAGGGACAGCACAAACCAGCCAAGCACCAGGTGGCGCCAGTGCCGGGCCCGCCACGTCGCGGCCCGCTGCCACAGCCGGGCGGGCGGCACAACCGGCCGGAGCGGAACCGGCGGCGTGGCCGCCTGGAGCGGAACCGGCGGCGCGGCCGGCTGGGTCCAGGCCCCGGTCCTCTCCCGGTCAGCCTGCGGCATAGCATCGATGAGTGTCTGGCTCGTCATGGCGCTCCCCCGCTCCCCTGCCATCCGCCGCTACCTGACAGAGCGCGCGCCGGCGCCCCCTGATACGCCCCGGCGATTCGCGTATCCCCGCCGGCGGCAGCTGGCTTGCCGCGGGCCGTCTCGCGATATATCGTGCTAGGTACTTGGGGATTCCCCGTTATGGCTTGACGGAGGACACGATGGCTGCGGGAAACAACGTGCGGGTCGGGGATGCCGATCGCGAGAACGTCGCTGCCCAGTTGCGCGAGCACTACGCCGATGGGCGGCTGAACTTCGATGAGCTGAACGAGCGCCTGGATCAGACGTTCGCGGCCAAGACCAAGGACGACCTCACCACCGTGATGCGCGATCTCCCGCAGAGATCTGCTCCCACCGCGGGCGCGGGGTCCGGCTGGCAGGGGTCTAGCTGGCAGGGACCCGGGTGGCAGGGGCAGGCGTGGCAGGGACCCGGCGGGCAGGCCTGGCCGCGGCCGATGGTCACCCGCTCAGACCAGTCGTACGGGCGCGACGGCTGGGACAACCAGTGGGACCGCGGGTGCGGCCGCTCTCGCGGGGCGTTCGCGCCGCTCATGGGCGTGGTCTGGCTGCTGGTCATCTTCGGCAGCCTCACGCTGTTCGGCCTTGGCGGGGACAAGCCGATCATCATCGTGATCTTCCTGGCGGCTCTCGCGCTCGTCAGGCGGCTGTTCAGCCTCGGGCGGCGGCGCAGCGTGCGCTCGCGGCGGGGTCCGCGTGGGGGCCGGGGCTACGGCCGCTGGTGATTATCGCCACTCCCCGCTTCCGCCACCGGGGCGGCTCGTCTTATCGTTGAAGGATGAGGCAGCCCGGCTGGCGAATCTTGGGAGCCGATGACAAGGCGATATGACGTCCGGAACGGATGGGTAGACGACGACGACTCCGGCGCGGTCAACCCGCGTGAGGAGCAGGTACCGGGCTGGCGCGTGCCGGGCCGGTCGCGGTACGACTACGACCTCCGTATCGGCGACGCCGAGCGTGATGCCACCACCACCCAGCTCCGCGACCACTTTGTCGCGGGCCGGCTGACCTTCGACGAGCTGACCGAGCGGCTCGACGCCGCTCTCACGGCGAAGACCCAGCGGCAGCTCGACAGCCTGCTCGCCGACCTGCCGCGGCCACCCCGGATCCGCGCCGATCCCGCTGTCCCGATCCCGGCCCCCGACCCGGGACGCTTCCTGGTCTTCGCGATGCTGCTGTTCGCGCTGGCGACCTGGATCCTGATCATGGCCTGGATGTCGCGGCACGCTTATGTGAGCCCGCCCTATCAGTGGCCGCCGGCCCAGCCCTAACGGGCGCCATTCGTGACGGGCAGAGCCGTGACGAGCGGCTGAGCATCACCCCGCCTCAGGCGTCGGCCAGGGCGCGCAGTGGCACGACCAGGTACCGGTAGTCCGGCGCTGAATCGTCGCTGGCCTTGGCCGTGCCGGTGATCAGGGCCGGCTTGGTCGGGCTGGTGAACTGCAACCGGATCCGGGCCTCGTCAGCGGGTGGCGGGTTATTCCGGTCGGCCTTCGCGCTGGCTTGCGGCTTGTCGGTGGCCAGCGAGGTGCCGATGGCCGCGGTCAGGGCCGCGCCCAGGCCATCCATCAGGTAATGCGGGCTGAACGCGATCGTGGTCTGCTCGCCCGAGAACTCGGCGTCGACCGTCTCCCGGGCCCGCGCCTGCCCCTCGGTGCCCGCCTCGATGGTGACCCCGCCGCTGCCGAACGACAGCTTCACCGGGCTGCCCCGCTCGGCCACCAGCGCCACCCGCTTGACGGCCTCGGCGAGCGGGATGGCCGGCATATCGGCCTGGCTGCCGAAGTCGTCGGGGAACCGCGACATGTACTTGATGTACTCCCCCGCGATCAGGCGGGTGGTCAGGCGGCGGCCGGCCGACTCGAAGCCGATCATGGCGTCGGCCGCGCGCAGGGAGTCGCCGGACCCGCCAGCCCCGGGCCCGGGCTCGGCCCGCATCATGACCCGGACGGGCAGACCCGGCGACATCATACGGGCGGCGTCGGTCATCGTCTTAGCCGGCACCAGCAGCGTCCCGCGGGCGCCGGGCTGGGCCGGGTTCCAGCCGAGATCGCGGATGGCCAGCCGGTACCTGTCGGTCGCCACGAGCCGCAGGAGGTCACCGTCGATCTCCACGTTCACCCCGGTGATCACCGGCAGGGTGTCGTCCCGGCTCGCGGCGGGGGCGACCTGCCCGATCGCGGCGGCGAGCGCCCCGCCGTCCAGGGTGCCGGCCAGCCAGGGCAGCTCGGGCAGCCGGGGATATTCCTTCACCGGCAGCGTGACCAGGGTGAAGGAGGCCGGGCCGCAGGTCATGGTGACGTCTTCGGAGCCGTGATCCACCTCGACCGGCATCGGCGGCAGGCTGCGGGTGATCTCGGCCAGCAGGCGGCCGGGGACCAGGACGGTGCCCGGCTCGGCCACTTCCGCGTCCACCCGGATCCGGGCCGAGACCTCATAGTCGAAACACGACAGGGTCAGGCTGCCGGTGGCCGCCTCCAGCAGCAGCCCGGACAGGATGGGCAGGACGGGGCGAGACGGAAGCGAGCGCGCAACCCAGGCCACCGCCTCTGCCAGTACGTCCCGATCGACTATGAACCGCATGACCCTGCTGCCTCCATCCGCGTGTGCCGCCCGTTACCGGGGGCCCACATGCATAGTGGCACGGGGTACTGACATTTCCGGGGGGTTCCGGAGCTCCCCCGGGCCTGGCTAGGAGATCAGGCCGGGAGGCGCCGAGTCCAGGGTGGCCTGGATGGCCCGGGCCAGTTCCCGGGCCGACTCGGCGGTCAGCTCGACCGCCACCCGGGCCGACGGGCCGGCGCTCGGGTCCAGGAAATCGATGTTGAGCGTGTGCTCGGCCTGGGCGTGCACGGGGTGGTCAAAATACACGCTCGCGTCGGTGAGCTTGAACCAGCCGGACGGGCCCTTGCCGCTGCCGCTGACCGTGACCTTCTCCGTCAGGTAGGTGCACATGGGGGTCTCCTCTCAGATCAGTGACGGCTTACAGGTACCGGCCGAACCAGTCCCAGATGTGCTGCCACGCGTCCACGGCCGCCTCGGGCCGGTAGTTGGGCCGGTCGACCTGCATGAAGGCGTGGCCGGCGCCCTCGTAGGAGTGGAACTCATAGGTCTTGCCGTTGGACTTGAGCGCCTCCTCCAGGGTGGCCACGTCGTCCGGGGACGGCGCGGCGTCGTCCACCCCGAACAGGCCGAGCAGGGGGCAGGTCAGGCCGGCGGTCTTGTCCACCAGCGGCGGCATGCCGTACAGCGGATGGCCCTGCGGCGGGGTCCCCACCACGTGCCCGCCGTAGCAGTCCACGGCCGCGTCCAGCGGCAGGCTGACCGCGGCGAGGAACGACTGCCGGCCGCCCGAGCAGTGCCCGATCACACCGACCTTGCCGTTGGAGTTGGTCAGCCCGCGCAGGTAGGCGGCGGCACCGGCTACCTCGCCCACAATCCGCTCGTCCGGCAGGGGGATCGCGCCCGAGGCACGGGCCGTGGCCATCGCGTCGTCCGGAGCGGCGCCCGGCGCCTCGCGGTGGTACAGGTTCGGCATCACCGCGTTCAGGCCGCCGGCCGCGAACGTGCGGGTGAACTCCTTGGTCTGGCGGTCATAGCCGGGCAGATGGTGCAGGACCACCACACCACCGACAGGGCCTGCACCGAGCGTGCGAGCCGAATACGCCTCGATCTCGTCACCGTTGTGCCCGGTGATCGTCACGGTCTCGGCCAGCATCGCGTCGTACATCGCCTATCCTCTCGTCGTCCTCGACATCGTTAGCGCCGGCAACATACTTTCACGGGCCGGCCGGCCCTCCGACAGGGTGCCCTGGGTGAAAGACTTCCGGCCATGAGCTACGACGCTTCCGAGGACCGCTACAGCAAGACCCCGTACCGCCGCTGCGGCCGCAGCGGAATCCTGCTGCCCGAGGTGTCGCTCGGCCTGTGGCAGAACTTCGGGGACGCCAAGCCGATCGAGGACCAGCGCGCCATCGTGCGCCGCGCGTTCGACCTGGGCGTCACGCACTTCGATCTCGCCAACAACTACGGGCCTCCCTACGGAAGCGCGGAGATCAACTTCGGCCGGATCCTCGCTGAGGACCTGCGCCCGTACCGCGACGAGCTGATCATTTCCACCAAGGCGGGGTACGACATGTGGCCCGGGCCCTACGGAGATCACGGCTCCCGCAAGTACCTGCTGGCCAGCCTGGACCAGTCGCTGAAGCGGATGGGCCTGGAATACGTCGATATCTTCTACTCCCACCGCTTCGATCCCGACACCCCGCTCGAGGAAACCATGGGGGCGCTGGACACCGCCGTCCGTTCGGGCCGGGCGCTGTACGCCGGGATCTCCTCTTACTCCGCGGAGCGGACGGTGGAAGCGGCGGCGCTGCTGCGGCAGATGGGCACGCCGCTGCTCATCCACCAGCCGTCCTACTCGATGCTGAACCGGTGGATCGAGGGCGGGCTGCTGGACGTGCTCGGGCGCGAGGGTATCGGCTGCATCGCGTTCTCCCCGCTGGCCCAGGGCGTGCTGACCGGCAAGTACCTGAACGGCAGGCCGGCCGGGTCGCGGGCCACGGTGGGCGGCTCGCTGCAGGCCGACCAGCTTGCCGAGCCGATCCTGGCTCACGTGCGCGCGCTCGCCGGTGTCGCGGCCGCGCGCGGCCAGTCGCTGGCCCAGCTCGCGCTGTCCTGGGCGCTGCGGGACCCGCGGGTCACCTCGGTGCTCATCGGGGCCAGCAGCGTCGCCCAGCTCGAGGAGAACCTGGCAGCCACGGCCAGCACCACGTTCAGCGACGAGGAGCTGGCGGCGATTGACCGGGACGCGGTGGACGCGGGCATCAACATCTGGGCCGCCTCCAGCGAGCACTGAGCCCGGCCACGGCTCTCGCGGCCGCTAGGCCTTTGTCGTGGTTGGTACTTCCTGCACACAAGAGTGTGCACGTTGGGACAACCATGACAAAGGTGCGGGCCATCGTGAGGGGCGTCGCTGCTGCGGAGCAGCCATAAGAAGGGCGGCGTTGCAGCAACGACGCCCTTGTGGTGGGAGCTGGGGGCTAGGCGGGGGTGGCGACTAGGGCGTAGCGGGGGTCGGCGGGGGCGAAGTCGCAGTCGACTTCGCGCAGGCCGGCCAGGGCGAGGCGCTCGCGCAGGGTGGCCAGGGTGAAGGGGTAGAAGCCGACGGGGTACTCGCGGGTCTCGAGCCGGCCGCTGTGGTCCAGGACGAACGTGATGTGGGCGATGTGCTCGTCCTCGAGGCGGTCGGGGATCTCCCAGGCGTACAGCGAAACGCACCGCACGCCATCGCGGGTGACCGAACGGCCAGCGACCTGCACGATCTGCCGGTCGGCGTGCAGCTTCTCCCAGTTGCGGGAGTCGATCACCACGTGGCCGCCAGGCCGGGTCACCTCGCGCAGGCCGTCCAGGGCCTGCACCATGGCGTCCGCACCGGCCGCGTGCACCAGCGAGTTCCCGATGCACAGCACGACGTCGAAGCGCTCGCCCACGGTGACCGGAAGATCGGCCCACAGGCACTGGGCCACGGGGATGCCGAGCTGCTCGCGCTGGAACCGGGCCGCGGCGGCATGTACCATGGCGTGGCTGCCGTCGGTGGCGTGCACCCGGAAGCCCCGGCGGGCCAGGGCGGCCGCGTTGACGCCGGTCCCGCAGGCCGCGTCCAGCACCGAGCCGGGGCGGCGCGACCGGGCGAGCAGGCGCGCCGTGGCCGGCCGGTTGATCGCGCCGCCGTGGGCCAGGGTGTCGTCGTCCCACAGCCAGTCGTAGTCGGCGGCCAGGGTGCGGTAGTCGTCGGGCACGCGGGTCAGGCCAGGTAGCGGCCGAACCAGGCCCAGACCTTCTCCCACCCGTCCACGGCCGCCTCGGGCCGGTAGGCGATCCGGTCGACGTTGAAGAACGCGTGGCCCGCGCCCTCGTAGGAGTGGAACTCATACGTCTTGCCCTGGGCCTTGAGCTCGTCCTCGAGCTCGCCGACGGCCTCCGGCGAGGGGTGTGAGTCATCGGCGCCGAACAGGCCGAGCAGCGGGCAGTTCAGGTCCTTGATCAGGTGCTTGATCGGGCCGACCTTCAGCGGCATGCCCTCGGGCACGGCCTCGGTCACGAAGGCGCCGTAGCAGTCCACGGCGGCATCCAGCGGCAGGCTGCAGGCCGACAGCACCGACTGGCGGCCGCCGGAGCAGTAGCCGATCACGCCCACCTTGCCGTTGGCGGAGGTCAGGCCGCGCAGGTGGGCGGCGGCACCGGCCACGTCGCCGACGAGCCGCTCGTCGGGTACGCCACCCTGGGCCCGGGCGGCCGCAGCGGCGTCGTCCGGGCTGGCCCCGGGGGCCTCACGGTGGTAGAGGTTCGGCATCAGGGCGTTGTAGCCGGCCGTGGCGAAGCGGCGGGCGATTTCCTTGGTCGCCGCGTCGTAGCCGGGCATGTGGTGGATCACCACGACGCCGCCGAGCGGGCCGGCCGTCATCGGCCGGGCCAGGTAGGCCTCGATCTCGTCTCCGCCGTAACCACCGATGGTCACGGTCTCGGCCAGCGTCGCGTCGTACATCGGCATCCCTTCGTGTCCCCATTTCCGGCGCTGCGATCCTACCGCCGGGCCGCAGCCGGGGACCGTGGGGTGTCAGGGCAGTAAGACCGGCAGCTTGACCAGGGTCAGGAAGAACGTGTCGATCTGGCGGATCGCCTCGATGAAGTGCTCGAAGTCGACGGGCTTGCTGATGAACGCGTTGGCGTGCAGCGAGTAGCTGCGCACGATATCCTCCTCGGCCCGGGAGGTGGTGAGCATGATGACCGGGATCTTGAGCAGGTCAGCGTCGCCCTTGAGATCGGCGAGCAGTTCCAGGCCGCTGCGCCGCGGGAGGTTGACGTCGAGCAGGATCAGCCCGGGCCGGGGCGCGTCGGCGTAGGGGCCGGTCCGCCTGAGGAACTGCAGCGCCTGGTCGCCGTCGTTGACCACGTGCAGCCGGTTCTGGATCTTGTAGTACTCGAAGGCCTCCCTGGTCATCAGGACGTCGCCTTCGTCGTCTTCCACCAGCAGCACGTCAATCACTCGCGGCTCTTCCAGTTCAGTCATGTGGTTCCTCGTCTTCGGCCCCGGCGGGGGTCAGTGCCGGCTGGCCGGTTGGGGATGGGACTTCTTGCTGGCCGGGATTGTCAGTATTCAGGGTCTCGGCCGGGATGGGCAGCGTGAAGAGGAATCGTGATCCTCCGGTATAGGTCGTGTCGACCCAGATCTTGCCGCCGAAATACTCGATGATCTTGCGGGTCATGGCCAGCCCGATCCCGGTGCCGGGATAGCTGGCCCGGTCGTGCAGCCGCTGGAAGATGACGAAGATGCGCTCGGCGAACTCCGGCTCGATGCCAATGCCGTTGTCGGCAAACGAGAACAGCCAGAACTCCCCGTCCCGTTGCGTCGTGAGCACGATCCGGGGCGGGGACTCGCCGCGGAACTTCAGCGCGTTACTCAGCAGGTTCTGGAACACCGCGGTCAGCAGCGGCAGCTCGGCCAGCACCAGCGGGAGATGCCCGCTCTCCACCGTGGCCCCGGTCTCCTCCATCTGGGTAGCCAGATTGTTCCGGGCCTGGGAGAGCGCGGCCTCGCTGGAGACCAGGGACGGCTCCCGCGTCGACCGCCCCACCCGGCTGTAGGAGAGCAGGTCGTTGATCAGCGCCTGCATGCGCTTGGCGCCGTCCACCGCAAACTCGATGTACTGGTCGGCCCGGGCGTCCAGCTGGCCGGCGTACCGGCGCTGCAGCAGCTGGGTGAAGCTGGCCACCTTGCGCAGCGGTTCCTGCAGGTCATGCGAGGCGATGTAGGCGAACTGCTCCAGTTCGGAGTTCGACCGCTCCAGTTCTTCGGTGTGCTCCTGCAGCAGCGTGTTGGCCGCTTGCGAGGCGGCCAGCGCCTCCAGGATGCGCTCGCGCATGATGTTCACGTCCGAGGCCAGGTCGGTCACCTCCCGCGGGCCGGTCACCTTGACCTCGTGGGAGAAGTCGCCGTCGGCCACCTTGCGGGCCTCGGTGGCCAGCTGGTGGATGGGCCTGATCGCGGCGGCCCGCAGCCCGATGGCGAGCAGGACGACGATGACGGCGAGCCCGATCGCGACCGCGATGAACACCGCGTCCAGCACGGTCGAGGCGTCGTTGAGGCTGGCCACGGCCTGAGTCCGGGCGGCGGCGATGTCCCGCTCCAGCACCGCGATCTTGGTCCGGACCGCGTCGAAGTCCGCCTTGCCGGCCAGCACGCTGGAATTGACCAGCGGCTTATGGCTCTTGTTGATCGCGTTGATGACCGGCTGAGCGTAATGGGTGCGCCAGTAGTGGGCCTGCGTGGTGACGGCGGTCAGGTCGGCTGCGGTGCCCGTGGGCAGCTGGCTCATGGCCGCTCTCAGCGCCTTGATCGAGGCCTTTTCCTGCGTAACGCCCATGTTGTAGGGCTGCAGGAAGTCCTGCTGGCCGCTGAGGGCATAACCCCGGACGCCAGTCTCCTGGTTGACCAGCGAGGTGTCGAGCAGCTGAGCCTGGGTGGCGGCCGGCTCGATGGTATTCAGCAGGCGGGCGCGGGCGTCGTGCAGGCTGACCAGGGCCAGGCCGCCGGCCACCACGGCCGCCACCGAGAACAGCAGCAGGATGAGCAGGGCGACGCCGATGGTCCGGGCCAGGGGCCAGCGCTGGGCCGAGCCGGCCATGGCCGCGCGGCGGACGGCGGCCGCGCCGGCGACCCGGCCGTTCCCGTTGCCCTTGCT
>Ga0335075_10019191_pt1 | contig 10121 bp, 7 predicted proteins | sample Lox_Sample_24_FD_206723 | JGI IMG/M metagenome (GOLD analysis project Ga0335075, IMG submission 206723) | Soil microbial communities from Loxahatchee National Wildlife Refuge, Florida, United States - Lox_Sample_2.4 | ecosystem: Environmental > Terrestrial > Soil > Wetlands | place: USA: Florida... | reverse complement strand
AGGCGCTGGTGGCGAGGATGAAGGCCGCCAGGGCCAGGCTCGCGACCCCGCGGGCGTAGGGCTCGAACGTAGTCGCGTCGTGGTGGCTCAGAGTGAAGCCGGCCACCGTGAACGCGGCCAGGATGATCGCCTGCACGACCGGGAGGACCTTGACGCCGCCGCGGGCGGCGGTGATCGCGATGAGCACGACCGCCACGGCGAGACCGACGGCAGCGGCCTCGTCGAGGGGCAGCCAGTTGACGAGGATCATGAAGACGACCTGCGGGATGAAGCCGATGACGATATTTAGCGGGTTCATGCGAGAGTCCTTCGACGGGCCTGGCTCCGTGCCGGGCCGATAGCATCAGCCTGGAACATCTCGCGGCTGGGCTGACTGTACGAAATGGACAGTCTCGCGGCGGGGGCGGCGGAGGCGGACAGCGCATGCGGTGGCCAGAAAGCGCACTAGCCCTGATTGACGGGGCGATCGCCGCTGCCCGGGCGGGCGAGCCCACCGTCGTGATCCTCGAAGGTGAGGCGGGCTATGGGAAGAGCGCCCTGCTGCGCGAGGTCGCGCGGCGGCTCGACGGGTTCCACGTGCTGCGTGCGGCCGGCGAGGAAAGCGCGCAGGACGATCGCCTGCAGCTGCTCCTGGAGTGGGATGCCGTAGCCGAGGGGGCGCCCCTGCCCGAGCACGCGCTGCAGGCTGCCCGCGTTTTGGGCGACGTCGTTGACCGGTGGCAACTCATCGGGCCGGTCGCACTGCTGATCGATGACCTGCAGTGGATTGACCGCGACTCCGCCGACGCCCTCGCGGCCCTGGTCAAACGGGCCGCAGGCGATCGGCTGCTCGTCGTGACGGCGGCCCGGCCGCTCGGCCGGGCGCACGCGGCCTGGAGCCGCGTCGCGGACAGCGACGGTCGGGTCATCGAGCTTGACGGGCTGAGCGCGGCGGCCGCGGCGGAGCTGGTCTCGACCCTGGCGCCGGATGCTCCGGCCGGACTGTCAGAGAGGCTGCGAGAGCACACCGTCGGCAACCCGCTGCACATTCGCGCCCTGCTGCGGGAGCACCCGGTCGCGGAGCTCGCCACGCTGGCCGCGCACGGCGAGCTGCCCGCGCCGGCCGAGCTCGCCGCGCGGATGGACGCCCGCGTCGCGCGGCTCGACCCTGACGCCGCCCGTCTCCTGCACGCGCTCGCGGTATTGGGGGACAGCTGGAGCGATACTGCGACCGCAGCGGCTGTCGGCGGAGTGGCGGACGCGGAAGCCGCGCTCGCCGTGCTGCGTGACGAGGGGCTGGTGCGGACCGACCGGACCGCGGCGCGGCCCCGGGTTCGCATCTTCCACGCCGTCGTGCGGGCAGCGATTTACGACGGAATCCCGCTCGCCCGGCGCCGTCGGCTGCACGGTGCTGCGGCCGCCCGGCTTCCGTCGGCGGGCGACCGGCTGCTGCACCGGTCGGCGGCGGCCGCCGCCCCTGACGAGGGGCTCGCCCGCGACCTGGAAGCGCATGGCCGCGCGCTGCACGAGCGGCAGCAGTTCCGCGAGGCCGCACGGTTCCTGCGACTGGCGGCGCAGGCGTCCGCCACCCCAGCCGAAGCGGAGAGGCGGTCGCTTGACGGCGACTTCGAGGCCATCCTCGCCCACGACCTTGACGAGGTCGCGCATGTCACCGCGGACGCCGAGGACAGCCCGCACCGGCGGGTGGTGGCGGCTCAGCTGCTATCGGTAACGAAAGACTGGACGCGAGCCGCCCGCCTCCTCAGCTCGCTGACCGAGGACGACATCGCCGCCCTGTCCCCGCGCAACGGCTACCGGGCCCGGGTCTTGCGCGGCTGGCTGGTGATCGCGACCGGCGGCGACCCAGGGGCGGCGCTGCCTGAGCTGGAAGCCGCCCGGGCCTCAGCCACCCCGGACCCTGCCCTGCAAGGGAGCTTCACCTTCGCGTACGGCCAGGTCAGGCAGGCGACGGCCGGGCAAGGCGACCTGTGGGGCTTCGAGTCAGAGCGCGGCACTGACCGCGCGGCCCTGTCGGCCTCGGCCGACGGGCTCACCCGGCTGTCGTGGCGCGGCGCGGTCTACGCTCTGACCGGGATAACGCGCGATGCGATCGATGACCTCTCGCTGGTGACGGCCCGGATCGGGGACGGCACGATCGGGTTCGGTGACGGGGTCATGCACTCGCTGCTCGGCTTCGCCCAGTGGACCGCGGGCGAATGGCGCCGCGCGTCGATCAGCATCGGCCTGCCGCTCGTCGCGCCGCTTGGCGCCCCTCATCCCGCCGCCCTCGCCGTGACACCGCTGGCCGCGGTCGCCGACGGAAAGCCGATCGGCCCCGCGATTGCCCTTAGCCGCGCGGCGAGGCTCGCGGGACCCCTACCCGGCGCGGTGTACTGCGGCGACATGGCCGACGTGGGGGCCCTCGCCTTCGCGGGCACCCAAGCCGAGCGCCGCGGCTGGCTCGCCCAGCGGGTAGCCGACTTCGGGGACCCGCTGGCGCACGCGACGGGGGCCGTGCCGTACTTGTGGTACGTCACCACCGGCATCGGCGCTGCCTGGGCGGGCGAGACCGATGTCGTGGACGAATGCGCCGGCCGGCTCGACGCGGCGGCTGGCGGCACCTGGCGGGAGCAGGCGGTCGCGTGGCTCAGGGCGCTGGCCGCGGGCACCCGCGGCGGTGCGATCGCGGAGGCGTTGCTGGCGGTCGGGGACCTGCCAGGCATCGCGTCGTTCGAGGCGCTGCTGCGTGTTGACGCGGCGACCGCCGCGACGGCCCAGGGGCACCCGGACGCGGGCCGGGCGCGCGTCGAGGCTGAGGCGGCCCTGCGCGCGCTCGGCGCCGGCGCTTACGCGGCAGGCCTGCTGCCAGCGGCTGTCCAGGCGGAAGCCGACCCGCTGGCCGCCTTGTCCGACCGCGAGCGCGATGTCGTGGCGTTGCTGCTTGAAGGCCTCAGCTATGCGCAGATCGCGCGCGAGCTGTACGTGACCCGCAGCACGGTCGCGTTCCACTTGTCCAACGCCTACGCGAAAACCGGCACGACTTCACGGCACGAACTAGTGCAGCTGGTGCGAGCGGTCTGAGGATCTCGCCACCGGCATAGTCTCGGCGGCAAAGCGTGGTTCGACCCCCGGCGTGCGGGACGGGGTCTTAGGCCCGGTTACGGCCGAGGGCTGGACGGCGTTGGTTGTCGGTGTAGCCGGCGCCTCCGGATGCTGGACGGCTACGGTCGCCACCTGGTTCGCTCGGCCTCCGCGCGAGTAGCAGTCTGAACTGCGGGGCCAGAACGCGTGAGTAGTGAGCGAAGCGGCTATTCTGCGTTCAAGATTCGGAAGGTCTCATTAGGTGACGTTCGGGCGCTGGCCGGGATCGAGTCCGGGTCCCACATGTACCGGTACCTGAGCTCCGTGCGACCGCTCGGCCCATGTTTTTTCGACACGTCCGTGTATTCGAAACCCATCTTCTCGTAGAAGCTTTTGGCGCTTTCATTGTCGTCGAAAACCCACAACAAGAACTCGTCAACTTGCGGATGTCTCCGCCGCTCTTCCTCGAAAAGGAAAGTCATCAGGAGCGTCCCCTTCTGGCGCCTCCGATGCCTGGGAACTATCCAGGCGGACTCGATGAAGCGCGCTCGGTGCTGGTCGACATCCGTGTCCTCGTCAGGATCTGGATGCCGGGCGGCGGCTACGCCGATGACCTCTTCGCGTGTCTCGATGACGGCCCACGTCGCGGTCTGGACCTCGTGCCGCCAGTAATCGACCGACTTCTCCCCGAATTCCTTCTGGGACATGAAAAAAGCATCGGGCGACGTGAGAATGCTTTTGCGTATCGCGCGGTACAGGACTCTGGCGTCGCCTTGGAGAGGCGGCTCGCCCACCGGAAGGGGACTCTGAGGCCCCTGGGCATGGTGCGCCAAGCCTTCCCGCTCCCTCCCAGGCCAACGCCGACCGTTTGTAACGGCTAACGGTCAGGATACGGCCTATGGCTAGACAGCCATAGATGCAATCAAAGCGAAAGCTGAGTTGCCGGGGTGGCGCGATGCAATGAAGTTAGGTGCTGCCGCGAGTTACCATGAGCGCGGCGAGGGCGACCGTGTCCGTGATCAGCGGTTCTTCTTCCGGACAGGCTGCCATCGCCCAGGCCAGGGCGAGTTCGAGCCATGCCTGAGTTGCGATGGCGTCGGCCTCCTCGTCGGATCCGTTAGTCGCTACCGCCTCCTCGTAGGCACGGGCGGCTCGGCGCCACTGGCGTCGAGCGGGCAGCAGGCAGGGCGGCTCGAGGATGGCAATGAGTACCGCCGCGGCCGTGGTGAGCAGCAGAATAAGCGCGCCGGCGAGAATTCCGGGCAGGGTGCTGGCGTCAGCAGACCGGACGAACGGCAGCCAGCCGGGATGCCGAGTGACGGCGTACAGGGTCATGAGAAGCAGGCTGAGTAGCGCGGCGGTCGTGGAGATCAGGCTCAGGCCAGCCCAGCGCTGCTGGCGGGCGGCCAGCCCACCCAGCCAGCCCATTGCCAGCCAGACGACGGTCGCTGCGGCCGCCAACGGCCCGGGCGCCAATGCGCCCGGAAGGCCGCTCACCTCGATGAGATCCAGCCCGGCGAGTGCGGCCGCAAGCGCCAGCAGGCTCGCCAGCCCAATGCCGAAGTTGACCGGACGGCAGCGGCGCGGGTCTATCCGGTGCCGCAACTCTTCGTAGCCGAGATGCGCCGCCCGGGCGGCGCGGAACCTGAACTTGGCGTCGGCCTCCGAGCACACGGCCAGGGCCCGACGGTGGCAGGCCTCGGCCAGCACGATCTCGGCATCCGGATGCCCCTCGAGCAGGCTCCTGATGATGGTGGTCGGCGTCACAGGTTGGTCTGGCTGCACAGCGGTGCCCTTCTCGCGCAGGTCGGCCCTTGCTACCAATGAGCGGCTGCGCGCCGCCGTCTTACACCAATGTCAGGATCGCCGTCGGCGGGGCTCATCGGAGCGAAAGGTCATCGGATGTCCAGCCGCCCGCGCAAGACCGCTGGCCAGCAGGACCGGAGGAAAGCGAATCCCCATGCGAACCAGAAAGTTCTGGCACTCCCCCGCCCGCCTAGGCGCCGCGCTTGGCGTCACCACTCTGCTGGCAGGCTGCAACCTGTCCGGTGCCGTCGGCGCCAGCGGCGTCGGTCCGGCCGTCACGATTACCGAGCCCGCCTATTCTGCGGCGCTGCTGTCAGTGCTGGCAGGCCCGGCCTCCGCCCCGGAGCTGGCCAGTCTGGTCGCCGCCACCGCCCAGCCGCGCGAGGATCTGAGGATCATTCAGGCGGGAACTGCGGGCGCTTCGGTCATAGCGTCCGACTCGCCGGCCCCGGCGACGATCGTCCTCGCCGGACGGCCGCAGGCTCCGGCAGGCGGGCAGACGACCTATCAGGGCGCCGAGTACGGCAAACGGCTGACGGCATGGCGCGCCCAGCGGGCGGCCGACACGCGGCTCGCGGCCGCGCAGACGCGCCAGCGGACGTCCGAATGGGTGAACGGCCTGCGAGTTGGGCAGCGCATCGCCGCGCTGGCCGGCCTGCCCGCAAGCGCGGGAAGCCTGGGCGCCGAGAGCGCGGTCGCTGACAACGCGATGGCAGGCCTGCAGCAAGACGCGGGAGACACCTTCGGCGGCCGCCGGGTGGTCCTGTTGTTTCCCGATAACTTCAACGGCCGGCTCCCGGCTGGCGAACTGACCGGGGACGAAGTCATCGTCGTCACCAGCGGCCTGCCAACCGCGGCAGCGGCCAGCGCCGCCCAGACCGAGCTGCTGGAAGCGGGCGCCGCCCAGGCCACCGTGGTCGGGCCGGAGGTGACCGCCGCCGAGCTGGCTGCGATCGTCTCGGCCGATCTGAATCGGACAGGGGGGACCGACACCGTCTCGACGCCGGTCTTGTTCGGCAACAACAGCGCATTTCTCAACGCGGCCGCGGTCCGGCAGCTCACCCGGCTCCTCCCAGCGCTGCGCGAGCCGGGGGTCATCGTGGTGATCGACGGGTACGCGTCGACCCCCGGCGTCGCCCAAGCGAACTATCTGCTCTCCTATCAGCGCGCCAATGTAGTCGCGTATTTTTTCAAACAGCATGGCATCTCGGAATCTTCGCTGATTCTGGTGGGTCATGGGGCTACCGATTCGTTCGGTACGGGGTCCCCGGAGGCGAACCGGCGGGTGCTCGTGGTCACCGAGAAGACAGCTACCGCCGCTGCTTAGGCTGAACCAGGACCGCGCGGGGCAGTTCGGGTTCCCCAAGGTCAGCCACCGAGCATCTCGGCCAGGCAGTCAGGCTCGTCGGGCCGCAACCGGTGGGCGGGGCGGGCCAGTTCTGCCCGCCGGCGGTCGCCGGCCGCCGCCCAGTCACCGCGGCAACGGTCCCAGGCTGCCGCTGCCAACACCGCCCAGTCGTCGGCCGTCGACTGCGGGGCTATGCCTCGCGGTGCCCGTTCGGCCCTGAGAGCGGCGTCGGCCCACCGTAGTGCCCGTCCCGACCGGTAGGCGCGGGCGCTTCGAACGGGGTGCAACTTGTCAGGGACGACCTCGATCCATGTCTCCTCGAGTTCGGCGAGCGGGTATGCGACGGCGAGCTCCGCCTGGATACGTCCGGTGCCGGGGTCCGAAACACTGGCGAAGGGCCCCTGGGCCAGAACGCGGCGCACCTCCGGATCCACCACGCGGACCCGGTATCTGCTGAGGGCATCGGCGTCGGCCTCGGCAGGTCTCGCGAGCCGCGCGGTTACCGTCAGAAGGCAGTTGTCGGCCCCCTCATCGGCCCGGCTGACGCTGAGTTCAGAGCACGGCGTCAGCCCCGATCGGAACGGACCGCCCGGTCCGAGCAGAGCGGGATCGATGGTCGACTGAAGCCCTGAGGACTGCACGCGCATGGTCAGGATGTCCCCCACCTCGGCCTCGACGTCCCAGGTACTCGCCGACTGGTCAGGCGGCGGTGAGCCGGATCGCGACTCGAGCGCCGCCAGCAGCCGCCTGGCCGCGGCGGGCTCAGCCGCTGCGGCAATCGCGGCCACCGTCCGGCCCGCAGCGACTGCCTGCTCAGGGAGCTGCCGAGGTACGGGCCCTAGCAGCCAATGCAGCAGCGGGGCAACGGCCAAGCGGGCCTCGGCCAGCGCGCGCCCGGGCAGTCCCGCAAGCGTCGCCAGTTCGGCCATCTCGGCCGCCCACCAGGGGGAGTCGGACGATAGCGGGCTGGTGTGGCGCACGTAGTCGAGGTCGGCCAGCCGAGATAGCGCTGCGGTTAGGTCTGGGTCCGGGAAGGGCATCGGCCTCGGCCGCTTCGGTTCGCGTCGCGCTGCCGCCACGCTGAGGATCCGGCCTGGTGCTTGCGAGCCAAACAGTCGGATGAGCAACGTTGCTACCCGCTCATCGAGGGTGATCTCATCCACCGCGACAGCGTCCTCTGCCCGGGCCACGTCGATGACGACCTCGGTCAGGCGACCGCCGACGCGATCGAAGGCCAGTTCCAGTCCGGGCACGGGGCTCAGCGGAACTGCCCCGGCGGCACCGGCGGGTGCTCCTTGGACGACTACTTGCCCGGTCTCGGGCGCGAAGCTCGGCATGAGATGGGTCATTTGAATACCACTCCACACCGTCGCTGGTCTCTTCGCCAGCACCTGCTGGTAGAAACTGGTTCCGCGTTCCGGCTGGCTGTCGCGCTGACCTGAGCTACTGGGGGAGGATCACCATGGGCGGGGAGCGGCCAGTAGTGGCCGGCCACCGCCGGTCACGGGGCCCGGAATAGGTCGTGGACAGCGCGGTCGAGCGCCTCGCTCCACTGGCCGTGGTCGACGCCCTGCGGCGGGACCACGGTGAGAGCCCAGTGGAATAGCATGCGGTGCAGAATGGCGACGTTCCGCTCGAGCGTGTCCTCGGCTGCCAGCCGCGCAGTGCGGGCTTCTTCCGCGAGCCGTGCCGTCCGCCGCGCGGCCCGGCGCGCTTGTGAGTGACGTGGGAAGCCGGTCCTGGACAGGACCGCGGACCCGCACCACACCAGACCGCCCGAGATCGCGGTCAGCAGTGCCGACTGGAGGAAGGCGACAAGCAGCGAGCCGGCCGACACTGCCGCCAAGAACTCGGTGCGCAGCCCGAGGAGCGCGAGATACCCGGCAACGACCACGGCCGTGAGTACGCGCCGGCTGCTGATACGGCTGCGCGTTAGCTCAAAGCCGAGCATGGCCCCCATCGTCGCGACGATCAGGATGAAGGTGACGAGCCAGGTCCCGTCGGGGTCGAGGCCGAACGCCTGCGCCGCCCAGTTCAGCGGGAAGGCGTCGAGGACTACCAGTGCGACGACCACGGTCGCGCCCAGCCCGAACCCAAGACCCCGCTGGCCGGCCGGATCGAATTTGACTGTCAGGTTGGCCGCGTACTGCGCCGTTTGCGCGGCAGCAGCATCGGCCGTGTCGCTGCGCTTGGCGAGTTCGTGCAGGTGCACCCGGGTGCGCCAGATCTCCTGCATTTCGCGGCTCGCCTCTGGGTGCTGCCCGAGCAGTCGCATGACCGTGGCGGTGGCCTCTGCTCCTAGGGACAGATCAGAGTGTCGGGGATTCGGATCGGCATAATCGACGGCGGATTGGACGGTCATTGCTGCCTCCTCGGATTGCGGACTAAGAACATGGAGAAGGGCGCCGGCCAGACCTGACACAGGGTGCACAGATTATTCGCCGGAAAGCTCTTCTCTGGAGACGACGGCCATCAGCAGTTTTCTGATGTCCTTCCGGGCACGGTGGGCATGCTGGTCACGCGTGTTCGGCGCGGCGCCCGGCCCAGCGAAGTACTCGGGGTAGACCCCTCGCAGGACGGTAGGCGAGTCCGCGTCGCTGGGCTCGCCCTTCACGCTTGCCCACAGGATCTGCTCGGCGGCATTGCCGATGACCGTCCGGTAGCGTCCCGGGTCATCCGAGCGTCCGGCGACGTTGGCGAGCAACCGGTCACGTTCTGCCCGGAAGCGCTCGTACCGGGCGCGTGCATCCAGTGAGCTGCAGGCTCTATTTTCGAACGATGCGGTGCGGTGTCGTTCGTCGAAGTCCGGCACCGTGATCTCACGCGGCCGACCTTGGACGTGGTTGACCTCCCGGCGGAGGACGGTGACGAAGTAAGCACGAAGATTGCTGATGGAGTCAGGTGACGGGTGCCGGAAGATCGCGATGTAGGTGCGCTGGAGCGCGTCGTCAGCGGTTTCCGCGTTCCCCGCCGCCATCCGTCGCGCAAGTCTCCTGATCTGGGGATCCGCCCAGATCTCGATCAGGCTGTCTTCAGGACCGGTGTTGTTCATGAAGCGACCTCGGTGAAGCGCGACCTATCGGGTGACAGGTGCCATAACCCTGGCCGGGGACTCCGTGAGGCACGATCCGGTGCCGGGGGCGGAGCAACTGCCGATCTCCGGCCCCTGGCTCTCAGGGTAAGTATGTCAAGTGAAATTTGGCAATACGCCAGTAAAAATCTGTTCTGCCGGACGGCCCTATCAGAATAAAGTGAAATTACGGTAGACTCTATCAAAGTCGGTAGAGATTTTATGGTCTCCGGACTCGACGCCCAAAAGTGTGCCGAGATCCGGTAGCATCACGTGAAGTTCGTGGTTGGGGGGAAGGCGTGGCTGCACAGGGATCGTCCGCCGGAGCAGGTGCGTCCCTTGCTAGGCGCCTGCGTGAGCTGCGAGTCTCCGGTTTCCCCGGCGCTAAACTCACCCAGGGGAAGCTGGCAACCGCTCTCTCGCAGGACGACAAGGTGGCCACCTCGACCTTGTCCTCGTGGGAGAACACCGACGCCCCGGCTCTGCCCCCGCCTGCTCGCCTGCGGGCCTACGCATTGTTTTTCGCCACCGAGCGCTCGCTGGTGGGCGTCCCTCATCTTCTTGGGACGGGCGAGCTCGACCCGGCCGAAGAGCGGCGGCGGCAGGCCCTGGAGGAGGAGCTCTTGCGGCTGCGGGCGGCGGACGCCGAGGGCTCGGGCGCGGAGCGTCAGTTCTGGCGCTTCGACGCCCCGATTACCGTGATCTGCTCCGACCTCAGGAAGAGCGATGAGCTCAAGCTCGGCCCGCTGAGCGACGAGGACAACCCAAATTTTTCCGACCTTTATTCGTATGGCGATCTAGACGCGTTGTACGCGCTCAACGGTCATCTGTGGCGCG
>Ga0335075_10019190_pt1 | contig 10121 bp, 7 predicted proteins | sample Lox_Sample_24_FD_206723 | JGI IMG/M metagenome (GOLD analysis project Ga0335075, IMG submission 206723) | Soil microbial communities from Loxahatchee National Wildlife Refuge, Florida, United States - Lox_Sample_2.4 | ecosystem: Environmental > Terrestrial > Soil > Wetlands | place: USA: Florida... | reverse complement strand
CTGCTGCAGCGGCCGCGGCCCAAGGTGCTGTCCGCCGAATACGCGGGGCTGACCGAGGCGGACATGGACAGCGAGTTCGTGACCGGGGCGCGCAACGGCTGGATCGGTCGGCGTGCCTCACTGCGCGAGATCCTCTCGCGTCTGGAGCGCATCTACTGCGGCTCCATCGGCGCGGAGTTCGCGCATGTCTCCAACAGCGATGAGCGGCTGTGGCTGCAGGATGAGTTCCAGCTCGGTCGCATGCAGCAGAGCTTCTCGACCGCGGAGCAGCGCGCCATGCTGGCCGAGCTCACCGCCGCCGAGGGGCTCGAGCGCTACCTGCATACCAAGTATGTGGGCCAGAAGCGCTTCTCGCTCGAGGGCGGCGATGCGCTCATCGCCTGCCTGACCGATCTGATCCAGCAGGGCGGACGCGCCGGCATCGAGGAATTCGTGCTCGGCATGGCCCATCGCGGGCGGCTGAACGTGCTGGTGAATGTGCTGGGCAAATCCCCCGCGCAGCTGTTCTCCGAATTCGAGGGCAAGTACGACGAGAACCACATGCAGGGCTCGGGGGACGTGAAGTACCACAAGGGCTTCTCGGCCGACCTGCGTACCGAGGGCGGCAACGTGCATGTGGCCCTCGCGTTCAATCCCTCGCACCTGGAGATCGTCGACCCGGTGGTCGAGGGCTCGGTGCGCGCCCGCCAGGAGCGGCGCAGCGATGCCAAGGGCGACAAGGTGGTGCCGGTGCTCATGCACGGGGATGCCGCCTTCGCCGGCCAGGGCGTGGTCATGGAGACACTGCAGCTCTCGCAGGCGCGCGGCTACCGGGCCGGCGGCACGGTGCACATCGTCATCAATAACCAGATCGGCTTCACCATCTCCGATCCGCGCGATGCGCGCTCCACGCTCTACTGCAGTGACGTGGCCAAGATGGTCGAGGCGCCGATCTTTCACGTGAACGCCGACGATCCGGAAGCGGTGGTGTTCGTCACGCGGCTCGCGCTGCGCTATCGCCAGCGCTTTCACAAGGACGTGGTCATCGACCTGGTCTGCTACCGCCGGCTCGGTCACAACGAGGCCGATGAGCCGGCGGCCACCCAGCCGCTGATGTACCAGACCATCCGCCAGCATCCCACGGTGCGGCAGATCTATGCCGAGCAGCTCATCAATGCCGGGGTACTCACGGCCGGCGAGGCCGAGCAGATGGTTGCCCAGTACCGCGCGGCGCTCGATGCGGGCCATCTGGCGCGCCACGCGGCGCTCGGACTGATTGGCAACAAGTACACCATCGACTGGTCGCGCTATGCGCTGGTCGACTGGTCCGAGGCGGTCGTCTCGGGCGTGGAGCCTGCGCGCCTGGCGCAGCTGGCCGCGCGCCTCTCCACGCTGCCGCAGGATCTTTCACTGCATCCTCGGGTCGCCGCGCTGATGACCAGCCGCGCGCGCATGTTCGCGGGCGAGGCGCCGCTTGACTGGGGCGCGGCCGAGACGCTCGCGTATGCGACGCTGCTCGATCAGGGTTTCCCGGTACGCATGTCGGGCCAGGACTCGGGCCGCGGTACCTTCTTTCACCGGCACGCGGTGCTGCACGATGCCAACAACGGGCGCCAGTACATACCGCTGCAGCATCTGAAGGATGCCCAGCCGCGCTTCACGGTCATCGACTCGGTGCTCTCCGAGGAGGCCGTGCTCGGCTTCGAGTATGGCTACTCCACCACCAGTCCCGATTGCCTGGTCATCTGGGAGGCGCAGTTCGGCGACTTCGTCAATGGTGCGCAGGTCGTCATCGACCAGTTCATCTCTTCCGGGGAGGCCAAGTGGGGACGGCTGTGCGGGCTGACGCTGTTCCTGCCGCATGGTTACGAGGGGCAGGGTCCGGAGCATTCCTCGGCGCGTCTGGAGAGGTTCCTGCAGCTGTGTGCCGAGAACAATATGCAGGTATGCGTCCCGTCCACCCCGGCGCAGATGTTTCATCTGCTGCGCCGGCAGATGCTGCGCGGCTTCAGAAAGCCGCTGGTGGTCATGACGCCCAAGAGCCTGCTGCGTCATGAGCAGGCGGTCTCCTCGCTGGCCGATCTGAGTCACGGCGCCTTCGCACCCGTGATCGACGAGGTCGATGACATCCGGTCCGCGCAGGTGCAGCGCGTGGTCTTCTGCAGCGGCAAGGTGTACTACGATCTGCTCAAGGCGCGCCGCGCCCAGGGCGATCGCGAGGTGGCACTGGTGCGCGTCGAGCAGCTCTATCCCTTCCCCGTGGATGAATACCAGGCGGTGCTCGCGCGCTATGCCAATGCCACCGACCTGGTGTGGTGTCAGGAGGAGCCGCAGAATCAGGGCGCCTGGTACCAGATCCGTCACCGTCTGGAAGACCACGCACACGGGCGGCCGGTGTACTACGCGGGTCGAGCCGCGGCCGCCGCGCCCGCGACCGGGCTCGCGAAGCTGCACGAAGCCGAGCAGCGCCGCCTGGTTGAAACGGCATTGAGCGCGACCTCCATTGAGCAGACGATGCGCAGCACCCGGCGCCTCACGCTGACGCAAGCGGGGCCTGCAGACGCCCGCAGCGCCGATCGAGCCCCCACGCCCATAAGGAAGAGTTCATGACCGTCGAGATCCGCGTTCCACAGCTGCCGGAATCGGTGGCTGATGCCACGCTTGTTGCATGGCGAAAGTCCTCCGGCGACAGCGTCAGTCGCGATGAGAACCTGGCCGATCTCGAAACCGACAAGGTCACCCTCGAGGTGCCCGCCCCGGTGAACGGTGTGCTGCGCGAGCTGAAAGTCGCCGCAGGCACGACCGTCAAGAGCGGCGAGGTGCTGGCCGTGATCGAAGAGGGCGCCGCTGCGAAGGCCGCGGGCACTGCGGCCGCCGTCGGTGCGCCGGCGCCGGCCGCTGCGTCGCCGGCCACTGCGTCCCCGGCCACTGCGTCCCCGGCCACTGCGTCCCCGACGGCTGCAGCGGACGGCGGACGCGCCGGACCGGCCGCGCGTCGCGTCATGGAGGAAAGTCACCTGCCAGCGAGCGCGGTCACCGGCAGCGCTCCGGGCGGGCGTATCACCAAGGGGGATGCCCTGCAGGCCGCCGCGGCGAGCCCTGCCGTTGCCGGTTCTGCCGTTGCCGGCGCGGCTCGGCCGGCGCGCGGCGGGCGTGTCGATCAGCGCGTCCCCATGACGCGCCTGCGGGCGCGCATTGCCGAGCGCATGGTGCAGGCGCAGGCGACACAGGCTCTGCTGACGAGTTTCAACGAGGTGGACCTGAGCGCCGTGCAGGAACTGCGCGCTCGCTACAAGGAGGTGTTCGAGAAGAAGCACGGCGTGAAGCTTGGGTTCATGTCCTTCTTTGTGAAGGCCTCGATCGAAGCGCTGAAGCGCTTTCCGGTGGTCAATGCCACGGTCGACGGCAGCGACATCGTCTATCACGAGTACTTTGACATCGGCGTTGCGGTGTCGACCGAGCGCGGCCTCATGGTGCCGATCCTGCGCGATGCGGATGCGATGAGCTTTGCCGAGGTCGAGCAGGCCATCGGCCAGTTTGCCGCCCGCGCACGCGCCGGCTCGATTGCGCTGGAAGATCTGACCGGCGGCACCTTCAGCATCACCAATGGCGGGGTCTTCGGCTCGCTGATGTCCACGCCCATCGTCAATGCGCCGCAAAGCGCCATCCTCGGTATGCACAAGATCCAGGAACGCCCCATGGTCGTGGGCGGACAGATCGCGATCCGTCCGATGATGTATCTGGCGGTGACGTACGATCACCGCATCATTGATGGGCGCGAGGCGGTGCAGTTCCTGGTCTGCATCAAGGACTGTCTGGAAGACCCCGGCCGTCTGCTCCTGGGAGTTTGATTCATGAGTGATACCTATGACGTCGCCGTCATCGGCGCGGGCCCGGCTGGCTATCCGGCGGCAATCCGGGCAGCGCAGAACGGGCTGTCGGTCGTGTGCATCGATACCTGGAAGAACCGTGATGGCAGCCCCGCCTTCGGTGGCACCTGCCTGAACGCCGGCTGCATTCCCTCCAAGGCGATGCTCGAGTCCAGCGAGCTGGTGCACCGGGCGCACAGCGAGTTCGCCGTGCATGGCATCAAGCTGCAGGGCGTAAGCGTGGATCTGGCCGCCATGCAGAAGCGTCGTGCCGGCATCGTGCGTACCATGGCCGGAGGCGTCGGTGCGCTCTTCAAGGCCGCGGGCGTCACGGGGGTCTTCGGGCGCGCGCGCCTGCTCGCCGGCCGTCGCGTCGAAGTCATCGCGCACGATGGCGCGCGCAGTGAAATCGCCGCGAAGCACGTGATTCTCGCAAGCGGCTCGATTCCGACCGAGCTGCCCTCCATGCGCTTCGACCACGAGCGCATCTGCGATTCGTGGGATGCGCTCGAATTCGCCAGCGTCCCACAGCGCCTGTGCGTGATCGGCGCGGGCGTCATCGGGCTGGAACTCGGTAGCGTGTGGCGCCGGCTTGGGGCGCAGGTCACGATTCTCGAGGCGCTCGACAATTTCCTTGCCATCGCCGACCAGCAGCTGGCTGCGGAGGCTGCGCGTCACTTCAAGAAGCAAGGGCTCGACATCCGGCTCGGTGCGCGAGTCTCCGGGGCAAAGAGCACCAAGGAAGGCGTGACGGTGGAGTACGCCGACGGCAAGGGTCCGCAGACCGTGACGGTCGACAAGGTCATCGTCGCCGTCGGTCGCCGACCCTATTCGGCCGACCTGCTGGCGCCCGACTGCGGGGTCAAGCTCGATGAGCGCGGGTTCATCAGTGTCGACGAAGAGTGCCGCACCGGCGCGGAAGGGGTCTGGGCCATCGGCGACTGCGTACGCGGTCCCATGCTGGCGCACAAGGGCAAGGAGGAGGGCATCGCCGTCGCCGACCGCATCGCCGGACGCTACGCGCACGTCAACTACGCCGTGATCCCCTCGGTCATCTATACCGCGCCGGAGATTGCCTGGGTTGGCCAGACCGAGGAACAGGTCAAGGCCAGCGGCACGGCCTACAAGAGCGGGGTGTTCCCCTTCGCCGCGAGTGGGCGCGCGCGTGCCATGGAGGCCGCGGTGGGCTTTACGAAGATTCTCGCGGCGCGCGACTCCGATAGCATCCTCGGGGTGCACATCATCGGCCCCCTGGCCGGTGAGCTGATCGCCGAGGCGACCCTCGCGATGGAGTTCCAGGCGAGCGCCGAGGACCTGCAGCGGACCATCCACGCCCACCCGACACTGGCCGAAGCGATCCACGAGGCCGCATTGGCCACCGACAAGCGCGCGATCGACAACGTCAATAAGTGAGAGGCGCGGCGAGAGGCGCGGCGAGAGGCGGGGCGCGGCGGCACAAACGCGGCCTCGGCGCGGCCTCGGCCCGGGCTGAGCCGCGGGTCTGCGCGTCGTGTGCCTGGCCGGCGCGAGGGGCGCTTTCCCCTTGCTGCAGAAAGAAAACCGCCAAATTCTTTCCTCAGAAACGAATTTGGCCGACTTACCCGGGAACGAGCCTGCACAGGCTCTCCCCGGGACAATGAGCGGCCGGGTCAGGGTTTTACGTGCGGGGGGCCGGCGGCCCGGCGTGGCCCGGCGTGGCCCTGCGCGAGCCTGCGGCCTGCGGCCTGCGGGGCGTGGCCTCCCCGATGAGCTAATCCGAGCGCGCGACGCTCAGTCGCTGCAGGCGTCCCTGGTGATCCACATCCAGGTGGAACTGGATCGGGCGGCAGCAGACCTGACAGTCCTCGATGTATTCGGCCGATCCGGCACTCAGGTCCACGAGTGTCTGGAACGGTTCGCCGCAGTAGGGGCAGTGGATGTCCTGAAAGCGGCTCTGGCCGCCCTCGCTATTGCCGGCGTCGGGCTCGAATACCGGCTCGAGCCCGTAGCGGGCATCGATGCCCGCGGCATCCTCGTCCCGTCGCGGGGCTTGCGGTGAGTCTTGGCCGGCGCGTGTGCGAGGCATAGGGCCTGAGTATAGGCGCGCGTGCCGCGGCGCGAGCGAACGCGCCGTCTGCGCTACCATGGTCGGATGAATTCACCAGGGACGGCGCTGTCGATCAGCGGATTGACGAAGGTCTACGCCTCGGGACTGCAGGCGCTGCAGGCGCTGGACCTGCAGATCGCGCGCGGCGAGATCTTTGCGCTGCTTGGCCCCAACGGGGCCGGCAAGACGACGCTGATCAATATCGTCTGCGGCATCGTCACGCCCAGCTCGGGGCGGGTGCTTGCCGATGGTTTCGACATCCAGCGCGACTATCGCGCCGCGCGCAGTCGCATCGGACTGGTGCCCCAGGAGATCAGCACCGATATGTTCGAGACCGTTGCCCACACGGTCAGCTACAGCCGCGAGCTGTATGGCTGTCGTCGTGATGCGGCCTTCATGGAGCGCGTGCTCAGGGATCTGTCGCTCTGGGAAAAGCGCGACGCGCGCATCATGACACTGTCGGGCGGCATGAAGCGGCGTGTGATGATCGCCAAAGCGCTGGCGCACGAGCCGCGCATCCTGTTCCTGGACGAGCCAACGGCAGGCGTGGATGTGGAGCTGCGCCGTGACATGTGGGAACTGGTGCGCGGGCTGCGTGCGCGGCAGGTCACCATCATTCTGACCACGCACTATATCGAGGAGGCCGAGGAGATGGCCGATCGCATCGGCGTCATCAACCGCGGCTCGCTCATCCTGGTCGAGGACAAGGTCACGCTGATGCAGAAGCTCGGCCGTCGGGAGCTGACGCTGCACCTGAGCGAGCCACTGGCGCGCGTGCCCGAAGCCCTCAAGTCCTGGCGCCTCGCGCTGTCGGCCGATGGCAGCGAGCTGCAGTATCGCTTCGATGCGGCCGGCGAGCAGCGCGATATCGCAACGCTGCTGCGCCAGCTCGGCGAGCTGGGCATCAGCTTCAAGGACCTCAACACCCGCCAGAGCACTCTCGAGGAGATCTTCGTGTCGCTGGTCAGCCAGCGCGGAGCGGCGTCTTGACGGCGCAGGCGGCAGGCGCGCGGCTGCCCACGCCTACGCCTACGCCCGTTTCCGAGCCGCGGCCGGCACCGTTCAACCATCGCGGTGTCTGGGCAATCTACAAATTCGAGATGTCGCGCTTTCGTCGCACCGTGCTGCAGAGTGTGGTGACACCGATCATCACGACCTCGCTGTACTTCGTGGTGTTCGGCTCGGCCATCGGCTCGCGCATCTCCACTGTCCACGGCGTGCCCTATGGGGCCTTCATCGTGCCGGGGCTCATCATGCTCTCGCTGCTGACCGAGAGTCTTGCAAACGCATCCTTCGGCATCTACATGCCGAAATTCACCGGCACGATCTACGAGCTGCTGTCCGCGCCGGTCTCCTCGCTCGAGATCGTGCTGGGATACGTCGGGGCGGCGGTCAGCAAGTCCGTCATCCTCGGCGCGCTGATCCTCGGGACCGCGAGCCTGTTTGTGCCGCTGCACGTACTGCATCCGCTGTGGATGGTCGGCTTTCTGCTGCTGACCGCTGCGACCTTCAGCCTATGCGGCTTCATCCTCGGCATCTGGGCGCGCAGCTTCGAGCAGCTGCAGTTCGCGCCGATGCTCATCGTCACGCCGCTGACCTTCCTCGGCGGGGCGTTCTATTCGATCGACATGTTGCCGCCGGCCTGGCGCACCGTGACGCTGTTCAACCCGATCGTGTACCTGGTGAGCGGTTTTCGCTGGAGCTTTTACGGATCCGCCGATGTGGCCGTGGCCGCGAGCCTGGGCTGCACGGCGGCCTTCCTGCTGCTGTGCCTGGCACTGATCGTGTGGATCTTCAGGAGCGGCTATCGACTGAAGAACTGACCAGGGCAGGCCGGGTGTCGCGGCGCTTGCATTTCGCATGCATTGCTTTCAGAATGATGTCATGGGTGTCCAATTGACCATCCGCGATGTGCCGGAGAGCGTGCGCGATGAGCTCGCATTGCGGGCGGCAGCCGAAGGCAAATCGATGCAGGAGTTTCTGCGGGCCGAACTGCTCCGACTGGCGGCTAAACCATCGCTCGGCAGATGGCTGGAAGAGGTGCGCGGGCGCAAGCGAGCGTCTTCAGTCCGCTTGACCTCGAGCGAGATTCTCGCCGCAAGAGACGCCGATCGGCGCTGACGCGCCTCGTGAACAGTGAGCTGCGTCGTCGACGCTTCGGTGATCGTGGCAGCACTCGTGGATACCGGGGCCGATGGGAACTGGGCGGAGGGCATTATCTCTGCAGGGCCGCTGTACGCGCCCGCGCTCCTCGGAGTCGAAGCCACGAGTGCGCTTCGCAGGCTGGAGCTGGCACGGCGCATCACCAGCGCGGAAGCTGATGCAGCCCACGCGGATCTGCAGCGCCTGGCAATCGAGCTGTATCCCTTCGAGCCGTTCGCCGATCGCGTCTGGCAGCTGCGCCGGCAGGTCAAAAGCTACGACGCCTGGTACGTAGCGATCGCCGAGGAGCTGCATTTTCCACTGGCCACACTCGATCGACGCCTGGCAAGAAGCGCGGGCGTCGCCTGCGAGTTTCGCTTGCCCGGCCGCCCCTGAATCGGGCATATCACGCCAGCCGCTGCGCAGAGAGCACGTTTGGCACCGCGCTCAGGCGCGTCAGCAGGCGGCCGAGCTGCTCGCTGTCGCGCACGGCGGTGCGCATCACGATGGTCGCAATGCGGTCCTCCGGATCGGTGTTGGAATTGACTCCCTCGATCGAGAGCTTCTCGAGTGCCAGCACGTCCGAGACGTCGCGCAGAAGCCCTCGCCGGTCGAGCGCCTGCACGCGGATCTGCACCGGCAGCAGGCTGTCGGCGCCGAGGTTCCAGTCCACGAGCAGCACGCGCGCGGCATTGCGCGCGCGCATGCGCGCAAGGTTGGGACAATTGGCCCGATGCACAGTGACTCCACGCCCCAGGGTGACGTAGCCGGCAATCGGCTCGGGGGGCACGGGCGCGCAGCAGCGCGCGAGCGTCACTGGCAGGTCCCCGACCCCCTCGATGTCCACCAGCGAGCCGCGCGCGCTGCGTCGTGGGCGCTGACGCACGGGGAGCAATGGCGCGGCGGCCGGCGTGCGCAGCCGCGCGATCGCCTGCGCGAGTGCACTGGTACTGATATCACCGGAGCCAAGATGCCGCTGCAGCTCCTCGGTACTGTCGGCGTGCAGCTCGCGTACCAGCGCCGCAGTGAGATCCGCACCGGCGCCGGCGCGCGCGAGCTCACGATCGAGAATCTCGCGCCCAGCGACCACGTGGTCGGATTGGTCGAGGCGGCGAAACCAGGCGCGCACCTTGGCGCGGCTGCGCGGTGAGGCCAGAAATCCCTGCTCGCTGGCGAGCCAGTCGCGGCTCGGGCCGCCCTGCCGGCCGGTGATGATCTCGACGACCTCACCGTTGGCGAGCGGCTGATTCAGCGGCACGATGCGTCCGTTGATCTTGGCGCCGCGGCAGTGGTGCCCGAGCTCGGTGTGCAGGTGGTAGGCGAAGTCCAGGGAGGTGGCGCCGCGCGGCAGATCCACGACCTCGCCCTGCGGCGTCATCGCATAGACGCGGTCGGAGAACAGCTCCTGCTTGAGCCGCTCGAGCACATCGCCCTCGAGCGGCGTGGACTGCGCCGGATCGAGCACGCGGCGCACCCACTCGATCTTGCGCTCGTAGCCGCTGTCGCGCGAGCCGGCGGTGCCGCCCTCCTTGTAGCGCCAGTGCGCGGCCACTCCGAGCTCGGCGTGCTCGTGCATCTCGCGTGAGCGGATCTGCACCTCCACGGCCTTGCCCTCAGGACCGATCACCGCGGTGTGGATCGAGCGGTAGTCATTGTCCTTCGGGGTGGCGATGTAGTCGTCGAACTCGCCGGGAATGTACGCCCATAGCCCGTGCACCACGCCCAGGGCTGCGTAGCAGTCAGCGATGCTGTCCACCACGATGCGCACGGCGCGCACGTCGAAGAGCTGGTCGAAGGCAACGTGTTTGCGCTGCATCTTGTTCCAGATGCTGTAGATGTGCTTGGGACGACCGTATACGGCGAGCGGCTGCACACCGGCGGTGGCGAGCTCGCGGCGCAGCTGCGCGCACAGCTCCTCTATGTAGCGCTCGCGATCCACACGCCGCTCGGCCAGCGCCCGAGCCGTGCGGTGATAGTCCTCGGGGTCCAGAAAGCGGAAGGCCAGATCCTCCAGCTCCCACTTGAGGCTCCAGACGCCCAGCCGG
>Ga0335075_10019188_pt1 | contig 10121 bp, 11 predicted proteins | sample Lox_Sample_24_FD_206723 | JGI IMG/M metagenome (GOLD analysis project Ga0335075, IMG submission 206723) | Soil microbial communities from Loxahatchee National Wildlife Refuge, Florida, United States - Lox_Sample_2.4 | ecosystem: Environmental > Terrestrial > Soil > Wetlands | place: USA... | reverse complement strand
CCGATCGTGGTGCCGAGGACGAAGCTGATCACGGTGGCCACGCCGACCAGGCCGAGCGTCCACCACGCCGCCCCGGCGATCACGCTGCTGACCGACGCGAACCCGTTGCTGATCGAGATGCCGAAGTTGAAGTGCAGCACGTTGCTCCAGAAGTGCGTGTACTGCGTCCACAGGCTGGCTTTGGTGTTCACGCCGAACTGCTCGTCCAGCGCGTTAATCGTGGCCTGGCTGAACGTCTGGCCTTGAGCCTTCGCCAAGATCGCGTCCACCGGGTTGCCGGGGATCAGCCGCGGGATCAGGAAGTCCAGGCTGACCGCGACGATGGCGGTAACCAGGTAAAACCCGAGCCGTCTGGCGATCGCGCGCATCTACTTCACCTCCTGCGCGTCGTACGGCCCGGCCGGCTGCGGGGCGCACCCGCAGCTCTCGCGGCGGACCAGCCGGGTCGGCAGCGCGATGTCGCTGCCACGGGCGTCGCCGTCGCGCCCGGGCTCGCCGCCGATCATGGAGTAGAGCGTCTCGAACGCGGTGGCGCCCATGTCCTGGATGGACTGCCGGACGCTGGCGAGCTGGGGGCTGAGGTGACGGGCCACCGGGATGTCGTCGAAGCCGGTCACGGCCACGTCGCCGGGCACCCGGATGCCGCGCTGCGCGAGCGCGTGCAGCACGCCGATCGCTGACTGGTCGTTGGCGCAGACGATCGCCTCGGGCAGCCGGACCCCGGCCTCGATCAGCGCCTCGATGGCCCGCGCGCTGTTGGCGGCCTGGTAGCTGCCCCGCCAGGCTTCGCCTCCCAGCAGCGTGACCCCGGCTTCGGCCGCGACCTCGGCCAGCGCCTGGCCGCGGGACAGGCTGTCCGGGCTGTCCTCGTGACCGGCCAGGTAGCCGATCGTGCGGTAGCCGTGCTCGTAGATCAGGTGGCGGGCGAGTTCCCGCATCCCGGTCTCGTTGTCGCTGTGCACGTTGACCGTCTCCGGTGTCGGCGTGCCCGCCAGCGTGACCACCGGGACCTGACTGGCCAGCCGCGCGAGCTCGTCCGGCGTCAGCACCCGGTCGTGCAGGATGATCCCGTCGCTCTTGCGGGCCAGCGCGAAGATGCGCCGCGCCGCGTCCGGCTCGTCCAGTCCCACGGACCTGATCAGCAGGTCGAAGCCGTGCCGCTGGGCGACGATCTCCATCCCTCGGTTGATCATGTCGGGGAACTGCAGGTTCTCGTCTTCGTCCGCGAACATCTCGTTCATGCGCAACTGCGGGCGGCGGACCACGACGCCGACGACTTCCTTCAGGCGGGCGCTCAACGCGCGAGCCGCGCCGTCGGGCACGAACCCGAGGTCGGTCACGGCCTGCAGCACCCGGTCCCTGGTCTCGGGGCGCGGGTTCCTGCGGCCGTTCAGCACCCGCGACACCGAGGCGATGGACACCCCGGCGACGCGCGCCACGTCGTAGATCGTGGGTGGCTGGCTCAGCACCGAACCGGGCGAGGCCCCGTCTACCGTGCTGGTGACGGCCGCGCCATCCCCGCTGGCGACGCCAGCGTCGGCGAGCGCGCTCACCAGACCGGAGTTGTCGGCCTGGGGGCCCAGGTCATTGCTCAAGGGTCCTCCGCCCGGACGGCCCCCGCGGGGGCGTGTGCCTGCTGGTCCCGGTAAGCGCTTTCCCTACTGTGCCTAGATCACCGCCGAGGACTCAGCGGCTGGGGGGCGGAAGCGGAAGGAAAGCGCTTACCGTGATCGATTACCCCGGACACTAAATATCCGTAGCCAACCGGCACAAGAGCCCGCGTCCGAACGTTACGTGACTGTGACATTCACGTGAAATCGCTTACCGGGCGGATGCGCCCGGCGATGACCGTGCGCAGGACATGCTTGCGGAACAGGTCGGCGGCCGGGAGAAGCGGCCGGTCAGCGGGCCACGTCAGGTAGATGGCCCGCTCCGCGCCGTCGTCGGCGATCTCCGCGTAGCGCACCGGGCCTGGCGACGCCTCGGGCGACCCGGCCCGCGGCGCCGGCACGATGGCGACGCCGAGGCCGGCCGCCACGAGCCCGCGGACGATCGACAGGTCGTCGCCCTCGAACACGACCGTCGGGCGGAAGCCGGCCCGCTTGCACAGCTCGTCGCCGAGCTCCCGCAGCGCGGACGTGGTCCGCAGCCCGATGAACGGCTCGCCCGCGACGTCCGCCAGCGCGATCCGCTGGTGCCCGGCGAGCGGGTGGTCCCGCGGCAGCGCGAGACGCAGCGGCTCCATGCCGATCTGCCGCGTCCACACGGCCAGGTCCCCGGGCCGGGTGGCTTCCCGGCCAGTGCGGAAGCGGCGGGTGCCCACCTCCAGGTCCGTCCGGCCGCCGTTGAGCGGCAGCCCCCACAGTTCGTCGTGCACCTGCGTCAGGCTGAACCGCACGTCCGGGTGGTCGCCCCGGAAGGTCCGCACCAGGTCGGGCACCAGCCACGAGCCGAGCGACTGCTGGAAGGCGACCGTGATCGTGCCGGTGTCCGGCGACACGAACTGGGACACCGCCGCCAGCCCGTCGCCGAGCTGCTGCAAGATCCCGTCCGCGAAGGGCCTGAACACCTCACCGGCGGGTGTCGGCGTCAGCGTCCGGCCGGATCGCTGGAGCAACGGGGTCCCGACTTCCGCCTCGAGCCGGGCGAGGCCACGGGACACGCCGGACTGGGTGACCGGCTCGAGATCGCTGACCTCGGTCACCGTCGCCCCGTCGGCGACCAGCTTGAACCAGCGCAACACGTCCGTGTCCACATCACATGACGATACATCATGAAAAACCCGACGAATCGTCATTGGACGCATAGGTCTAGACCACGTTTACTGGATATGACAACGAAATCACTCACAAGACGGAGTAGTGAGAAACCCACCATGGCGAGCGCGACGACCCTGCTCAGCCCCACCTTCACGACGATCCGAGGCCAGCTGCGCCAGCTGCGCGACACGCACGCCGAGCGCAAGTCGCTCGAGCGCGAACTGGCGTCGTATACCTCGGCGAACGACCTGAACGACCTGGAAGCGATCCTCGACCGCTACGACGAGGCCGACACCGCGGAAATCCGCCGCATCCTCTCCGGCCGCCGCGGCTAGACCGGCCGGGCGGGCCCTCTGCGGTTAGCCGCCTACCGTCAGCCGACTTCAGTGGCGGTCGGCCAGCTAGGAATCAGCCTTATCTCTGGTCCCTGGCGCGACCGGCCGTAGCGGCCCTAGAGCTGCTTTTACACAGCGTGGATAGAAATAGCCCCCAGGGGGGCCACAAGTATCCGCGATCTTCGCAATCCGGTCATGGCAGCCCGCTGTCCGGGTGTCAGCGCACAACCGTGAGTCAACGGCATTGCGCGTAAGTGATTAGGAAGATGATTTCCCTCCTGGGACGCCGGTGGCGGGCCCCGCGCCTGCCACCGGCGTCGTTCAGGGTTGCATCGCGGAGGGCAGCACTCCGCGGTAGAACAGCGCGATCAGCAGCAGGTAGGCGAGCAGGACCAGCGTCCACGGCAGGTTGTGCCGGATGACCTGACCCTCGCGGCGCACGAACTTGCTGGTGGAGATGCCCACGCTGGCGGTCTGCGGGGCGACCGGCTTGCCGATCTCCGCGCCGACCGAGTTCAGCGACGGCAGCAGCAGGGACGGCATGTGCAGCAGCCCGCCGATCGAGTACTGGAAGCTGCCGAACAGCGCGTTCGTCGAGGTGTTGCTGCCGGACAGCGCGACGCCGATCCACCCGACGATCGGCGCGAGGATCAGGAACGTCGGCCCGATCTGGGCGAACCCGTGCGCCATCGTGTTGGCCATCCCCGAGTAGTTGAACACGTCGGCGACCCCGAAGATGATGGGCGCGACCAGCAGCGCGCCCCACATCTGCGAGAACGTGGTCCGGAACACGTGACCGAGCTGCCCGGGCCGCACGTGGAGCACCACGACGATCGCCACCCACGACCAGGCCCTCGAGCAGTGCGCCGAGCGCTCACGCGAGCAGGATCGCCTGCACCCGGATGTCCGCGGTCGCCTGGGCGATGATCCAGCGCCGGAAGTCGCCGAAGGCGCCCGTGTGCACGAGCGAGTTGTAAATGACTACGCCCCAGAACACGATCCAGTCGATCGACCAGATCCCGGTGCCCGCGCCGATGCCCCACGCGCCGAAGGTTCCGCCGACGGGGGCGTTCCACACGGTGATCGCCAGGATGATCGTGACGACCGAGCCGATGATCACCGCTTGCCACGCCGACATGCGCGGCACGGGCAGCAGCACGAGCAGCACGATGATCGGGATCAGGGCGACAAGCGTGCTCCCCAGCGTGGAGTGTGCCGGATCAAGTGATTGGACGAACGAGGGCAGAGCGTCGGCGAGCATCGTTATTCAAGCCTCCCATCGGGAAACCCGGCAACATCGCACCCGCAATCGTCCTATATAGATGATTAGAGCGCAATGAGTTCGCATCGCGCGAAAAAACGTCTGCCGCTAGATAAATCTGTCACGGGATTATCTATCGATAGACGTATTCTGGAGACATGGCCGTTACAGCACCCCGCGACGGGCAGCGGCAGGTCCTCGACCTGAGTTTCCTTCTGAACCACGCGTCACACGTCCTGGCGACCCGGATGACCGCGGCCTTCGCCGAGATCGGGATCACGCCGCGTGACTACTGCGTGCTCAGCCATGCCATGTCGGGCGAGTACACCCAGATCGAGCTCGCCAAGCTGTCCGACCTGGACAAGACCACGATGCTCAACACGCTCGACGAGCTCGAGCGGGCCGGCTACGCCGAGCGCAAGCCGTCGCCCACCGACCGGCGGGTGCGGATCGTCGCGGTCACCCCGGCCGGCGCCGGCCTGGTGGCCACGGGACACGACATCGCCGACCGGGTGCACGGCGAAGTGATCGAAGCCCTGCCCCCAGCGCAGCGGCAGGTGTTCACTGGCGCGCTCGCCGGCCTGGTGGGCGGGCTGCTCGCCGAGCCGGTCGAGTGCGAGAAGCCGGTGCGCAGGGCGCGGGTGCCTGGCTGATGGGCGACATCGTCCGCTAAGAGATTGTCTATTTTCAGATCATCCGTTATGGTCGCTCTGTAAGGTCCTTCCGGCTCTGGCAAGGAGCGGCCGCATGCTTCGTTCTCGCTGGTTCGCGCTAGTCATCCTCTGCGCGGCCACCTTGATGATCATCCTGGACGGCACGATCGTGACCGTCGCGCTGCCTGTAATCCAGGCCGACCTGGGATTCACTCCGGCCAGCCTCAGCTGGGTCATGGACTCCTACCTGATCGCGTTCGGCGGCCTGCTCCTGCTGAGCGGCAGGCTCGGGGACCTGATCGGCCGTAAGCGCATGTTCCTGGCCGGTCTCGCCGTGTTCACCTTCGCCTCGCTGGCCTGCGGGCTGGCCTCCGGTCCCGGGATGCTGATCGCGGCGCGGTTCGTCCAGGGCATCGGCGGCGCGATGGCGTCGTCGGTCACGCTCGGCATGATCGTCCGGCTGTTCCCGCAGCCAGCCGAGCAGCGCCGGGCCATCGCCGCGTTCTCTTTCGTCGGCGCCGTCGGCGCCTCAGCGGGCCTGATCATCGGCGGGCTGCTCGTTCAGTTCGCGAGCTGGCACTGGATCTTCTTCGTGAACCTGCCGGTCGGCCTGCTCGCCGGGATCGCGGGGTGGCGGCTGCTGGCGACGGACCAGGGCATCGGGCTGCGGGCTGGCGCCGACGCGCTCGGCGCGGTGCTGGTGACCGCCGGCGTGATGCTCGGCGTCTACGCGATCGTGCAGCACGCGGCCTGGTGGGCCGGGATCGTCGCGGCCGCGCTGCTGGCCGGCTTCGTCGTCCGGCAGGCCACCGCCCGGACGCCGCTGCTCCCGCTGCGGGTGTTCGCCTCGCGGAGCTTCTCCGGCGCCAACCTCGCCCAGTTGTTCATCATCGGCGCCGCCATGGGATTCCAGGTCATCGTCACCCTCTACCTGCAGCGGGTGCTCGGCTTCCGCCCGGCGGCCGCCGGCCTGGGCCTGTTCCCGACCGCCGCCGTCATCGCCGCGGTGTCCCTGGGCCTGTCGGTCCGGCTGATCGGCCGCTTCGGCGCCAGCCGGGTCCTGGTCGCGGGACTGGTGATGATCACGGCCGTGCTCGCGTTGCTCACGCAGATCCCCGCCCACGCCGCCTACGCGACGGACGTGCTGCCGCTGCTGGTGCTCTTCGGTCTCGGCGGCGGCCTGACCTTGCCGGCCGTGACCACCCTGGGCATGTCCGGCGCCACCGACGCCGACGCCGGCCTCGTGTCCGGTGTGTTCAACACCTCGCAGCAGGTCGGCGGAGCGCTCGGCCTCGCCCTGCTCACGACGCTCGCCGCCGGCCGCACCGGAAGCAGCCAGACAGCGCAGGCCCTGACCGCCGGCTACCACCTCGCCTGGGAGACCGGCGCCTCCCTCGGCGCTGCCGCCATCTTGGTAGCCGTTGTCGCGCTAAGGCGCGCGCGCAGCGGACGCCGGGAACAGCCCCAGCCGGATGCCGTCCGAGCGCCTCGGCCGGATACTTCGACGGCCAAAAGTGGTAGTTTGGCATTATGGCAACGGATATTATCTGGTCGGAGGCGCACGAGCCGGTGCTGATAGAGCTGGACGAGCGGCGGCGCACCAGCCTGGGCCGGGTCGGGCACAAGGAGCACACGCGCTACCTGGTTGAGGAACAGGCCGACGGGACGCTTATCTGGCGCCCGGCGGTCGTTGTCCCCGAGCACGAGCTGCGGTTCATGACGGCGCGCCCGGAGGAGTACGCACAGATCCGCGAGCGGCAGGCCAGCCCTGACGCGGGTCGCCTGCGCGACCGGCCCGCGCGCCCCCGCGGCTCCCGGGAGGCGGCGGAGCCGGTCGCCGTCGCATGAGGCTGAAGTTCGAGCCGGACGCGGCCGACGCCTACGAGGGCATCGCCGACGACGAGGCGCTCGACAAGCTGGACGCGGTATTCGACGGACTAGAGAAGGACCCGGGCCAGGCGTGGTTGCGCAGGCACCGCTGGTCCGACCCGCCCCTGTGGGGCGTCACGGTGCGCTGCCGCCATGAGGACCTGCTTGTGCTCTGGGCAGCCGAAACGTATGACGGCCAACCGGTCGTTGTCGTCCGCTACATCGGTCCGGCCGTGCCCGAAGATTCCTCTTGAACTTGGAGTGGGGTCCAAGGCATACGGTCGGGTCATGGCCATCGATCAGGAAACCGGGCCGCTGTCCGTCAGCCAGTTGGCCGCCCGTGGCGGGGTGAGTCCGGACACGGTCCGGTACTACGAGCGGGCGGGGTTGCTACCAGAGCCACGCCGCACCGGCGGGGACCACCGCCGCTACGGAGCCGCCGACCTGGATCGCCTGCTGTTTATCAGGGGCGGGCAGCGGCTCGGGCTGCGACTGGCCGAGATCCGCGAGCTGCTCGCGGTCCGCGACACCGGCGTCTGCCCGTGCGCGCCCGCCGAAGTGCTGCTGCGCCAGCACATCAGCGAGATCGACCGGGAGATGGCGCGGCTGGCCGCGCTGCGCGCCGAGCTGTCCGGCATGCTCACGGCCATGCCCGGCCCGGCCTGCCCGGACCCGCTCCCCGGCAGGTGGTGCGCGCCCGGTTGTGAGGACGCGAAAGGAGGTGACCGTGATGTGCTCGTGCTGCGATGACCCGACCTGCGACGGCTCCTGCTGCTCTGGCTGCTGCTGACGCAGGATTAGCCCAGGTCCCGCCCCTAGGCGCCCGGGCGGGGCCGGTACGCTCGTGGATCATGCCCATCTCAGTCATCCGGATGGCCGGCCCGGCTGACGGGGCCGCCCTGGCCGCACTGCGCCGGGAGTGGACCGAGGAAGACACCGGGAGCGTCGCCGACGAGCGATTCGAGGCCCGCTTCCTCGAGTGGTACAAGCGTGAGACCGCCCGCCGCCTCACCTGGCTGGCGGAGATCGAGGGCAAACCGGTCGGCATGATGAACCTGAGCGTCTTCGAGCGCATGCCACGGCCCGGCGTCGACACCGGCCGCTGGGGCTACATAGGGAACGCGTTCGTGCTGGCCGAACACCGGGATCAGGGCATTGGCTCCCTACTGCTTGCCGCGCTCCTGACGCACGCCGACTCCCACGGGTTCGTGCGCGTCGTGCTCCGCCCCACCCAGCGGGCGATCCCCTTCTACCAGCGCGCCGGATTCGGCGCCAACGGCGGCCTCCTGGTCCGCCCAAGAGCGGGGTAGTCCACTGCGCAAACGGGCGGTACGGCTTTCGTCGCAGTGATCAGGTCCGCTTAGAGTTTCGGTCCTGCCTGCGAGCAGTTCGCTGCTTGAGTACCTGCCCGGCCGACCGGACAGCCACCCCGCCGCCCGCCGCGACGAAAGCCAGTCCGACGATTCTGGCGGCCAGCCACGGGCCGAGATGCGGGAACAGTCGCAACACCACGATGAAACCAGCCAGGTACACCGCCGCCAAAAAGGCGAACCCGATCGAGCTTATGGCCAACTTATGCCAGTCATCCCTCCTGCGGTCCTTACGCAGCTCGCTGTAGCGTCGAGCCAAATCGTCACTCTCAGTGGCTCGCGTGTCATGCCTGTCATCGAAGTCAAGCTGATCGACAGGGGGTTCCCCGCGGCGCAAGACCAGCGCCGCGCTTTCCTCACCTGTCGTTGTCTCGGGATTGTCTGTGGGCACGGTCTTCTTCGTCGTCCGAGGCCCATCATGTCGCGGGTCACTCGCCACGTCGGCCTCCTAGGGGAACGAAGCCAACCGACGCCGAGCAGGTGGAACACTGCCGGATGCGGTCGTACCCGACAGGGACTACGGGCTGCCGAGGGTTCCCTTCACCAGTGAAGCCAAGTCGACTATGGTCTGCGGGCAGGCCGAAGGTCGGAACTCGTTCTGACGGCCACAGCCATTCAGGGACACGGAAGTCTTGCGTCAGTGCTCCCCTCAGGTCCTGCCGTACGCGGCGCAGGATCGGTGTGGTCGCGCCTGAAATCCGAAGACAGGGCGTCCCCGCGTCTGCCATGCCGCCCGAGAGTGCCCCAGCAGACTCCAGTCAGATCACTATCAGTAGCACACAAGTTGCACACTGTAATCAAGCTAGGCAAAGAGGCACCTCCTTTAGAGCCGGCGTGCGCTAGGTGCAAATTTCACCGCAATTGCATCGTGCACCTTGCGTCTGACGCCGCGCTCTGCTTCTATAGTCAACTATGAAATCGCGTTCCGCAAGTGCGATTTGTCTTTGCGATCCGCGTGTGCATAACGCACCGTCTGATATGTTTCTCCTGACGCGATGCCACATATTTCGGGGCGCAAGTGGCCAGTGAGAGCAACCCGACACTCCGGAGGCGGGAGTTGGGGTTCCTGCTCCGGCAGCTCCGTGCCGAGCGGAAACTGAGCATCGAGGAGGTTGCCGAGCGCGCGATGATGTCCCAGACGAAGCTCAGCCGACTCGAAACGGGTCGGGTTGGCGCCAGCCCGCGCGACATCCGGGATCTGTGCCTTGTCTACGGGATCACCGACACGGGTGAACGCGAACGACTCATGGCCCTTGCCAGAGAAGGCAAGCAACGCGCCTGGTGGCAGCAGTACGACCTGCCCTACGCGACCTACGTCGGCCTGGAAACTGACGCCATGACGATCAGCGACTACAACACGGACATCGTGCCCGGACCTCTGCAGGTCGAAGCCTACGCTCGCGCGGTCATGGAGGCCGGCGATCCGCCTCTTGATCACGCCGCGATAGACCAGCGCATCACGGCCAGGATGAGACGACAGACGCTGCTCACGCGCGATGACGCCCCTCTGTCCCGCTACAACGTCATCGTCGATGAGGGAGCCTTGCGTCGCCCCATTGGCGGCGCTGCTGTCATGCGGGCTCAGCTCGCACGGATCATCGAGGCCGCCGCCCTGCCAAAAGTCGTCTTCCAGGTCATCCCGCTTTCCGTCGGCGCGCATCCGGGACTGCAGAGCAATTTCGTGATCCTTGAATTCAATAAGCCTGAGGTGAACGACGTCGTATACGTCGAAGGGGCTGTAGGAAACATCTACCTGGAAAGCGTGGCTGACCTCACGAGGTACAAGCGGATACTTTCCAGGCTGCAATCCATCGCGCTGGACCAAGAAGGTTCAGTCGCAATAACCGCGAAGATAGCGGAAATCTACGAGGGCA
>Ga0335075_10019187_pt1 | contig 10122 bp, 13 predicted proteins | sample Lox_Sample_24_FD_206723 | JGI IMG/M metagenome (GOLD analysis project Ga0335075, IMG submission 206723) | Soil microbial communities from Loxahatchee National Wildlife Refuge, Florida, United States - Lox_Sample_2.4 | ecosystem: Environmental > Terrestrial > Soil > Wetlands | place: USA... | reverse complement strand
TGGCTGGATGCGGACGGCAAGCGGCTGCCGGTCCCGCTGTACCCCGGATTCGACACTCTGGGCACGTTGGAGTACATCACCAAATCCGGGTACGACTACACCTGGTTTGTGTTGAACGCCAAAATCATTGAGAAGGAGTTCGCGCTTTCCGGCCAGGAGCAGAACCCCGACCTCACCGGACAGAGCGTGCGAGAGCTGCTGCGTTCCCGGGCGCGCTCCGGCGCGCCGGCACCCGTGCAGGCGTTCGTGGACCGGGGTGTGGACTTCGTCAGCGCGAACTCGTTGCGCGAGTTGGTGACCGCGATGAACGAGCTGCCCGACGTGGAGCCGTTGGACTACGCCACGGTCGAGGCCGAGGTCACCGCCCGTGATCGCGAGGTGGTCAACAGGTTCAGCAAAGACGGTCAGATCACCGCGATCCGCGCCGCCCGCGGCTATCTGGGCGATCGCCTGGGCCGGGTGGTGGCCCCGCACCCGCTGACCGATCCGAAGGCCGGCCCGATGATCGCGGTCAAGCTGCACATTCTGACCCGAAAGACGCTGGGCGGCATAGAGACTGACCTAGATGCACGCGTGCTCAAGGCCGACGGGACTCCGCTCAGCGGCCTGTACGCCGCCGGCGAGGTCGCCGGGTTCGGCGGGGGCGGCGTGCACGGTTACCGCGCGTTGGAGGGCACGTTCCTGGGTGGCTGCATTTTCTCCGGGCGCGCCGCCGGGCGCGGTGCCGCCGCGGATATCGGCTAACGCGCCGGTTGGCCGAGCAGACGCAGAATCGCACCAATTGAGCTCAAATGGTGCGATTCTGCGTCTGCTCGCCGTTAAAAGGTGACCGCGCTTTCTTCGGGCAGCACCTGGAAGTCGGTGTCGGTCATTTCGGTGAGCCGGCCGTAGTAGATGCCCCTGCCGTCGGGAGTGATGATCCCTTGGTGGATGGGCACCGCGTGCGCCGGCGCCACCGCGCGAAGGTAATCGACGGCCTCGGAGATCCGCATCCACGGGGCCGCGGCCGGAACGGCCAACACGTCGACCGGCTCGTCGGGCACGAACAGCGCGTCACCGGGATGCATCAACCTGCCACGTTGGTCCCCGTCGTCCACCAGATACGAAATGTTTTCTATTACAGGGATTTCCGGATGGATAACCGCGTGCCGACCGCCGACGGCGCGCACGGTCAGCCCCCCGATCCGCAGCTCGTCCCCGACGTGCACCGCCCGGCAGGGAGCGCCGAGCAAAGCGGTGGTCTGCGGATCGGCATACAGCGCGGCGTCGGGGTTGCCCTCGAGTAGCGACGGCAGCCGTGTGGTGTCGACGTGGTCGGGATGCTGGTGGGTCAGCAAGATGGCCGACAGGCCGGTGATTCCCTCGAAACCGTGCGCGAAGGTGCCGGGATCAAAGAGCAGGCGGGTGTCGTCGAACTCGGCAAGTAGGCAGGAATGGCCGAAATGCGTCAGTTGCATGGCTACGATTGTGCCCTGATGGTGCCGATACGGGTGATCGTGGCGACGATCCTGGTTGCCAGTGGCCTCGCGGTGGCCTTCGTCGTGATCCCCGCATCTGCCGATCCGCAGACGTGTCCGCCCCTCTGCGACCAGATCCCGAACAGCGCGTGGGTCGCGCAGCGCGCGGTGCCGCTGAATTCGGCATACAACTGGCCCGCGCTGGGCGGTCTGGCGGTGCAAGTGACGGGGGTCGGGTCCGGGCCGCGCTTCCGGTTCGAGGACGTCTGCGCCACGCCGGTGCTGCCGCAGGACGCTCGCGCCGGCGCGGTCGCGGCTCGGGCGGCCGTGGTCCACCCGGACGGCCAGTGGCAGCTGCAGGCGCAGATCATGCATTGGCGCGGCGATACCGCCAACGGCGGCGCGGTGGCGGCGTCGGTGTTCAGCAATGCGGTCGCCGCGTTGCGCGGCTGCCAGCTGGGGGCGCCGCTGCAGTCGCCGTCGATCACCAGCGACGAACCCAACCGGGTGGCCGCGGTGATCAGCGGTCCGATCGTCATGCACACCTACCTGGTTGCGCACCCCGCGAGCAGCACACTGAGCGAGCTCACGCTCTGGTCGTCGGGGCCGCCACGGGTGCCCTGGCCGGCGATGGCGGACGACCCGGTGTTCAATTCCATGACCGCGCCGCTGTGCGAGGCCTACATCGCGTCGTGCCCGTAAGCCGCGGCGGCGCACCGCGCCGGTAGAGTGAGCGCCGAGAAAGATTTGAGGAGGAGCGCCGGTGGCCCGGGTAGTCGTCCATGTGATGCCCAAAGCCGAGATTCTCGACCCGCAGGGTCAGGCGATTGTCGGGGCGCTGGGCCGCCTCGGCCATCCCGGGATCTCAGATGTTCGGCAGGGCAAGAGATTTGAGCTCGAGGTCGACGACACTGTCGATGATTCCCAGCTCGCCGAAATCGCCGAATCCCTGCTGGCGAACACCGTGATCGAGGACTGGACGATAAGCCGAGAGGCGCGCTGATGGCGCGCATCGGCGTCATCACCTTCCCCGGGACACTCGACGACGTGGACGTCGCGCGCGCGGCGCGGCGGGTGGGCGCCGAGCCGGTCAGCCTGTGGCACGCCGACGCCGACCTCAAGGGCGTCGACGCTGTGGTGGTGCCCGGCGGCTTTTCCTACGGCGACTACCTGCGCGCCGGGGCGATCGCCAGGTTCGCGCCGGTGATGTCCGAAGTGATCGACGCCGCGGGGCGCGGCATGCCAGTGTTAGGCATTTGCAACGGATTTCAGGTGCTCTGCGAGGCGGGGCTGTTGCCCGGGGTGCTGACCCGCAACGTGGGCTTGCACTTCATCTGCCGCGACGTGTGGCTGCGGGTGGCCTCGACGGCGACGGCATGGACGTCACGTTTCGAACCCGAAGCCGACCTACTGGTGCCGCTGAAGTCCGGCGAGGGCCGCTACGTGGCGCCCGCGGACGTGGTCGACCGGCTGGAGGGCGACGGCCGCGTGGTGTTCCGCTACCACGAGAACCCCAACGGGTCGCTGCATGACATCGCCGGCGTCAGCTCCGCCAACGGTCGCGTCGTCGGGCTGATGCCGCATCCCGAGCACGCCATCGACGCGCTGACCGGTCCCTCCGACGACGGGCTGGGGCTGTTCTATTCGGCCCTGGACGCCGTGTTGGCGGCCTAAGCGGAAGTTCCTGCGGCACTTCGTAATTCCTCGAAGGCCGCGCTGAGTGCGGCGGTCGCCTCGTGTGGATCTTTGAAGGTCTGGTCGTCGGTGAGCACCGCGATGCCGAGCTGGTCGACGTAGCTCCACACGGTGATGTTGACCGGAGCGCCCGGCGACAGCACTCCCGTCGAGTAGATCTCGCTGACGGCCGCGCCCCCGAAGTGGCCCCGCTCGCGCGGCCCCACGACGCTGGACACCGCTACGTTCATCAGCTTGTTCGGGACGTCGCGGCGACCGAGCCACCGAAACGCCGCCGGGGCGATCGCGGTCGGCAGGTAGGCCATCATTCGCGTGTAGAGCTCGGGCCCGAGGATTTCGTGGTCCTCTTTGGCGATTCGGGTGGCCAGCGCCACCAGCCGGGCCCGCTCGCCGGGGTCGGCGACGTGCACCGGCAGCGATATCGACAGGCCGCTGATCTCGTTGCCGGTGATCCGGTCCGACTTGTCCGTCGCCGTCGGCACCGAGGCGATGATCGGCCGGTCGGCCGCGCCGTCGTAGTCCAACAACAGCGTCCGCAACCCGCCGGCCGCTATCGCGAGCACCAGATCGCTCATCGTGACACCCAACGCCTTAGCCGTCGCTTTGACTTCGGGCAGCGGCAGCGTCGCGCTGGCGAACCACCGCCGGGGTGAGACAACGTGGTTGAGGAAGGTCGGCGGCGCGTCGAAGGCCTCAGCCAGATCCGGGTGCTGCCCGCGCTCCCTGGATCGACGGCGCACCCGCGCCAGCCCCACGGCCGCGTCCCTGATCAGCCCCGGCAGCTCGGCGACTTGCCGGGCATGGTCGCGCGCCGCGGCGCGCAGCAGGTCGGCCGCGGACGGCGCGACACCGGCTTCGTCGTTGTCGCGCTCGTCGGTCGGCGCGTCTTTGAGATCCATCGCGTGTGCCAACAGGTTGACCGAAGCGACGCCGTCGGCGAGCGCGTGGTGAATCTTGCCGATCAACGCGAACCGACCGCCGCGCAACCCCTCGGCGAAATGAAACTCCCACAGCGGGCGGCTGCGGTCCAGGGGCGTGGAGGCCACCTCGCCGATGACCTGGTCGAGCTCGTATCGGCCGCCCGGCGCGGGCACTGGCACCCGGCGCAAGTGGTAGTCCAGGTCGACATCGCCGGCCTCCTGCCACATCGGGTGATGTAGCCGCCACGGAATTTCGACGAGTTTGTAGCGCAACGGTTCCAGCAGATGCAGACGGCGGCGTAGGTGGCGCCGGAACGCCTCGAAGCCGAAGTCGCCGTCGAAGCCGGACGGGTCGATGACCGCCACCTTGAGCGTGTGTGTGTGCAGATTCGGCGTCTCGCTGTAGAGCAGCATGGCGTCCATGCCGTTGAGTCTTTTCACTCGCCGCCTCGCCGCGTCGGCGCGCCCCCTGCCAGGCATCGGTCAGCCGAGAACGGGGAACCGGCGCTGATCGGCCAGCCGCTGCAGCGCGGCCTCCATGACGGAACGGACGTGGGCGTCCACCTCGTCGATGTCGGGGTCTGCGCCAAAGCGGGCGGTGACATCGATCGGCTCGAGCACCTCGGTGACGATCTTGGCCGGCAGCGGCAGGTTGGGCGGGAAGATCACGCTCAGCCCGAACGGGAATCCGAAGCTCACCGGCAGAATGTCCATCCGCGCCTTGGTGATTCCCAGCTTGCGGGCCATCCAGTTGCCACGGGTCAGGAACAGCTGGGTCTCCTGGCCGCCGATTGACACGGTGGGCACGATCGGCACGCCGGCTTCGATCGCGGTCCTGACGTAGCCGGTGCGGCCGTTGAAGTCGACGGTTTGCGCGCCGAACGTGGGCCGGTAGGAGTCGTAGTCACCGCCCGGGAACACCAGCACCACCGCGCTCGAACGCAATGCGGCGGCGGCGTTTTCCCGGCTTGCTTCGATTACCCCGAGGCGGCGCAGCCAGCCGCTGGCCGGGCCGACGAAGAGGCCGTAATGCCCCAGGGTGTAGACGGGGCGGTCGTAACCGAAGGCGTTGTAGAAGGCCGGGGCGAAGATCAACACGTCCGGCGTGAGAATGCCGCCCGAGTGGTTGGACACCACCAGCGCTCCGCCGGCCGCGGGCACGTTGTCGACGTTGCGCACCTCGGCGCGATACCAGCGTTTGATCCATGGCCCGACGGTGTTCGCGATCTGCTTGGTGAACGCGGGGTCCCATTTCGCGGTCTCGGGATTGTCCGTCGCGCCGCTGCCCTTGCCGCTGCCCTTCATTCAGCGGGGATTGCCGCTGTGATACCGGTCTCAAACCCGAAGGCGCTGTGATAGTGCTCTCAAAGGGCCGCGCCACATCGGCGGGCGTCGCGCACCCTCTCAGCTGGCGTCGCGAACCAAAGGCTGCGCGGTCGACGGGCACTCGGCCGCCGCGGGCAATTCAGAAAACAGTTCGATCGCCGCCGCGATGGTGTGGTCGACGAAGGAGGCGAAATCCTCGACGTCGACGTCACCGCGGATCCACTGCGAGCGGCGTGCGACGACGCCGATGCGCTGCGGATCGGAGGAACCGTGCACGATCGCGGTGACTCCGCGATTCTGCATGTTCCACGTGTCGGCGAAGTGCGTCAGCCAGGGGCGGTCGGTGGCGGGGAAGAAGCATGCGGGCGCGACCCGGATCACCAGCACGTCGTGGTGTTCCGCGGAGACATCGAGGTGGACGTGCAGCCGCCGGGGACGGGTGTTCGCGACGTAGAAATATTCGCCATCGTGGTGGCCGCGGAAATACCGGCTGCCGCGAGCGCACAGGTAGCGTTCGATCAGGCTTGCACACAGCGTCGCACTCGTCATGAGATCAATGCTGCGGCCGTTGACTTTGCGGATCCTTTGAACCGCCTGAGCCGGGGCCAAGGAATCTGGAAAATTCGCTGATCGCTGAGCGAGGGCGATCAGTCCCGGTCCAGGTCGATCCGTACGGTCAGCAGACCGGTGCCCAGGGTCCGGACCAACAAGCTGTTGAATCGCGGCAAGGACGCGAGGCGGACCTGCGGGTCGTCGCCGGGCAGCAGGAAGGCGGATCCCGCACGCCAGCGGCCCCGGAGGCGAAGTCGAACCCTGTTGTTGGCCTTGATGTTTCGAACGTAGTCCGACGTCTCGCCGTGATCGGACACGAACCAGAAGGCTGCGCCGTCGAGCCGCCCGCCTATCGGCGTGCGTCGTGGCCGCCCAGTGATGCGCCCCGTCGTCTCGAGCACGGCCTGAGTGGGCAGCCGACGGGTAATGGGGTTGGCGACGTATCGATGGAAGAAGCTGACTCGGCGGCGTTTGCGTTCGCCGGCGGGGGTGTGGGTGGTCATGTCCCTAGCATTGTCGAGACTAACGGTCTCGTCAATGGGTGCGCTAGCCTCCAGGCTGTGCCGCCGCTTCTCAGGCCTCATACCGGCAGCCGGCGCAACGACGCGGCCGAGCAGGCGATCCTGCGAGCGGCCGCCGAGTTGCTCGCCGCTGACGACGGCGTGCCGATCACCGTCGCCGCTATCGCGGAGCGAGCGGGGGTGGGCAAGCAAACGATCTACCGCTGGTGGCCATCCAAAAGCGCGGTATTGCTCGACGCGATGATTCACCGGGCGCATCAGGTCGCGCCGGCGCCCGACAGTGGTGATCTGCATACCGACCTGCGGCTGTTTATGCGGTCCACGTTCGGCGCCGCACCCGCCAACCGCAGCCTGTTGCTGGGCGTGCTACGCGAAGCACTCGGCGATGCCGCGACGATGGCCCGACTCGCCGCGTTCACGGCGGCGCGACGCGACGAGCTGGCTCGGATCCTCGAGCAGGCGCGGGCCCGCGACGATATCCCCGGACTCGACAGGCTTGAAACCGTGGTCGACCAGGCATTCGGATTGCTGTGGTATCGAATGATTTTCGCGCACCGACCGCTCGACCAACAAGCGGCGGACCAGCTGGTGGCCGCGCTCACCACGCAGCTGCGCGGCAAGCGGGATGGCTGAACGTGGGATTCGAGGTGGAACGGTTCGACCATATCGTGCTGAATTGCCACGACGTCGAGGCCACCGCATCGTGGTACGGGCGGGTCCTTGGCATGAGGCGAGAGACGTTCACCCGCTCAAGCCCGGACGAGGTTCGGGCCCACCTCGCTGGATGCGGGGCGGAGATCGTCGCGGGGCCGGTCACCAGAACCGGCACACTGGGGCCGATGACCTCGCACTACTGCCGCGACATCGAGGGCAATCTGGTCGAAATCGCGGCCTATCGATCGCCCTCGAGTGGGTACAGTCCAGGCAGATTGATCACGATGGCTTCCTGGCTGCTGCGCGCGATGACGACCTCCGCGATGGTGTTCGGGTCCGGATTCTCTTCCCGGTGTGGCAGATACGGCGGGATAAAGACGTAGTCGCCGGGCGCGGCCGAGATGCGCACCTCCTGGACGCCGTCGTGAAACACGAACTCCGGGTTGCCGCTTCGGACATAGACCGCCGTCTCCGAGTCGCCGTGGTGGTGATTGGACGAGACGGTTTGGGGTAGCGCATGGGTCTCACCCATCCAGAGCTTCTCCGCACCGACGGATCGGCCGGAGAGGGCGGCGAAGCGCCGCAGTCCCTCCGATTGCGCGGTGTCGGAACTGATCTCCGACGCCTTGATGTGATGCACCCGGTGGCGTGCGACTTCCGTTGTCGTCTCGTCGAAGTCGGGGTGGAAACCGTCCGAGGTGGCCATGTGAGCTTCTCCTATCCATTGTCTGCGGACGAATCACGTTATGCTTCAAGCAGTCTCAGCCACAGTTCGCCGATCGTCGGAAAGCATGGCACGGCGTGCCACAACCGATCGATGGGCACCTGGCCCGCAACGGCGATGGTGGCCGCGTGCAGGATCTCGGTGACGCCCGGGCCGACCAGCGTCACGCCGAGCAGGTGGTCCCGGTTCACATCTACCACCATGCGCGCGCGACCGGTATACCCGTCGTCGGTGAGCGGCGCCCGGCCCGTCGCGAAAAGCACTTCGCTGGCCGCCAACTCGGTCCCGTCATCGAATTCGAGCACCACGGCGTCGTACTCCGGTTTGAGGTCTGCTGCCATGCGCGATGTCCTTCCGGGTGTCTCAGCGCTCGTTGTGCTCGAGCATCGCCGCGTACTTGCGCAGGTCCGCGTCGGGCACCTGCGTGAAGCCCCCGTAGTCCTGGTAGAGCTCAATGCTCGTCGCGCCCGTTTGCACCCCGTAGCCGATGACGTCGTCCAGATCGGGCGGCGAAGCCCCGCCCGTCTGGAACTCCACCTCGGCGCCGCTGCGCTGCATCGCCGCATAGATCGTCTGCAGATCTTTGTCGACCTTCTCCGGCACGTCGAGATCGTGGTTGTCGAAGACACAGCGCTCCCCCGCGCGCTTTCGGCAGTCCGCCATCCACGCCAGGGTGAAGTCGACGTCGTGCACCGGCTTTCCGCTGTCGGTGGCCTTGAACGGGTTGAGCGGCGTCTCGAACCTCGTGGTCTTCCAGGGCGCGTAGTCGTCGACGATGCGATTGAGACAGGCCTTGTAGTTCGCGTCGGTCATGCCGGCCCTGCGAAGCGGATCGACCGCGGGGGGCCGCGTGTCGATGGAGAACGGCTCGGCGGTGAACATCATGCAGGACGTGACCGCGACCTCGTGGACCAGCGGATCACCGTCGTATTTGGCCGCGAGGACTTCCTGCAGATGCGCCCAGCGCACGTGGTACCTGTCATCCCATACGTGGCCCAGGGTGCGGTCCTTCTCGACGCCCCGGAAGTTGGTGTGCACCACCGGGATCTTTCCGCCGCTGTCCTGCATCACCCAGTCGGGCGCCCAGAAGCCGCCCCACACCCGGATCTTCACCGCGAGCGGCGCATTGGGGTTGTCCTGGTTGTACTTTCGAACGTTGGCCAGACCCTGATCGAGTTCGTTGTTGTCGGCGAGCCCGGACGTCGGCGTCGGCTCGAGCGAGCGCCACGACGCCAGGATCACGATGCCCTGCAGCAGGCCGCTCTTGCGCCGCACGTCGTCCAGCGAGTTGTCCGGCTCGCCGAGGACCGGCGCGAACTTGTACGCGCCCATCGAAATAAGTCCGCGCAGTGGCTCTTTGACCGAGCCGGCGGTGAGCTTGACCGGCGCCGGCCTGCTCGGGTGGGGCGGCCAGACGGCGAAGACGGCCACCAGCAGCATGACCCCGAGGTAACGGCTCACGCTGACGGAGCCTCGGTGCTGAGCCGCTCGGCGAGCTCGCGCAGGTCGCTTACCACGAGGTCCGGTTGTGGCAGGCCGTCAACCGGCAGCGGCGGATTACCCGGCCGGGTGACGAGAGCGGCGCCGAAGCCGACGTTTTGCGCGCCGAGCGTATCCCACACGTGGGCGGCCACCATCATGCAATCGGTGGGCGCCACGTCGAGGGCCTGGCAGGCATATCGGTAGACCGAGGGCGATGGCTTGAAGGCGCGAACCGACTCGACGCTCAGCTGACGCTCGAAAAAGGCCGCGAGCCCGGCATTCTCGAGCGGTGTCCGCGTTTCGGGCTGGTGCGGCGAATTCGTCAGCGTGGCCAGACGGAATCCTTTGTCGCGCAGCGCTTGAAGCCCTTCTTCGGCGTCGGGGTGCGCCGGCATGGTCCGCATCTGCGCTCGTAGCCGCGCCACGTCGTCGTCGGTGATCCGCACGCGGTGGATGTCGGCCAACATGCGCAATACGCCTTGACCGAGCGTGAAAAAGTCCACGTAATATCCGGCCAAGGTTGTCGTCATCGAATACAACACGAGCTGCCCGAACCATTCGCGAAGCACCCTTTCGTCGCCGAAGAGCTCCCCGAAAAGCGGTGCGATGGATTCGATATCGATCAGCGTCTCGTTCACGTCGAACACGAGCACCGAGGGCCGTGTGGTCGTCATGCCTTTCCCAGCATCTCATCGGTGTCGAGGCCGCGGTCAACGCCGTGCGGGATGACGGTTTGACGGGGTTCGAGCCGCAATTGCTCACCGTCGAGGTGGACGTCGATCTTGTCGGGT
>Ga0335075_10019186_pt1 | contig 10123 bp, 7 predicted proteins | sample Lox_Sample_24_FD_206723 | JGI IMG/M metagenome (GOLD analysis project Ga0335075, IMG submission 206723) | Soil microbial communities from Loxahatchee National Wildlife Refuge, Florida, United States - Lox_Sample_2.4 | ecosystem: Environmental > Terrestrial > Soil > Wetlands | place: USA: Florida... | reverse complement strand
GCCGGCGCGCTTGTCCTCGCGCCGGATCCGGTCGATCGCCTTGCGATTGGCGGTGGTGGTCAGCCAGGCACCGGGGTTAGGGGGTACGCCGTCGGCCGGCCACCGCTCGACGGCGGTCGCGAACGCCTCGGCCGCCGCTTCCTCGGCGATGTCGAGGTCACCGAAACGCCTGGTCAGGGAGGCGACCACCCGCGCCCACTCCTCGTGGTGTGCCTGGGTGATCGCCTCCCGGGCGTCGCTCATGCTTACTCGCCTCGGAAAGGCCGCACCTCGACCTTCCGATTGCAGGCCTTCGACCCCTGCGCCGCGAGCTTGAGTGCCACGTCGAGGTCGGCGGCCTGGATGATCCAGAAGCCGGCGAGGTGCTCCTTCGACTCCAGGAAGGGCCCGTCGGTAAACAGCGCCTCGTCGCCCCGGTTGTCGATAACGGTCGCCGCGCTGGGCGACTCGAGGCCGCCGGCGAAGACCCAGTAGCCCTCGGCCATGAGGCGGTCGTTGAACGCGTCAATGGCAGCCATCTCGTCCGGGGTGGCGAGGCCGGCCGTGTCGGCGATCACGGAAACCATGTACTGCATCGCGGATCATCTCCTGTCGTTCGGGCGCCCCTCGCGGGCGGCCGCTCACCCCTGCTACGAACACCTCTGCCCCGATCCGACACCGCCCCGCGGATTCATTTTCAGAACTTCCTGGTACGCCGGCGGTAAGCGACCATCAGTCTCGGCCCGGCGTTCCGCGAGGTACTTCAGGTTCAGCAGCTGCCGCCGGGCCATGATCAGGTCGCCGACCGACAGGCCAAGAACTGCCCAGCGGGGAGTTGGCGCGACGACCTTGAGCAGCAGGCGGGTCGTGGCACGCTCCTCGGGGACAAGGACATACGACATGAAGGCGCCCATGATGGTACCGGTCAGCTGCCGCCCCGGATCGACGGAGACGATCCGGCCCGCGGCACGTCCAGCGGCGGTGGTGAACCTGTCTCCGACTCGGGGCTCTGGAAGGCCCAGGAGATCTCGTGGCGAACGGCGGCCGCGGTTGTCGATCCAGTCGTAGGAGTACGGCGCGACCCTCACCTGCCCGACCCATGGCCATACCGCCTCCGCGGGTGCCTCAACCCGCACGCCGCGCCACAGCTGGAGCGTGGGTGAGGAGACGAATTCGTCGCACGGGTAGCAGCGCGAGGTCTCGCCGTCGGTCACACCCCACCGATCACCTAGCACGCCATCCATTCTCCGCTGAGCAGGTCTCACCGGCGAGACGGCGAACATGGCACGATGGGCGATCACGGGGAGGTCTTCGACGGAAGGCGGACCGATGAGCCATGCGGTGATTCCCGCTCCGGTTCGGTTCGAGGTCGGCGCGGGGCCCGAGTTCGTGTTCCGGCCAGGCACGGCCGTCGGGTACGCGGAGGCCGGCCTCGCGCCGGTCGTCGAGCGATTCTGCTCGCAGGTCACGCGACGCGCGGGGCTGACGCTCGAGCCGACCGCCAGGGACCCGGCACCGGACGGGCCGTCGGTCAAGGTCGAACTCGGGACCGGAGGCGAACTCGCCACGCTCGCCGCTCCGGCGGGTGTCTCACCGGCCGGACGCGACCCGGCTGACGAACGGTATTCGCTAGCGCTCGATGGCGATCAGATCGTGCTGCGCGCCGTGGAATTGGCCGGCGTCGCGCGCGGCCTGACCACGCTGATGCAGCTGATGGTCACGTCGCCGACCGCCAGCGCGGCAGAGCTACGCCTGCCGGACATGCGGATCCTCGACGCGCCCAGGTACGCGTGGCGAGGGCTGTCGCTCGACCTGGCCCGCACGTGGCTCACCGTCGCCGAGATCCGGCGGGTGATCGACCTCCTTGGGCTCTACAAGTTCAACGTGCTGCACCTGCACCTAACCGACGACCAAAGCTGGCGGCTCCCGGTTGGCCGCCCAGCCGGCAAGCCGGATCCCGGAGCCCCGTTCTACCCCCGCGAAGACCTCCGCGCGCTGGTCGCGTACGCCGCGGACCGCTTCGTCACCCTCGTTCCCGAGATCGACACCCCTGGGCACGTGACCGCGCTGGTGCGGCTGCACCCGGAGCTGGAAACCGGCCGCAACCATGTGGAGTTCGAGTTCTCGCCCGGCCGGAAGCACCGCATCATATGGCTTGACCCTGAGCTGCCCGCGACCGTCGAGCTGATCGAGCAGGTGCTGGCCGACCTGGCCGCGAACTTCCCCTGCCCGTACATCCACATCGGCGGAGACGAGGCCCGCGGGATGCCCCACGACCTGTATGCGCCTCGGCTGGCGGGCCTCGCGCACAAGGCGTGGAGCACTCCGCAGCCAGCCGGCTGGGCCGTCCACCGTGACCGGCTCGCCCGCCACGGCCGCCTATGGGATCAAGACGACCTCACCTACTTCCGCTGCTCCACCGTGGACTGGCTTTGACAGGAGGTTCTGGCATGACGAGTAAGGATGAGCGGCCGCCGCGACAGCGGGACACGGTACTCATTACCGGCGCCTCGTCCGGGATCGGGCTGGAACTGGCCCGGCTATTCGCCGCTGACGGCGACGACATGGTGCTGGTCGCCCGCAGCGAGGACCGGCTGCGTGAGCTCGCCGACGGGCTCACCGCCAAATACCGGGTGCACGCACGGGTCCTGGCCGCCGACCTGACCCGACCGGAGAGCGCCGACGAGATCGCACGGGCGCTCGCTGAGCAGGGCGTCCAGGTAGACGTCCTGGTGAACAACGCCGGGTTCGGGGCGCACGGCCAGGTCGCCGGGATCGGGGTTCAGCGGCAGCTGGACGTGATCGAGGTCAACGTGGCCGCGCTGACCCGGCTGACCGCGCTGTTCCTGCCCGGGATGCTGGAGCGCCGCCACGGGGCGGTGCTGAACGTCGCGTCCACGGCGGCGTTCCAGCCCGGCCCCAACCAGGCCGTGTACTGCGCGACCAAGGCGTACGTGCTGTCGTTCACCGAAGCTCTGGCCGAGGAGGTCCGCGGCTCCGGCGTCCAGGTCTCCTGCCTTGCCCCGGGCGCGACGGGCACGCAGTTCGCCGACCAGGCCGGCATGACGGGCACCCGCGCGTTCCGGCTCGGCGTGATGGACGTCGGCCCCGTCGCCAAGGCCGGGCACGACGGCCTGCTACAGGGCAAGACGCTGATCATCCCCGGCCTGCTTAACCGGGTTATGGCGTTCTCCGTGCGGCTATCACCGCGTGCCCTGGTCACCAGGGCGGCCGGCTACATGCAGGCGTAGGCAGCCGGCCCCAGCCACTCCGCGAGCTTCCGTGCTCTGCTCAAGTTTCCCCGCTCATCTCCTTGAATTAGACAGACCGGTCTGTTTTAATGACTGTCATGGATAGACAGAACGGTCTATTCATTGACTTGGACCGGGAGTCTTGATGAACCAGAACCGCGGGACGGCCGAGCTGATCATCGACGGTGAGCTGACGGCTGTCGAGCCCGCCGGATCGCGCCGGATCGACGGCACACCGGCACTTGTCCTGCTGGCGTCGCTGATCGTGTCGCTGCTGGCCGCCTCGGCCGCGCCCACCCCGCTGTACGCGCTGTACGAGCAGAGCTGGCATTTCTCGCCGACCACGACGACGATCGTGTTCGGGGTGTACGCGCTGGCGGTGCTGGCCTCACTGCTGACCTTCGGGCGCCTGTCGGACTACACCGGGCGACGGCCCGTCCTGCTGGCCGCGCTAGCCGTCCAGGTCGCCTCGCTGCTGATCTTCGCCAGCGCGGACGGCGTGGCTGAGCTGCTCGCCGCCCGGGTCGTGCAGGGGATCGCCACCGGCGCGGCGATCGGTGCTATCGGGGCGGCCATGCTGGACATCGACCGGGACCGTGGCGCGCTCGCCAACGCCCTGTCCCCCGGTCTCGGCACCGGCAGCGGCGCGCTGCTCTCGGCACTCTTCGTGCAGTTCCTTCCCGCGCCGACGCACCTGATCTACCTGGCGCTGATCGGCGTGATCGGCGCGCAGGCGGCGGGTGTCGCGCTGCTGCGGGAGACCGTGACGCCGACCCCAGTCACGCCGGCGGCGTTCGTGCCCGAGGTCCGGCTGCCCCGCTCGGCGCGCGGGCCCGTGCTCGCCGCCGCTCCCGTGCTGTTCGCGGTCTGGGCCCTGGCCGGCCTTTACGCCGCGCTCGGCCCGGCGCTGGTGGGTGCCCTGACCGGGTCGGCGAGCATCGTACTCGGCGGCGGGTCGCTGTCGCTGCTCACCGCGACGGCCGTGACCTCGGTCTACCTGTTCCGGAACACCCCCGCGCGGACCGTCATGCTGGCGGGCGTTGTCGCCCTAGTAGCCGGCGTCGCGATCACGATGATCGCGCTGGGGACCGGGTCGGCACCGCTGTTCTTCGTCGGCACCGCGGTCAGCGGCATCGGGTTCGGCAGCGGCTTCCAGGGCGGCATCCGGACCGTCGTCCCGCAAGCCGCGCCAGACGAGCGGGCCGGGGTGCTGTCCCTGCTGTTCGTCATCTCCTACCTCGGCATGGGCGTGCCCGCCGTGGCCGCCGGTTTCGGCGCCACCCACGGGCTCGGTCTGCTCGGCTCGGCCAGGGACTACGGGGCGGCGCTGATCGTGCTCGCCGCCCTCTCGCTAGCCGGCCTGCACCGCACGCGCCGGGCGCTCCGGTGAAGGAACTACCGAGCGAGTTAGGTATACCAAAGACTCCAATGGTGTTCCTGCTGCTTAAAGTCCGTTCGGTCATTGCCTGGACAGAAGTACTTCGCAGTGCGCACCTATTGACGGACGCCGAAACAATGCATGATAGCCCTATGGGGACGGGAGCGGGAGGAAAGCCTGCTGCGGTCGGCCAGTCTCAACCTCTAACCGTTCCGCGCCAAGACGCGGGCGAGCTGCAGGAGGTTGCGCTCCGGCTGGATTACATGATCGGCCAGATCACAGTGGAGGAATTTAACTGGCAGGACGCGAACTATGATCGTGACTCAGCACTCGGCCGTGAATTGCTGTTCTTGATCGCTGATAACCAATGGGTACGCGCCACTTCCGAGATAATCGATATCACGCGATCCGACGCCGTCGATACCACGATCAAGGTCGACGTCGATCTTGATCGTATTACTCATGAAGCCTTCCGCGACCGGCTCGGGCAACTCTGGCTCCCGGTCCTTGTGTTGCCGCCGCTTCAGCCAGAGCACCGGCGACTCCCGGATCCTGACCCGTTTTCGACGCTGACGGTGACAGACGCTAGCGGGGATCCGCTTGCGACTCTTCCGAACGCTGATGTCAAGCACCGGGTGGCTGCTGCTCTCACTGAGATCATCCTCAACGTTGAAGCCTCACTGCCGGGTGCGGATAAGCACACCTTCAGCGCGACCCGCGATCACCAGCTGCTGCTGTCCGCGGCCATTTTTCGTTTGCTGCGCAGCGAGCATGTGCCCAGCAATGTCCTGGACGGAACGGTCCCGCCGCGACAGGTCACCGACGGGCACTTGCCAAGGATTGGCCGTGCCCGTCGTGAGATGGGAGACCTGCTTGAGCGTTATTCGAATCTGCTGAATTCGAATCTGCAGAATTCTGATTCGCAGAATTCTGATCCGCAGACCGAACCGGCCGGCCAAGGCAGTCATCCCGCTGACCGGGGTGCGGCTGCCGGCTGGCTCCTGACGCAGCGGGCGTTGACGGAACGAGCGCTGACGGTGCTGCGTGCCTTCGCCGAGTCCGCGATCGTGGTCGTCCGGGCCGACCGCGGGCGCACTCCGACAGTGCTTACGGTTACGGTCCCTGGCCGGGCGCTGCATCAGGCCCCGGTCCGGTCAGCCGACCTGACCGGACCGGTCTCAGCCAGTGCCCGGAGGTGGGCTGGACCGGGTTGGCGACGCCGATTGCACCCCGCCAACTGGATCCTGCCCCGGGCCAGCCTGGAGATTGACCTGCTACTGCCCGAGGCAGACGCCGACCGGCTGGTTCAGGTGAATCTGCCTGACGGAGTGTCTCCCGACCCGTCCCGTCCACTCGTAACGCGCGCCGAGCTCGACATCAGGACCGAACGGCCACGGCCGGTGCGTCAGCTTGCCGAACTGACTGCCCAGTTGGTCGAGGCCGCCGACGACTGGCCGGTACCGCTCAGCCAGTGCCTGGCCGATCTGGCCGGCACCAAGGCCGGTGCTGTGCGGCAGTCGTTGCGAGATCACCGGGTTGGGGCAGCTCGAGGGCTGCCCGCGATCACCGGGAAGGAGTCGACCGACCGCACTCGAACATTCCGGCAACGACTGGACAAGCTCGGCGGCGTGCTGAGTGAAATCTCAGCGGAAGGCCTCACTCCTGCGGCCCGCCAGGCACTCGCGGACGTCTGGAAGGGCAAGGATGATCCGGGACCCGGTGCCTGGCTGGCAGTCCCTATACAGCGGAGAACGACGACCGACACGATCAACCCGGACCTCGTGGTGGCGCGGTCTCGCATGATCGAAGACATCACCCAGCGGGCGGCGCCAACCGAAGCCAGAATGCAGGTGCACATCGCGGTCACCGATTCGGAGTATTTCTCCACCTCTCAGTCGGCGGGGGTGATGAGCCTGCCGTTGATGATCGTGGTATTGCTATTCTTTCTCGCCGTCGCCGGACATGTCCTGAGCGTAGACGTCGCCAGCACCAGTCCCGAGGTCCTGGCCTTCGTCCTTACTCTGTTCTCGGCCATCCAGGCAGGCCGCATCGAAAGGTCCGACCGGTCGACCCTGCGCGGCATGCTGGCGCCCGCGGGCAACCCGCTGATCGTCGCCACGATCCTGCCGACTGTGGTCCTGGCGGTTGCCCTTGCCTTTAAGCGCTCCGCAGCCTGGTCAACTGAATGGAGCGGCGCCTGCATCTGCTCGCAATTCCTGCTGCTAGGGGTGTGGTCCTGGATGCGGCGGTGGGAATTCGCCCGCGGACGCAAGGAGACCGCGGACGACCAGCCGCATAGCGGGCTCGTCTTGTATACGGATCCCCCCGATTATTCCCACACCGATGTCCTGCGCAGCGGCTGGTGGCGCAACACCACGGCGGATGCGCTGATGATCGGCCGGCAAGCCTACGGCTACGTGGTGTGGCAGCGCGGACGCCCGCAGACGCTGCGCTCCCTGCTCGAAAGTGGCCGGCCGGCTTCTCGAGCGAATCCCCAGGCGTCGAGGATGCCCGATTGGTGGCGAGATGGCCGGGCATTGCTCCGGGAGCGGTTGCCAGGGCATAAGCAAGCCGCCGACGGCGCCTCGGACACGTACCCGAATCACGATTCGGCCCACGCCATCTCAGAAGCGGGAACTTCTCCCTTGGAACAGCCCGCTAACGTCCTTGCCCTGCAGCGTTCGAGCACCGGGGGACAATCGGTCACCTTCGCAGTTTTCCGAGACGAACCGAAGCCGGACTGGAAGACCGCCGACGTTATACCGGTCGATCTTGACGCGGGCCGGCTCGCGCCTACGGAAAACGTATCCGGCGTAATCGGCGTCTACCTCGGACTTGACCGTGGCGTGCAGATGCCAATCGGCGCCCATCCGGTCACCGCCATTCTGAAGGCTGCTGCCAAGCATGCGCTGACCGTGCTGGAAGTCCAGATGCCACTGCCCGCGCCCATGACCGCATACGCCGACCTGCAGTGGGCGCGCGTGCAGCTTGGCCTCCGTGATGGCGACATGAAACGACTGACAGACCTGCTGAACGACATCCAGGGACTCATCTCGGCGGCCAACGGGGACGCCACATCCCCGCCAGGCCCGGTCGTGGGCGTTCAGGCCGTCGCCGAAGGCATCCCCAGGATCCTTAATTCCCGGCCTGCTGTCGCTAACCCTGGGCCTGCCGCGGACCAGGCGACGACCGAGCCGAGTTCACCTCCCCTCGTGCTGGCCAGTCACCTGGATGTCGTCGCGTCCGGAACCGACAGCAAAGAGAGCGCCACTGCGAAGACCTGGCGTGTCATGGCAATCTGCGCTGACTGGCACGTCGGCGTCGAGAGCGAGATTCTTGATCTCCTCGAGCCAGGCCTAGGCTTGGCCGGCCTGACGGCTGCCATCCTGCACGGGAAAGCCATCCTCCTGCTGCTTGCCCACCGGCAGCGCGAGGAAGAGCACCGGGCTGCCCTCGATGCGCGCCAAGGCGCGTCGTCGCCCGCCACGCTCAGCAGTGATCGACTGTACCTCGACAAATGGCAGAGCAGGCTAGAGCTAGGCGCGGCGGAACGATATGCGCTGCTGCGCGTGCACATGCGGACCCCGGACCGTCCGGGAGCGACGCTGGAGGTACTCGAATCGCTACGAGAGACCCTGCGAGAAATGGCGCCGGAGTCGCTCGGGGAACGTGACTGGAATGTCTGGTACGCCCGTGTCGTGGTAGCTCATGGCAATACGGCGCAGATCCAGCTGACTATCCGTCTCGCGCTCGACCCGACAATGACTCCGGCTCATGACAAACCGATTGCTGAGTGGGGGTTGCCCGAGTTTTCGAAGATCGAACGGCGGACCCTCGCCGCGGCGGCCAGGAAGCTCGCCGCGTCCAAGCGCGCTATCGGTTCCACCGACCCCGATCTGGATACGCCAGAGGACACGGTAATAAGCGTCCGGCTAGTCAGCACAGTCGACCTGGATCCGACCGCGACCCCTCGACGTCAGGCACCTAGTTACCTGCCGCACGGTCTTTGACCTAGCGATCCGTCCGATCGGCGACCTAGCGACTCTCCCGATCGGCGGGTAGCATTAGACAGAACGGTCTGGAGAGGTGATCGAGGATGGCGACCAAGGCACCGACGGCGCAGTCGGCGCGGGAGCGCCTGCTGGCGGCGGCGAACGAGCTGTTCTACTCCGAGGGCGTGCACACCGTCGGGATTGACCGGGTCATCGAGCGCGCGGGGGTGGCGAAGGCGTCGCTTTACAACACCTTCGGCAGCAAGGACGAACTTGTTAAGGCGTACCTGGAGTCCCGGCACGCGGCTACTTCACAGCGGATCACGAAGTACCTTGAGCGGTTCGGCACGCCACGGGAGCGGCTGCTCGGAGTGTTCGAGGCGCAGGGCGAGCTGTTCGCCGAGACGGGATTCCGCGGCTGCGCGTTCGTCAGCGCGAGCGCCGAATCGCCCGGCGAGCTCGTACAGCACGCATCCGACGACTACCGGCTGTGGGTCCGGACGCTGCTGACCGACCTCGCCCGGGAGGCCGGCGCGCCCGCGCCGGAGCTGCTCGGCCGGCAGCTGCATTTGATCTACGACGGCGCGTCCCTGTCGGCACGGATGGACCACGACCCGGCCGCCGCCGCGACCGCGGCCCGGGCAGCGGCCGAGACACTCCTCGACGCGGCGCTCGCCGTCACCGTTAACCGCGGCCAGGCGTAGCCTGGGCCGATGGTTTCTGAGATCTTCGACCCGGCCCGGTGGCGCGCGATTGACGGATTTTCCTTCACGGACATCACCTACCACCGCGCGGTGGACTCCGGCACCGTCCGGGTGGCGTTCAACCGGCCCGAGGTCCGCAATGCCTTCCGCCCGCACACGGTGGACGAGCTTTACACCGCGCTCGACCACGCGCGGATGTCCTCCGACGTGGGCTGCGTCCTGCTGACCGGCAACGGCCCGTCGCCGAAGGACGGCGGTTGGGCCTTCTGCTCCGGCGGAGACCAGCGAATCCGCGGCAAGGACGGCTACCGGTACGCGGAAGGGGACACCAGCGAGACCATCGACCCGGCGCGCAGCGGCCGGCTGCACATCCTGGAGGTGCAGCGGCTCATCCGGTTCATGCCCAAGGTCGTCATCTGCGTGGTGCCCGGCTGGGCCGCCGGCGGCGGGCACAGCCTGCACGTCGTCTGCGACCTCACGCTCGCCAGCCGCGAGCACGCGCGCTTCAAGCAGACCGACGCGGACGTGGCCAGCTTCGACGGCGGCTTCGGCTCGGCCTACCTGGCCCGCCAGGTCGGCCAGAAGTTCGCCCGGGAGATCTTCTTCCTCGGCGACACCTACGACGCCGCGGCGGCACACCGGATGGGCATGGTCAACGCGGTGGTGCCGCATGCGGACCTGGAGCGGACCGCCCTTGACTGGGCGGCGAAGATCAACGGCAAGAGTCCCACCGCCCAGCGGATGCTGAAGTACGCGTTCAACCTGATCGACGACGGTCTGGTCGGCCAGCAGGTCTTCGCGGGCGAGGCTACCCGGCTC
>Ga0335075_10019184_pt1 | contig 10124 bp, 9 predicted proteins | sample Lox_Sample_24_FD_206723 | JGI IMG/M metagenome (GOLD analysis project Ga0335075, IMG submission 206723) | Soil microbial communities from Loxahatchee National Wildlife Refuge, Florida, United States - Lox_Sample_2.4 | ecosystem: Environmental > Terrestrial > Soil > Wetlands | place: USA: Florida... | reverse complement strand
GCGGAGCTGATGCGCCGGCACGTCGATGGTGACCGGGACGCGTTCGGCCAGCTGTTCCTGCGGCACCGGGACCGGCTCTGGGCCGTGGCCGTACGAACCCTGTCCGACCCCGAGGAGGCCGCGGACGCGCTGCAGGATGCGATGATCTCGGCGTTCCGCCGGGCTGGAAGCTTCCGCGGCGATTCGGCCGTCACCACCTGGCTGCACCGGATCGTCGTCAATGCCTGCGTCGACCGGCTGCGGCGTAAGGCCGTGCGGCCAGCGACGGGCGGGACGGACGAGCGGACCCTGGACAATCTGGCCGTGGCTCAATGCGCCCCGGATCCGTCGGCGGACAGCGATACCTCGCTCGACGTGATGTCCGCGCTCCGCACGCTTCCTCCCGATCAGCAGGCGGCACTGGTCCTGGTGGACATGCTTGGCTACCCGGTGGCCGAGGCCTCAGCCATCCTCGGGGTGTCCGAGGGCACCGTGAAGAGCCGCTGTGCCCGCGGGCGGGCCCGGCTGCTGCCGCGGCTGGCTCACCTGCGGCGGCCAGGCGATGCCCGGCGGCCGGCTCGGGGGAACCGATCAGCCGCCGGAGACGTCCTACCTTCGCGGGAAGGGGGTGATCACCCGTAATGCGGCACGTGAGCGCCGAGATGATGGCCGGGTTCCGGCAGGGCGACCTGAGCCCGCGCCGGCGGTCCCGGGTCAGTGCGCACCTGGCCGGATGCGACCGCTGCCGGAGGCTGGACGCTGACCTGGCCGGGGTCAGCACGCTGCTCGCGGGCGTGCAATCCCCGCCGATCCCCGAGTATCTCGCGGTCAGGATCCAGACCGCGCTAGCGACCGAGGCGGCCAGCCGGGTTGTCCGCCCGGCCGGGAGCGAGAACGGGATTGGCGTGCCCGCACCCGGCTTGCCGGCGGGCGGGCGGCGATGGCTGCCACCGCTATCCGGCCTGCCGCGCTCCCGGGTGGCGATGGCCAGCCTGGCGGCTGCGGCGGCCGTGCTGGTCGTGATCGGCGGCATGTACATGTTCGGTTCGCGGGGCACAGGCCCCAGGACGGGCGGCACCGCGGCGGGCGCGCCCGCGCACCGCTCGGCCAGCCAGTCTTCGGGCAACGGGATCGCCCTGCCCGCGGCGGGCGGGCCGGCCCGGGCCGTCCTGCGGTACCAGCATGCCGGGCATCAGGACAGCGTCACCCCGGTCAGGACCGACACGAACTTCACTCCGGGCCGGCTCGACACCCAGGTCGCCACGGCGGTGGCCAAGTATGGCGTGGGAGTGACGAACAACAACCTGCCCTCTAGCCCGGCGGTGGTGCCTGCGCAGCGGGCGACGACGTTCGGGAGCATGCCCGTGTCCCTGCTGCAGGGATGCGTCGGCCGGATCGACGCGGGCGAACTGGTGCTGCTGGTCGATGTGGCGCGCTATCGCGGCGCGCCCGCGACCGTTATCGTCACGTCCGTGACGGTTATCGGCCCGGAGCAGATATGGGTGGTCGGCACCGGCTGCTCGGGATCGCACAGCGACGTGCTGACCCACGCTACGATGGCTGCCCCCTGACCCGGGAACGTGGGAATCTCCGGGCCCTCCGAACTGTTGATGCGGCTGCGTGTCGCACAGAAGGGCAGCGAGAAGTGACCGATGTTCGTGATGTGATCATCATCGGGTCCGGGCCGGCCGGCTACACGGCAGCGCTGTACGCGGCGCGGGCGCGGCTGCGCCCGCTGCTGTTCGAGGGCTCGGTGACATCGGGCGGCGCGCTGATGAAGACCACGGATGTCGAGAACTTCCCGGGCTTCCCGGACGGGGTGCTCGGTCCCGACCTCATGGACGCGATCCGCAAGCAGGCCGAACGGTTCGGTGCCGAGCTGATCGCCGACGATGTCACCGAGGTCGACCTGCGGGCTACCCCCAAGACGGTCAGCGTGGGCGGCGATACCTACCTGGCCAAGACCGTGATCATCGCTAGCGGCTCTGGCTACCGGGAACTTGGCGTACCCGGGGAGAACCTGCTGGCCGGGCACGGCGTGTCCTGGTGCGCGACCTGCGATGGCTTCTTCTTCCGGGACCAGGACATCGCGGTCGTGGGCGGCGGCGACTCGGCCATGGAGGAGGCGACCTTCCTGACCCGCTTCGCTCGCTCGGTGACCGTGATCCACCGCCGGGACTCGCTTCGCGCTTCCAAGATCATGCAGGATCGCGCGTTCGCCAACCCGAAGGTCAAGTTCGCGTGGGACAGCGAGGTGATCCAGGTTCTCGGTGAGGACCGGGTCAGCGGGGTGCGGCTGCGCAACACCAAGACCGGGGCGGAGAGCACGCTCGCGGTCACCGGTGTCTTTGTCGCGATCGGCCACGATCCCCGCAGCGAGCTGTTCACCGGGCAGTTGCCCACCGACGCCGAGGGGTACCTGCTGGTCGAGCAGCCGTCCACGCGCACGGTCATCGACGGTGTGTTCGCGGCCGGCGATGTGGTGGACCACACCTACCGGCAGGCGGTGACCGCCGCCGGAACCGGCTGTGCGGCGGCCCTGGACGCCGAGAGATGGCTGGCCGACCACGAATCCTGAGGCCGGGACCTGATCCGGCCGTCACCTAACACCTAACCCATCTGAGGAACGGAAGGAACCCTGCACCGTGGGCACAACGAAGAAGGTAACCGACGCGAGCTTCGAGGCCGATGTCCTGAAAAATGACAAGCCGGTCGTCGTGGACTACTGGGCCGAGTGGTGCGGCCCGTGCCGTCAGGTCTCGCCCGTGCTCGAGGAGATCGCCAGCGAGCACGCTGACAAGATCGACGTGGTCAAGCTGAACGTCGACGATAACCCGGTCACGGCGCAGCGCTACCGGATCCTGAACATCCCGACGCTGAGCGTGTTCAAGGACGGCGAAGTCGTCAAGGAGATCGTCGGGGCCAGGCCGAAGTCGGCGCTGCTCCGCGAGCTGGCCGATTTCATCTGACCGGGACTGTGGCATGAGGCGGCCGCCTCGTGATCACCGGGGCAGTGACCGCCCCGATGGATCGCGCGGCGGCCGTTTGCGCTCGGCGTGGACCGGACTCGGCCAGCCAGCGCTACGCGAGGCGGAGCGCCCGTTCCGGCGTCATCGAGCCGAGCAGGCGTTCCAGGGCCACCTCGACGTCTTCGCGCCAGGACAGCGCGGTCTTGAGCTCCAGCCGCAGCCGCGGGTAGCGCGCATGATGGCGGACGGTCTTGAAGCCGACGGCGAGCAGGTAGTCGGCGGGGACCACGCACGATGGCCCGTTCCACTTCAGGTCGCCGAAGGCCTCGATGGCCTTCACACCCCGCCTGGTCATGTCCTTGGCCACGCCTTGCACCAGCATCCGGCCCAGACCGCCGCCGGCGAACTCGCTCAGCACGTGCGCGGTCATCAGCAGGACCGCGTCGGCACTCACCGGGCTGGTCGGGAAGGCCACCGAACGCGGGACGTACAGCGGCGGCGCGTACATCACATAGCCGGCCGGGGCCCCGTCGACGTAGATGATCTTCCCGCAGCTCCCCCACTCGAGCAGTACCGAGGAGACCCAGGACTCTTTCTCCAGGCCTGGATCACCCTCCTCGTGAGCCCGGGCATAGTTCACTGGGTCGAGCTCCCAGAAAACGCAGCGGCGGCACCTCGGCGGAAGATCGCCGATGTTGTCCAGCGTGATGCTAGCGAGGCGGCGCGACACGTGGCACCCCTGAAATCGTGGCAACCGGTCCAATGGCGGGTACCGGGGGTGAGCTGCGATTCCGGCCGGCGCTCCCCGTGACCCGTACCCCCATATGGTACCCACCGGGCGCCCGCTACGCTCAGTGAGTGACCTCGACGCTGACCCCCCCGCAGGCGCTGCCGCGCAAGAGCTTCGGCAGCGACAACCACGCGACCGCTCATCCGGCTGTCCTTGACGCGCTCGGCCGCGCGAGCCGGGGCGACGTCACTGCCTATGGCGATGACCCCTGGACCGAGCGGGTCTCCGCTCAGCTGGCCGAGCAGTTCGGCGCCAGCGGCGTGTTCTTCGTCTTCAACGGAACGGCGGCCAACGTGCTCGGCATCAGCCTCATGCTGCGCCGGTACCAGGCCGTGATCTGCCCCGAGGGCGCCCACCTCAACGTGGATGAGTGCGGGGCGGCGGAGCGGATCATCGGGTGCAAGCTGCTGGGCGTTCCGGCGGCCGACGGCAAGCTGACACCGGAACTGGTCGCGACCCGCCTGGGTGGCCGCGGCGATGAGCACCGGGCGCAGGCCGGGGCGGTGGCGATTACCCAGGCCACCGAGGTCGGCACCTGCTACACGGTGGAGGAGCTGCGGCGGCTGGGCGACTTCTGCCATTCCAACGACCTGCTCGTCTATCTGGACGGCGCTCGCCTGGCCAACGCCGCGGCGTTTCTTGGCTGCTCACTGCGTGAACTGGCGGCCAGCGTCGACGTGCTGAGCTTTGGCGGCACCAAGAATGGCGCCATGGGTGCCGAGGCGCTGATCGTCATGAACCCCTCGCTCCTGGCCGAGGTCCCGTTCCAGCGCAAGCAGCAGATGCAGCTGGCGTCCAAGATGCGCTACCTGTCGGCGCAGTTCGGCGCGTTGCTCGATGACGCGTTGTGGCTGCGGAATGCCCGGCACGCCAATGCCATGGCCCGCCGGCTGGCCGATGGCGCCGGTCACGTCCCGGGGGTGAGCCTGCGGTACCCGGTCGAGTCGAATGGCGTGTTCGCGGTGCTGCCACCCGATCTGATCGAGCCGCTGCAGCGCGAGTGGAACTTCCACGTCTGGGACGCCGAGAACCACGTCGTCCGGTGGATGGCGGCGTTCGACACGTCCGAGGATGACGTGGATGCATTCGTGGCGGCGGTCCGCACCGCGGCCGGTGCGCTCATCACCTGAGGCAGCAGCTCCGCAGCTCAGTCACCAGCGGCCGGGGGGGCAGACGGGCCGCTTGGTTTCACGGGAAACATCTCTCAGGCGCTGCGGGACTGCGGCCAGCCGGGGGTCATGGTCTTGACGATGCGCTCCAGGTCGTCCAGCGAGGCGAACTCGACGACGATCTTCCCCTTGCGCTGGCCGAGCTCGACCTTCACCCGGGTCTCAAAGGCGTCCGAGAGCCTGTCGGCCAGATCCTTCAGCGCCGGGGCGACGGGCTTCGGCCTTGGGTCATGCTGCCGGGGCGCCTTGATGGCCTGAGCTCCCAGGGCGACGATCTCCTCGACCGCCCGCACCGAGAGCCCTTCCGCGACAATGCGGTGGGCCAGTTGCTCCTGAGCCGGCAGATCCTCCACGGCCAGCAGGGCCCGGGCGTGACCGGCGCTCAGGACCCCCGCCGCCACCCGCTTCTGCACGCCCGCTGGCAGGCCGAGCAGCCGGATGGTGTTGGAGATGTGGGGCCGCGACCGGCCGACCTTGCGGGCCAGTTCCTCATGCGTGGCCGAGAAGTCGTCGAGGAGCTGCTGGTAGGCGGCCGCCTCTTCCAGCGGGTTCAGCTGCTGCCGGTGCAGGTTCTCGATCAGCGCGTCCCTGAGCATGTCATCGTTGGGCGTCTCCCGCACGATGGCCGGGATCTGGGGCAGGCCCGCCAGCTCACAGGCCCGCCAGCGCCGCTCGCCCATGACCAGCTCGTAGTGGCCCGGCATCACCTTGCGGACGACGACCGGCTGCAGCAGGCCGACAGCCCGGATCGACGCCGCCAGCTCGTCAAGCGCGTCGGAGTCAAAGACCTGGCGCGGCTGACGCGGATTGGGTGTTATCGCGCCGACCGGTATCTCGTCGAAGTAGGCACCCACGTCGCCAGGTTGCGCATCCCCGGAAACCGGGCCGGCCAGGTCGGTGGCCGCGGCCACGGGCGCTGTCGGAATGAGCGCTCCGAGCCCTTTGCCCAGTCCGCGCCTCTGCTGGGGCATTGCCTCTCCTCGCTATCCGCTCGCGCCTGACATCCAAACGCCAGCCCGCTCCCTGCCGCCCCGGCCCGTCGCCAGCCCTGGAGCCCAACAGCCATCCTGCCAGCTACCCGCCGGGAAGCCGACCCCATCAGGTCAAGGCGGCGCTCCGGCGGCCCGGCCATACCTGCGGCTGGCATTCGCGGTCACCGGCTGGCCGCCATCGGCCCGCGGCCCTTTGTCACCCGGCTGCCCGCCACAACGGTTACGCCTCCGGTACGGCCGGGTCGCCTCCGCTCAAGATCTGTTGCCGGCGGAGCGCCCCCGCAACTCAGGTCCGCGGGGCGTCGCGATAGGCCATCTCCCTGGCCGCCTCCAGGTAGGCCTGGGCGCCGGACGATCCGGGATCGTAGGTCATGACCGACTGACCGTAGCTGGGCGCTTCGGACACCCGGACGCTGCGCGGGATGACCGAATTCAGGACGATCTCGCCGAAGTGCTCCCGGACCTCATCGGCCACCTGTGAGGCCAGCCTGGTGCGGCCATCAAACATGGTCAGCAGAATGGTCGTGACCGCCAGGCCAGGGTTCAGGTGACTGCGGACCAGATCCACGGTCCGCAGCAACTGCTCGAGCCCTTCCAGCGCGTAGTACTCGCACTGAATCGGTATCAGTACCTCCGGAGCGGCCACGAGCGCGTTCACGGTGAGCAGCCCCAGGGAGGGAGGGCAGTCGATAAAGATGTAATCCAGGCCGGACGAGTCGAACCCGCCCAGCGCCCTGACCAGGCGCGACTCCCGGGCCACCAGCGGCACCAGCTCGATCTCCGCTCCGGCTAGGTCGATCGTGGCCGGGGCACAGTGCAGATGCGGGATGCTCGCGGCGGGCCGGACCACGCTGGCCAGCGGCTGCCCGTCAACCAGAACGTTGTAAATGGAAACCGTGCCCGAGTGGTGATCGACATCAAGCGCCGTCGATGCATTGCCTTGCGGATCCAGGTCGATGACCAGCACCCGGGAGCCGTGCAGGGACAGGCTTGCGGCCAGGTTGACGGCGGTCGTGGTTTTCCCGACGCCACCCTTCTGGTTGGCGATCGTGATGATCCGGCAAGCCCGCGGGCGGGGCCAGGCCGGACTGCCAGCCCGGGCGGCCAGCGCCGCGCGGGCCGCCCGGGCGATGGGCGTATCCAGCGCCGGGTCAGCAGCCACGACCGGAGTCACGATCGGGCTATCGGCCCCAGCCCGGTGGCCGACGCCAAAATCGGCCACCTCCGGCGAGCCTCCCGGCCACCCGGTTGCGGTGCCGCTCATTGACGCGGGCGGTGCTTCATCCAGGCCGGTGCGGCCCGGCGCATCGTGGCGCTCGGCCATGTCCATTCCACCATCCTGCCGACCCGCATTCAGCTCCGGTCTTGTTTCCCGTGAAACCATCGCGGCATCGCCTGTTACGTCACCCAGAACCGGGAGGGGCGGGGCCGCCGGCCAGCCCAGTCCATCCGGGTGCCCAGCATCGCCCGCGTGGGGCGGCCCGTCCCGGTCGGCTGACTGCCCGGAGCCTTCCCCCGCAAACCCGGCATCCCGCCCGGCCCGCGCAACTCCCTCGATCCGGTCGCCCCGGCCGGTCCGCCCGGCCCGCTCTGTCCGGCCGGCCCGCTCTGTCCGGCCGGCCGGCTCGGCCTGCCCCGGATGGCCAGCCCGCGGCGCAACCTCGCCGCCGGATGGATCGCGTCCCTGCTCCGGCTGGAGCGGCCATCCCAGGCCACCGGGGCCAGCCGTCACCGAGATCTCCTCCTGGGGTTAGGTCCGTCCATGTCGTTTCACCCGTGGTGGCTACGGCCGAGCGCCGAGGCTCGCAGTCAGCCGGATGACTGTCGGCGGCGGACTGACCTTACCGCGCCCTGCTTGCCGCAGTTCCGCGTCTCGCACTCCCAGCCTGCTGAGCACCGGCCCGGCCTGGGCTAGTTCCTCGGCCGCGCCGGCTCCCTTGATGGCCAGGACGACGCCGCCCGGCCGCACCAGCCCCAGCGCCAGGCCCGCCAGCCGTTTCATGGGCGCCACCGCACGGGCCGTCACCACGTCGGCCCGGAACTGGCCGGTCACCGCCTCGGCCCGGGCGCAGCGAACCACCGCATTGCCGAGCCCGAGCTCACGCACGCACTCCTCGAGGAACGCCGAGCGGCGCGCCATCGGCTCCAGCAGCACGACCTCCGAATCCGGCAGCAGCATCGCGAGCACCACTCCGGGCAGTCCGGCGCCGGAGCCGAGATCGATCAGTGAGCACGGATGCGGCACCAGCTCGGCTACGGCCGCGCAGTTCATCAGGTGCCTGTCCCACAGCCGGGCGCTCTCCCGCGGCCCGATCAGGCCTTGCTCGGTGCCCGGGCCGGCCAGCAGCCCCGCGTATCGCTGGGCTAGCCCAAGCGCCGGTCCGAACACTGCCCTGGCCTCCGCGGGCGCGGGCGGTGCCAGCGGTATCCGCGACGTCCCCAGCGACCGGGCCGACCGGACTGATTCAGTTCCCAGGAAGAACAACCACCCGACGGTCCGGTTCCTCGCCCTCTGACTCACTCCGCAGCCCGGCGGCGGCGACCGCGTCATGCACGATCTTGCGCTCGAACGGGTTCATCGCCCAGAGCTTCTTGGGCAAGCCGGTGCGCTTGACCTCGTCGGCCGCATCCCGGCCCGTCTCGGCCAGCTCCGTGCGCCTGCGCATCCGGTATCCGCCGACATCGATCATGATCCTGGTCCGCACCCCGGTGTGCCGGTGCACGGCGAGCCGGGTCAGCTCTTGCAGCGCCTCAAGGACCTCTCCCCTGGACCCGACCAGTTCATCGAGAGTCGCGCCGACCACGGATACCACGGCCCGGTCGCCCTCGACGTCCATGTCGATGTCCCCGTCCAGGTCGGCGACGTCGAGCAGCCCTTCGATGTAGTCGGCGGCTATCTCGCCTTCCAGCTCCAGGTCCCCCACGTCCGTCAGCCCCGGGGCCGCCCCGCCAGGCTCGTCACCGGAACGGATCCCGTCGGTGCCGGTGACCTCATCCGCGTCGGCATCCATAGCAGCCGACTCTTCCAGAGCCGGCCCTGCTTCGGGCTGCTCTGCCGCGGACACCTGCGACTCGGTGACCGCGCTCTCCCCTTGGCTCACGAACCCGGGCCTCCTACGTTCGGGGTTGATCTCTCCTGACAGCAGCCACGCCGGGACGCTGCGGCCGGGCTTTACGCCTACCGCTTTCCAGAACGCTTACTGCGCGACTGCCGTTGCCGTTGCTGCCTGACGAGCTTAACCTCGGGCGCCGACGGCTCGGGCTCGGGTTCGGCGCGCTTGCCCAGCCTGCGCAGCACCGAGCCAGCACCGCCACCAGTCCCGCTCCCGTTCGCCGAGGACGCAGCGCCCTGGCGGGCCGAGCCGGAGGTCCCGGTCGCCTTCGCGGCCGGGCTTCGGGGCGCCGGCGCCTTACGGCCCGCGGAGGCGGGCGCTGGGCCGTCCGGGCTGCGTCGGCCCGCGGCGGGCTTGGCCGCGCCATTCGACTGGGCCACGGCCCCATCCGCCGCTGCCTTCCCCGTTCCCGCCTCACTGTCCTTCTTCACGTCCCGCCCGGCCGGGTTTCCCGTCGACCCTGGCTTGGGCTGGCCAGCAACCGCGCGCTTCGGCCGGGTCGTCACCACCGGGGTGGCGGCCGGACTCGTAGCCGTCCCCCCGGCCGCGCTCAGCTGCGGCTGGGTCCGGAACAGCACCCACTGCTGCCCGAGTGTCCAGCAGTTCGTCGTCACCCAGTACAAGACCAGCCCGAACGGCCAGTACAGGCCGGACAGGGCGAAGAACGGCATGATGTACATCATGTACTTCTGCGACTGGCCCATCGGGTTATCCGGGGTCGCCGCCGGCATCATCCCGCGCTTCATGCTCTGCCGCACGGTCAGGTAGGTCGTCGTCATGCTGATCAGGACCGCGACCAGGATGACCGCCTTGGCCTGGAGCGGGACATGGACCCCGTCAGGGAACAGGAACTTGTCCGATATGGTCGCGCCCAGGATCTTGGCCTTCTGGGCGCTGGCCACCATCGTGTGGGTCAGGCCGTACTTCGTGGGCTGGCCCGTCTTCCACTCGGCGATCGCCTTCAGCACGCTGAACAGGGCGAAGAACATGGGCAGCTGGAGGACGACCGGAAGGCACCCCATCAGCGGGTTGACGCCCGCCTGCTGGTAGAGCTTCATCGTCTCCTGCTGCAGCGTCTGCTTGTCGTTCTTGTACTTCTTGCGCAGCGCCTG
>Ga0335075_10019183_pt1 | contig 10124 bp, 8 predicted proteins | sample Lox_Sample_24_FD_206723 | JGI IMG/M metagenome (GOLD analysis project Ga0335075, IMG submission 206723) | Soil microbial communities from Loxahatchee National Wildlife Refuge, Florida, United States - Lox_Sample_2.4 | ecosystem: Environmental > Terrestrial > Soil > Wetlands | place: USA: Florida... | reverse complement strand
GCTCACATAGATTGGCCCTGTGTCCCACCGGGCCAAAACGACGGTCAGTCGTTGCGGCCGGTCAGGGCCAGCCGAGTGCCGATACCGATCATCGCCAGCCCGCCGGCGCCGCCGATGAGGGCCAGCCGCCGCGGCGACTTGCCGAGCCAGGCGCGCACCGTGCCCGCGGCGAGGGCCCATGTGCTGTCGCTGATCAGCGCGACACCGGCGAAGATCGCGCCGAGCCCGATGATCTGCAGCGGCACATGACCGGCCTGCCGGTCGACGAACTGCGGCAGCATGGCCGCGAAGAAGACGATCACCTTGGGGTTGGTGACCCCGACGCTGAACCCGTCGACCACGATCCGCGCCGCGCTCTTGGCCTCGACCCTGGCGCCGAGCGCCTCGGCCAGCGACTGACGGTGCCTGATGGCCTGCACGCCGAGGAACACCAGGTACGCCGCCCCGGCCAGCTTGAGCACCGTGAACAGCGTGACCGACCGCTCGACCAGCGGGCCGATGCCGAACGCGACCGCCACCACCTGCGTGAACGCCCCGGCGGTGTTGCCCGCGACGGTAGCCACTCCGGCGGTGCGGCCGAGCGTGATCGCACGGCTCACCGTGAACAGCACGCTTGGCCCGGGAATCGCGATCAGCACGAACGCCGTGATCGTAAACGCCAGCAGATGCGCGGTGGGGAACACGCTCCCACCCTACGAGCCGCCCCGCGCCGCAGGCCAGCGAGTAATTCGCGGCTCCACGCCGGCACTCGCGGGATAGTGGGTCAGAAGGCACACCATAGGGTGCTTTTTGACCCCGTCATCATGAACAAGCCGACGGGTGGGCCTGGGGAGACGGACGGGCGCGGCAGGGACTTGCGGAGGGGCGCCTCCGCTTGCCCCGGGCGGACGTGGCATACGGTGGACGGGTGACGACACGCGTGGCGGGGATATTGCTGGCGGCGGGGGAGGGGTCCCGGCTAGGCCAGCCCAAGGCGCTGGTGGAGGTCGGCGGGTGGACCCTCGCCGAGCGGGGGGTCGCGCTGCTCATGGACGGCGGTGCGGATCCGGTGCTGATCGTGACCGGGGCCGTGCCTGTGACGATCCCGGAGGCGGTGGCCGTCCATAACCCGGACTGGCAGACGGGCATGGGCTCGTCGCTCGCGACCGGGCTGCGCGCGCTGGAGGACAGCGACGTCGGGGCGGCGGTTGTCGCGCTCGCGGATCAGCCGCGGGTCGGGGCCGAAGCCGTGCGGCGGCTGATCGCCGCCTACCGCGACGGGGCGCCCGTCGCGGTCGCCACCTACGACGGGAAGCCGCGCAATCCGGTGCTGATCGCCCGCGAGTACTGGCCGGAGGTGCTGACGATGGCCCACGGGGACACCGGGGCGCGGCCGTTCCTGCGGGCCTACCCGGAGCTCGTGACGCAGGTCGAGTGCGGCGACACGGGCGCCCCCGACGACGTCGACACCCCGGAAGACCTGGCGCGGGTCCGGGCAGCCACTACCGTTCGTTCGGAAAAGACGTGATGCCCCACCGGCAGCTGACGGATTCCTTCGGCTGCAGGACCACCAGGTCCTCGCCGCTCACGAACGCGTTCGGCGGGCAGGTCATCGGCTCGACGGCCAGCGCGGCCCGGCGAAGCTCCGGCTCCAGCGCGTCGCCGGTGAAAACCTGGAGCCACCGGTAGCCTTCGTCCGCCCATAGCCCGGTGGTCGCGCCGCCCGCCGACAGCCGGACCCAGGCCATGCCGTCGGGCTCCCGGCGCAGCCCGGTGAACGCGTGGTCGAGCCGGGTCTCGCCGAGCTTGCGCGCCGTGCGGAAGTCGAACTCGGTCCCGGCCACGTCCCGCGGCGGCCCGGAGGGGATGCCGCGGTCGCCGGGCGGGAGCCAGCGCCCGGCGGGCAGCGTCAGCTCGCACTCGTCGACGGTCGGCGTCGGCACGGCCAGGTACGGGTGGTGCCCGACGCCCCACGGCGCCGGGCGGCTGCCCTTGTTCGCCGCGGTGACGGTGACGTGCAGGCCCGAGTCGCTGGTCAGCCGGTAGGTGACGTCGACCTGCACGGCGAACGGATACCCCTGCTGGCCGTGCGGCACGCTGCGCAGCGTCACCTCGGTGGGGTCATGGGCGATGCGCGTCCACGCGATCCAGCGGGTCAGGCCGTGGATGGCGTTGCCCAGGGCGGGTTCGGAGAGCGCCAGCTGGTACTCGGCGCCGCCGAACGGGTAGCGTCCGCCGTCGACCCGGTTCGGCCAGGGGGACAGCAGCTGGCCGGCGCCGTGCGGCGGCAGCTGATCGGCGTCATAGCTCGTGACCAGCGGCGTTCCGCCGCAGGTGAGTTCCCGCAGCCCCGCGCCGAGTTCGGTCACGGTGGCGCGGTAGTCGCCGGCTTCGATCTCGTACTGGGTGCCCGTCAGCGGGATCGTCATGGGCTTCAGGATACGGACAGCGCCTGGGCGGCGCGGCAGCCGGCCACGACTCCCCAGGCCAGATCCGCGGTGCCGAGGGCGGCGGCCGCCCGGACGGTGAGCAGCCTGCGGACGGCGGGCTCGACGGGATCCTCCCCGGCCACGCCGTGCAGCACCGCGGCGACCTCGGCCGCCGCCTGGCCGCGCGCCGCGCAGTGCAGCATCGAAGCCGCCAGCGGCGTGGTCCGCTCCGACGCGTAGCTGGTGACCGCCGCGCTGAGCCAGTCGGCGAGCCAGACGGCCCGGCTGCCGCCGGTGATCGCGCCGCCGAGCAGGCGCAGGGCGAGCAGCAGGCCGCACAGCACGCTGTCCCCGGCCGGCACGATGCCCGCGCCAAGGCCGACGAGCCGTTCGGCCTGCTCGACGGCGCCGGCCAGGTCACCGCTCGCGCAGCATGCCGCGAGCGCCCTGGTTCCGTCGTGATCCGCCAGCGTCGGTCCCGGGGACGATTGCCGGCATGCCCGCGACAGCACGGCCGCGCCCTGGTCCAGCCGTCCGCTGGACAGCGGGCCGAAGACAGGGGACGGATCCCACCAGCGGCGCGCCTGGACGCTCAGGCCGCCGACGTGGATCCAGCCGCCGCCGGCGTCGGCGGTGTCCGAAGGTTTAATCGCCTTCGCCGATCTAGCGGGCTTCCTGAGGGTGTCGGCGGAGTTTCCGCCGCTGGTTCCCTGAGCGGTTACGGTGAGGGTGCCCGTGGGGATGCCCGCGATTATCGCATTGGGCAACCGCACCGCGTCCGGCGCGGAAATCGCGATCACCCGCGGTTCGCGCGGCGCGCCGGGAAACGCCACGATAGGCATCCCCTGGACGACGGCAAGCACCTGGCCTGCCCGGTGGGGGCCATGCAGGAGGTCACGGACCGCCAGGCTCGCGATGCCGGCCACTTCGACGGGGGCGACCGCGGGATGCTGGCCTGTGATCACAGGTGCACCCTACTCCGTTGTCGCCTTTCACGATTGGCCTTCATTTTATAATTCGAGACGAGATTTCGTCTTAACGGTCCAATTTATGCCATTTTTCGGGACCAATGATATGTGAGCGGACCGCGGTTCAAGTGGAGCGTTTGGCCATTTGTGCTACCCGTGCTGTGCTGCCGGTTTGGTGTCCACAGAGTGATACGGGCAGTCGGCCGGAAACGTTTCGGAGGAGGTGGGTCGGCGGGGCTGCTTGGGGAGCGGGGGACCGTCAGCCCCGCCGACGATTTAAATTTTAGCGGCTGTTAACTAGTCGGCGCGACGGGTTGTGGCTAATGCGTGCGAGCTTGTAAGTTTTTTGCAATGTTCTTTCTGTGACCATACCTTGACGGCGCCGAAGCCGGGGTCTACCCTTGCCGCGGCTTCAGCCGGCCGTTGCGCAGGGCCTCCGCGGCTAGCACGCCGAACAGGTAGAAGTACGCCGCCTCCTCCTCTTCGAAGAAGCGGACCTCGTGCCGCGCGTCTTCGGCGCAACTGAACACCTCGTACCCGCCATCGGTTTTGACCAGGCACATCGCACCGGTCACTTCTTCGTCGACCGCGTAGGCCGACCGCGCGATGTTCGCCTGGTCGACCAGATCGGCGAAGACCGCGGACATGGCGAGCCGTGGTTTCCGCGCGGCGCGGCGCCCGTGGACAGTACCGGTCAGCTTAGGCAGTCCGCTCGGCGTGGCGGTCAGGTCCGCGTCGGCGGGGTACCCCGGGCTGACCGGCGGCGCCGGCGCGATGCCGGGTAGCGTCGGGGCCTGATTCGCCGCCGCTGGTTCGGCCAATGGGCTGGTCGCGGGCATGGTCAGCGGGGTCGCGAGCGGCAGGTCGGGGGCTGGCGAGGGCGGCGCGGGCGCCGTGAGGGACGGCGACGGGGGCGTGGCGGTCGGCGGCGGTGTGCCGAACGGCCCGGGAGCGAACTGGCCCTGTGGCGCTGGCGGCTGTGGCTGCGGTGGCTGCTGTGGCTGTGGTGGCTGCTGCGCCTGCTGGACTGCCTGCCCCATCCCTGGCGAGGGCGTCAGCTGCACGGGCTGCGTCGGCTGCCCGAGCTGATCCGGTTGCGCCGTGGGGTACTGCTGCGCCGCGGGGTACTGCTGCGCCGCTGGGTACTGCTGCGCCGCGGGGTACTGCTGGGCTGCGGGCCACGGCTGCGCCGCGGGGTACTGCTGAGCCGCCGGGGCCTGGGCCGGTGAGACCTGCGGGGCCGGTGCGGCAGCCGGGATCTGCTGTGCAGGCGGGTTCTGCTGAGCCGCCGGAGCCTGCTGAACGGCTGGGGGCTGTTGGAACGCCGCGGGCTGCTGGGTGACACCGGGGCTTGGCTGAATACCCAGCTGCTGCTGGGCTGCCGGAGCCTGCTGGACGGCGGGCGGGCCTGGCTGAATGCCCGGGTGCTGCTGCATGACCGGAGCCTGCTGAAAGCCCGGGGACTGCTGGGCGGCCGCGGGGTGCTGGGCGGCCGGGGCCTGCTGGGCGGCCGGGGACTGCTGGACGGGATCGAACGCCTGGCCGGGTTGCGCTGGAGCGGGCGGCGCCTGCGCTGGCCCGGACGGAGCGAACGCGGCGGCGGTGCCGGCCAGCCCGTTCACCATCGGCGCCTGCGGGCCGCCGCCCGGCAGCTGACCGTACCCATTCTGCGGCCCGTCCTGATAACCGTTCTGCGGGCCTTCGGCGTAACCGTTCTGTGGGCTCTCCGCGTACCCGGCCCGGGGTCCGTCCGCGTACCCGGCCTGTGGGCCTTCGGCGTAACCATTCTGGGATCCGTCGCCGTACCCATTCTGCGGGCTGCCCAGATACCCGTTCTGGGGTCCGTCGCCGTACCCACTCTGCATGCCGTCGGTGTAACCGTTCTGGTATCCGTCGGCGTACCCGTTCTGCGGCCCGTCCGCGTACCCGTTCTGGTATCCGTCGGCGTACCCGTTCTGCGGTCCGTCCGCGTACCCGTTCTGCGGGCCGTTCCCGTACCCGTTCTGCAGACCGGTTCCGTTCGCGTTCGCCGCGCTGTACGACTGCCCGCCATTCGGTGCGCCAGCGCCGTTGCCGCCCTGGCCGTACCACATGCCGTCATCCGGGGGCGGCGAGCCGTGCCACGCGGCGGCAGCCGCGGGCGGCTGGTTCACGGGCGGCTGCGGCACCCCCGGAGGCACCCCCTGCGGCGCACCGGCCGCCTGCTGCCCACCGGCGGCCTGCGGCGCGGCCGGGAGCTGCCGCGCCGGGGACGGGGAGGACCCTTGCGGCCCGCCGGGGGGCTGACGCGAGGCAGGAAGTTGCGGCGTCCCCAGGAATTGCTGCGCTCCGGACCCCTGCTGCCCGCCGGGGAACTGTCCGCCGCGGGATTGCTGCCCTCCGGACCCTTGCGCCCCCGCAGACCCTTGCTTCGCTCCAGACCCTTGCTTCGCTCCAGACCCTTGCTGGCCGCCGGGAGGCTGCTGTCCGGTGCGGGATTTCCTGAAGGCGGAGACTTGCGTCGCGCCGCGAGGCTGCTGTGACCCGGATGCCTGCTGCGGCCCCGATGCCCGCGCTGACCCGGGAGGCTGCTGCGACGCGGAAGCCTGCGGCGCGGAAACCCGCGACCCGGACGGCTGTGGCGCCGAAACCCGCGGCGCGGCAGCCTGGGGTGCGGAAATCTGCGGCGCAGCGCCTTGCTGCGGCGCGGGAAGCTGCCGCGCGGCCGCCGGCGGCTTGTACGCGCCGGCGGGCGTGTGACCGCCCCGCGCGGGCAGCCCGCCCGCCGGGGTGCCGCCGCTCCCCGCTCCGCCGCCCGAACTGTGCCCGTTCCCGCGGCCCTGCCCGTTGCCCTGACCCTGACCGCCGCCCCGGCCCTGGCCCTGACCGCCGCCCTGGCCCTGGCCCTGGCCCTGGCCCTGGCCCTGGCCCTGGCCGCCGTTCCCCCCGCCGCCAGCCGTCCGGCCGCCATCACCCGCGCCGAGCGCGCGCGGGAGAGATGACAGCAGCAGCGCGATCGGGAACTCATGGCGTTCCTCGGCCAGGTCCGTCACCTCGGTACGTGGCACCACGACCTCGAACACCCCGCGGTCGACCTGCCAATATCCGAGTTGCCCGGCCCGGCGCTCGTCCATCCCCAGGTACACGATGTGCACCCGGTCGCCGAGGTCGTCAAGCACCAGGCACGGCTCGTCGTGATACGACCCGATGGGCCGCGACTCCCACAGCGCCTCGAGCTCATTCAGCCGCACCTGCTTGCGCCAGACGCCGCCCGAGGCGGGGGAGAAGCCGTGCTCTTCCGGCGGCGGCGGGGCGGCGAACAGCGTGACGTCGCGGTCGGAGGGGCCGACAGCGGCCTGGTAGGAGGCGCCGAGGTAAGACGCCATCAGCCGGTAACGCATGCCTTATCCCTCCCTCACAGGTCGCCGCCAGGCCAGCCCGTCGTACCGGGCGACCGGCTCCTCGCCGCCTTCCGCGAGCCGGCACAAGGTCGTGGCCACGGGTATCTGGATTGGCTCTAGGTAGAATTCCACCGGGCTCGCCGGCCCGCGCGACGTGACGGGAACGTATCCGTCGATCTCCCTGGCCTGCCAGCACAGGAAGTACATCTCGGTCATGTCGGACTTGAACTCTGACCCCTCGTAGCCTAGGCCCAAGGAATGGAACGCGTCTGCCGGGTTGCGGAACACCACGTCGCGCACCCGGTGCACATACCCCGCGATCACACCGCGCTGCCCGCTCATGTACGGTCCGACCATGCGCGGCGGTATGACTTTCCGCATGGGCGTGCCGGGAACGATCCGCGCAGGTTGCGCCGACTCGCGTCCCGACGAACCCACGGATCGCTCCCTTCCGCTGGCGCCGATTCCTCTTGGTCCGCACATCCGGTCTGGTCAGGAGGCCTGTTACGTCGCCACTGGCCCACGAGATTCCCACATCGGGCGATGTGCGCTCAACCGATTCTGCCGTGGAGATCGCCCCTAACTGCGGCAAAGCGCATCATTCGTCCCATCAATTACTTTTCGTAGTCGGTGTGTGACTGCTTGGTCACCGAAACATCGGTAAAGTCGCTGACGTGCGCATCAGCAGACCCACGGGAGACACTGGCGAGGCGGCACCCGCCGTCCGGACGGCGCTGGCCGCTTACGCGGACGGCACCGGCACCGAACACGCGGCGCTGACGGCGCTCGCCGCCGCCAGGCTGCTCGTCCCGATCGTCGCGGTCCTCGCCGAGGCCGCCGACGACGGCACGGAGAAGGAAACCGAGATGGCGCTGCCGACGCTGATCGGCAACGACGGCCGCCGGGCGGTCATCGCGTTCACCGGCGCCGACACCCTGCGGCGCTGGCAGCAAGACGCCCGCCCGGTCCCTGTCGCGGCGCGGCAGGTCTGGCCGGCCGCGCTGGGCGAGGCCGACGCGGTGGTGATCGACGTGGCCGGCCCGGTGCAGCTCGTCGTCGAGGGCGCCCGGCTGCGCGCGCTCGCCAACGGCGAGCCGCCCCCGCTGCCGCACGAGGACCCGGACATCCGCGCCGAGATCGCCGCCGTGACCCCCGACTTCACCCTCGCCCCCGGCGGCCCCGGCGCCGACCTGGCGATAACCCTCGGCACAACAGACATGGCCCAGGCCCGTGAAGCGGCGCAGAGGATAGCGACCCGCCTGGCCCCCCGCCTCCGCCGGGGCATAGAGGTAAAAACCCTCTTATCCCGAACGTACCGTGGCGCTCACCCACCCACCGCATGACTCTCACCCCGTCGCCCACGTCACCCGGCGGCCCCCACCGCCTACCCTGCCAGCCCACGTATGGGCCCGGTGGCCCACCGGGCTATCTCTATTGGCCCGGTGGGCCACCGGGCCAGAACCCGTCCGGGCTGACGCCGCCCCAGCCGCCCGGCCAGGCGCCACAGCACGGCGGGCGGCGGGCTGGAGTGGCTGGCGTGATGGCCGCGGCGGATGGGGCTGCCACCCGGGGTGTCCGCCGCGATGACGGCCTGCTCATCACGCCATCGGGTCCGGCTGCCGGGCCGTGCCACGTCCCCCGGCGCGCCGCCTGGTGACCAAAGCACCCTGCGGCCGTCTTTGGTCCTGCCGAGGCTGCCCGGTAACCCCCGCGGTGACCACGATCCCGTCCACGGTCACGGCCCGGACCATGATCACGAAAAGCATGGGCAGCGGCGGGCACGGCGCGGGAAACGCCGGCAACTGCCATCGCGCCAGTCACTCCCGACGCGCGGCCAACCGCGCCGGGCCGCCCCCGGCCAGCCGATCGCGCGATCGGCAGGCCGGCGATCGGGCAGCGGGGTGGGCGCACGCGGCGGACTGTAGGGTGAACAGCATGTTTCGGTGGCTGACGGCGGGCGAGTCGCACGGGCGGGCGCTCGTGGCGATCTGTGACGGCGTCCCGGCCGGGGTGCGGATCAGCAGCGGTGACGTGGCGGCGGCGCTCGCGCGGCGGCGCGCCGGCTACGGCCGCGGCGCGCGGATGAAGTTCGAGCAGGATGAGGTGGAGCTCACCGGCGGCGTGCGGCACGGCGTCACGCTGGGCGGCCCGGTCGCCATCCGGGTCGGCAACACGGAGTGGCCGAAGTGGGAGACGGTCATGGCGCCCGACCCGGTGACCGCGGACGAGCTGGCGGGCCAGGCGCGCAACACGCCGCTGACCAGGCCGCGGCCGGGACACGCCGACCTCGCGGGCATGCAGAAGTTCGGGCACGCGGACGCCAGGCCGGTCCTCGAGCGAGCCAGCGCGCGCGAGACGGCGGCCCGGGTCGCGCTCGGCGAGGTGGCGCGCCGGCTGCTCGAGCAGGCCCTGGGCGTCCGGATCGTGTCCCACGTGGTGGCGCTCGGTGAGGTGGCCGTGCCGGCCGGCGCGAGCGCGCCGGCCCCTGCGGACCTGGCGCGGATCGACGAGGACCCGGTGCGCTGCGCCGACGCGGAGACGAGCGCCCTCATGGTCGCCGCGGTCGACGCGGCCCGCAAGGACGGCGACACGCTCGGCGGCGTCGTGGAGGTGCTGGCGTACGGGCTGCCGCCGGGCCTTGGCAGCTTCACCCAGTGGGACCGGCGGCTCGACGCGCGCCTCGCCGGGGCGCTGATGTCGGTCCAGGCGATCAAGGGCGTGGAGTTCGGCGACGGGTTCGTCACCTCCGGGCGGCGCGGGTCCGGCGCCCACGACGAGATCGAGATGGCGCCGGACGGGGTGCGCAGGCGCACCAACAGGGCCGGCGGCGTCGAGGGCGGCATGTCCACCGGTGAGGTGCTCCGGGTGCGCGCCGCCATGAAGCCGATTTCCACCGTGCCGCGCGCGCTGGACACGGTGGACGTGACGACCGGCGAGCCCGCCAAGGCGATCAACCAGCGCAGCGACGTGACCGCGGTGCCCGCGGCGGGGGTGGTCGCCGAGGCGATGGTGGCGCTGGTGCTCGCCGAGGCGGCGACCGACAAGTTCGGCGGCGATTCGGTGGACGAGCTGCGCCGGAACGCGGAGGGGTTTCTCAAGTCGATGGTGATCTCGTGACCGCGGAAACCGGGCCGGCCGCCCCAGGTGCGGGCGTGGTCCTGATCGGGCCGCCGACCGCGGGGAAGTCGTCGGTGGGCCCGCTGCTCGCGGCCGAACTCGGCGTGCCCTTCGCCGACACCGATGACCTGGTGGCCATCGCGGCGGGCAAGCCGGTCGGTGACATCTTCGTCGACGACGGCGAGCACGTGTTCAGGGAACTCGAGCGGTCCGCGGTCGCGCGCGGGCTGGAGGTTACCGGGCGGGAGGGC
>Ga0335075_10019182_pt1 | contig 10124 bp, 8 predicted proteins | sample Lox_Sample_24_FD_206723 | JGI IMG/M metagenome (GOLD analysis project Ga0335075, IMG submission 206723) | Soil microbial communities from Loxahatchee National Wildlife Refuge, Florida, United States - Lox_Sample_2.4 | ecosystem: Environmental > Terrestrial > Soil > Wetlands | place: USA: Florida... | reverse complement strand
CGTTCGGTCGCGCGGATGCGAGCCCGGGGGAAATTGAGCGAGCGGCCCAAATAGCGCAGTTGCACGAGCTGGTCATGACGCTGCCGGCTCGCTATGACACTCTCGTAGGCGAGCGAGGCGTGAAGCTCTCGGGCGGAGAACGGCAGCGTGTCTCGATCGCTCGCGCGGTACTCAAGTCACCGCGGATCTACGTTTTTGACGAGGCTACTTCGTCCCTAGACAGTCGGACGGAGCGAGAGATCCTGGGTAGCCTTCGCGCGATTTCCAAGTCGAACACGACGCTGGTGATTGGCCACCGCCTGTCGACAGTCGTGCATGCTGACGAGATCGTCGTGCTGGAGAACGGTGAGGTCGCTGAACAGGGGACGCACTACTCATTGCTGCGCCGGAACGGCAGGTATGCGGCACTGTGGAAGGCGCAGCATGACGGCGCGGCAGCGGCGTGAAACTAGGAATCACCGGCAAGCATCCATGACAAACCCCCCAGATCAGTCTAGTGGCCTTGCGGAAATCACTTGGATGGCGTGTGAACGTTGTGGGGCACTCGGGCCGAGATTAGAGCGATCATGCGGAATGAGGCCGCTTCGGGCGCTATGTTGCTCTCATCTCAGGATTTGTGGAACCGCATTCCGCGGGCTTGGCAGCTCTTGGTGCAAATGGAACCGCAGGATGCGATAGGCGATTCACGCAGAGAGTTGACTTCTCTTCGCGCACCTTGGAGTCCTCGTTTCGAGGTGCTCTGACGGGGCTTCGGTATTGACAGCATCCAAGATGCGCACCATTTCCCGCTTCAATGCGTCACGATGCTCGGGGCTCAGCAGTGTCCTGGGGACAGCGAAGATGACGTTTCCGATCTGGTCTTCCTCACGAAAGAGAATCACGCCGTTGCTCCCCCGGACAGGTATGCTCCGATTGAGCCGATGCTTCGAGCGCTTGCCCCCGGAGGGGGTAATCAATGTCCCATACACTTCCCGGGCCGGCGGCCACGGTTGGCTGTTCGCAAGCGCTCGCGCCCGGCGAGTGATCGCATGCTCTGGGTCGTTGTCCTTCAGCAATTGATACAATTCCACGCCCCAGCTTTCACGGATGTCCCGTGGAGACTGAAACGCGGCTACGACGACGCTCGGCAGTTGGGCGACCATAAGGAGACGGGATACCCTCGAATGAGACAAACCGAAGGCGCGGGCTAGCTCTTCCTGGGAGGTACACGTCCCGGATAGGAGTGCCCGGCGGAGAATTTGTCCCTGCACGTAGGGGCAGTCATCTTTCCGCTCAACATTCTCCTCGTACATTGCAACATAGGCTTCCGCGTCACTGATTACCCTGACCTCTACAAGGAGGTCCCGCCCCAAAGCAAGGGCGGCTGTATGTCTGCGAGCACCACAGATGATCTCGACGTCGTAATCAGGATCGTCCGTGACGGGCCGTCCCAGGGCGGGCTGGTGCTGGCCATTCTTCGCGATCGATTCGCGGAGCGACTTGCAGGCATGTTCCGTAAGTTGCTCTTCTGGACGGGAGTGCTGTGTCCAGACCCGACAACGAAAGGGACTGACTAGCCGCCGCTCGCCACGGCTTTCTGGGGTGGCGGACTGCCCTGAATCGGGAGTTTCCGCTTTCCGATGCGGTCCACTTGCGGTGCTGGTCATGGAATACTCCGTCAAGGGTTGTGCGTTTGAGGAGAGGCCCTGAGCCCGGAGCAGACCTCTGGCCCCGGCAAAAGCTGAGGGACGTCGCCAGTACCGTTGCGGGAATGCCTATGCACACGATCGGTATTTTCACCGGCTGGAAACCTGATTACCGGTGCGGGAACCGAGTGTCTCTCGCGCACGAGCCGCAGGCCGTATGGCGTGACTGCCGCTGCGACAGCAGTCACGTCATCGTCACCGTCGCGCGAGGTCGACCCGAGAATTCTGGCTTCCCATCCGCAAGTCATCGCAAGGGGCAGTAGGGCGCGATTGGCGGCGAAGATGACCTGGTCAATGCCGTACACCAGCGAGGTTTCCATGACGCCGCAGATGACCTGCCAGAGGAGGCTCAGACGCGTGGCACGGTCCTGGATCTTTGGAGTGGTGCAGAATCGCGAGACCTCCCATACATTAGGTCCGCGGGGCACGCCGGCGGGGAATGACTGCCCAAAGAGGTCGCTCATGAGGTGCGGCCTCAAAGTCGAAAGCAGCCTCACTGAGGCGAGCAAGGAGCCATTGGCTACGTCCTTAGCAAGAAGGTACATCGTGTCCTGGCGATCGTAGCCATCAATTTCCAGGTCGGAGACGACATTGAGCTTCCAGCCGGCGCGATCGACGAAGACGCTCTTGCGCTGCCGATGCATTTCCGTGAGGTCGTCCTCGAATTGCCAGCGGTTCTCGGCGTTGGCAATGAAGATCATCCGCGCCTCCTGACCGTTTGATCCGCGCGAAGCATGCTGGAAAAGACGGCACGGGGAGTCCCCTGATCAGAGGACGGGATGGGACCAGGAGTGGCACACCCATTGCAAAGGGGGCGCAGCTATGCCGGATGGAGGTTTGGGATGGAGCAGCGCCGCTCGCTGCGCTCACCCTTCCGGGTGATGCAGCTTTTCGAAGGGTCGCTACGCAGCAGGATCAATGATTTGGAGTTTGAGCGTCAGCGTTACCGCCGTTCCTCTGACCTGACGTTGGTGCCTTGCGTGCAACATCACCGCAGGAGATCTGACCGGACATCAGCGCGAGAACGACAGCCTGAATGCGAGTAGCCACTCCGAGGCGCTGCTTGGCGCGCTCGAAGTGAGTGTGTGCGGTTGACTCGCTCAGACCCAGTATCCGTCCGATCTCCCAATCGCCCTTGCCCTCGGCGGCGAGAGCCAGGCAGTCGCGTTCACGTGCGGTCAGCGTGACTATGGGTGCATGTGAGGCGGTGCGTGCGGGAGCGAGCGTGGCGTAAAGGTAAGTAGCCAGGACCCGGACCGCATGAATGTTGTGGCCGTCGACGCACCTGGAATCCGGCACGAAGGAGCATGAAGCTCGCAGCGAGCCCGGGATCCAGGACAAATAGAGCGGCACAGTGTACCCATGGGTGATCCCATGATCCGTCGCTTCCACCATCATTCGTTTCTGCGCGGGGGTAAAGGGTTCCCCGCGAAACGCCGTATCCCAGAAGAACGGATGCGGATCACGCTCCGCGCGCCGCAATACCGGATCAACGGCGTATAGGCCCGCTTCACTGTAGTGTCGCACCCATTCTGCGGGGTAGTTGTGCAGCATGACCGCTTCGCGCGGGGGATGGAGCGGGTCGACGTGGGAGCAGCACGCGAAACGAGGGAACCCGAGCTCCGCAACTGCACTGCGGAAATTGGCGCCCAACGTCTCGAGCGAATGTGCGCTGGTTTCGGTTCGCTCGATGAAGCCCTGCACCACATCGAAATGCTTCATGGTTCCTATCCCTCTTCCAAGCTTGCGCCGCCAGGTTCCAGACCCAACGCCGCTCGCGAAACGAGCTCAAAGACTCATGCTCCCGACGGCCGAGTCTCTGGTCGGCCGCAGCGTGGCACAGCTTAGTGGCATTTTGATGACGGGGCGAGACCGTCTTTAGACGGTTTGACCGTCCGCCGCAATCTGCTTAGATGCATGCGGCGAAGGCACCTCTGCAGACATTCGAAGCGAATCAGCGGCCGGGAGGTTCACATGGCGAGTCACTGGCTGAGAACGGGCGACCTGCGGAATCTCGAAAGCTATCCGCAGTGGCTTCAGGATATCGTCGTCGAGTTGTGGGCTCGAAAGGAGAGAGTTACCGCGCACCGACTCTTCCTTCAGATGCGCGATGCCGTATTGCCGTGCTCCGCTACCCGGAACTTCTTCGTTCGGGTCTGGCCGGTGATCGAGCAGTTCCCGCAATACATGGGGCGCAATCTCGCCAAGCTCGAGTTTGGCGCGCCGGGGCACGACCTGGCCAGAACGTTCCTGACGAGGAACGTGCGCGTCGAGCAGAGCCACGCGCAGTTCTGGGTGGAATGGGCGGAGGCGAGCGGCGTCACACGTGAGGAGCTGGTGAGCGGCGCTGAGGCCGCCGCATCGGCCGCACTGTCGCATTGGTGCTGGTACGTCTGCGACCGGGAGCCACTCGCGGTGGCCGTGGCGGCAACCAACTACGCCATAGAGGGGGTCACGGGGCAATGGGCGCATCTCATCTGCTCTTCTCAGCGCTACGCCGAATCACTGCCGGAGGAGAAGCGCAAATCCGGAATGCGCTGGCTGCGCGCGCATGCCCGTTATGATGATGCCCACCCGTGGGAGGCACTGGAGATCGTCGCGACGATCCTCGGTGCACACCCCGGCTCCAGGGAAATTCAGGCGGTGCGCCGGGCCCTGCAACGTAGTTATGAATACATGCGCTTTACGCTCGATGACTGTATGACAGACGCAGAGGCCATCACTGGTGTGTACGTGATGTCGCAAGAGCGCGCTGCTTGAGCGTTGACCCTACATGGGGTGGGACTCCCGTATTGCAGGCCGACTCCGGTCGGGGAGGTCTCATGAGCCGTGAGGAATTCATCAAATACCTGGCAGCGCGGGCACAGACGCTCGATATCCGGTTGCACCGCAGCGGTGAATTGGCGGGACTGCCGTTTGAGTTTCATCAGGCTCTTGCCGTGACACACCTCCTCGATGCGCTCGGTCTGTCCGCACCCTCCAGTGAGACTCTGCGCAAATGGTACGGCAAGGCGGCATGGGCAAGCGCGGAGACGGCCCGCTGGATCTATCGCGTGGTAGGGGCGCTGCGGGATCCCGATCTCGACAGGCTCGAATTGGGCGAGCTCATGTTGTTCTGGGTCAGGTTCGACAATTGGGGCGCGGCGGCAAACATGCTCGCCAGGGACGCGCGGCGCAAGCTGGGACCGGTGCGCGCGAGCGGCGATCGCACCGTGCGCCAGCGGGATCGGTAACAGCGCGGGCTTCACGCCGCAACCGTGGTGTCGCCGGCAATCTGCTGTTCTGCGAGCCTCTCGGCGGCAAGGGCCGCATCGCGCACGCGATCCGGCGGATTGACCGCGTCACGCGCTTCATCGTGTTCGGGACAGGAGCGAGCCAGGGGAAACCGAATGACGAAGGTCGCCCCCAGCCCTTCACCCTCACTCAGCGCTTCGATGTTTCCGCCGTGGAGCTCCACGAGCCGGCGGCTGATGGTCAGGCCCAGGCCGAGGCCGCTGTCATCCTCCGAGGCCTGCTTGCCCTGCCAGTACCGCTCGAAGACGCAGGGTAGGGCGTCCGCGCGGATTCCGCGGCCGGAGTCGCTCACCCGCAACTCCACGGTATCCGCGCGGCACGCGCAGGAGACATCGATACGGCCTCCCGGCGGCGTGAAGCGGATCGCATTTGAGAGTAGATTGGCGAGAATCTGCTGCAGTCGGTCGGGATCGATGCTCACCGGGCCGCTTTTCTCCTCCAGCATCCGGTGCAGAGTGAGTTTCTTCTTTGAGACGGCCGGCGCGAAGGCCTCGACCACCGCGGCGACGATCGGAGCGATGGAGGCGAAGGGACGGAGATTGACACGCATCCGGCCGGAGGTGGTTCGCGCGAGGTCATAGAGATCCTCCGCCAGGCGCCGCAGGGTGCGGGTCGAGAGCTCGAGGGACTGCAACGACTCGAGCAATTTCGCGCGAGAAATCCTCTCGTTCTGCAGCAGCTCGATCCAGGCCAACAGTGATGACACCGGCGAGCGGAGCTCGTGAGCAAGGGCCGCGAAGAATTCCTCGCGGGCGCGGATGGTCTGCTCGGCCTGTCGGCGCGCAAATCGCTCCGCGGCGCGCTGCCTGCCTTGCGCGAGCAGCGTCTCGATCCGCGCAACCAGCTCACGATGCGAGAACGGCTTGACCAGATAGTCGTTGGCGCCCGCCTGCAGGCCTTCCACGGATGCTTCTTCCCCCGCTCGCGCAGAGAGCAGGAGAACCGGGAGTTCCGCCGTCACGGATTCGGCCCGCAGCGCCCGGAGCATCGCAATACCGTCCATGCGCGGCATCATGATATCCGCGATGACGACATCGGGAGCTCGGGCGCGAATATGGTCCAGCGCAGCCGCCCCGTCCGGCTCAGTCTCCACGTGCCACCGATATCGCAGGAGCCGCGACAAGTACTCACGCATTTGAGCGTTGTCATCCACGACGAGGATCCGCTCGCGCAGGTCCTGTACGGCGCCCGCTAACCCATCGTGAGCTTCCGCTGGGCGGCCGCCGGCACCGGCCGCGGATGGGCCGTCGTTCCATGTCGCGGCGGAATCTTCGCTCATCCAGCCGAGCGCTTCGTCGAGGAACGGCTGTGCGCCCGCATCCAGCGGAGTGAGCACGCCCGCAGTGCCGACCCGGTCCTGCGGCAAGTGGGCGAAGCCCTTGGGAATGCGGACCCGGAAGGTGGTGCCGGCGCCAAGCTCGCTGCGTACCTCGACGGTGCCCGCGTGCAGTCTCGCGAGCTCCTGCACCAGCGACAGACCGATGCCGGTGCCTTCCATCGTGCGCGCACGGGCAGCGGGAACTCTTGCGAACCGCTGGAAGATCCGCTCGAGATCCTCCTTGGCGATGCCGCATCCGGTATCGCTCACCTCGAGCTCGAATTGATCCTCGCCGGTGCGAAGCCGCACCGTGACCTCGCCTTCGAGCGTGAATTTCAGCGCGTTAGAGAGCAGGTTGTGGACGATCTTGGCCCACATCTCACGATCGACGTAGGCCGGCTCGGGTGTGGCCGGACAGTCGACGATGATGGCAAGGTGAGCGCACTCGAATACGGAGCGAAACATCGCGGCGAGGTCGGCCGTCAGGACCGCCAGGTTGGTGGGCAGATAGCGGGCGTCGGTTTTGCCGGCCTCGATCTTCGAGAAGTCGAGCAGCGAATTGACGAGCTTCACCAGCCGTCCGCCGGCCTGGCGGGCCATCCCGAGCAGCTCTCTGTGCTCCGGCTCCAGGCTCGCGCACTCGAGCACCTGGCGCAGCGGCTCCAGCAACAGGGTGAGCGGGGTGCGGAGCTCGTGGCTGATGTTGCTGAAGAACAGCGTCTTGGCGCGATCGAGCGCCGCGAGCTCGCGGGCCCGCTCCTCGGCGAGCTGCCTCATGCGGGCACGAGTGACTGCTTTCTCGAGCTGTGTCGCGAGGAGCTCGTGAAATTCACGGCACTCTGCGGCGGGACGCATGGGATTGAGCCCGGTGACGAGAATGCCCGATGGCATCTCGGCGCCCTCGCTTGCCACGGGAAGAGCAACCGCCTGCTGCGGGACGAGCTCCGGTCTGCGCAAGCCCGGGAGTATCAAGGCATCAACACTGTCGATGAGTGGGGACTTGCCATCGTAAGCTGCCGCAGCGAGCCGCCAGGGATCACGGGCGGCATCGATGGCGACGATTTGTGGCACCGCCTCCGGGATGGTGTCGAGCCCCGCGCTCGCTACCAGCGCGACTCGGCCGCTTCTGCGATCGAAGACGTACAGCAGGGCGAAGGGAACGTCACGATGTTGGTCCTCGAGCACGGCCGCCGCGAGACGGCATGCCTCTTCCGGTGAGTCGGCCGCGGCACAGTCGGCTGCGAGACGCCGCAGACAATCGCTCTGCCGCCGCGAGATGACGAGTTGGGTGTTCTCGGTGGCGGTGCACAGGATGCCACTCGGGGTGTCGTAATCGTCGCGTACCGGCGCGAACGAGAACCTCATGTAGGTCTCTTCGAGATAGCCGCTGCGCAGGATCGGCATCAGCAGGTCGATCTCCCCGGTCGGCAGCCCCGTGGCGAGAGTCTCCAGGAACCTCGGCTCCAGATACGGCTGCCAGATCTCCTTCCAGACCACGCTCACCGGGAGCCCGAGGGCCGAAGGATGGCGAGCGGGTCCGCCGAGTGGAATGAAGGCATCGTTGTAGAGATAGTTGAGATCGGGGCCGAGCGCGAGCGCAGCGGGAAAGCTCGAGTCGCGGATGAGCTTCCAGGCATTCAGCCAGGGGGTCGGCCAGCTCTCCGGAGGTCCGAGCGAGTTCGCCGACCAGTCGAACTCGCGAAACCGTCGCGACATTTCACCCTGTACCTGGCTCATGTTCCGCCCTCCACTCCTGACCCTGCCCCCCCTTTCGAATACGCTGTATGTTGGGGGGCTACCTCTAAAAACACCTTCCAGAGGTTTTGTCAAACCGTCTAAAGACGGTCGGCGCCGGCTTTAGGGAACCGTCATCATTCGATTGTCGCTTCGGGATCCAAGATGACAGCGGGCCGGGCCTGGGCGTAGACTGAGCAGCGATCGGGCAATCCCGCCATGAGGCACCCGGGCCAGATTGGCCGGGTACGGAGCTCGGAATGAGCCGCCCACCGACCAGAGTCTATGTCGTGGACGACGACTCGCTGCTGCGGGAGGCCCTGGTACTGTTGCTCGAGCAGGCGGGGTACGAGGCGCCGACCTTCCCGTCCGGCGCGGCCTTCCTCACCGCCTATCCGAAGCTCCCGTCCGGCTGCATCATCGTCGACATCGTGATGCACGGCATGAGCGGTCTCGAGCTGCAACGCCAATTGATGGCCGCAGGCTGCAGATGGCCAGTGATCGTACTCACCGGTCACGCCGATCGAGCCAGCGCCGAGCGCGCCATCGAGGCGGGAGCCGTCGCGTTTCTGATGAAGCCCGTCCGGCGCATAGAGCTGCTGGCTGCCGTGATGCGCGGGGAGTCGTACCTGATCGGCGCCACGGATGCGATTCCCGATCCGGTGTTGGCACAGCGATTGGCGCGGTGGACTCGGCGTGAGAGAGACGTGGTCGGAGGTGTGCTCGATACGATGCTCAACAAGGAAATCGCGGCGAAATTCGGGATCACCGAGAGCGCCGTGAAGAGTTATCGCAGTAAGGCCATGAAAAAGCTGGGCGCGAGAACCCCGGCGGAGCTCGTCATATTGGCCCTCCGGGCAGGCTTCAAGCCGCCGCCGTGAGTGCCTGGTGATCGTCCTAGTGGTTGTCCTAGTGATTGTCCCGGGGCACGCCGAATTTCTCGTCGATCCTCTGGTACTTCACCGCCGGCTTCAACACCATGCCGTCGGCCAATTGCTCCACCATGCCGCGCTGGATCTCCTGCCACGGCGTCTGCGAGGGCGGGAAGCGATAGCCGTTCGCGGCCTCCAGCGCCTTGCGCCGTGCGGCAAGCTCCGTTGCCGGCACCAGCATGTTGACCTCGCGTTTGCGCAGGTCTACCCGTATCCGATCACCCGTCTTGAGTATGGCGAGTCCGCCTCCCGCAGCCGCTTCCGGCGAGGCGTTGAGGATTGATGGCGAGCCCGAGGTCCCTGACTGTCTACCATCGCCGATGCAAGGGAGGGAAGTGATCCCCTGTTTGATGAGGTAAGTCGGCGGACGCATGTTGACGACCTCCGCCGCCCCGGGATACCCGATGGGGCCGGTGCCGCGCATGCAGAGCAGCGTGTGGCCGTCGATCCGGAGCTCAGGGTTGTCGATACGAGAGTGGTAGTCCTCCGGCCCATCGAACACCACTGCAGGCCCCTCGAAGGCGTCCGGGTCGGCCGGATTGCCGAGGTACCGCTGCCGGAATTCTTCCGAGATCACGCTCGTCTTCATGATCGCGGAATCGAAGAGGTTGCCCTGCAACACGAGGAAGCCCGCGTTGGGCTTCAGCGGCTTCGCGAACGGCCGGATGACGGCGGTGTCCGCGATCTGCCGCCCGCGGCAGTTCTCGCCGATCGTGCGGCCGTTGACGGTGAGCGCGCGGTCGCGGATGAGGCCTTGCAGCAGCAGCTCGTTGATGACGGCCGGCACGCCGCCCGCGCGGTGATAATCCTCGCCCAGGTACTCGCCCGCGGGCTGCAGGTTGACGAGGAGCGGTACTTCGTAACCATGCCTCTGCCAATCCTCGAGCGTCAGCTCCACCCCCATGTGCCGCGCTATGGCCGCCATGTGGATCGGCGCGTTGGTGGAGCCACCGATCGCGGAGCAGACGACGATGGCGTTGAGAAAGGCATCCCGCGTCATGATGGCCGATGGCCGCATGTCCTCGCGCACCATCTGCACGATCCGCTCGCCCGTGAGATAAGCCATCTGGCCGCGCTCCCGGTACGGAGCCGGGATGGCGCCCGATCCCGGCAACTGCATGCCGAGAGCTTCCGTCAGGGAGTTCATGGTCGTCGCCGTGC
>Ga0335075_10019181_pt1 | contig 10124 bp, 12 predicted proteins | sample Lox_Sample_24_FD_206723 | JGI IMG/M metagenome (GOLD analysis project Ga0335075, IMG submission 206723) | Soil microbial communities from Loxahatchee National Wildlife Refuge, Florida, United States - Lox_Sample_2.4 | ecosystem: Environmental > Terrestrial > Soil > Wetlands | place: USA... | reverse complement strand
TCCGATGTGTATATATGTTCCAAAACATACCTTCATTAATGATCGGCAAGCCTGGAGGAATATGAAATACTCTTTAACGAATAGATCCAGAAAAGGCCTAACGGGAACTCGAAAACAGCCTTAAGACTCCAAGAAATTGATATCTTATAGAGTCGTGTATGGCAATATGTCTAATCCGATGAACGGGTAGTATAAATAAAATACATTCGTGTCGACTAAAGCGTGTGATTGGGACTCGCTGTTGACTGTTTTATATATTTCGAGGGATCCGAAGAAGCAGTCAGATCTTGGTTATCTCACGTCCGCGTAAGTACAGGAGTCACCTATCACGTCTTTCCCCTTTTGTGTCTTGCAGGAATTCATTGACATATATTGATGCTAACCAGCAAATAGAACCTTCGCTACAAGGGCTGTGGTTGGCCGCACAGAGAGGGCACGAAGCAGTGGTCAAGCTGCTACAACTGCGTGACAGCCTATCTGCATTACCTGCATTTTTGCTTAACCTCCTCCCCACCCACCATCGCTGCTGCTGGCATGTCTTTATATATTACTTGGATGTGGCGAATAGAGGACCATTGAAAACAGGAGGAATCTGCTTAGTGGTATCCTTTGATGAGAGTGAGAATAACCTGGTGATCCTAAGCAGTTACATGACTGCCACCACAGTAACATATTTTAAAGAAAGTCTTATCTAGAATTTCAACGCGGAGCGCGGAGCACTAAGCGTGATACTAGACCCCCGTACTAACACATGAGGTCGTGCAAGCCTGCGTTCACGTGCAATCATACTGTCACGTGAAGCTAGTGAACTTGTGCTGCCTAGGCGGTTTCCTAGGACCTTTTCCCCAGGAACTTTCCCTTAGAAGCCATGGTCTCCTGGGAGCTCTCCAAGCTGGCACGCGCATACCGGCTGGTACGAGTGTACTGGCTGGTACAAGCGCACGTACGAGGATCGCCCGCATACGCTGTTCGTATATGCAGGCATTTACTATAGGCTCTTCTCACATGTTGGTCACCAGTAGCTGTTCTCACACGCAGACTATTCGCATATAAGCTCTATGAAGTCTAAACTGTTGTAATCACAGGAATAAAGTGATCTTTTCATGCGCAGTTTAATATGATTCTATTGCTTGATACTCCAACAATTAGGACGGGCACACAGCCGCTATATATACACATTCATGTTTCTCTGCCTCATCTATAACTGAAGCTGTTTTTCAGTTATAAGATCCAAAGGATTAGGATTCCTTAGGACTAGGATTCGGGATTCCCACAGCCACAACAGCTGTAATTCCAACATAAACTTTTAGAACCTGGGATGTAATATGTTTTATATTTTTGTGGCTTCTAGCTAAATCCGCCTTCTTCTTATTCTTTATCTGTGATACAGTAGGAATTCTGACTCTAAACCCGTCTTTCTATATTACTTCGAGATGGAATCCTTTTTTGCCTAGAGGCCTTTTTATGTAAGGTGGGAGCTATTCTAACAGGGACATAATTCTGAAGAGGCTATTTTGATAGGGCCCATTTACTCCGCCTAAGAGCCATTCAATCCCCCTACGCTATATTGGACTTCACCCGCTACGGCTAAATAAAGGCAAGGAACAATTCCAATGCTCTAAAAGTTTGGTGCTTCATGTTGCCCAGATACTGTGGTTTCGTACCACTGTCAAGTTTCGAGCCTGTACCAGGCTGTTTGTATAGCGTTTCGCTGGGATCTTAACCATGCTTTGTAGCGTACAGGTTGGCCATATAGTGTTGTAATTACAGTGTCAGTGGCCTAATTACTGGATATCGGCGATTCCAGAGTCACATACGAAACACTATAATAGCAGCGGTAATACCGAACACGCCGAACGCATTATAGGTTGTTTATTGTATATATAGGGACTCCCGCTCCATTGACTTGAGCATCTTTAAGAATTTTTATCACTATGCTGCGCACCGAATCACTACCCTATTCCCGTGATTCCAATATATAGATAGCTAAATAGGCCGCCGAAACTGGGAAATTCTATGGTTCCGATCCAGGACACGTGCCACAATGCGTGTTAAGTGGACTCTGTACACCACAATTTAGTCTCCGTTTTGGAGCTTGTAGGAGTTGATGCTCAGACCTTAGAAAACAAGCTTTGCAATTCCCTTCACGTATAAACGGGAATAGGTCGCGAGGTTTTTGAACGCATACTTCTACTTCTAGCTTAGCGTTGTCCTATACTAGTGCTTATGTCATCTTCAATTCCGACACGACGACTCCTCTCTAATGCATCGATCACATTATGCCATAAGAAGTGACACTTGAATAGCGAAGGGCCCCGTCATGAAAATCAGTAGTTTCTTCGAGAGCCTCAATGGCATCTCATGGTTTTTCATCATTGTCTTCGCAAGTGCATTGCTGCTCATCGTTCTGTCGGCTTTCTTCCCGCCCTTAGACCCACGAGAGCCGCCTTCGATAAGGCCAAGAATCCCCTTCATTGGCCATATAGTTGGGCTGTTCCGCCATCAGATCCATTACTTTGACATGCTCAATGCCAAGTATGCGTTGCCGATCTACACGCTGCCCATGCTCGCAGGCAAGACATATGTTGTCACATCCCCTGACCTCGTCCAGAGCACGTTGCGTGTCCGAGATGATAGCTTGAGCGTCGAGCCCTTCATGATCAACGTCGTAGCAAAGAACCTCAATGACCAAAGCCCCGAAGCGATGAAAGTATGGACTCATATCCCCAAGGGCACCAATGAGCCATTCATGCTCCAAGATGTCACAAAAGCCTTCATCAAAGCACTGAATCCCGGCGCTGAGCTCCACCGCCTAAACCTCACCGCACTCACCAAATTCTCCAACCTCCTAGACCCCATTCACGTCCCCCAAGAAGAAGCACTCTACCTCTGGCTCCGCCACACCTTCACAATAGCCGCCACCACTGCCCTCTTCGGGCCCCACAATCCTATGGCCCTCAACCCCAGCCTCGTCGAAGCCCAATGGACAATGGAAGCCTCCTCCCTCTGGATCTTCCTCGGCTTCTTCCCGCTCCTTATCGTTCCCAAAGCCTTCTTCGCCCGAGCCGCCGTCCAGTCCGCGTACAGCGCCTACCACGCCGCCGGCCACGACGCACTCCCGGACGTGTCAGCCGCAATAAAGTCCCACAGCGACATCTTGCGGCGCTACGGCCTCACAGACTCCGACATCGGGAAAGCGGATGTGGCGATTCTGCATGGTGCCACGGGTAATGCGGCCTTAGTGTTTTTCTGGCTCTGCGTGCATATTTTTGCAGATGTGGAGCTGAAAGGGGAGATCAGGGGGGAGCTGCTGGCTATCGCCACGGAGCAAACTGACAAGACTGCGGAAGGCAGGCGCGAGATGGTGATTGACATTTCACGTATGGCGAGCACGTGTCCGCTTCTATATGCTGTGCATCAAGAGGTCTTCCGGACGAAGATGTTCAGCCCCGTGACGCGCTTTATCACTGCTGACACTATGGTCTCGGATTCGCAGGGGACGTCATATCTGCTCAAAGCCGGGAGCATTGTACAGATCCCGACGGCGGTGCCTCAGACTTCTGCCGACGTGTGGGGCCCTGACGCGCATTTATTTGATGCACGGCGATTCCTGAAGCCGACGGTTGGGGACAAGGAAGCACTTTCGGAAGCGAAAAAGGAGCAAGAGAAGTTGCAGAAGAAGGCGTTCTTTCCGTTTAGTAACGGGGTGCATAAATGTCCGGGGAGGCATTTTGCGACAGCAGAGCATTTGGGGATGGTGGCGATGCTGGTTTTGGGGTTTGAAATTACTACTCTTGACGGGAAGGCAATTATGATACCACCAAATCCGGAAGCTCAGCGTGGTATGTCCTCAGGGGCGGGGAAGCCTAGCGATGAGTTTGCGAAATTGAGGGTCAAAGTGGAGCGAAAGAAGGGTTGGGAGGATGTGGTGTGGAAGTTTAAGGTTGCGGAGGAGAAGTAGGGGATGTTGATTTTGTGGTAATGTAAGGTGTAGATTGTTATCACTGATCAGGAGATGTGAGATGTGTCGCAAAAGACAGGAAGAGTACAGCTGTGTCTGCGGGCTTGACGTGGCAGCATAGGATATGGTAATCTTAGGGAATCTTGATTACCTGATTCCAGGAAATCAACGCTTGTGGTTGATGCACATTTCTAGGCTGTTTATTACTAATTTCCTAGGCTGTCGGTTACTAACGTTTAACATACAGACCTTTTCGCAACAGAATCCACGACTTATAAATGCAGCCAGCATATGACCACTAAGGAATTTGAATCGCACTCGCAAAATGTAGACGGAGATGGTGGGGCTGTTCGAGGGATGCGCAAACATAATTTAAGTCACAATGATTAATTTTGATGTGCGTAGAAGCTTTAATAGGGGTTGTCAACATCAGCACTAATAGCATTGAGGACGCAGATGACACCTACTTTCCAACTGTCAAGGAGCTTGTATCCCTCCTTTAGGAAAGACGGGCTCCTAGAACAATGTTTTAGCGAAAAACCTGCACCACAAACAGTTGCCATAGTGGCTATTTCGGCAATTTTGACAAAGTCAACATTAGGAGGGGACATGGACGGTAGCCAAGTGGGCGCACCCAATTCTTTTCACCTTAAATGAGCAGCTTCTAACACAAATAAGATATGCCAATTGTTCTAGATGACATTGATTCAGATGATGCTGCATCCAAGGCGGATTTTAGTGATTTTCGTGGAGATAGCGGATTTTTTGGACGACCTAGAAGCTAGCTCCAAGGCAACAACCCATTCAATCCTTCCTCTCCTTATCAATGTGGTGTTGAGAGTGATGCGAGCGGAGTTGCAAAGCTTTGTGAACTTGGCGATGTTGAGACGGGAATGACCGTGGCTGAGAATGGTCACAACTCCCCAAAGCGAAAAGCAAGGAAAAAGCGCAGACAAAGTCAAAGCAAGTGTCAAATTCTTTGATTGCTATCTACATGTCTAACCCGTTATAGGTGAACTAGTAGTCCTCGACCGCAGCACAGAGCGATGTTGATTACATGCCTCAGCAGAAGAAATAGAAAGCCAATCATGCTCAGCAACAAAAGGTAAGGGATAGAGCTGATTCTTGATAGGCTATTCCCCACCCCGCCTCCAGGTGGCTCAAGATTCGACGGACCAGCATCTAACCGTCGATGACCTTTGTCTAGAAGGCACCGAGGACTGCCGAGACCCCTACGACGACGCCTTCCACCTCCTTGCCGCTGTCGGCGATGGCTTACCAAAAAGTTGCGTTTCTAAAAAGGGTGACCTTGAAGAGAAGAGTGATGGCTTGGTCACGTCGTGCAGCGGCATGAAAGATAAGTCTCGTTCTCCTCAAATCACAACAACTGCGCCCTCTCGGCAATCGGAAGTTCGCACCGATAGCAGAGTCGTAGCTAGAGCTAGAGCTGCATCAATCATATCTACACTGAATGATAGTGCAGGTCCTCAGCTGGCAGAAGTAGACAGCAACCAGGAATGGGAGATCCGTGATAGACGTCGAGGGTGTGGCACACTATTCAGTAGAATGGAGTGCTACATCGGTTCCTAAGTATGAATTAAGGAAGGCGAAGGGGTTGGCGGAAAAATTCGAGGCCGGACTTCGACCACAAGCAAGGCAGGGAAATAAGAGACAGAGGCCGCCGCAGCCAATAGCACACCCGTAGACGGTTGTCGCAGCGCACGCAGCAGGGAGAATGCAGCAGAAGAAGTGGCGAAGGAGATCTCGGATGGAAACGTAAGGTCGTGGTTTATTTGTAGAGTGCTGTATGACCTTTCCCGGAATACCCTGGTCTACCCACGCCACATTTTAAGTTGGACCGCACCCATCCCAGCAAGATATTCAAGATGAAAACCGCACGACCAATCCTGAGAACTCCAGAGCCTCACTTGTAGCCCACAAGTCTTGCGCACCGATCGCAATAGTAGAGGTTGTGCCCAAACCTTACCATGCCATCCGCGCTGACATCCATCATGCTGACCCTTGATGTGCCATCGTTGGACCTCCTGACGACGGTTTCTACAGTCTTCACGCACCGTGAGCACCGTAAAACCTCAACTGACATGATTGCTTGTGAAAGTGCGCCATCCATCGAATACTCTGAATTTGGAGAGGAAATGAGTGAGATTGTCGATGATGTTGGCGAGGTTGATCCGGAGGACAAGTATTCCATATCTGGTTGCGGCAGAGCTCTTGCAAACCAGGTTTTGTGATGATGAAACTGGGAACTCATCTCGTCGTGTGGCTTCCGGACTGTAGGTCTGATTTGTTACGGATGTACCTTGTAAAACCTGAGTATTTGACTCTTATTGATAATTATAGGCATTACATAGGCTTTGGCTAGTGATGTAGCAATGTATGTGGAGTACATAGTTTTATATACTGTAGACATGGAGTACTAAAACTGTCGTATGTTAAGTTGTACGAGCCTTGGGCACATGATGATTTTGGGAAAATACCTCCATTTGCCCCGCGCGCCGATTGGCGCCGAGAATTCCGCGGGAACCACCAGCCCCTTTGACTTTTTCGTTAACATGGCTCGACAGCAAATCACCTGTTTGTGCGAAATCTCCCTGCAGTTCTTTTTCGCTGTATGACTTTCGCAACTCTGGAAAGTAGATAATGGCCATAGGAAATATCGGGTGATAAAGACACAGAGCTGCGGGCGAATACCAAAACCAATAGGTGTTCGTCGCTGATTCTGATATAGTCTATGATTTCCTGGTATATGTCATGAACAAAGTCATGTGCTCAGCATCCCGAATTTGGCAATAGCCATCTCGAACGCATGTTGCATCGAGAATTCCTCGGAAATCCCACGGGCCGCTTGTATCGCATAGGGTAACTGACGAATTGGGTTAAGTTGGAATAGCAGCGACACTATTTTAGCGCATCAAATTCCGAGGGTTTGACGCCGACCAACTGGACAGCGGCATCCGAGGAATAAGGGTCAGGGGCTCTCATTGGCGCAGGGTAGGATGGTGAATGCCCCAATCCACAACATGAGGAGAATATGGTATGTTCGGGTACGAGAGAAGCTCTGAGAACCGGTAGGGATGCGAAAGACAGTATACCTTCCGTCCGCCAATAATTTATCCTGTCAATCAACCAATCAGCACTCAATACATGTACAGTACGCTCGCATCCTTTCTCTTTTAACTCTTATGTAAGCGGGTGGGGCATCATTCCAGCCTAGAATTTCAATCAAGCACAACATTCAGCCTATGCTGCACAGACTCCCCTAGACAGCTGTAACACGTGGTTCCACGTGCTTTTATGACAGCACTCAACTGTTTCAATCAAGATGTCTGCATCTGCGGACCCGCGTATGGAGTTCGACTCGACGAAAAGCTTCGGCGAAATTCACAAGTTTGATGGCAGCGCGTTCTCTGAACAGGTTCTAGAAATATCGCGGCATATAATCCCTCAGGAGAATACTCGAAAGTGGGCAAGAAACCTGCGATTCCTTTCCCCCGCCACACGGCCCCAAGCTGTTTCCCCGACGGGTGAGGCGGCTTGTCTTTGTGAATCATGGCCAGTTTTTCAGCCAACAGATGTGCAACGCGAGTCACTATTCTTGACGGATACTGCTGATCTTCCAGACTGCACGCATTACGTGGCTGTATCGTACTGCTGGAAGAGTCAAAAAGAGGACAAAGATGAGAACAAGAGCTTCCGCATTCAGACCCTAGATGATTTCCACGATGGCACAGCGCCAAGAGATATCGTGATGAGGGCAATAAAGTTTGCGGCTCACCGAAAAGCACGCTTCATTTGGATCGACCAAGAATGCATCAGGCAAAACGACAGGGAAGACAAAGAGCTGGGGATTCAGTCCATGGACCTAGTCTATAGTAGGGCTTCATTTCCTCTTGCACTCATGGACACAGTTTTCGACAGCGTTAAACATATCCTTGCTATAAAGCAAGCAATTGCGAGGTTCCAGATATACTTGCAGCAACTTCATCAACCGCCAGTTTCAGAATCAGAAATCCTGAATGTCGCGAGCGCAATACAATTGCTTGGTCAGGATCGATGGCTAACTCGCGCTTGGATCCTTCAGGAGACCATTCTATCAGGGTTGAAGATGGAATTTCTCTGCCGGTGCTCAATTGACCCTCCTAGCGACGCGTTTCAAGGGCCACCTGGTGAAATTCTGTTGAGCATGGGGCATATGCGGGAGCTCCATGGGTCAATCGAAGTCTATTCTCAGCTGGCAAGTACGGTTCGAAGGAATGACGACGATCCCAACAAGCTTCTGAGACAGTTTCTTGCTTCATCAAACGGTCCAGCCACTCGTCTCACTATTGGAGAGAGGAGATGGTCGCATCAGTCTCATGCATTTAACGCCGTTGCAGCCTTTAACCTTCTGGAGGGTTATAAGAATAGTCGAGTTGCCGACCGACTGGCTATAATAGCCAATCTCTGCGACTACCAGACCCGACTCGATACGACCAAGCTGACATCCATGAGGTTTGGGTTCAGTACTTGTTTGCTCACGCTGGCTCTTATCAACGGCGATATTTCGCTCCTGCAATTTTGGTCGGAACTCAACCTTGATACTCTTCCGTACAATTTAAAGCGATATCGAATCAAGGAGACTATAAAGCCTTCAGGGGACTTGCTGAATTTCCCGTCCTCTTGGAACACTTTCTCTTGGTCACCGGCATCCGGGACATGCCTCAGTCCTGACAATGAATATTGTCTCGATGTTGTGGGAGTTGAAGAGAGGGCCATCAACGCCGAGGACGAGGACATCACTCTGGACATTGATCCAGGACTGAAACTGCGCATTTTCCATGGGCCTGCCATTCGCGTCGCGGGAACACGGCTAACAAGAGACGGACTTCAACTAGATGGCTGGCTTTGGACTGTAGAACAATCGATTGACCTGAGCTTCATGCGAGATGCTCTGCTGGAGAGCTGGAAACTGCATGAAGCGTCATATGATCGAAGTCAAGGTGGGCTCTCAGATTGGCCAACACCTGATGATCTCTCACGATGGCCCCACTGCGTCGACATGCTTTTGCATTTGTTGCAATGGGTGGTAGGGACAGATGTTGGAGAGCTGCTGTGGAGAAGAGCTGCCCGGGGTGCACCTGGACTACTACGCTTAGACGACTACGGCATCATGGATGCCAATACACCTCTTACCGAATTCATCGACCCTGTGACGGGCCGATACATTGGTGATACAAAGTGGCCTAACTGCACGGAAGCCTCATTCCGTCGCATCCTGTGGGATAGCATTTGTCACGACACCAGTCCTTGGAGATGGATTGTTCCTTTAGTAGTGAAGACTGGCACTCTCCAGGTATGGCGAATTCGTTATCTCAACTTCAACGCCGTTTCGTACCAGTCCTGTGCAGTGTTTGATTGTTTTTCTGCCTCGGAACGATTTCAACCACACTCAAGAAACAAAGAGAGCGAGGAACGGGATATGAACGACCTTTCAGAACACGGGAATAACTGCAAAGGTGGCTCTCCCCCGAGCGGGAAGCCAGAAGAAGACCTTGACGAAAGACGGCCAGTCCGGCTACCACAGCGTAGCTATCCTGAATTGTGTAGGACAGAGGCTATCTTGCTCCCAAGACTGCGGTTCATAGAGGCCTCAGTAACTTATCCCGTCTTTAAATTTCGACAACACCCGAGCGCATGGGCTACGATGCCGATCAAAACTTTTCAAGGAGAGCAAGACTTTGAGAGGGACAACTTTATCCCGATTTTGCGCGGACAAGGCATGATACGAGGTTTGTGGAAAATCAATCAGGCTGTGTGGTCGAGTTACATTCTATCCTGACCGAAGAATGGCGAAGCCACCTCCGTACAACGTTTCGCCTAGCACACAATTAAGCGGAATTCTTGGGCTTGTTGAATGGGTGGACATTTCCGGGATAATCCCGCGAACTGATGCATGGCGCGAGTGGGAACGGCATGTTGTTGCCGACGATCAGGCGGATCCGAAGGAACTGTATGAGGATATTGTCGGAGCACATGGAAGTTCGGAGGGAAGTCACGCCACCTTCAAGAGAGGCGTAGTTACGACCTCCATGAAAACCGAGATTCGTATAAGTTCCTCTGTGTCTGGTGTATTGACTGCGGACGGGACGGCCTAGGAGTTAGG
>Ga0335075_10019179_pt1 | contig 10124 bp, 7 predicted proteins | sample Lox_Sample_24_FD_206723 | JGI IMG/M metagenome (GOLD analysis project Ga0335075, IMG submission 206723) | Soil microbial communities from Loxahatchee National Wildlife Refuge, Florida, United States - Lox_Sample_2.4 | ecosystem: Environmental > Terrestrial > Soil > Wetlands | place: USA: Florida... | reverse complement strand
CCGCCCATGTCGCCGGTCATGTAGTGCATCGATGCCGCCGGCTTGATCGAGATGCCGCCGGTGTCGAAGGTGATGCCCTTGCCGATCAGGGCAACTTTCTTGGCCTGCTTGGGTTTCTTGGCTAGCTTCGACCCGTGATGGGTCAGCCGCACCAGCCGCGGCAGCCGAGACGAGCCCTTGCCGACACCGATGACCCCGCCGTAGCCGGCCTTCTGCAGCGCCTTGTCATCGAGCACCTCGACCTCGAGACCAACGGACTCACCCAAAGCCTTTGCCCGCTTGGCGAATTCAGCTGGGAACAGGTGGCTCGGCGGGGTGTTCACGAAGTCGCGAGCGGTGGCGACAGCGGTCGCGACCGCCGCTGCATGAGCGGCTTGCGCTTTGGCGTCCTTGGCGGTGGACAGCACGGTGATCTGCCGCAGCCCCGGATCTTTCGGGGCGGTTTTGCTGGTCCTGAATTCGGTGAATCGGTAGCTACCCAGAATCAGCCCCTCGACCGCGGCGTCTAGGTCCAGTGAGGCCAGCGTCGTGACGGCTGCTTCGGCGCTGCCCAGTGCACGGGCGGCGGTGCCGGCGGCGCGGCGGATCACGTCGGCGGGCCACTCGTCGCTGGGCTTACCGAGGCCGACGGTCAGCACGCTGGCCACCGGTAGCGAGCTCACCACCAGCCGGTTCAGCTGTTCGCTGGCGCCGGTGGCGTTCAGCGCCCGCAGGCCGGATTCGATCTCGGCGATCGCCTCGGACGGCAGGAAAGGCTCAGCGGCAATGACAGCTGCGCCCGGCTTGTCGTCGTCACCCGAAGAGACGACCGGGACGATCAGCACCGCCGATCCGGCGCTGCGGCGCGACAGGGAGGTGGCGACCGCGACAGTAGGGGCGAAGTAACCGGGTTGTGTGCTCACAAGCGTTAACCCTAACGATCGACGGTCGACACGCGGCGGCCGAGTTCGTATGCGGTCACCGGCTCATCGAAACCCTTGAGCGTCAATGGATCCTGCACGACGGCCGGCCAGTCCGGCAGTCTGTCATGGACTTCCTCCGAGGCGAGTATCTGCCCGGGTGACGCCGCCGCGACGAGTCGGGCGGCCAGGTTGACGGGGTTGCCGAAGTAATCACCGCTCAGCGCCAGGATCTCGCCGTAGCCGAGACCGGCTCGGACCTGAAGCCCGGCGTCGCGCGCCCGTGGATGGTCGACGAGGTCGAGCGCGGCTTTCACCAGCGGCTCGGGGTTCGAGCTCACCCACATCACCGCGTCGCCCAGGAATTTCACCACCCGCCCGCCGTCGGCGTGCACTATGTCGCTGACGGTGTTGCCGAACTCGCTGAGCAACGTCGACAACTCTGCGGGCGTCAGCGTTTGGGTCAGCGCGGTGAAGCCGGACAGATCCGCGAAACCGACGCCGCACACCAGGCTCGCCGACGGGCCTGTCACGACGCCTTCGATGAAGGTGCGGGTACTGACCAGATGATGGCGGTGGACGGCGTCAATCATTGCCCCGAGGCGGGGAACGAATTCCGCGGACTCCCGGTAGACCTGCGCCGTGCTGAGTTCGTCGCCAGTGTGGCCGAGCCACATCTTGGGTCGAGCCGTCCGGATCACCGACGAGATGGCCTCGGCCAGCCGCGCAACGGTCGCCCCGAGGACCCGCAAATAGCCGTCCGCGGCGTCGGGCCCCATCTGCATCCTCATCGCCGTCCAGGTCGCCAGGCTGTCGACGTCGACCTGGCTCAACGCCGGCGTATCGGGGTCCGCGACGGTCAGGCCGAGCATCGCCCAGCCGTGTTCGATGTCCTCGAGCGCCACACCGATCGCATCTGCCGCGGTCCGCAAGGTATAGATCGGGGGACCGGACCACAGCAGTGCGTCGCCGGCAAGCCCGAACAAGCGGCCGTGACGCTCGGCTTCGATCATTTCGTCGGCGGTGAAACCGAGTCCCGCCAAGTACTCGATCAGGCCGGCCCGCTCGCGTGCATTGGCGATCCCGGCAGCCTCAAGTGCCTCGAAATCCAAGGGATCGGCCACCTGGCCAAGTGTGCCAGTCGCCGCTGACATTAGGGTGAAATGTCGTGACCGATCACCTGCTGCACGGACCACTCGAGGACCGCCACCGCGAACTTGGGGCAAGCTTCGCTGAATTCGGCGGCTGGCTGATGCCGGTGTCGTATGCCGGCACCGTCAGCGAGCACACCGCAACCCGCGAGGCCGTCGGGCTGTTCGATGTCAGCCACCTGGGCAAGGCGTTGGTTCGCGGACCTGGCGCCGCAGATTTCGTCGACTCCGCGCTCACCAACGACCTGAATCGCATCGAACCGGGTAAAGCGCAATACACGTTGTGCTGCAATGAATCTGGCGGAGTCATTGACGACTTGATCGCGTACTACGTTGGGCCCGACGAGATGTTCCTGGTGCCCAACGCCGCCAACACCGCTGCAGTGGTCGCCGCGCTGCAGAAAGCAGCGCCGGACGGGCTCACCATCACCGACGAGCACCGCTCTTATGCGGTGCTGGCCGTGCAGGGACCGCGCTCGGCCGACGTGGTGTCCGAATTGGGGTTACCGACCGACATGGACTACATGGGCTACGCGGACGCGGAGTTCGCCGAAGTGCCGGTACGGGTTTGCCGCAGCGGATACACCGGGGAACAGGGCTACGAGCTGCTGCCCCGTTGGGAATCCGCCGTTGTGGTGTTCGACGCGCTGGTCGGCGCGGTCACCAAAGCGGGCGGGCAACTGGCCGGTCTCGGGGCGCGCGATACGCTGCGCACCGAGATGGGCTATCCGTTGCACGGTCATGAGCTTTCGGCCGACATTTCGCCGCTGCAGGCCCGGTGCGGCTGGGCGATCGGTTGGAAGAAGGGTGCGTTCTTCGGCCGCGACGCGTTGTTGGCGGAAAAGGAGGCGGGCCCGCGACGGCTGCTGCGCGGCCTGCGCGCGGTGGGCCGCGGCGTGCTGCGGCCGGAGTTGACCGTGCTCGACGGCGACACCAAGGTCGGGTTCACCACGTCGGGGACATTTTCTCCGACGCTGAAAACCGGTATTGCGCTTGCGTTGATCGATACCGACGCGGGCGTCGAGGACGGCCAGCACGTCAACGTCGATGTTCGGGGCCGTGCGGTCGAATGCGAAGTCGTGCGACCACCATTTGTCGAGCCAAAAACCCGCTAGCGCCCGGTTATACAATCGCATGATGACTGGCGGCGGCCTCGAGTTCACGGTTTTGCGCAACGCAAACCCGACGAGCGACGACGCGCGCGAAAAGATACTGGCCGACCCCGGTTTCGGTAGATATCACACCGACCACATGGTGTCGATCGATTACACCGACGGGAAGGGTTGGCACGATGCGCGGGTCATCGGCTACGGCCCGATCGAGCTGGATCCGTCGGCGATCGTGCTGCATTACGCGCAGGAGATATTCGAAGGACTGAAGGCCTACCGATGGCCGGACGGATCGATCGTGTCGTTCCGCGCCGAAGCCAACGCCGCGCGGATGCGGTCCTCGGCGCAGCGGATCGCGATCCCCGAACTGCCCGACGAACTGTTCATCGAGTCATTGCGGCAACTGATCGCCGTTGACAAGGCCTGGGTGCCGCCGGCCGGCGGCGAGGAGTCGTTGTATCTGCGGCCGTTCGTGTTCGCCACCGAACCGGGGTTGGGTGTCCGTCCCGCCAAGCGGTACCGCTACCTGGTGATCGCCTCTCCGTCCGGTGCGTACTTCAAGCACGGCATCAAGCCCGTCAGCGTCTGGGTGTCAACGGAATACGTGCGCGCCAGCCCGGGCGGTACCGGTGCGGCGAAGTTCGGCGGAAATTACGCCGCGTCGTTGGTGGCGCAGGCTGAAGCCGCCGACAACGACTGCGAGCAAGTGGTGTGGCTGGATGCCGTCGAACGCCGCTACATCGAAGAGATGGGCGGGATGAACATCTTCTTCGTGTTCGGCAGCGGCGGAACGGCGCGGCTGGTCACCCCTGAGCTGTCCGGCTCGCTTTTGCCGGGTATCACTCGGGATTCATTGCTGCAGTTGGCAACTGACGCCGGTTTCGCTATCGAGGAACGCAAGATCGATATCGACGAGTGGCAGAAAAAGTCTGCCGCCGGTGAGATCACCGAGGTGTTCGCCTGCGGCACTGCCGCGGTCATCACTCCGATTTCGCAGGTGAAGTACGGAGAAAGCGAATTCACTATCGGCGACGGCGAATCCGGCGAGGTGACCATGGCGTTGCGTGACACGCTGACTGGCATCCAGCGCGGAACTTTCGCTGATACCCACGGCTGGATGTCGCGGCTGGGCTAAAGCCCGGGTAAACATTTTCTGCAAAGCCGCCATTTAGCCATGCTGTGTCGCTTCTGGTCGTAAGCTTCTGCGGGCGAATTCCCCGTGGGAGGTACGAAATGGTCAGCCCGAGTAGCCCGCCGCGTCGTCAAGTAGCAGTGATCGGGACGTTGATGCCGCATATGGCAGCGGGGCGTCATCACGTGTACCGCAATGTCACCGCGTTGGTGTTGTTGGCAGCGCTGATCGCGGCCGGGCTGGGTTCGCTCCCGGTCGCGTTGGTATTGACCGCGGTGGCACTACCGGCTGCGGTGTTGGTCTACATTCACGATCATCGGCTGTGGCGCGACGAGCCGCTCACGATAATCGTTGTGGCTTTTGGGCTTTCGTTGCTGCTCGGGGTCGGCGTCGGGTTGTTGGAGACCCATTTCATCAAGCTGGTGGCCCCCGGTTCGACCGGTTATCACCTACCGCCGGTTGACCACATTCTCGAGTTGGGTGTGCTGGTGCCGGTGGCGGCGTTTGTCGGGGTAATGATCGCGCCGCTGGTGGTCAGCGCGCGCCCGGCGTTTCGGCATCCGATGGATGTCGTGGTGGCCTGTTCGCTCAGTGGTGCGGCGCTGTCGTTGGGGCTCAGCGTCGTGGTTCAGCATGGCGCGTTCACTCACATCCAGGCGACGGCCGGGGATCCCGCGCACGTGGCGTTTATTTGCTTGACGCTGGGCTTTTTGCAGCCGATCGTGCTGGCGACGGCGGCCATGGTGGGCGTTTTGGGATTGCGCCGGTTGGGAGTCAGCCCAATCGCGGGAGTTCTCGAAGGACTGGTGCTAGTGCTGGCCTACGAGTTGGCAACGACCTTGCTGCAGCCCTACGGCACCCGCGGGATCGTGCTGACCGCGTTGGCGGCATTCCTGTTGGCCGGGGCGGGGTTGGCCGCGGCACGTGATGGCTTGCATGATGCGCTGCTCGCGGAGCCCGGACCGGATGCGGATTCGCCGGCGACCGGGCACACCGAGCATCGGTTGCACGCGGGGTTGGTCGCCGCGATCGTTGCGGTGGTCGTCGTCGTCGCTGCGGCCGCCAGCTTGGCGGTGGTGATGAGCGGCGCGGCAACACGTCCCACGCCGCCAGGCCAAGGCGGCAGTGGCCGGATTGCTCCGCACCGCGCGTCAGCGAGCGGATTCGTCCACCGCGCACCCGGCCAATCCGGTAACAGCCTTTGGGGGAGCGTGGCTTTGGCGTCGACCAGCACATCACTGGCTGCCGGTACGGCCGCCACCGTCAACCTTGCGGACGGAATCAGCATGACCGTGGCGCCCGGGTGGAAAATCACCCGTCAGGGCCAGGGGTCCGCCAGCCTCAGCAACCGCGACCAGACCGCGGCCCTGTTCGTTACCGCTGGCAATGCCGACACCCCGGATATCACACAAGAATCAAGCATGCTGATCAACCAGGTAATTCAAGGCGGCGGACTGACAAACGTTCAGCAGAGCGCCACGCCCCCGGAGCCGGTGCAGGGCAAGAACTTTCAATGGATTCTCGAGTCCGACTACACCGCCAACGTCCAAACCAACCAGGGCACCGACCAGCTCTACGGCGGTTGGGTGACGTTCTACAACGCATCGACCGGCAAGTCGGGCTTCATGGATTTCTACGCCCCAACCCAGGCCCTGTTCAAGGCGGCGGTACCGGATGCCGCACAAATGATGGCGTCGATGGAGTAGCCGGCCCGTTCAGCAGGCGGTATAGCGTTCCGCGAACTGGGCGGCGGGAACCGGCCATTCCTCACCGTCGCTGCCTCGCACCACCCAGTCGCCGTCGGACGCGATCGTCGGTCCCTCGAGGGTTGTGATCGTCTCACCCGGCTGCGCCGGTCGAGCGGAAACTTCTCCGCGCCTTCGCCATTGGTTGCCGTCGACGTGCTCGTAGCTGGACTGGAAGATGTCGTCACGCACCGACCAGGTGGCCCCATCTGCCTGCACCCGCCAGTCTCCGGCATCGGCCCGCATGGTATGACCCGATCGCGTCGTCCACGTCCAGGGTGTGTTTCGCTGTTCGGCGTTGACCGTTCCGATCCGGGTGAACTGCTGCCACACCGGACGTGACCGATAACCGAGCTGACGCAGGCTCCACAGCGTGGCGGCCAAGCTCTCGAGCGCGGTGTTGAGCAGATCCTCGTTGGCTTCGACCACCGACCATTCAACGAGCTTGTTGTGGATTCGGTGTTCATCGTCACGAACTGCGCCGTATTTCCAGTGATGGCGGCGATAGTAGCGACACCAGCTCTCGTGTTCCGCCTTGGCCATTTTCATCGCGGCATCGCGGTCAAAGCCCATGCGCGCCAGCCGTTGCAGTGCCGTCAGCCCGGTCATGTCCTGCACGCTCAGTGGCGGCGGCGGGCTGCCCCAGGTATTCCAGGTGTGTTCGGCGATCCGCTCTACCATCCACAACGCATTGCGGACCAGGCGTCGATTCGACTCTCGGTAGAACGGGTCAAGATCTTTCCACGGCAACCTTGCTGGGGGAGGGTTTGGCTCCGGTTCGATGCTGGCGATGTAGCGCTGGTGAATCAGCTTTGCCGCACGTTCCCAAATGTCTTGGGCGTGTCCCTCGGGGATGTCGAGGGCCAGTCGGTATGTCCGCAGCCGTCCGACGATGGGCAACGGGTCCTCGGCCATCTGAGCGTCGTTGTCCCAAATGTAAATGGGCATTGTCGGATAACGCGCAGCCAGCCTCGTGCCGATCGACCTTGCGCCGGACGGTCCGTGTTGGTCGTCGACGAATATCACGGCGTTGGCGGGAGCGTCGCTCTCGCCGATCAGGCGCATCAAGACCGACACGGTCGGTGGCTGCGGTGTGGCGTCGATAGTCGGGCCGGCCGACGAGAACCCGACCTGCCGGCGATGGAATTCATGGTCCTCGCGGTACTCCTCGGCGTCCGCGCCAACCAGATGCATTGCGGGCAAAGCCGTCTCGCCCGGCGCAGAGTAATAGTCGTTTTCCAGCTTGCGGCGAGTGAGATCGGCGCACAGTGCCAGTGTCAATTCTGATGTGCCACAGATGAATACATGCTCGACGTTGGCCGCCGCGATCATGTTGTCCAGCAGCCAACGAGCGCTGACCTCGTATTTGCCAACGGCGTCAGCCGCCCATCTGGTGTCCGATCCGCCGAGCTGCTCAGCGCGCCAAGCCTCCGCCTGCCACGGATCATCTATCCGCACGGTGAGCGGTAGCCGACGCTTGTGGCCGACCGCAGTCAGGGCCTGGGTGATTGCCCCCAGCCATAACTGGTTGGTCGTCGGATCGGCCGACATCAGGTAGAGCCGCTCGAGGTGGCGCCACAGCCTTAGTGACTTGAGCGCATCCGGGGCGTTGAAGTCGACCGTGACCACCCGCCCGCCATGGATTCTGGCCTCCTGCACGCCGGGCTCATCGGGGCCGCCGGCGACGACGACGAATGTGCTCGGGCTGTTCAGCGTGTTCGCGATCGCGCTGACCATGGACCGGGTTTCGGCGTCGATCCCGACGATCGCGGTGACGGACGTGGCGAGGTTGGCGCGCAGTCGATCCACTTGCGACCGGAACAACGCGATCACCACACCGGCCAGGCCGAAGAAAATCGCCGCCAGCGCCGTGAGCCGGGCAATCCACAGACCGTCTGGGGTGGGGCTTGGGCAGACGTGCCCGCCCAGGGAAAAATCGCCCACGCCGCCTTTGACCAGTGAGACGGTCCAGATCAGCGGCTGGAAAAAGACCGGATGTGTTGCGTCGTGGCATCGCCAATAGGAGCTGAAGCCCACTACGGCACCCGTCGCGGCCAGGCCGGCAATAACTACGACTGGAACGTTGCCCGACCGGCGGGCACTGTGCGAGCGAAAGCTCAATACGCACAGCGCGACCAACACCGCCGTCACGATCGCGACAGTCGTTGCCGATCCAGGCCGGCCGAACCACCTCAACCAGACGGGCAATTTGTCGGCGACGGTGGGATCTGCCGCCAGGATGCACAGCCACCCGAGTAACACCAGAGCAACGGTCAAGAGCACAGCTTGCAACGACCGGGAAGGTGCGGCCGTGCGCTGCATTGGACCCTCTTTCCTCACTCGAGGCGCAGTAAAGATGATGGCATCGATGCCGATGAATCGGGTTGAAATGGCGGGGCGCCGCCGTTATTCGGCGTCGCTGACCCGGATGATCCGCAACCCTACCGAGGCGAGAATGGCGGGCATCGCCCTGATTAACACAGCATCTAATTCTGCGACGTCGGGATAGCGTTCCTTGAGCTGCTTCCATGGCAGCAGATAGGGAGTTTCCTTCTGTTCGATATTCTTCTTCTCGGCCAGTGTCCAGCCATCGGCGAGGCGCTCGTGGTTCCAGCGCTCGTGCTCGGCGGCGGCAAGCAGGTCGACTTCTGACTCGGTGAAGGTGAAATCCATTGTGTCCCGGCCACGTAACGGCGCAACGACACAGCCAGTCTTGGCCAAGTGGGCAGGGATGTGGCTGGCTTGGTCGCGGTTGGAATTCTTGCGGGACTCGTCGAGGTCCTGCCACGTTGGCGCCGTCTCACCTTTGGCGATCGCTTCTTGACGCCAGCGCTCGTGAATCGCACGGGCTATCGGCTCGACCGATTCGTGTTGCACATCGACCCCCTTACGGGTTGCCATGCTGGGCGTTCGGCGATTCTAGCCGCGCGTCGCGCCTGACTCGGGACTCAACTGTGTCGTCAGCCGAACCGGGCCAATCCGGCCAGTGTCAGCGCGGTTAGTGTCGTCGTCAGTTCGATTGCGGCGCCGAGCACGTCACCGCTGATACCGCCGAAACGGCGCACACAATGGCCGATCAGCGCCGTGCCGCCGGCGAGACCAACCAGCACCGCCACCGGTCCCTGCCACAGCTGCCGACCCGCGACGAGAGCCGCCGCGAGCAGCACGATGACCCAGGCCGCGACCATCGGCGCGGACTGGGTGCCCGCGACCCGAGCGCCGAGCGTGCTGCCCTGCGCCGCCGGCAGCGAGCGGCGGCAGGCCAGCACGGCGGCCACCCGCCCGGCGCAAACGGCGACCACGATGGCAGCGGTGCCCAGCGCCGAAAATGCCAAGCCCTGCAACAGGATCACCAACACCACGCTGGCTACCCCAAACGCTCCGGTCGACCCGTCACGCATCACCTGCAGTGCCCGTTCGGGCGGCCCGTAGCAGCCCAGCCCGTCAGCGGTGTCGGCCACACCGTCGATGTGCAAGCCCCGAGTCGCGGCCAGCAGCGCCGCCACCGCGAGCAGGCCGGTCAGCGGATTACCCGAGCCGAACGCCAGCCCGCTTGCCCAGGTCACCGCCGCTGCCAGCCCGCCGAGTGCCGCGCCGACGATCGGCAACGCGGTCATCGCGCCGCCGCCGAGCGGTCGATCCGAGGTACCCGGGAGCGGGATGACCGTCTCGAAGGCGAAAGCCGTTGCCAGCGAGCGGATCACGGTGTAGTCGGGGAGCGATCGGAGACGTTCGCGCCGTGAAAGGTGGCCATCGACGTCAACGCGGCCACCGCGGCCCGCAGCACCGGCAGCGCCACTGCCGCGCCGGTTCCCTCGCCCAGCCGCATGCGCAGGTCCACGATGGGATCCAGCCCGAGCTGGGCCAGGGCCAGCGCGTGTGCCGGTTCGGTCGACAGGTGACCGGCCTGCCACCACAGCCGGGCGCCGGGGGCCAGGCGCTCGGCGATCAGGGCCGCGGCCGTCACCGCCATGCCGTCCAGCAGCAGTGGGGTCCGCCGGACGGCGGCCTGCGCACAGAAGCCGGCCATTGCCGCCAGATCAGCTCCGCCGCAACGCTGCAGCAGCGCGACCGGTTCGGCAACTACC
>Ga0335075_10019177_pt1 | contig 10126 bp, 9 predicted proteins | sample Lox_Sample_24_FD_206723 | JGI IMG/M metagenome (GOLD analysis project Ga0335075, IMG submission 206723) | Soil microbial communities from Loxahatchee National Wildlife Refuge, Florida, United States - Lox_Sample_2.4 | ecosystem: Environmental > Terrestrial > Soil > Wetlands | place: USA: Florida... | reverse complement strand
CTGTCAGTGCGGTCCAGGATGTCACGCAGAAACTGCCCGGACGGTAATGCCGGCGGTCGGCGGTCGGTGAACACATGGCCGCGGTGCCACTCCAGGTACCTGGCTGCCGGCCGTTGCGCCGCCTGCGGCAGCCGCAGCGCTGTCAGCATCGGCGGGGTCCCGTAGTAGTGCCTGGCGAGCAGATCGACCTGCACCGCTTCGGACAACGAGACGGCGAGCGTGATGCGCAGGTCGTCTTCGACCGTGAGCAGCCCGGTATCAAATGCCACGTCGTGGCTGGGGCAGGCGGCGAGTCCGTTGGACAGGTCGAGGCGTTCACGGTGGGTGCTGTCCCGCCATGGCTTAATGTGCCCGGCCAGCAGCATCCGCCGCCCGCCGAACGTTGACGGCCGCAGTCCGCAGAAAACACAGCTTTCCCCGCAGTTGCTCAGCACGTGCTGCGCGAACACGTGCTGGCCAACGCGCGCGGCCGCGACCCTGATCCGCTCAGTCTCGGGGTCGAGGGGCTGATCTTCCTCGCCGCCGGGACGATCGTCGGCAAGCTCATCGAGGTCGAGGCCGCCGAGTTCCTCCTGGCCGAGCAGTTCCATCTCGCCGCCGTCCTCGAGCCCCAGGAAGTCGGGCAGTCGGTCGTGTCCGATGCCTTCGGCGCGGGCGGCATAGAGCAGGACGCGGTAGATGTGCGTGAAGAGCGTCGGCTGTTCTCGGAGGGTGGCACCTGCGGACGCGTCGAAGGCGGCACCATGCGAGCGTGATCCGTCCAGGTTGGCCATCTTCGCCAACACACTTGACGGCCTGCGTGAGAACAGCCGCGCCAGCTCAGGCACGGGCTCGGGCGCCAGGTGAGCGGTGCTCCCGCCATATCTGCGGTGGCTCACTCTGAAGGACGCGGCCAGGCAGAGCAGGGTCTCGACCGGCATGAAGTCGGCTTGCCTTGCCCCCTCGGCGACGGGGCGCCGGCCGAGCAGCACCCTGAACTGCTCCCGCGCCTGGCTCACGGTCAGCTTCAGGTAGTCATCTAGCGTGCCCGAACCACGGCGACGCCTGGGTCGATCCGGGGGAATGGCTCGTTTCAGCGAATCCGAAGGCTCGGCAGTGAGGGCGTCGAGCAGGCCGACCGCCTCCAGGACGTCCTCAGCCTGCCCTGGCATGAAATTGCGTGTGGCGAGCCCCCGGGCCATCTCGACGATGAGCTCGGGGCGTGACCTTAGCGCCTGTTCAAGGTCCGGTGCCAGCCTGCCGGCCACCCGCCACGTATTCAGCGCCCTCGGCCGGACACCTTCGGCAGGCACGTCCGTGTCGAGCACCCACACCTGGTCCGCGACCAAGCCCGTGAACACCCTCGCCGCGCCGGCCTCTGGCTCGCCCGTATCCTGCCCGAAACGGCCGATCAGGTCCGCCAGCGCGACCTCAGCCATCGACCATGGCATCTCGGCAACGCCCTCCGCGGAAAGCCGCCCCAGGGCCAGCAGCATGAGCAGCGACTTGTTCGCCGCACTGGGTCCCGCATCGACCCGGCCAAGCGCGTCAAGCCGCGAGAGCGCCGCACTCCGACCGCGATCAGCCACCTGACAAGACTGCCACATACATGGCAACACGTTGCCGTTCTGGATGGCCGTCCGTGGTCACCGCACGGGACCGTACCTCGGCGCCGACGAACGCGGAGCCGGTGCCCAGCTCGCGCGGGACTGCGGGCGATCGGCAATCAGGTGGTGGAGGATGTTGGCCACCCTGGGCTGAGGCAGGACAACCACACCTCTCATCCGATGACTTCGATGGCTGGGTCCTGCGCACGGTGCTGAACCGGGCGAGCCCGCTGTTCCGTGAGGCGCGCAACCTGCTCGCAGCCGAGACGGAACTCCAGGACATGGGGCTCTACCATTCGGTCTTGGCCGCCATCGCCGACGGCAACACCACCAGGGGCGGCATCGCCGGCTACATCGGCCGGAAGTCGGGCGACCTGGCCCACCCGCTTAATGTCCTGATGGACTGCGGCCTGGTCCATCGGCAGCCGGACGCGCTCCGTGCGAACCGGTCAACCTATGAGATCGACGAGCCGCTGATTACCTTCTACCACGGGGTGATGCGGCCGATCTGGTCCGACCTCGCCCACACCAGGAACCCGGCGCGCCTGTGGGAGCGGAGCGAGCACCGCTTCTCGTCCAACGTCCTCGGCCCGCACTTCGAGCAGTTGTGCCGGCACTGGGTCAGGTACTTCGCTCCCGAGGAGATCACCGGAGGCTTTCCGTCCCGGGTCGAGCCCGGCACCGTGCACGACCCGGCCAGCAAGAAGACCTGGCAGATCGATATCGCGGCATTCGCAGTCGGCGACGACGGGCGAGGGGCCATCCTGGCCATCGGCGAGGCGAAATGGCACGAGACTATGAGCCTCGCCCACCGCGAGCGGCTGCGTAACATCCGCGGACTGCTAACGGCTCAGGGACGACTTGGCGCGGGAACGGCACGGTTGCTGTGCTTCAGCGGCGCGGGGTTCACCGCTGAACTCACGGACGAGGCGACTCGGTCAGGTGAAGTGCGACTGCTGACCCCTGCGGACCTGTACACCGGCATCCTGTTACAGGACATCGGGCCGCGCTACGGAATCTTTCGCTTATGCAGGTCGGCGGCGTGTGCTTCGCCAATGGGCACAACGTCGACTCGGTAGACCTCTTTCGCCTCATGCTTCATGCGCGACTCGATGCCACGCACCAGTGCGCTGACCTGACCGCCGGGCAGGCCATCTTGGATGTTAATCCGGGCGACAATCCATACCTGGCCTGGGCCGACGAAGGTGAACAGGAGTTCGCGAATGGCGGCGACACCGGGGTACCCAAGTACAACCGCTCGTATTCTCTCCTCGTCATCTGGCAGGAGTGGCTGGGTGAAGGCAGCAACGTGGTGGCCCTGCGGCACTCCGGCGCCCCCCGTCCAGGAGCCGACTAGGAAGTCGTGGCTGCGCCGGACGAGCCGAAGGCTGACTCGGATCAGCACCAGCGCGATGAGCACCGCGGCCACTCCCTGGGGCATGGACGACCCGGTGATCTGATTCAGGGCCAACGCGGCAAACGCGATCACGTCTCCGGAGACTGACACCGCGTCCTCGACGAACACAGCCCGCAGCGAGGGGTCGGACGTCACCCTGGTCTCCTCCATGAACTCCCGGTGGTAATGGCGTGCCCGGCGGATCATCTGACCCGCCGACTGGCGAAATGACAGCAGATCAAGGACGGTGGAGATCGCCAGTACGACGTAGCCCACGGCGAACGATGAGGTGGCGCTGGGGTGGATCAGCTCATCGATGCCCTCGCGCAGGGAGAACGCCGCAGCGACGACGAACACGCTGAGGGCCGCGATCAGCGCCCAGAAATACGCGTCTCGCCCGTTTCCCAGGGGATGCTGATCGTCGTGAGGCCGACTACTGCGACGCTGAGCCACGAACAGGGACAGGTCGTTCCCGCTATCGGCGAGTGAGTGCGCGGCCTCGGCTGCCAGTGCGGCCGAACCGGTGAAAGACCGCTGCGCCGACCTTGGCGAGCGCGACCCCGAGGCCCGCCCCGAGGGCTACCAATACGGTTCGCGTGCTGTCGCTCGGCATCGCCTGACCTCCGCTTTTTGGCGACCGCTAGCAGTCCTGATCCTGTCCGTTCCTCGCAGGCGCCAATCCCTGGTGAGTGATCGCCGGATTTAGGCTTCCAGGGAACAGAACGTGACCTCGGGATAAAGTCGTGACGGCTGGTCCAGCAGGGATTGCGGCCTGCCCCGCAGGTGCTGGTCAAAGAAGGCGCGGACGTAGGCGCGGGTGATGTCCAGGGACCGCGCTCCGGACAGGCCGGCGTCGATGTCGATGCCGATCTGATCGGCCAGCAGCGCCAGGTCAGTGAAAGAGGCGTGCACCGCGCCGGCCACCACGAGCCACCGCTTCCAGCCGGTCAGGAGCTCCCAGTCGCGCTCCCAGGTGGTTACGGCGCCTCGCAGGCGTTTCCAGGCCAGCGTCCGGGCGGGAACGTCGGCTCCGCTTCCCGGGGTGTAGTTGGATTGCTTGCCCAGGAACAGAAACGGCCGCGGCAGGCCGTGGTCCGGGATCGCGGCGCAGGTGGCGCCGTCCATGTCGATGCCCGCCCGGATGCGGGAGTCGGCCAGCATGGCGGCGATGGCGGCGGCGCCGCCGGCTGAGTGGCCCGCCATCGCCGTCCGCGACGGGTCGATCAGCCCGGCGGCCGGCCAGTTCGGGTGGGCACCGGTTAGCTCGTCGAGCACGAAGCGGATATCCGCCGCCCGGCCAGACGCTACCTTCTCGCTACTGTCCCGCCGAGGTGACTCACGGGCGAGGCAGGTGGTGACCCGCCCATCGGGAAAGGCGGTGGCGAAACTCTCGTACGTGTGATCAACCCCGGCCACGACGTAGCCGTGGCTCGCCAGGTCCTCGGCTAGGGCGGTGAGCGTGCTGCGCGGGCTGGTGAAGCCGGGCGACAGCACGACCAGGGGAAGGCTGCGCTGATGCCCGGCTGGGGCGGCATCGGAGACTGCGTTGGTGCGGACCTTGCTCAGCACGTCCGGCCGCACGCCGGTGATGCCCCTGCTTATGAGCTGGAGTTCGGACTCGGCCGGCGACATGTACTGCGCTCGCCGCCCGTCCGACGATGTCGCCGGATACCACAGGGAGACCATCAGCTCGCGCGCGGTCACCCCCGGGGCCCAAGGATCGGGACGGGAGGCGTCCGTCAGCCACAACGACGCGATGCCGACCGGCTCCGGACCGGTTGGCTCGGGAAGGCACGGGGTGTCCCCGCGCTTTGCCAGTGCGTCATCGGCGTCTGCGGGAGTTCCCATGCGTCAATCATCAACAGCGGCGACGCTCCGTCTAGGCCAGAACCTGCGCGATCTCCCAGGTGTTGCCGGCCGGGTCGGCGAAGGCGGCCGTGCGCCGGCCCCACGGCCGGTCGATCGGGCCGTTGAGCAGCTTCACGCCGTGCGCCTGCAGTTCCGCGCACACCACGTTCGCGTCGTCCACCTCGATGGTCAGCAGCGCGCGAGAGCCGCCGGGGGCGGCGACCGGGACCGGCTCGACCAACGTGGCCGCGTTGGACAACCGAAGCAGATTGATGATCAGATTCGACATCTTCACCACCGCCGAGGCGTCGTCTTCCCAGATCACCTCGAGGCCGAAGACGTCGGTGTAGAACTTCTTGGCCTCAGGCAGGTCCTCGACGAACAGGGTGATGACGTCGAGCTTGCTCAGTGCCTTGATCACGGAATCTCCTATGTGTAAGTGGCTCTGTCGTCACCCCGACGAACGGCGGCCGACCGAATCGACACAGAGCCGACCGGGACCGTAGCCTCAGGGCCGGGCAACGGGCTGGAGGGTCAGCTCATTGGTGATCATCCGGTAGTAGCAGGAGGGACGGGCCGATCCGGAGTCGGCCAGGGTGTGACACGCTCCGCCGGTCGTGCGGCGCACCAGGTAGAGCAGCGAGTTCTGCTCGCAGTTGACCCGGATCTCGGCCAGCTCAAGCACATCGCCGGACGTTGCGCCCTTCCGCCACAGCTCGTTGCGCGAGGTGGACCACAGCACCGCGATTCGCTCGCGCAGCGACGTTCGGAGGGCCTCGTCGTTCACGTAGCCGATGAACAAGACCTCGCCGCTGTCGGCGTCCTGGAGCACGGCCGGCACCACGTGGGCGCCGCCCGCCGCCACGCTCGCTAGCTTGCCGAAATCCAGGCCAAGGCGGGTTCCTTCTTCAAGTTCGTTCACAGCAGCGATCGTGCCCTGCGCCCTGGGTTGAACGCCAGCCAATAAGCACGGCAGCGACAGCGGCCGGTCAGTCCGTCCAGTTCGCGTACCTGCCCGGGCTCCGCAGGGCGGCTGTCATGCCCGGGGTTCGGCCAGCGGGCTGTTCTCGCGCTGGTGATAACCGGCGGTCATGCCGCCGTCGACCAACAGCGTCGTGCCGGTGATGAACTCGGCCTCGTCACTTGCGTAGAAGACTGCCGCGGCGGCCACGTCGCGGGCCTCGCCGATCCGGCCGATTGGCGGGATCGGCCAGTCGCCGCTCTCGGGGCGGTCGTCCTCCCCGGGCGGGGCCATGTGCCGCATCCCGGGCCAGGTGTCTCCAGGGCAGAGCACATTCGAGCGCACCCCGTCAGGACCTCCCTCCAGCGCCAGCATCTTCCCCAGCATCACCACGGCCGCCTTCGAGACCGAGTAAAGCCCGATGGCCTGCTCGCCCCAGACGCCCGCGTCGGAGGCGATGTGGATCATGGAGCCACCGCCGCGAGCCAGTTGCGGATAGGCGGCCTGAGCGTAGAGCAGGTAGCCCCGCACGTTAACGTTCATCAGCCGGTCGTAGTCCGCCAGCGGCGTTCGCAGCAGGCTCGCCTCGACCCCGATCCCGGCGTTGTTGACCAGCACGTCGAGGGTCCCGAGGTGCTCGACGGCCAGGTCCACCGAGCGCGTCACGGCAGCGGGATCGCCCGCGTCGGCGGGCACGAACCAGCTCGGGCCGCCATCGCGGAGCGCGGTCTCCGCGCGCACGCCCAGCTCCTGATTCCGTCCGGTCACTACAACCCTCGCGCCCTCGCGCAGGAACCTGTCGGCGATGGCGAAGCCGATGCCGGTCGTACCCCCGGTGACCAGCACGTTCTTGCCCCGTAGCCGTCCCGTGCCGACTGTCATGTCCATCTGCTGCAGCCGCTGCTTTCTGTCAATGAGCCCGCCCCTGAGCAGGAAGCGGAGACTCCATTGTGCCGGGCCCATATCCGCGGGTGCCGGAACCCGGGTGCCGGAACCCCGGCTGCAAGAGACTTGAGAGCACGGTCCTCGGGCCGGCTCCCGGCAAATAACCGCATGCGGTCGGCGCCATTCCCTGATTAACGTCGACTTCCGTGATCTATCAGGACCCGCTTGCGTATCTGCTCGGCCTCGAGGGCATCGCGCTGCTGGACGCCTGGGCCGGAGACCACGACCGCGAGTTCACCGAGGCCCGGCTGGCCGAGATCCGACGGCTGCTGGATGACGAGAAGCTGCGCGGCCGCGGCGTGCTCGCCGCGCACGCCAGCACCGTCGCCGCCTACGGGCCGTGGTCCGCCAGCTATGACGCGGAGGCGGGCGGCGGGCTGTTCGCGGCCGACGAGCCGATCGTGGCCGAGTGCCTCAGCGGCCGCGCGCCTGGCGTGGCGCTTGACGCCGCCTGCGGGACCGGCCGGTTCGCCGAGTTCCTGGCCGGGCTCGGGCATCGGGTCATCGGCGTCGACACTTCACCGGACATGCTCGCCCACGCGCGGCGGCGCGTCCCGGACGGCGAGTTCCACGTTGCCGAGCTGGACCGGCTGCCGCTTCCGGATGACTCGGCCGACGTCATCGTCTGCGCGCTCGCCCTCGTCCACGTGCCCCGGCTCCAGCCGGTGATGACCGAGTTCGCCCGCGTGCTGCGGCCCGGCGGTGACCTGGTTATCTCGGACGTTCACCACGAACTCGTCACCCGCGGTTCGGTGGTCAAGGCGCGCGGCCCGCAGGGCGAGCCGCGCATCGCGGCCACCTACCGGCATCGGCTTGGCGACTACCTGCGGGCCGGGCTGAGCCTCGGCCTGCAGGTCAAGCGGTGCGAGGAGCCGACTGCAACGGGCACGGGCGCACCGCTGCCCGTGCCCTCCACAGAGATCGGAAACTGGCAGTACTGGCCGTGGTCGCTGACGGGCTATCTCCCGTCGGCGGCGCGGGCTGCTGGTGGTTGCCCGTCACTGGTCATCTGGCACTTCCAGATGCCCGCTGCCTGAGTCAGCTACAGAAACGCTCATCAGCTGATAGATCCGGACGTCATTGACGTTCTTTCCGTCCGCGATTACTCGGGCAACGTCCGCCGCGGTGATCACGCCTACCGCCTCCTCTGGCTCGCGACCATCGACGACGGCCAGGGCGGTGACGTCCGCGCGCTTCATCAGGTACGCGGCCGCCGCGACGTGGGCGTTTGATTCAACTGCCCGGGGAGCTGGAACCGTCGCGCCGACGGTGCCCGGAAGCTCCCCGGGGTCGATCTCGCGCCGGGGCAGTGGGACGGTGTGGCCATTGAGCATGGTTCTTCCTTTCAGACCTGGTTCGGTCGCGTCAGACGTGGTTCGGTCGCGGTGGCGTCCCGGAACGATCCCTCTCGTGGGGACCGGTGTGCGGGTCGCGGTCGATCACCCCCGTAAAAGCCATCGACCGCGACCCCGGTGTTGCCGGTGCCAGGCGGCGGTCCATCGCCCCCCCGAGCGATCAACCGCGGCCTCGGCGCTGGCCGACCCCCATCGGCCAGTCCCCCATTGCCCATCGGCACCAACACCCACCACGCTACGGTCGATCGCTTCCCATCGAATCAGGTAAACACCCAGTCACGCACCGCAACAACTCGTGAAGGGCGCTGCCATCGTCATTCGTGCGCGGGCAGCCGGTGCGCCAGCTCGGTCCGAGACCGGACGCCGAGTTTCCTGAAGACCTTGCCGAGGTGGTAGTCGACGGTGCTGGAACTGAGGAACAGCTGCTCGGCGATCTCGCTGTTGGTCGCGCCGCCAGCGGCGAGGTCCGCAATCCGGGCTTCTTGCGGGGTGAGGTTGCGTTCGGTGTCCGGCGTACGCTTTCTGGCCCGTTCGCCGGTCGCGCGCAGCTCGCCGCCGGCCTGCTCGGCGAACCCGCCCGCGCCCATGGCGTGGAACATGTCGTCGGCGGTGCGGAGCTGGATGCGGGCGTCGCGCCGTCGTCGGCCTCGGCGCAGCCACTGGCCGTACAGCAGGTGCGCGCGGCCTAGGTCGACGGCCGCCCGGCTGCGCTCAAGCTGGCTGATCGCCTCCAGGTAGGCGTCCTCGGCCTGGCTGCCCTCATCAAGCAACGCCTGGCAGCGGGCCCGGATCCCGAGCGCCCACGGCGTTGCCGCCGCGCTGGTCCGGTCGGCCAGGGTGGCGAACGCGGTGCGGGCCACCTGCTGCTGGTCGCTGCGGACGGCGGCTTCGATCAGTTCAGGCAGCATCCACTCCGCCGTGAATGGATGGTCGTCCCTGATCACCGGCAGGCAACTGCCCACGGCGGCCTCGTACTGTCCGCTGCGCAGGTCGGCGATGGTGACGATGGCCCGGCCGATGTTGGCCACAGCTCCTTGGCCGAGGGCGGTCGCCTCACGGATCTGAGCCTCCCCGGCGGCCCGGGCCTCGGTGGTGTTGCCATAGGAGACCAGCAACAGGCCCAGGCTGCGGCTGTCGGTGCCGACCATGCCGCGATTCTGGCTGGCGGCCATGATCTCTCGCATCTCGTCCCACGGGTCAGCTGCCTGATCGCGCCCGCCGGTCAGCCAGATGGCGAATGCCCGGAAATTGAGAGCGACCGGGAGCCGGACGAGCGCGCCCAGCCTTCTGGCGGCTTGCGTCCATCGATTGGTGATGTCGATCAGCGCCTCGTCATCCCACAGACTGCAGGCCGCGACGGTGCCTAGCTCGAACCACTTCAGGCCGGTGACGGGTTCGAGGTCGTCCGCCCGCAGCGCCCGCATCGCTGCCCGCAATGGCCCTGCCGCAGCTTGATAACTCTGGGTGAATCGGGCCTGGTAGCCAGACAGGAGCAGATCGGTGACACTGGGCGCGGTTCGCGGTGCCGGGACAGGAAGCCGCGCGACCCGGCTGATCTCGGCCGGGCCGGCCCACATGGCTGCGTCGAGCGCGGTAAGCAGCGCGTCCGCTGATGCGGTTGGGTCGGCTGTCAGGGCCGCCGACGCACTAGCCAAGACCTCGGCCGCCTCGACGACAAGGCCCTGGGCGAGCAGCGCCTCGCCGATGACTACCTGAGCGTTCCCCCGTGCGGGTCCCTCGGGCAGCCGGGGCAGGACATCGTCGGCCAGGCGCCGGGCAGTCGAGGGCCGGCCGGTCACCAGTTCAGCCCGAGCGAGGGCGACTTTCCGACGGGCGCGGACGTCCGGGCCGGGGGTCAGCGCCACCGACCGGCGGAGCAGGGCGGCCGCGGTTGACGGAGCGCCGCGGTCTCGGGCGCGCTGCGCGGCCGCCTCTAGATCAGCGGCCAGCTGCTCATTGGGTGCCGCGGCGGAAGCCGCGCGGTGCCAGACCTGCTCGTCAGCGTCACGGTCGCGGCCGCCGACCGGGCAGAGCA
>Ga0335075_10019176_pt1 | contig 10126 bp, 10 predicted proteins | sample Lox_Sample_24_FD_206723 | JGI IMG/M metagenome (GOLD analysis project Ga0335075, IMG submission 206723) | Soil microbial communities from Loxahatchee National Wildlife Refuge, Florida, United States - Lox_Sample_2.4 | ecosystem: Environmental > Terrestrial > Soil > Wetlands | place: USA... | reverse complement strand
CACCGCCGCCAGTGTCCCCGTCTGGATCACCAGGAACAGCGTCCATCCATAAAGAAAGCCCCACATGGGGCCAAGCGCTTCTCTCAGATACACATATTGCCCGCCGGCCTTCGGCATCATTGCCGCTAGCTCGCCGTAGCTCAGCGCGCCAATCGTTGTCATCAGCGCCGTCACCAGCCACGCAGCAATCAGCAGCGCGGGCGACCCCACACTTCGCGCAATCTCCGCCGGGACAATAAATATCCCCGACCCGATCATCGACCCGGCCACAATCGCCGTCGCGCTGAACAGTCCCAGCCCTTGGACAAGATGCGCAGATTTGCTTGGAGCTTCGCTTTGCGTGGACACTTCTAAGTCTCTTCTACCGGAAAATCCTCAGCAAAGCCATCCCTTTCTCCGCATCCTCCTGCGCGCGCCTGATCCTCTGCGCCTACTTCGCCTTCGCTTCCTTCTGCTGGGCCAGATACAGATCCACGTTGTCCTTGTCCACCAATGACGTCCCTGTATCTACAAACACAGGATAGGGCGAAAATGTGTTCACCGAGTAGTCCGTCAGAATCGGCTTCGGCGGATACTCGTGCATCAGGCCCAGCATCATCAGCCCGAAGTACGCCATCGTATACGGCTTCTGCGAAATCGTGCTGTCAATCACGCCACGCTTGATGAAGTCCAGCGTCTCCTGGTCCACATCCATCGCCACCACCAGCCGGTCCTTGATATTGTCGTTGTTCAGTACCTCGGCCACTGCCTTGCACGACGACGCCTCAAGGCAGATGAATGCGTCTATCTTGTCCGCTCCCTTCAGCAGCACCAGCCGCTGCGTCGCGTCAAACGCAACGTTCGAGTTGCCCTTGATGTTCACAATCTCCGCCGTCTTGATCCCCGGATACTTCGAGAGAATCTCCTCATATCCATTCAGCCGTTCATCCAGGTTCGGCTGTCCTGTAATCGTAAAAAACACCACGTTGCCCTTGCCGTTCAGCTTCTCTGCAACCCGCTGTCCGCCCAGGTGCCCCGCCTCCAGATTGTTCGTCCCGATAAAGTACATCCGGTGGCTGTGCGGAGCATCGGAGTCGAACGTAATCACCGGAATCCCTGCATCAATCGCCGTGTTGATCTCATCCTGCATCAGCGGCGCATCTGTGACCGAAATCAATATCCCGTCCGGCTTCGCCGCCACTGCATTCGTCAACGCCTGCAACTCCGCCTGCGAGTCAAAATTCTGCGGTCCGACCACCACGCCCTTTACTCCAATATGGCGTGCGGCCGCGTTGAACCCGGAAATTGCGGTCTGCCAGTACTGCAGCCCAACGTTGTTTGAAACAAGATAGTACCTCTCGGAATAGGAATGCCGCTGGCAGCCGCTAAGCACCAATAGGGCCAGCGGAAGGATAAGCAGGAACGCTGCTCCACTTTTGCGCATAATAAACCTCCCGCACTTAACACATCGTTGGAAATATTGCAGGCCGAAGCCAGGACCATGTAGTCATCGCAACCAACAGGACTCGGCCCTTGCGGACAAATCTTCGTCTGCGGGGTGGAGTGACCGGCGAGTTGGAACGACATGACAAAGCCATCCCATTTCTAAAAATGCCGTGGACCTAACACGAGACAACTCAATCCGCGCTCAGCACAACGGAACAACCCCTGCATTTGCCGGGCGTTCGTGTCGCCGCGAATTCTACTCCCGTCCGCTCAGGTTTGTAAGTTGGCTCCGCAAAAATCCACCCAAGTTTTTCGGGCTGTCTACTACCCCCGCCGAAGGCCCCGATTTTATCCAAAAATTATCCTTCTGGGACCATACATCCTATTTCCGTTTGCCGCCTTCTATATTCCCTACAAGAAGTAGCGAGGAAGTTCGAGTAAAAGTACCCAGATCTGCGTGACGATAGAAGTAACGACTTCTCACTGAAGTAACCGGCACGCAAAAAGCTGCAACTTATATGCAGACGAAAAATAAGAGTTCTGCGCTGTATTTCCTTCTGTTCCCGTTCCCGACCTGATCCCAAGTTTCAGCGAGCGGAGCCTCGTGCTCCGCTCGCTGAGTGCAAAAACAGGCTCAATGAGCCTCAATTCGTGGTGCGTGATCGCTGATATTTGTGCTCGCGGAGCTTTGCCGCCGAGCGTTCTTATAAATCAGGCCTCTGGCCTAAATCGAACTCCCCATCGATGCTTGCACATTTGTCTTCTGCGGCGCACTATCCTCGCTTCACTGGCGGTCGTCGCCTGCTTGCGCCCCGACACATTTGTGCGGAGGTGCCGCGGTGAATCGTCTTCCCGTTCTGCATCTGCTGCTCGATTTTAACGGTGATGAAGCTCCGGCCCTTGCCGCCATCTGGGAATTCATTCTCGACGACATGGACGTCCTGCAGACCATCCGCGAAGCGGCCGCTCACGGCAATGATGTTGTCATCCGCGCTGTCTCTGGTCCGTCCGGCCTGCTGTCCATCGGTCCCTCCTTCAGCCTCTGCCAGGCAGCCCCCTCCGAGTTCGATTCCCATTCCAACTACGTCGTCGTGCCCTCGGTTCCCAACGGAGCCGGCGAGATCCGCGTCCATCTCACCGGCCGGCACGCTGCTGCGCTGGCCATTCTTCTGCATCGCTACTGGCCGGATCATCAAAATCTCGGCCAGCGAAAGAAGATCAGCTAGGCAAACAGCGCTTCCCCATCCGCGCGCTGCTACACGCTGCGAACGTTCCTCTGGCTCGCCTGCCGCAAAAATTCCCGCGCCCGCGACGCTACATCTCCGCCAGACCCAAACACCGCCGAGATAACCGCCACCGAATCCGCGCCCGCCGCCCAGACGTCGCCCGCATTCCCAGCCGTAATCCCTCCAATCGCCACCAGCGGCTTCCGCGTCAGCCAGCGCGCCATCCGCACGCCATCCAGACCCACCACCGGGTCCGGATTCTCCTTCGTCGCCGTCGCATGCACCGGCCCAATTGCAATGTAATCCACTGGCTCTGCATCCGCCGCCAGCATTTGCACCTCACTGTGCGTCGAAACCCCAACCATCCGCTCCGGCCCCACAATTGCCCGCGCGCGTCCGGGACTCATGTCCATCTGCCCTACATGCACGCCGTCAAACCCAGCCTCGACCGCCAACCGTGGCCAGTCATTCATCACCAACCGCAGGCGCTCTCCCACCGCCACGCGCATTACCCGGGCATCCGCCAAAACCTCTGCCGCGCCGCCCTTCTTGTTCCTGTATTGCAGAATCCCCACGCCCGCATCTGCCAGCTCCCGCACCAGCCGCGCCAGAAAATCCGCGCGACCCTCCACCGGCAGATACCCCGCGTCCAATATCGGATAGAGCTTCGGGAACCCGGTCACAAATCTACCTTCAGCTCTCGTCTGCAGACGGTCCGTACATCCCTGGCAGTGCAATATCATTCAGCCGCAGATACAGCCCCAGTTGCGCTCGGTGATGGATCATGTGGCTCATCACGATGTGCCGGTACGCCATCGCTCGCGGCCCGTTGAACACCTCCCTGCCCATGAACACCAGCTTCCACGGCTCGCCCCACGCCAGGTCGCCGGTCGCAGCCAACGCCTCGCGCGCAGCCTCCACGTCCGCGTCGAACTGGCTCAGAATCATCTCCCGAGTCTTGCCCACCCACGCATCCTTGCGCTTCGCCATGTCCTCTGGCGTCACCGTCCGGACGCTCGTCGTCAGCACCCCCCTCGCCCGACCGGCCAGATCAGCAAGGTGAGACGCCAGCCGGCCCATCTCCATCGACTTCGCATGAGGTTTCCATGCCGACCGGTCATCCGGAACCAGCGCCAGAATCTTACGCGTATTGGCAAACTCCTTATCAAACTCCGGAAGCAGTGTCTCGGACATGCTCATCTTCTCTCATCTCCTATTGAGCTTCTTCCTGTCCAGAATACTGCTTCGCGCGGAACCAAGCGCGTCCACATGCGCTTGAAACCCTGGCGGGCCATCACGCTGTGCTGCAGCGCAAACGCCGCCAGCAGCCCCGCGTCGATCAGAATCGCGCTCAACCACGGCAGTGTCGGCGTCAGGCTGTCAATCTTCCACACAAACCGGATCGCGCGAAGGAAGACCGCAAGAAACACGAAGTAGCAGAGGAGCCCATAGACCAGAAACACAAAGCGTCTCATGTTCTGCCTCTTAAGCTCGAAGTTTTTCGGAACTGACAGTGGTAACAGCGATGAAGGTCCGAGACTGCGGGAACGAGCGGTGGAAAGTCCGAACAAGAGGAAGTAGCGTTCGGAAGCCCGGAACGCCGGTGAGCATACACCTGTGACGCAGGACACGCAAATGTCCCACTGACCAGCCGCCGGAGATGCCCCGCCAAAACAACAACGCGGCCCGCTGCGTCTGTAACTACCCCGGTTTCGATATCGCTATATAGCCTGGATCGTCACGCCGGCAGCACGCCGCGCTGTTCGTCGTAAAACACATCCCGCCCGACCGGCCCGGATGTGTTCGGAAATATGGCTATTCTCGTGACGAGACAGCCAGTGTCATCCACGATCCGCTCTCTAGGTTGATGTTCCGCCCCTTGCCCTCAAGCATCGCGCTCGATCCCGCGTTCGCCGAGCTCTGGAAGGTCACGCCGCGTAGATTGCCCACCGGCATCGTTGTAACATCCGCACCAGAATCCACGGCGGCATTCGTCGTCGTGTTCAACCCGCGCATGCTGGTGTCTGTCGTGGAATTCACTATGCCGCTCGTCTCCGTGCCCACATGATCCGTCGTGGTTGCGAGCCCGTTCACTGCGCCGCCTGCCAGGTTCGCGCCGCCGCCCAGCAGCCCTCCGCCGCGCGCTGCGCCACCGCGCAGCATGCCGCCTCCGGCCATCGTTCCGCCGCCCTGCACTGGACCGGCGTCCATCTGAGCGTCAGAGCCGAACCCCGAGTCCGCATCTGCACTCACAGGCCGCGGAACCGTCAGCGACCGGAGCACCGCATGGATCGGCAGCTCGCGCCCGCCGCGCAGCATCGCTTCGTTGAACGTAAACGCCAGGCTCGACGCTTTGTCCGCGTGCGACTCGCGGCTCACCTCAGTCACGTGCCCCAACAGCTTCGTGCCTTTAGGCAGCCGGGTGCCGTCAGCCAGCGTCGCCGTGCTGGTCGTCTTCGCCATCACCTCGTCGCCGACTTTCGCATGCTTGGAATCGATGTTCTTCGTCAGCTTCGCCTGAATGTCCGTTGCCTGTGCCGCGCTCATCTTGCCGGACTCCGCCGTTGCCGTATTGGCTGCGCTCAGCCCACGGCTGCTCGCCGCCACTGCCGAGTCAGTCGTCGCCTGGGTATGGTGAGGCACGGTCAATGTTGTTGTCGATGTGCTGGTCGCCGTCTGTGCTCCGGCGCTGATGGTCAACGTAGCAACTGCCAATAATGCCAGTACTTTCATACCTGCAACCCTCACTTTTTAAAATTTTTGAGTCATCGCGCAGCCCACGCCTGCACTTTGCTGAAGGAATAAACGGCAATCGCCATGCCAGAGTTGCGGTAAACCGCACAACAATCTCCTAAAGCTTTTATTTTGAAGTGATTGAAAACGCTACCGCGACGCCGCTCGGGGCCCGGCAATCGCGACGCCTTACTCTGCGGCTAACCTCTTTACCAGCCGCAAGTTGCACTTTTTACACGGCCCCCAACCTGCTCGACTATTCCAAATCGGGACACATCAGCCGCCTCTTAGCTGTTCTTCTGCCTCTCGAAGAACCGCTCCATGAACTTCGTGTCGAACTTCCCGGCGATGAACTCCTCGTCCTGGAAGATCTTCTCGTGTAGTGGAATCGACGTATGGATCCCCTGCACAATGAACATTCCCAGCGCCCGCCGCATCCGCGCCATCGCCTCGGCGCGGTCCTTGCCGTGCGTAATCAGCTTCGCAATCAGCGAGTCGTAGTACGGAGGCACCACGCCCTCGGAATACTGCGCCGTATCCACGCGCACCCCATTTCCTCCCGGAACATTAAACGCCGTGATCTTCCCTGCCGACGGCGTGAACTTCTCCGGATGTTCCGCATTGATGCGGCACTCAATCGCATGCCCGCGAATCTGCACCGGCTCCGGCACAACTGATGCGAGCTTCTCGCCGTACGCAATTCTCAACTGCGCCTTCACCAGATCGATACCTGTCACCATTTCCGTCACCGGATGCTCAACCTGAATGCGGGTGTTCATCTCGATGAAGTACAGTTTCCCGTCTTCATCCATGAGGAACTCCACCGTCCCCGCATTCTGGTAGCCCACATTTTCCAGCGACTTCTTCAGTGTCTTGCCGATCTCTTCCCGCAGCTTCGGAGTCACCTGCAGCGATGGCGCTTCTTCAATCAGCTTCTGGTGCCGCCTCTGGATGGAGCACTCGCGCTCGCCCAGCGACATAACGGTTCCGTGCTGGTCCGCCAGCACCTGAAACTCAATGTGCCGCGGCCGCTCGATAAACTTCTCCATGTACAGGTCGCCGTTGCCGAATGCGTTCAGCGCCTCGGTATGCGCCGCCTGGAACAGCGCCGGCAGCTCCTCCGCCGACCGGATCACGCGCATCCCGCGTCCGCCGCCACCCGCCGAAGCCTTCAGTATCACTGGGAACCCGACCGACTTCGCCCACTCCAGCGCCTCATCCTCTGTCGCAATCACGCCGTCCGACCCCGGCAATATCGGCACCTTTGCCTTCTTCATCGCCTGCCGGGCCTTCTCCTTTTCGCCCATCAGTCGCGTCACGTCCGGCGGAGGCCCGATGAACTTGATGTTCGACGCCCGGCACACCTCGGCAAAGTTCGCATTCTCGCTCAGCAGCCCATAGCCCGGATGGATCGCATCCACATCCGCAATCTCCGCCGCGCTGATCACCGCCGGAACATTCAGGTAGCTCTCCGCCGACCGCGGAGGCCCAATGCAGATCGCCTCGTCCGCAAACCGCACATGCAGCGAGTGCCTGTCCGCCTCGCTGTACACTGCGACCGTCCGGATTCCCATCTCTTTACACGCGCAGATCACGCGCAGCGCAATCTCGCCACGATTGGCGATCAATACTTTATGAAACATATCTGTCTACTCTACCGGGGCCGCACCGCGAACAGCGCCTGGCCGTACTCCACCGGCTGCCCGCTCTGGACAAGCCGCTTCACAACCTCGCCCGCCACGTCGCTCTCGATCTCGTTCATCAGCTTCATCGCTTCCACAATGCAAAGAATCTGCCCGTTCTCGACCTGGTCGCCGATCTTTACAAATGCTGGCGCGCCCGGCGAAGGCGACTCATAGAACGTACCCACAATCGGCGACTTCACGATGTGCAGTCCGGCATCCTCGCCCGCCTCCGCTGCCGCAGACGAGCCGGTAGCCGGAGACGCAACATGCGTGGGCGCCACATGCGCCGCAGTCGCAAACACCTCAGGCAGAACAGAGTGAGCAGCAACCGGAGCCGGTTGCGCCGCTCGCAACGCCGCCAGCAGTTGCGCCGTATCCACGCTGCCGCCTTCCTGCGCGAACTTGATGCGGACCTTCAGGTCGCCCCGCTCCAGGTCGAACTCGCCAATGTTGTTTTCCTTCAGGAACTCGATCAGTTCCTTCAGCTCTTTTGTGTCTTCCGGTGTCATCTCTTTCGCGTTCTCTTTTGTCCTCTACAGATTTCTGTCGCGCTTTACAACTCAATCAATGCCTTGGGCGAATTCGTCAACACCCTGTTCCCGCACTCTGTCACTGCAACCATATCTTCGATGCGAATTCCAAACTTCCCCGCTATGTATATCCCAGGTTCCACCGTCACAACCATACCGGGTTTCAGTTCCTGCGTCTGCCCCGCCGCCAGCCGCGGAGCCTCATGGATCTCCAGCCCCACGCCGTGCCCTGTCGAATGCGTAAAGTACTTCGCCAGACCCGCTTTCCGCAGCACGTTCCGCGCCGCTTCATCCACCCCCGCGCAGGTTGCGCCCGGCTTCACTGCCAACACGCCCGCCCGTTGCGCCTCCAGCACCGCGTCATACGCGGCCCGCTCCCGGCTGCTCAAACGGCCCACGGATACCGTGCGCGTCATATCTGAGCAATAACCATTGAGGATAACACCGAAGTCCAAAGTAATGAACCCGTTGCGCGGCGTCTTCCTGCTTGAAGCCTTCCCGTGCGGCAGCGCGCTCCGATCGCCCGACGCCACAATCGTCTCGAACGACATGCCCTCGGCTCCCATCGACCGGGCAAAAAACTCCACCGACGCCGCAATCTCCGTCTCCGGCACGCCGCTCTCAATATGCGGCAACACCGCGCTGAACACTCGGTCGCCGAGCGCCGCCGCCTTCTCCATCAGCCGCAGCTCGCCCGCGTCCTTCACCATCCGCAGCTCAGCCACCACCGGCTTCCTCACCGCCGCAAAAAAACTGCGCCTGACTTTGCCGCTCACCGCCGCGCGCATCTCATCCAGCGCCCCGACCGTGGTGTGCGCCGCATCGTACCCAGCGTGCTTGGCTTCTCTTTCCAGCAGTGCGCACGCTTCTTTCAGCGCGGACTTCTTCGCGATTACCACCCGTGCGCCTCGCACCTCCTGCTTCGCCTGCGTGGTGTAGCGCCCATCGGTAAACATCACCGCCTTCTTCGCCGTCACTGCCAGCACCGCATTCGATCCCGAAAACCCGCACAACCACCGCACATCCGGAAGATGCGTCACGAGCATCGCCTTTAGATCTTCCTTCGCCATCGCTGCACGCAGCGCGTTCAATCTGTCCACATCACTCATCGCAAACTTTTCCCTCAAGGATTGTCTCAGATCACGCGCCCCGATGCAGCAAATCAGGCTATCCCGCCTCGCGCATCAGTTCCTCATACACACCGATGTACCGCTCAATCGCCGACTTCCAGCTATAGGCATTCGCCGCTTGCCTGGCATTGCTGCGCATGCGCAGCAGCTCGGCGTTTGGGCTTTCGCACAACCTTCGAATGAAGGATAAATCTGAATCGCTTTGATCGAATCGCAGTAAGAAGCCATTCTCGCTGGGAGAAACGAAAGCGTTAAGAGGCGCCATGTCGCGGCAAACGACAATCAGCCCTGCAGCCATTGCTTCAATCACGCTCAGCCCGAATCCCTCGTGCTCGCTCGCGGTAACAAACACAGTCCGGCTGGCAACCTCTCGCATCAGTTCGGCGTCCGGCAGCAGCCCCGCCAGCCGCACCCGGTTCCGCAATCCGTACCGGTCAATGCTGGCAAGAAGCGCTGTCTCAAGCCCATCGAAATCCTGTCCTGCGATCAGCAGGTCAATCAACAGTCCGTGTTCGCGCGCCTGCGCAACCAGGTCAATTAAAACATCCAGCCGCTTGTTCCGTGAAAGTCGGCCCCAGTAAATCCATCGCTGGGCATCGGACTCCGCCGGCAGCTCCGCCGCAAGGAACTTTTCAACATTCACGCCATTCGGCACCAGCAGCGCGCCTGCGGCTTTGGTCTTGAACGAGGCGTGGTCGGGTTGGCTGGAAGCAAGCACACGATCATAACGCTTCACCACTAGCGGCGCAAAATACTTCCAGTGAACCGACTTCACCAGCCCATACCGACCCGTATGCCCATATCCTCCATGCGTGCTCAGAACGATCTTTCGTCCGCGTCCCTGCAGTAGCACATTCCCGCTCACTGCCATAAGCTGCGGGTCGTGGACGTGCAGAATGTCGTACCGGCGAAGGATGGACCCGACCGGAGGAACCACTCCAACGAGGCGGTTCGGATACAGCGGCACCCTCCACACCGTGCTCTCATCCAGCCGCTCCTGCACTCGCCTGTTCCCCGGCGCAATGTGCATCGCGTCTGCTTCAATGCCGCAGCGGCGAAGGTTCACCATCAGTTCCCGCACCACAGTCTCAATACCGCCGACAGCTGGATAGAGGGTAGGGGTAATGTGGAGAATTTTCATCTCGCAGGTCGATCCTTATTCACGAGCCCAGCAACTGTTGATCCGTTACGAAAGTCTTTGGTCAAACGCTCGCTTGGCGCCATGTGGTCACAACCACTCGACCTCGCGACATGGTTTGCGTCTTTTATCTAATGAAGGGCGCAAATGAGGGGAGCCTGATTTAGCCTATCAACATCTATCTCGTCTACACTGACAGGCAGTCCCCGCAGAAAGCTCTCCAAAAGACCCTTTATCCCGCCGCCTGCCAGCGTGCGTG
>Ga0335075_10019175_pt1 | contig 10126 bp, 10 predicted proteins | sample Lox_Sample_24_FD_206723 | JGI IMG/M metagenome (GOLD analysis project Ga0335075, IMG submission 206723) | Soil microbial communities from Loxahatchee National Wildlife Refuge, Florida, United States - Lox_Sample_2.4 | ecosystem: Environmental > Terrestrial > Soil > Wetlands | place: USA... | reverse complement strand
CTCCGGCAAAACGGTCGAAAGACCTCGCCCCGATCGCAGCCGCCGCGCGGGGTCCACGTAGCGGCATTTGCCACCACGGCGGGTCATTTACTAGGATGTCCTAGTAACCTACTTTTCGTCGCGCATCCGAGGGCACCCATGACCGCACAGATCACGCATTTCATCGATGGCAAGCGCACGGCCGGGCAGTCCGGTCGCACCGCTGAGGTGTTCGACCCCAACACCGGCCAGGTCCAGTCCCTGGTGCCGATGGCCGGCAAGAGCGAGGTCGATGCGGCGGTGGCTTCGGCGGCCCAAGCGCAAAAAGAGTGGGCGGCGTTCAACCCGCAGCGCCGGGCGCGGGTGATGATGCGCTTCGTCGACTTGGTCAACAGGCACATGGATGAGCTCGCCGAGTTGCTGTCGCGCGAGCACGGCAAGACGCTCGGCGATTCCCGCGGTGACGTCCAGCGCGGCATCGAGGTGATCGAGTTTTGCATCGGGATCCCGCATCTGCTCAAGGGCGAGTACAGCGAGGGCGCCGGCCCGGGTATCGACGTGTACTCGTTGCGTCAGCCGCTTGGCGTGGTCGCCGGGATTACGCCGTTCAACTTCCCGGCGATGATCCCGTTGTGGAAGGCCGGTCCGGCGTTGGCATGCGGAAATGCGTTTGTGCTCAAACCATCTGAACGAGACCCGTCGGTGCCGGTGCGGCTGGCCGAGCTGTTCATCGAGGCCGGTCTGCCACCCGGTGTGTTTCAGGTCGTGCACGGCGACAAGGAGGCCGTCGACGCGATCCTGACGCACCCGGGCATCGCCGCCGTCGGTTTCGTCGGCAGTTCGAATATCGCCCAGTACATCTACTCGACGGCGGCGAGCACCGGCAAGCGCGCGCAGTGCTTCGGCGGGGCGAAAAACCACATGATCGTGATGCCCGACGCCGACCTGGATCAGGCCGTCGACGCTCTGATCGGCGCCGGCTACGGCAGCGCCGGGGAGCGGTGCATGGCGATTTCCGTCGCGGTGCCGGTCGGTGAGCAAACCGCGGATCGGTTGCGCGCCAGGCTGGTGGAGCGGATCAAGGATCTCCGAGTGGGTCACAGCCTGGATCCCAAGGCCGAGTACGGGCCGCTGGTCACCGAGGCCGCATTGGCCCGGGTGCGCGATTACATCGGCCAAGGCGTAGCTTCCGGCGCCGAGCTCGTCATCGACGGCCGCGAGCGCGCTAGCGATGACCTGGCCTATGGAGACGCCAACCTGGAGCGCGGCTACTTCATCGGGCCGACCCTGTTCGACCATGTCACCCCGGAGATGTCGATCTACACCGACGAGATCTTCGGTCCGGTGCTGTGCATCGTGCGTGCGCATGACTACCAAGAGGCACTGCGGCTGCCCAGCGAACATGAGTACGGCAACGGGGTGGCGGTCTTCACCCGCGACGGGGACACCGCGCGCGATTTCGTCTCCCGGGTGCAGGTCGGCATGGTCGGGGTCAACGTGCCGATCCCTGTCCCGGTGGCCTACCACACCTTTGGTGGTTGGAAGCGTTCCGGTTTCGGTGACCTCAATCAGCACGGTCCGGCCTCGATCCAGTTCTACACCAAGGTCAAGACCGTCACCTCGCGGTGGCCGTCGGGCATCAAAGATGGCGCCGAGTTCGTCATCCCGACGATGAATTAGGCCGCTGATGCAGTTTTTCACCCTCGACGACGAAGAGCGGGTCATTACCGAGACGGCGGCCGCGTTCGCGGCCAAACGCTTGGCCCCTAATGCCCTGGAATGGGATGCGTCGCATCACTTTCCGCTTGATGAGCTGCGGGAGGCGGCAGGGCTGGGGATGGCGGCGATCTATTGCCGCGACGATGTGGGTGGTAGTGCGTTGCGTCGTCTGGACGGCGTGCGGATCTTCGAGCAGCTGGCAATGGCCTGCCCGACAATCGCGGCGTTTTTGTCGATCCATAATATGTGCGCCTGGATGATCGACGCGTTCGGCACCGCCGAGCAGCGTAAGGACTGGGTGCCGCGGCTGGCCTCGATGGATGTGATTGCCAGCTATTGTCTGACCGAGCCGGGTGCGGGCTCGGATGCCGGCGCGTTGAGCACTCGCGCGGTGAAGAACGGACACGATTATGTGCTGGACGGCGTCAAACAGTTTATCTCCGGGGCGGGCGCTTCAGACGTTTACGTGGTGATGGCCAGAACCGGATCCGAGGGGCCGCGTGGGATATCGGCATTCATCGTCGAAAAGGGCACTGATGGGCTGAGTTTCGGTGCGCACGAGGAGAAGATGGGCTGGAATGCGCAGCCGACGGCGCAGGTGATTTTCGAGGGTGTCCGGGTGCCCGCCGACGCTATGCTGGGCGGGGTGGACGGCGAAGGCACCGGTTTTGGCATCGCGATGAACGGGCTCAACGGTGGCCGGATCAACATCGCTGCGTGCTCGCTGGGTGGAGCGCAGGCAGCGTTCGACAAGTCGGCCGAGTATCTTTCCCACCGCCAAGCATTCGGGGCCGCGTTGCTCGACGAGCCCACCATCCGGTTCACCCTGGCCGATATGGCCACCGCGCTGGAGTCCTCGCGGATGTTGTTGTGGCGGGCGGCGAGTGCGCTCGACGGCGATGCCGCTGACAAAGTCGAGCTGTGCGCGATGGCGAAGCGATATGTCACCGACGCGTGTTACGACGTCGCGGACCAGGCGCTGCAGTTACACGGCGGCTACGGGTATCTGCGCGAGTACGGTCTGGAGAAGATCGTGCGCGATCTGCGGGTGCACCGCATCCTGGAGGGCACCAACGAAATCATGCGGGTGGTCATCGGCCGGGCCGAGGCCGCACGGGTCCGCGCCAGCGCCTAGAAAGGCCACAGCAGATGTCTACCGTCGCGTTTTTGGGGCTGGGCCATATGGGCGGTCCGATGTCGAAAAACCTGGTCGCCGCCGGTCACAGGGTGCAAGGTTTTGACCCCATGCCGGCCGCCGTGGCCGCCGCGGCCGAGAGCGGTGTCGTGGTGTGCGACAGCGGCCCCGCCGCGGTGGCCGGTGCCGACGTCGTCATCACGATGCTGCCGCACGGCGATGCGGTCAAGCGCTGCTACGCCGAAATCCTGCCTGCCGCAAGCCATGGCGCGCTGTTCCTGGACAGCTCGACGATCTCCGTCGACGATGCCCGCGAAGTCCATGGATTGGCGGCCTCCCACGGGTTGACTCAGCTCGACGCGCCGGTCTCCGGTGGGGTCAAGGGTGCGGTTGCCGGCACTCTGGCCTTCATGGTCGGCGGCGATGACGACGGGCTGCAACGGGCCCGGCCGGTGCTCGAACCGATGGCCGGCAAGATCATTCATTGCGGTGCGGCCGGTGCCGGCCAGGCCGCCAAGGTGTGCAACAACATGGTGCTGGCGGTGCAGCAGATCGCGATCGGTGAGGCGTTCGTGCTGGCCGAAAGGCTTGGGCTGTCCGCGCAGTCGCTGTTCGACGTTATCACCGGCGCGACCGGAAACTGCTGGGCAGTGCACACCAACTGCCCAGTACCCGGCCCGGTGCCGACATCGCCGGCCAACCACGATTTCGAACCCGGCTTTGCGACCGCGCTGATGAACAAAGACCTGGGTCTGGCCATGGACGCGGTCAGCTCAACAGGTTCGACAGCGCCGTTGGGCAGTCACGCCGCCGAGATCTACGCCAAGTTCGCGGCAGACAACGGCGACAAGGACTTCAGCGCCATCATCGAAATGCTCCGCGGAAGTTAGGGATTCAGGCGGCTCGCTGCTGGGCAATCCACCAGCGCCGGTGGGCCTGCTGGCAACCGGACGCGCGTAGCGGGCTGGCGCCGTCGTCACCGGTGCTGAGCAATACCGGTAATCCGGCGGCCACAGCAGCCCGCATTCCACGTCCCGAGCCTGCGACGGCCAATGCGCTGCGGTGCGTTATTCCTAACTCCCACAGCGCCAGCCGGTAGAGCTCGGCGTCGCACTCGGGCCCGGCGTCGCCATCGGATAAATCATCGACGGTCACGATCGTCTCGACCAGGCCATCACCGACCAATTCCCGCACCAGCGTCTCCACCCGCGCGCGGCGCCGAGTGCTCACCACGCCCACCCAGATGCCCGCGACGAACAGGCTCATCACCAAGTCGATCAGACCGGTCATGGCGGCCGGGTCGCCGTCGCGTTCGATATCGGCCAGCGCGGAATCGGCGTCGAAAATCACCGCGCGCAGAATTGCGGCTTCCGCCGGAGGTTCCCGATCCCACCAAAAGGTCCGGGCTGGACGAGTCTGACCCGTGGCTCGCACGCCCACAGGTTGCCCTAAGCCATGCGTCCTCAACCTCCCCCATTAGGGGGATTGGCAAGGCCAACTGCCCGGCGACGATGCGGAGCCTTAGGGTGTTGCCATGGCGGCTTCGCACACCGGGTCCGTCAGTACGCCGGTGCGTCTTGTCCTGGTCGACGACCACGAGATGGTCATCGAGGGACTCAAGGCGATGCTGGCGGCGTTCAAGGACCGGCTGCAGGTGGTCGGGCAGGCGGTGGGCGCCGACCGGGCGGTCGGCGTGGTCGACGAACTGCAACCCGACATCGTGTTGTGCGACGTGCGCATGCAGGGCTTCAGCGGGTTGGACCTGTGCAAGGTGCTGCGCGAACACGACCCCAGCCGCAAGGTCGTGATGTTGTCGGTTTACGACGACGAGCAGTACCTGTTCCAGGCCTTGCGAGTGGGCGCGAGCGGCTATCTGCTGAAAAGCATCAACAGCGATGAACTGGTGCGCCAGCTGGAATTAGTGCACAACGGTGAAACCGTGATCGACCCGGGAATGGCCGCCCGGGCGGCGGACACCGCGGCCCGCTTGCAGCGTGACGAATTCTGGCCGGGCGCCCGGCAGGGGTTGACGCAACGCGAAAGCGAAATCCTCTCCTACATGGTCAGCGGGTTGTCCAACCGCGGCATCGCCAACAAACTCGTCATCGGCGAGGAAACCGTGAAAAGCCACCTTCGATCGATCTACCGCAAGCTCGGGGTCAGCGACCGGACCGGCGCGGTGGCCACTGCGCTGCGCGAAGGGATCTATCAATGACCGCACCGCAACCGGCGGCGCCCGACAACGGCACCCGTGGCTCGCACGCGGTACGCGATCTTGTCGACACCGACCGGGAACTGGCGCTGCTGCGTGAGCTCATCCAGGCCGCCTCGAGCGGCCCCGGAGTGGAACCGTTGGCGGCCGCCGCAGCGCGGATGATCACCGCGGCTACCGGGACCGATGTGTGCTTTGTGCATGTGCTCGACGACACCGACCGCTCGCTGACGCTTGCCGGCGCGACACCGCCTTTCGACGGCCAGGTGGGAAAGATTCGGCTGTCGTTGGGGTCCGGCATTTCCGGCTGGGTGGCTCGGCACCGCGAGCCCGTCGTCATCACCCACGACAAGGAAGCCGATCCACGCTACCTGCCGATCCAATCGCTGCGCGGACGCGACTTCACCTCGATGGTGTCGATGCCGATGGAAACCGACCCGGGCGGACTGGTCGGCGTGCTCAACGTGCACACGGTCGCGCGCCGCGAGTTCACCGAGGGTGACGTCGAACTCTTGCGGGTCATCGGACGGCTCATCGCGGGGGCGATGCATCAGGCCCGATTGCATCGGCAGCTGGTGGCCAGGGAGCGGGCGCACGAGCTGTTCGTCGAGCAAGTGATCGAGGCCCAGGAGATCGAACGTCGCCGGCTCGCCGGCGATATCCACGACGGTATTTCCCAGCGCCTGATCACGTTGTCCTACCGGCTCGATGCTGCCGCACGAGCCGTCAGCGACGATCCGGCGGAAGCCTCGCAGCAACTCGACGAGGCCAGAGAACTCGCCGGGTTGACGTTGCAGGAGGCGCGGGCGGCGATCAGCGGGCTGCGCCCGCCGGTTCTCGACGACCTGGGCTTGGCCGGTGGACTGGCCAGCCTGGCCCGGTCGATTCCGCACCTGGCCATGGAGCTCGAACTGGCCGATGTCCGGCTACCCGAACACATCGAGCTTGCGCTCTACCGCATCGCACAAGAGGGCCTGCAGAACATCGTCAAACATGCCAACGCATCGGTGGCTCGGCTGCGCTTCCGGGTCGACGACGACATCGCGCGACTCGAAATCGTCGACAACGGAATAGGTTTCGACACTTTCGAGAATCCGCTCGGTGGCGACGAGATGGGCGGCTACGGTGTGTTGTCGATGTCCGAGCGCGCCGAGCTGGTGGGAGGCAGGTTGAACATCCGGTCGCGGCCCGGTGCCGGAACGGCGGTCACCGCGACGATTCCGGTGCCCGCGCCCATCGACTAGCGCGAGCAGACATAAAAGCCCCTCACGCCACGGCGTGTCGGGGGCTTTTATGTCTGCTCGCGCTCAGAAGTCGCCGGCGCCGCGGCGCAGGGTTTCGATCGACGACACCAGCGCCTGCGATTCGCTCTCGGACATCCCGATATCGCAGAACACCTGATCGTTGAGCGTGACGGTGGCGTCCTCGACGGTCGAGCGGCCCAGGTCGGTGATCTGCACCAGCGTGGTTCGCCCGTCGGTCGGATGCGGGACGCGCTGCACGAGGCCGTTGGCTTCCAGCCGGCGGATGGCGTGGGTGACGCTGGTGACGTGCACCTGCAGCCGGTCGGACGCTTTGGTGATCGGCAGCGCACCGCTGCGGCTGAACGCCAGCAGGCGCAGCAACTCGAACCGGGAGAAGCTCAGATCGTAAGGTCGCAAAGCGGTTTCGACCCGAGCCAGCAGGATCTGATGGGCCCGCATCACCGACGTCACCGCGACCATCCCCTGCGCGACTTCACCCCATCCGGCGCGTTCCCAATTGACTCGCGCGACAGCGATCGGATCGCGGTTGTCGGAACTCGATGCGGCCACGCCCTTTTCTTACCGCATTTTTGGTCCAGATCAGGCCACCTCGAGGTTTATCAAGACTTTGCCACCGCGGACAGCACCGCCAGAGTCGATGGCAGGTCGCCGACGGTAACCCGCGCACCGCCATCGCAGTAGTGGCGGGCCTGCACCCCGCCCTCAGCGAACACCTCGCGCCACGGCCGACGCCCCGGCGGCAGGTATATGAAGTTGGCGTGTGAGTCCGTGCTGTAGACACCCATCGCCATCAACCGCAGGCGCAAATGGTTGCGCTCAGAGGCGATCCGGCGAATGCGTTGCACCAGCTGGGCTTCGGCGTCGTAGGAGGCGGCCACCGCCGCCGCGCTGACGTTGCTGATGCCGAACGGCATTTGCATGGTCCACAGCATGCTCGCCAGCTCCGGCGCGGCGAAACCGTAGCCGATCCGCAGCCCAGCGAGCCCATAGGCTTTGGAGAAGGTCCGCAGCACAACAACGTTCGGGAAGCGTCGAATCAGGCCTGGTCCGTCGATGCGGTGCCGGGAGGCAACGAACTCGATATAGGCCTCGTCGAGCAGCACAACCGCTTCGCTCGGTATCTGCCGAAGAAACCATTCGACAGCCGAGAACGGCTCTAATGTGCCGGTCGGATTGTGGGGTCGGCACAACACCACCACGCTCGCGTCGGTGGCGGCGTCAGCCATCGCCGCCAGGTCGTGGTGGCCGTAGTCGTTGAGCGGAATGGTCACCGGAGTCAGCCGGGCCATTTGCGCGAAGATCGGATAACCGTCGAAAGTGGGTCGGCTCATCACAATTTGCTCACCGGGCCGAGTGACCGCATGCAGTACCTGCATCGCCACACCCGACGCACCCGCTCCGAGCACGACCTGCTGTTCGGCAACTCCGACTCGGTCCGCGACCAACCGCCGCAACTGCCCGGGCAGAAACTCCGGATACCGGTTGGCCGCATCGATGCAGCGGACCAGTGCCGACCGCACCGCCGGCAGCGGCGGAAACGGGCTCTCGTTGAGCGACAACGCGAGTGGATCAACCGCCTGCGGCAGGGTAGCGAGGATCTCGGCGGTCACCGAACTCCGGTGCGCCGGCTCGGCCATCAGTCGCGCCCGCCCCAGGCGATTGCCGCCGCCCCGGCGAAGTCCCCTGCGTGTGCAAATGCGGCCATCATGATCACCTCGCCGGCCTCGACCTGGCCATCGGAGATGGCACGGTCCAGATTGACCGGGATACCTGCCCCGAATAGATTGCCGCACTCGTCGTAGGTATCGACGTGTCTCGCTTCGGGCACCTCGAGCGCCTCGCGCCAGTTGCGCAAGAACACCCGGTTGGGCTGATTGGTGACAAGCAGGTCAATGTCCCTCGAGTTCAGCCCGATTCGGTCACACACCGCCACCACTACCTCAGGAACCTGACGGTTGCCGCGGGCCAGCACCTTGGCGATCTTGGTTTCGGTGAACCCGATGCAGCCCTCGCCGGGCCCGGGCTGCCACCATTTGCGCGGCGGGTCGATGGCGAGCGTCATGTCGCCGGCGTATTCGCCGTAGGTGCGGCATTCGACGTCGAGGATGGGTGACTGGTTCGACAGCGCGACCAGCCCGGCCGCCGCCCCGTCGCCGGGAATCGACGCCTGCGCCGTGCGGCGCACTCCGGGCTGATCGAAGACCTGTCCGGCGGCATTCTGCGCGATCGCGATCAGTGCAGTGCGCCCCTCGCCGGACGCCAGCAGTCGACGGGCCACGTTGAGCGCCAACACAAACGCCGCGCATCCGCCGTTGTGCAGATCCAGCACCCAGGACGGCCGCATACCCAGCCGGTGAGCGATTGCGCCGCCCCCGCCGTAAAACGGCATGTCCGGCATCTGGGTGTGGGTGATCAAGACGTCGACGTTTCCGATGACGTCGCGTCCATGCCGCTCGATCAGCCCACGTGCGGCGCGCTCGACCATGTCGGTCGCGGTCTCGTCGGGCCCGACGTGATGGCGCGACGTGGGCGCGCGGAACATGACGTTCTCACGTAATGCGTCCGATTCGGCGAATTGCGCATAGTAGTCGGCGCCGATCGGCGCGCCGGGCAGATAGCTGGAGACGTCGATGAGGCTGACATTGGTTTTGTTCAACGGCCGATTCACGTTCATTCTCATCTCATCCACGCCGGCGTGACCGGCAAGCCGTTGCGGTGGCGGTATTCCGCGATCGTCTTGAGGTTGTGCAGCTCCAGACCATGCCCTGCACCGAACAGGTCCCAGAAGTCGCCGACCCAGCCCGTGCGCTCGGCTGGCGCGGCCTCGGGGTAAGGGTTGCTGTCGTAGAACGGATGACGGCAATTGGTCCACAGCACAACAGAACCGGGCTTGTTCAAAACTATCTGGGCGTCCAGGATCCGCATCAGGTAAATCATCCACAGGTGCTTGCCCTGGTCCCATGCGCAGTGGTAGTCGACAGTGCGGGCTTGGGCGTTGGCAACCGTGCGGGTGTAGATCTTGGTGTCCGGAAGCAACCGGTCGTGGGCCTCCCAGAGCCCCGGCTCACTGGTGGGGGTAAACCCGCGCAGCGTATAGGTCCACTCCTCGAGGCTTCTGGTGTCCGATAGGTACTCGAACAGCTGGTCAGGTGGGCAGTCGACGTAGTCGTTGACCGTGCAGTACTGACCGAAGACCTCCTCGTGCGGATACACCGAACGCAGCTGGGAAAAGAAGGTTCCGGCGGTCTGCTCCAGCGGCGTGGTTTCGATGCGAACCACGCCGTCGATCGGCTCGGCGGTGCCGGTGTGGGTGACGATATCGTCAAGCGCTGGCAGCGACATTGGTGAAGTCCTCCTGTGGAAGTGAAATCTGTTATTTTGCAGGGTTATTGACTCGTCCCTGGTCGAGAAACGGTGCAAAGGGCGGGATCTCTTCGGCGGCGCATTCGACGCTGACCACCGACGGCCCGTCGGCGTCGAGTGAGCCGCGCACCGCTGCGGCCAATCCGTCGGTGTCGGTGACGTCGACCGACGTCAGTCCAGGGAACATCGCGGCCAGACCGGCCCCGAGCCGGCTGGGAGCGAATCGGTTGTAGCTGTATAGGTCGTCGTAGTAGAGCTGCTCGCGGGTCAGGCACATGGCGTGGGCGTTGTTGTTGAGCAACACGAAGGTCACCGGCAGCCGGTAGTGCACCGCGGTATGCACCTCCATGCCGTGCATGAAAAACGCTCCGTCTCCAGCGATCACCACCACACGCCGGCCCGGTGCTTGGGCTTTCGCGCGGGCGAACGCCATCCCGATACCGGCTCCGAAGC
>Ga0335075_10019174_pt1 | contig 10127 bp, 7 predicted proteins | sample Lox_Sample_24_FD_206723 | JGI IMG/M metagenome (GOLD analysis project Ga0335075, IMG submission 206723) | Soil microbial communities from Loxahatchee National Wildlife Refuge, Florida, United States - Lox_Sample_2.4 | ecosystem: Environmental > Terrestrial > Soil > Wetlands | place: USA: Florida... | reverse complement strand
AATTCGTCGCCGTCGCGACCCCGGCGCAACAGCGCGTACCAGGCCGGATAGCTCAACCCCATGATGGCGCCGATCACCACGACGAGCAGCAGCCGCCACCAGTAGTCGTTCGGGGAAAGCAACAGCCCCAGCACCACCGTCACCGCCGCCGACGCCAGCCCGCTCACCGCGATCGAGGCTCGCGGCGACAGCGGCCAGCGACCGGTGGTCAACCAGGAGGCGGCCGCGGCGAACGCCACGGTGTACGCGGTGTCCAGCAACCCGGTGAGAAACGCCGAATCACTGAAGATGAAAGCCGCATAGCCCCAAATGATCGCGATCGCCGCGGCGGCGGCCGAGATCAATCCGCGCGTCACCGTCAGCCGAGCCAGACCGACCCTCGGGCCGGCAGTCGTGGTCACGATAACGAACTCTAAAGTCGTGCGCGCCGCGGGTACAGGTCCGCGCCCCGGCAGACCCTAGATGGCCGGGTGGGTCGGTAGCGAAAAGTGTTCGGGCGGAACGGTAGGGCCGCTGGGGGTTTGCGTCGACAGCGGCGTCGTGATCCCGTCGACGACCTCGGTGATGTTTCCGGTGAGCCGCTCGTAGTTCAGCGTCCCGTGCTGGAAGTTCTGGGTAATCTGCAGGGGCTCTTGGATTTCCGCGCTCGTCGGCAGTCCGAGCGGGCCTCGTTCGTAGCTCAGCGAGGCCCAGGCGTCGTAGATCGCGCCGGTGACCGGTTGGGCGCCGGTGTCGGGCGACCAGTACATCGCCCCCTTGGCGAAGGTGGCGTACCGGGCGCCGCCCGCGGCGTCGTCCTCCGGCGAAGTGGGGGCGCCCAGCACGCTGTTCATGCCGCCGATCGCCTGCCAATGCTCGTAGATGGCGCCACCCTGCAGCGCCTTGATCAGCTCCTCCGGTGGATCGTTGAAATGCGATGCGATATCCCGGATTTCGTCCATCAGCGCGTAGGCGGCATTGCCCGGGCAATCGGTGTTGCCGACGTCGCGGTGGGTGAAGATGGTCGGCAGGTTCGCGACGGCGCCGGCCGGAAACGTGGTGTAGTGGCTGCCCGCCGACTCCAGCGCGACCGTGCCCTTGGGGTCGACGTCGTCCATGCCCAGCCGCCAGCCGAGCAGCCGGCCGACGGCGCGGAGCTGCAGCGGTGTGGGCGGCACGTCGTCGAAGTTGCCGATCATCGCCACGCCCCAGGTGTTGCGGTTGAAACCGCCGGTGTGGAAGCCCTCGACCGCTTTGGTCAGCCCCCCGGCGCTGCCCTCGAACACCTGGCCGTATTTGTCGACCAGGGCGTTGTAGGCGATGTCGCACCAGCCCAGGGTCTTGCTGTGGTAGGTGTAGATGGCCTTGACGATCCCGGCCGATTCCAGCGGCGAGTAGTCATTGCTGCCGGCGGTGTGGTGGACGACAGCGGCCCGAATCCCGTTGTCGTACTGCGGACTACCGCATCGCAGCGACTCGTCGGCGCCCCACTCCGCGCGACTGATGATGCTCGGCGCCTGGCCCGGCATCAGCACCCCGGAGGGCGGGGTCCACTGCGTCCCGGCCGGCGCTTGCGGCGGGGAGATGAGGATCACCGAGATGGTCTGCCCGAACGGCAGATCCTTGGATGCCGGCCGATATCCCAGACCGCCCTTGTCCGGCGGCACGCTTCGAGGAGGCGCGGGTGGTGCCTGGGTCACCGCCGCGTCCATCGGGCGGGTGACCGCGACCTGCACGGTCGTGGTGGTGCCGACGAATACCGGGTCCGTGCTGCGGGGTCCCTCGGTGGGCCCGGCCGGGGCGACGGAGGCGGCCGACCCCTCGCCGCCCGGCGGGCGGGTGCCCGGCGCCGCGGTTTCATACTCGGTCTGATACCAGGGCCCCCACGAACGGTCGGGGCGCTTGGCGCGCACGCGGGTGGAGCTGCCGGCCAGGTCGCCCGTCAGCGCCACCAGGGAAAACGGTGTGTCCTGCGTGATTTCCCGAACCGTGACGCCGCCGCCCAGCCCGACCAGCGACTGCTCGGTGAGTCGGGTGTCGCGAGCCGACGGCGGGGCCGGGGCCGCCTTGTCGTGCGTGACGTCGACCAGCCACGTCACCAGGACGACGGTCGCCGCGACCGCGGTGAGCAGCATCGTTGGCACGCGACGGCGGGACGACACCAGCTGATGTTACGTGTGTTTCTATTGTTATTTATGAGGCGACACGGTCTGTGGCCGCAGAAACTGCACGTAAACGTGTTCGACGGCACCGCAGAGGCTTAGTTGCTCTGCGGTGCCGTCAGGCGACACGTATCCGAAGCCTTAGACCGGAGGCAGCGCCGGCGCCGCGGCAGCGGCCGGCAGGGCACCCGCCGCCGCCGGCAGCGCACCGGCGGCACCCGGCAAGGCGCCCGCGACACCCGGCAGGGCACCGGCGGCACCCGGCAGGGCACCGGCCGCACCCGGCAGGGCACCGGCGGCACCGGGCAGGCCGCCGAGGGCACCCGGTGCGGCCCCGCCGCCCTGGACGCCCTGCATGATCGCCGGCATCACCAGGCCCTTGAGCAGGTCGATGGCCTGACCCGCGCCGAGCTGGTTGGCGGCCTGCATCACGTCGCTGACGAGCCCGCCGCTACCGCTGCTGCCGGTGCTCGGACCGCCGATCGGCGAAGCCCCGCCCAGCGTGGAGGGGTCGCCGAGGATCGGGTAGGTGCCGTCAGCGCCTGGAGGCAGTCCGCTGATCGGCACCTCGCCGGGAGCGACGGTGGGGCTACCGATGCCCGGTGTGAGTCCGGCCGGGCTGGTCAGCGCCGGGTTCGGGAACCCGGGAGTGGGCACGCCGGGGGTGAGCGCACCGGGCGTCGGCGACAACCCGGCGCTCGGCGTGGTCAGCCCGGGTGTCAACCCGGTGGTGGGCGTGGTCAGCCCGGGTGTCAACCCGGTGGCGGGTGTGGTCAGCCCGGGTGTCAACCCGGTGGTGGGCGTCGTGAGGCCGGGCGTGAGGCCCGGAGTGGTCAGGCCCGGGGTGCCCAGACCGGGGCTGGTCAGGCCCGGCGTGCCCAGGCCCGGGGTGCCCAGACCGGGGGTGCCCAGGCCCGGCGTCCCCAGGCCCGGGGTGCCCAGGCCGGTAGCGCCGGTGTTTGCCCCGCCGAGGCCGGACAAGTTCGGCATGTTGATCCCGAACGACGAGAGGCCCTGTGTGAGCGCCCCCATCAGCTCGTTGGGCAGGTCGGTCATGACCGCCGCCTGCTTGAACTCGTGGTGCTCGACAGGCTTGGGGCTCGAGGTCGATTCGTACACAAGGAAGTAAGCGCAAGGACTCGCCACTGCCAGGGCGGCGACCGCGCTCATGGCTGTCGAAAGCTTGCGTCGGCGTCGGTTCGGCACGGAAGTCTCCTCAATCTCTGTGTCGTGTCTGCGTGCCCTGCCGGTCCATCCGGCATGAAGCACACAGAGTTGATGGTACGAGTGAGAATGGTGTTACTAGAGTGGTGATATTGAATCGTGAGGCAATTGCGACCCTGGCCGCGACCTGGCGCCGGAGCGCTCACACGCCGTCCCGCCGACGAATCGCAAGCGCTCAGCCTCGCCAAATGGGTTAGGCCCGCGCGTTCAGATACCCTAAGCAACCGATGACCGCTCGTTTCGACCTCCTTGTCGTCGGTTCCGGCTTCTTCGGCCTGACCATCGCCGAGCGCGTGGCTTCCCAACTCGACAAGCGGGTGCTCGTCGTCGAGCGCCGCGGTCACCTGGGTGGCAACGCGTATTCCGAAGCCGAGCCTCAGACCGGCATCGAGGTGCACAAGTATGGCGCCCACCTGTTCCACACCTCCAACAAGCGGGTCTGGGACTATGTGCGCCAGTTCACCGAGTTCACCAACTACCAGCACCGGGTCTTCGCGATGCACAACGGGCAGGCCTACCAATTCCCGATGGGACTGGGTCTGGTATCGCAGTTCTTCGGCAAGTACTTCACCCCCGAGGAAGCGCGGCGGCTGATCGCCGAGCAGGCCGCCGAAATCGACACCGCGGACGCCCAGAACCTTGAGGAGAAGGCGATCTCGCTGATCGGCCGGCCGCTGTATGAGGCCTTCGTCAAGGGCTACACGGCCAAGCAGTGGCAGACCGACCCCAAGGAATTGCCCGCGGCCAACATCACCCGGCTGCCGGTGCGCTACACCTTCGACAACCGCTACTTCAACGACACCTACGAGGGCCTGCCCGTCGACGGCTACACCGCGTGGCTGCGCAACATGGCCGCCGACGACCGCATCGAGGTCCGGCTGAACACGGATTGGTTCGACGTCCGCGACCGGCTGCGCGCCGACAGTCCCGAGGCCCCGGTCGTCTACACCGGGCCGCTGGACCGCTACTTCGGCTACGCCGAGGGCCGACTCGGCTGGCGCACACTCGATTTCGAGGTGGAGGTGCTACCGATCGGGGATTTTCAGGGCACGCCGGTGATGAACTACAACGACCTCGACGTGCCCTACACCCGCATCCACGAGTTCCGCCACTTCCATCAAGAGCGCGATTATCCGACCGACAAGACGGTGATCATGCGGGAGTACTCCCGGTTCGCCGCCGACGACGACGAGCCCTACTATCCGATCAATACCGAGGCCGACCGCGCCCTGTTGGCCGCCTATCGGAGCAGGGCGAAGTCCGAGACCGCTTCATCGAAGGTACTTTTCGGTGGACGGCTGGGCACCTACCAGTATCTGGATATGCATATGGCCATCGCCAGCGCACTGAACATGTACGACAACGTCATCGCGCCGCACCTGCGGGACGGCGCGCCCCTCAGCGAGGAAGGGGTGCAGGGATGACCGCCGTGAGCCTGCTGGCCCGGATAATCCTGCCGCGTCCGGGTGAGCCCCTCGACGTGCGCAAGCTGTACCTGGAGGAGTCGACCACCAACTCCCGGCGCGCGCACGCGACAAGCCGCACCTCGTTGCAGATCGGCGCGGAGTCCGAGGTGTCGTTCGCCACGTACTTCAACGCGTTTCCGGCCAGCTACTGGCGCCGCTGGTCGATCTGCGAATCGGTTGTGCTGCGCGTCGAGCTGACCGGAACCGGCCGCGTCGACGTCTACCGCACCAAGGCCACGGGCGTGCGCATTTCGGTGGAGGGCCGCCAGTTCGTCGGCACCGAAGATCAGCCGGCCGTCGTCGAGTTGGAGGTGCCGCTCAAGTCGTTCGAGGACGGCGGCTGGATCTGGTTCGACATCACCACCGACACGGCGGTCACGCTGCACGGCGGAGGCTGGTATGCCACCGAGCCCGCTCCGGGTACGGCCAACATCGCCGTCGGCATCCCGACGTTCAACCGCCCCGCCGACTGTGTCAATGCGTTGGCGGACCTCACCGCAGATCCCTTGGTGGACAAGGTAATTGGTGCGGTGATCGTCCCGGACCAGGGCGTGCGCAAGGTGCGCGACCACCCGGACTTCCCGGCAGCGGCCGCGCGGCTGGGCAATCGGCTCTCCATCCACAACCAGCCCAACCTCGGCGGCTCCGGCGGTTACAGCCGGGTGATGTACGAGGCGCTGAAAAACACCGACTGCCAACAGATTCTGTTCATGGACGACGACATCCGCATCGAGCCGGACTCGATTCTGCGGGTGCTGGCGATGAACCGCTTCGCCAAGACGCCGATGCTGATCGGCGGTCAGATGCTCAACCTGCAGGAGCCGTCGCACCTGCACATCATGGGCGAGGTCGTCAACCAGTCGAACTTCATGTGGACCGCCGCGCCGCACGCCGAATACGACCACGACTTCGCCGAATACCCGCTGAACGACAAGAACGAGCGCAGCGCGCTGCTGCACCGGCGCATCGACGTCGACTTCAACGGCTGGTGGACGTGCATGATCCCGCGGCAGGTCGCCGAGGAGCTGGGACAGCCACTGCCGCTGTTCATCAAATGGGACGACGCCGAATACGGCCTGCGCGCCGGCGAGCACGGCTACCCGACGGTCACGCTGCCCGGGGCCGCGATCTGGCACATGGCGTGGAGCGACAAGGATGACGCGATCGACTGGCAGGCCTACTTTCATCTGCGCAACCGGCTGGTGGTCGCCGCGATGCACTGGGACGGCGACGTCAGCGGGCTGGTCCGCAGCCACCTGAAGGCGACGCTGAAACACCTTGCTTGCCTTGAGTATTCGACGGTGGAGATCCAGAACAGGGCGATTGACGATTTCCTCGCAGGCCCCGAGCACATCTTCTCCATCCTGGAATCGGCGCTGCCCGAAGTGCATCGCATGCGCAAGGAATACCCGGACGCGGTCGTCCTGCCGGCGGCCAGCGAACTGCCGCCGCCGTTGCGCATGAGCAAGGCCATGAAGCCTCCGGTGAACCCGCTGGCCATCGGCTACCGGCTGGCCCGCGGCATCCTGCACAACCTGACCAAGGAGGACCCCGAGGCGCACCGGCGTCCGGAGTTCAACGTGCCCACCCAGGACGCGCGCTGGTTCCGGCTGTGCACGGTCGACGGCGCCACCGTGACGACTGCCGATGGGTGCGGCGTGGTCTACCGGCAACGCGACCGCCGCAAGATGTTCACCCTGCTGGCCAAGTCGCTGCGCCGGCAGCGCCGGCTGGCGAGCCGATTCGACGAGATGCGCAGGGTGTACCGGGCCGCGCTGCCGGTGCTGTCCAGCAAGCAGAAGTGGGAGACCGCGCTGCTGCCGGCGGCGGACCCGCCGGCAGGCGGAGAGCTGCAGACAAAGCGCGAGCATGCCTGAACCGTCGGTACATGGTGAGGTGGCCGTGATCGTGGCCGTTCAGTCGGCGCTGGCCGACCGCGCCGGCGTGCTGACCGCGGCGCGAGGGCTGTCCCACTTCGGCGAGCACAGCGCGGGCTGGCTGGCCGCGGCGTTGCTCGGTGCGGTGCTGATGCCGAAGCGTCGCCGGGATTGGTTGTTGGCGGGCGGCGCGGCGTTTGCCGCACATGCGGCCGCCGTGCTGGTCAAGCGCCTGGTACGGCGCAAACGCCCGCATCACCCGGCGGTTGCGGTCAATGTGGGCACACCCAGTCGGTTGAGCTTCCCGTCGGCGCACGCCACCTCCACCACGGCCGCGGCCATCCTGATGGGCCGCGCCAGCGGGCTGCGTCCCGGCATCAGCGCCGTGTTGCTCGTTCCTCCCATGGCGCTTTCGCGGATACTTCTGGGGGTGCACTACCCCAGCGACGTGGCCTTCGGCATCGGTCTCGGCGCCGCCGTCGCGGGGATCGCGGTGCGGACTCGAGAGGTTTGGCGCAGGTGAGTGAGGACGTGGTGACCGGACCTCCGGGCAACCTGATCACCGGGGTGGTCAAGGCCGTTCGCCCGCGGCAATGGGTGAAAAACGTACTTGTGCTGCTCGCGCCGCTGGCCGCGCTGGGCGGCCCGGTCCACCTCGACTACGTCGAGGTGCTGGCCAAGGTATCGGTCGCGTTCGTGGTGTTCTGCCTGGCGGCCTCGGCGGTGTACCTGGTCAACGACGTGCGAGACGTCGAGGCCGACCGCGAGCACCCCACCAAGCGGTTCCGGCCGATCGCGGCGGGCGTGGTGCCGGAGTGGCTGGCCTACACCCTGGCGGCGGCGCTGGGGGTGGCCTCGCTGGCCATCTCGTGGTGGCTCACCCCCAATCTGGCGGTGGTGATGGCGGTCTACATCGCCATCCAGCTGGGGTACTGCTTCGGTCTCAAACACCAAGCGGTGATGGACATCTGCATCGTGTCGTCGGGCTTTTTGCTGCGGGCCATCGCCGGGGGCGCGGCCACCAATATCCATCTGACGCAATGGTTTTTGCTGATGATGGCGTTCGGCTCGCTGTTCATGGCGGCCGGCAAGCGCTACGCCGAGCTGCAACTGGCGGAGCGCACCGGAGCCAAGATCCGCAAGGCGCTGGAGAACTACACCAGCACCTATCTGCGGTTCGTGTGGACGATGTCGGCCACCGCGCTGGTGGTCTGCTACGGGCTATGGGCGTTCGACCGGGAACGCGGCGAGGCGGGTTGGTTCGTGGTGTCGATGGTGCCGTTCACCATCGCGGTGCTGCGCTATGCGGTCGACGTGGACGGCGGGCTGGCCGGGGAACCCGAAGACATCGCGCTGCGCGACCGGGTGTTGCAGCTGCTGGGGCTGGCGTGGATCGCGACAGTGGGTGCCGCCGTTGCCTTCGGGTAACGCCCAGCTGACGGGCCCGGAGGGCCTGAAAGGTCTTGTAGTTCGCCGACGGCCCGCGCCCAGGCGCGTCGGTTGGCCGCCGTTCCCGTACGACATCACGGTCCGGGTCAGCCTGTGGATCAGCGTCGCCGTGGTCGCCGCGCTGTTCGCCTGGGGAGCCTGGCAGCGGCGCTGGATCGCCGACGACGGACTGATCGTGCTGCGCACGGTGCGCAACATGCTGGCCGGCAACGGGCCGGTTTTCAACGAGGGCGAGCGGGTGGAGGCCAACACCTCCACGGCGTGGACCTACCTGATGTACGTCGGGAGCTGGGTCGGCGGGCCCATGCGCATGGAATACGTCGCGCTGGCGCTGGCCCTGGTGCTTTCGGTGCTCGGCGTGGTGCTGCTGATGCTGGGCGCCGGCCGGTTGTACGCCCCCAGCCTGCGGGGTCGCCGGGCGATCATGCTGCCCGCGGGGGCGTTGGTCTACATCGCGCTGCCCCCGGCGCGTGACTTTGCCACGTCCGGCCTGGAGAGCGGCCTGACGCTGGCCTATCTGGGCCTGCTGTGGTGGCTGATGGTCTGCTGGGGGCAGCCGGTGCGCGGCCGCCCCGATAACCAGGTCTTCCTCGGGGCGCTGGCATTCGTCGCCGGGTTCAGCGTCCTGGTTCGGCCCGAGTTGGCGCTGATGGGCGGGGCGGCGCTGATCATGATGCTGATCGCGGCCCGAACGTGGCGCCTTCGCGTGCTGATCGTGGTGGCCGGCGGATTCCTGCCGGTCGCCTATGAGATCTTCCGGATGGGCTACTACGGCCTGTTGGTGCCCGGCACCGCCCTGGCCAAGGACGCGGCCGGCGACAAGTGGTCCCAGGGCATGATCTATCTGTCGAACTTCGACGCGCCGTACGCGGTCTGGGTGCCGGTGGTGCTGCTCGTGGCGCTGGGAGCGCTCTTGCTGGCGGCACGGCGCCGGCCGTCGTTCCTGCGTCCGGCGGCGGCGCCCAACTACGGCCGGCTGGCGCGGGCCCTGCAGAGCCCGCCGGCCGTGGTGGCCTGGGTTCTGGTGAGCGGCCTGCTGCAGGCGCTCTATTGGATTCGGCAGGGCGGCGACTTCATGCACGGGCGGGTCTTGCTGGCCCCGCTGTTTTGCCTGCTGGCGCCGGTGGCCGTCATCCCGGTGGCAATTCCCGACGACAAGGACTATTCGCGGGAGACGGGGTATTGGGTGGCCGGCGCGGCCGGCTTCCTCTGGCTGGCCGTAGCGGGCTGGTCGCTGTCGGCGGCGAACTCGCCCGGGATGGGCGATGACGCCACGCACGTCACCTACTCCGGAATCGTCGACGAGCGTCGCTTCTATTCGCAGGCCACCGGCCACGCCCATCCCGTGACCGCGGCCGATTACCTCGGCTATCCGCGGATGGCCGCCGTGCTGACGGCGATCAACAACACCCCGGACGGGGCGTTGTTGCTGCCGTCGGGCAACTACACCCAGTGGGACTTGGTCCCGATGGCCCAGCCGGCTCCGGGTAGGCCCGGAGACGGCAACGTGCCCCAAAAGCCGCAGCACACAGTGTTTTTCACCAACCTCGGAATGGTGGGCATGAACGTCGGCCTCGACGTGCGGGTGATCGACCAGATCGGGCTGGCGAATCCGATCGCGCAACACACCGAGCGGTTGAAGCACGGCCGCATCGGACACGACAAGAATCTCTTCCCCGACTGGGTGATCGCGGACGGCCCGTGGGTGAAGGTGTATCCGGGGATTCCGGGTTACCTGGACGCGCAATGGGTCGCCGAGGCCGTGGCGGCCCTGCAATGCCCCGAGACGCAGGCGGTGTTGAGCTCGGTGCGCGCCCCAATGACCTTGCATCGCTTCGTATCCAACGTCCTGCACTCCTTCGAATTCACCCGTTACCAAATGGATCGCGTCCCGCTCTACGAGCTCGCCAGGTGCGGGCTCCCGTTGCCCGACGAAGTCCCCCTACCTCCGCGCGACTGAGCATGAGGGC
>Ga0335075_10019173_pt1 | contig 10127 bp, 10 predicted proteins | sample Lox_Sample_24_FD_206723 | JGI IMG/M metagenome (GOLD analysis project Ga0335075, IMG submission 206723) | Soil microbial communities from Loxahatchee National Wildlife Refuge, Florida, United States - Lox_Sample_2.4 | ecosystem: Environmental > Terrestrial > Soil > Wetlands | place: USA... | reverse complement strand
GGGCTACCTGCACCAGCTGCTGGCGGGCTCGGTGTGGAGCAGCCTGTTCGCGCTGCCCGCAGTACGGCAGGAGACGTTGATCGTGGCGGGCACGGATGATCCGATCATCCCGGTGGTCAACGCGCACATCATGAATGCGTTGCTACCGCATTCGCGACTGCACCTCCATGACGGCGGCCACATCGATCTCGTCCACAACGCGTCCGAACTCGCGCCCGTCATCGAGACGTTCCTGCACGAACCTGGAGACCGGCCATGACAACAGTGCCAAAGCCACTCGGCTCATTTGAGATACACGGCGCCAAGGACGCCGATCCGGCCACCGCCTCCCTCGTCGAGGACATCGGCCTTGCCCGGGAGACGGACTACTTCTTGATGAAGGATCAGCTGACCGACCAGGAAAAGGAGATCTTCGCCAAGGTCCGGGCTTTCGGTGAGGCCGACGTCCTGCCGGTTGTCAACGACTACTGGGAACGTGGTGAGTTCCCCTTCGAGCTGGTCGGCAAGCTTGCGGCGCTGAACGTTGTCGGCGACTACAACCTCGGCGACCACGGGTGCATGCCGATGAGCGCGGTCGCCGCCGGCCTCGTCACCTACGAACTGTCCCGGATCGACGGGAGCATCGCCACGTTCTTCGCCGTCCATCTCGGGCTGGCGATGCAGTCGATCAACATCCTGGGCTCCGAGGAACAGCGGCAACGGTATCTACCGGCGATGGCGCGCCTGGAAAAGATCGGGGCGTTCGCCCTGACCGAGCCCGAACACGGTTCGGACGCCGTCATTCTGGAGGCCACCGCTGAGCGGCACGGTGATGAGTGGGTGCTCAACGGCCGCAAGCGCTGGCCGGGCAACGCGGTGTGGTGCGACTACATCGTCGTGTACGCCCGTGACACCGCGGACAATCAAGTCAAGGCGTTCGTCGTGGAGAAGGACAACCCCGGATACGCGGCGACCAAGATCGGCGGCAAGATGTCGCTGCGGATGGTGCAGAACGCGGATATCGCCCTGATCGATTGCCGCGTGTCCGAAGACGCCCGGCTGCAGAACTGCAATAGCTTCAAGGACGTCGGCAAGGTGCTCGCCGGCACCCGCAATTCCGTTGCGTGGGGGTCCGCCGGACACGCGGTCGCGGCCTACGACATCGCCCTGAATTACGCGCAGCGGCGAAAGCAGTTCGGCAGGCCTATCGCCAGGGCCCAGATGATCCAGTCGACGCTGGTGGAGATGCTCGGCGATCTGACCGCGATGCAGTTGTACGCCATCCGAATGGCCCGGCTCATCGACGAGGGCAAGGTCGAAGAGACGATGGCTGCGCTCGCCAAGTACTACTGCACGGTCAAGGGCCGCAACGTGTGTCGACTGGCCCGCGACGTGTTGGGCGGCAACGGCATCCTGCTCGACTTCCATGTCATGCGTCACCTGTGCGACATGGAGGCCTTGGTCACCTACGAAGGAACTGCGGAAATCCAGTCCCTCATCGTGGGCCGGCACATCAGTGGGCAGAGCGCGTTCGCCTGACCATTTGACAGAGGATTCCTCGGTGGAGCGCCGCGCGGCCGTGCGTGTGCATTCTTGACGCCGCGCCGCCGGCGGCCGCTCGCGGCGGTGACGCTGGCGAAACCGAACCGGGCTCAACCCGGTCAGAGCCAGCTCGGTTGCCAGGAACCTAGTGGGGTGAGCGGATACTTGTATTCACCTGGTGTCTTTGACATTTCGATCATCTCGGTGACGCCTTTGTAGTGCCCCATCGGGGTGTCGGCGGTGAACGTGTCGGGATCCGGATAGAGGTGTTCATCGTTGGAGCCGGCGGTCCTGTCGACGTAGTCGCGGTCGAAGATGCCCAACTCCGGCAGCCATAGGGATGTGCGTACCAGCGACACCCTGACGCGGTAGCTTCCGCCCTCCTTGGCGCGACGCATCAGGGCCGACAGGATGCCGCAGGTTGCGAGCCAGCCCGCGGCGTAATCACAGGCCACGTAGATCGACGGATGCTTTGGCCGCTCGTCGCTTCCCTCGATGTTGTCGAGGCCCAACGCGAAGGTCGCGGTGACGTCGAACCCGACACGGGTCGACCACGGGCCGCTTTCGCCGGCCCAGGTGACCTGGGTATCAATCAGCCCGGGGCGTGCGGCGATCATTTCCTCTGACGACATGTGGAATCGCTCACGCCAGCCGTGGCGCCGGTTCGTCACCAGAACATCTGCGCTGGATAGGAGTTCACGGAACTTCGCCTGTCCTTCAGCGTTGTTCAGTTCCAGCATGGTGGAGCGGACTCCGACATGCGAGGTGTAATGCCAGAGCGAGTGCTCGACATCGTTTGGCCGCCACACATTGAGCGCGTCGGCGCCATGCAGGGCCATCGCACGACCGATGGATGGGGCCGCGATAACGTGGCTTGACGACAACAGGCGGATACCGTCAAGCGGAGTGCTCGGGTTAGGCGAGAAGGGTATCGGATCGCTTTCCCCGACCTTCTCTACGCTGACTAGAGGCATAAGGCCAAGATTCTTGGTGAAGGCGTCCATCTTAAGAACGTCTTTGATGTTGCGAGCCAGGGGCATGGGGATGCCCGCTTTCTCACCGGCTAATTCAAGTTCCTCGCCGTTCCACTCTTTAACCGCTTGGCGTAGTGCTTCATAGGAGCCGCCTTTGGGCTTGAGGACATCGAGCGCCCGCTGACGGATGAGGGGATAGATCTGGGTGAACATGATCCATTTGCCGTCGGCGGTATCAACGATGTCCGGCCCTTCGGCGAAGGGGTTGTGTGGATCCATTCGCCCGGGGAACCCGTTGACTAATTCCCATTTCCCATCGAGGAACGGCGTGAGACGGCGCAGGGACTTGCGCACGTCGATGTGAATATCCTGGCCTTCGCCTGTGCGTTCCTTCCATAGCTTTGCGATCAGAATGGCCTTGGCCGCCAGCGAGATTGCGCTCATGGAGCCGTAGGGCAACCGATCTGGAGTGATGGGGTCGGCACCGTAATATGTAACGTTGCCTCCTGAATCGGAGGTCGTTGCCCCTAAGCTCTGCAATAACGCCTCGACATGGGCAGGCACGTCTATCGTGCTGCTCTGCAACGGATTGTCGTAGTTGGCAATGATAGATTCCGCCAGCTTGTCGACTGCGCTCACGGGCCATCTCCTCGGTTCGATCGGATGTTCAGACTCGGATGTTTTGAACCGGTTATCTCCGGCCTCCAAATGATCGCGAGAACATCCGACGAAGTCGATGTGCCGAGCGACAGCGTTGGGCGGCCTTAACTGTGTCGGCCCACACCCCGGCTGCGACCGTGGTGTCGGACCCACCGGAGCATGGCAACGCGTTGTCGATGGTCGCGCTGACAGTGCGTGCACGGCAGCGCTGTTCCCGGAAACATTGCGCTCAGGTTGGCAAACAGGTCCGATGTAGGTAAGAGATGACACTTACCGCCGAATGCTTCGTGGCCTAGGTTAATCGGGGCACAGCGGTAGCTTTCGACAGAAAGGCTTGCGTGACGATGCCCCTCTACAGGATCACCACTCGCGAAGGATCACTCTCGTCAGAGGCGAAGGCGGCGCTCGCGGCGGAGATCACTCAGCTCCACAGCGAAATGGCCGGCGTGGATAAGGCCTACGCGAAGCTGGTCTTCGATGACTTTGCCGCGAGTGACGGGTTTGTCGGTGGTGAAACCGCGCCGGCGGTGCTTTTGACAGTCATGGTCCGGGCGGGGCGACCGGCCGACTATAAGAGAAGGCTGCTGTTCGGGATCAAGGAGATACTGCAACGCGCGACCGGTGCGGAAGACAAAGATATGCTGATCGCCCTCAACGAGATGCCGGCCGGCAATGCCATCGAGATGGGCGAGTTGATGCCCGACATTGGTGCTTAGACGGAGGAGGGCCACTGGAATTTTCAGGGCCGTCGCGGCATCGCGGCGATATGACCGACGAAGTGGCCGCTGAGATAGACCTTCTGGGTTCCGAGATCGCCTGCGCGGCAAAACAGTTCGTGTTCGATGTCTCGCCGGCGTTTGTCGCCCACCACAGCCTGCGCAGCTACCTGTTCGAACGATGGGCGGGCTCGTCATGCGCGGCGGCCGCCATCTCGTGCCATCGCAATGTCGAACGCGGCACGTAAATCGGTGTCGGACATTGAGTTAGGCGCGCGTCCATCGCGCACGAAGTCGTTCGCGACTCGGCGCACGAACTCGTTGATTGGGGCCGTTACCCCGTGCAGCCGCGCAAGCAGCACGATTTCCCCGTTGAGGTAGTCCGCTTCGATACTGCCGGTGCCGCGCGCCACGCTCTGCCACGACGAACTGCCCGCCATCCCTGCGCCCTTGACCCGCGCCGTCTGGCTCAGGAAATCACCGAGCCGCAGCTGTACTTCCTCATTGGCGACGACCTCGATGCCGGCCGCGGCAAGAACCCGCTCACCTTCCGCGCGCGCCTGGGCAATGATCTGCATCGCCGATCGGCCGGGCTCGGCTATCGCGTCGACGGCGTTGACAAGATTGGTGAGCAGTTTCTCGTATTTCCAGCACATGATGTCGGGGCGTGGCGTGGAGCGGCAGCCCGTCGATTCGATGGCAGTGGCGATCATTTCGGCGTTCTCGTCAATTCCGCTCGAGTATCGGCCGATGTCGAGAATCGCTGGTGTCGGCCAGGTCCGCAGCTGCACAACGCCTGGCTGTAGGTGGATGACGGGAAACATCGTCCACACCCCGTACACATTCGGAAAGTGGCGCAGCGCCGCACGTTCATTGGCCACACCATTCTGGACGCACACCACTGGTGTATCCGGGTGCGCGACCGCCTCGAGCTCGCGCAGCGCGGACTCGGTGTCGTTGCCCTTCATCGTCAGTAGCACCGCGTCGTCGGCGGACATCGACACTTCGCGCGGAGATGCCACCGCCACAACAGGAATCGTTTCGGCGCCGTTTGGTGTGACCAGCTTTAAACCGCCGGAACGTAGAGCGTCCAGATGTGGCCCGCGTGCGACCAGGACGACCTCGTGGCCGGCCTGCGTCAGCAGCGCGCCCAAACCGCCGCCGACTGCGCCGGCACCGTAGATGACGAATCGCCGATTGTTCATCGTCACGGTCTCGGGCGCAGGCCGTCGAGCATGACGTTGACCGCGGCCTTGCCCACTTTGTTGTTGTAGGTATGCATCGCCTGGCATCCGACAATTAACGCCTTGACTTCGGCGGCGCTGACGTCCGTTCGGGCTGTGCCTGCCTTTTGAGCGGCTTTAAGCAGTTTGTCAATGACCGCGAGGAACGGCTCTCGCACGCCTCGGGCCTTGATCTTGATGTCGGAGCTGGCGATGGCATTCTTCAGCCCGAGATCGGTAGCGCCCCAGTCCAGCACTACGGATCTCAGGAAGGTAAACAAGGCCTCGGCGGGGTCGCCCGTCTGCAACAGCGAGTCCGCTTCTTCGATGACGTACTGCAGCCGGTCGGTGACGATCGCGCGCACCAGATCGTCCTTGGACGGGAAATGCCGGTAGACGGTCCCCAGTCCCACCCCCGCACGGCGGGCGATTTCGTCGATCGGAACCGACAAGCCTTCGGACGCAAAGGTTTCCCAGGCAACCTCCAGCACGCGCGCGCGGTTTCGCGCCGCGTCGGCACGTAACGGCCGACCACGTTCCGTCATCCTTCACCACCTCGACACTTGACAAAACGGAGGGAATACTCCGTATAGTGACCAACAGTATAACCGGAGTCATGGTTCCGATTAGTCCTTCACTCTAGCGCACGGACGGGAGGTTGTGATGGTCACCAGTGCCGTCTGGCCTTATCGCCGAGGGCGGGTACGCCGAACGCTCCACGTCGTCGGCCACCATCTGACCCTGGCTCTCGCGTGGACGGTTGCGCACATCGCCCGGCCCAATGAGGCGCCAAGTGCTGCTGCCTTACCTTCTGTCCTCCGATTCGTGCCGCACCGTCCCACCAGGTTGGTCCGAAGACTGCGATCACCGGCGCGTTCCTGGACCGAGCCGGTGCCGGCGCCACCCGCGGAACTGCGCACCGTAGCGGGCATTCGGCGCGACCCCGAGCTTGAGCGTCAGGCCTACGAGAAAGCTCCGTTGCGCGAATTCTTCGGCGCTCACTTCGAAGAGATCGCCCCGCTGGCGCCCGTGTTGACGATGATCGCCCCGGTGCTCGCTGTCGCACCGCGATTGACGGCGGCGACCACCCAGCTGCTCCGCCGCCAAGACCTCGAGCCGACGACCGTGCCGCAGACTGTCGATCCGCAAGGGTTGACCGCCGAATTGAAGACCTACGCCGCCGAGATCGGCATCAGCGCCGCCGGTATCACCGCCTTCGACGAGAAGTTCACGTTCGCCGAGTTTGTCGGCAACGCCGTCGGCGAGCATGTGGTGGTGTGCGTGCTGGAACAGAACTACGATGCCACTCAGCGCATCCCGGCGGTTCGCTCTGAGCAGGCGGCGTTGTCGACGTACGGCGAGTTGGAAGTCCGGATGGTCCTGCTGGCCGACTGGTTGCGTGCGCGCGGATGGCGCGCCCGCCCAGAGACCTTCGAAGGCGAATCGATGTTCATCGCCTACGCGGTCGCGGCAGGTCTGGGCCAGCTGGGCCTCAACGGCCAACTATTGACACCTCACGCAGGCTCGCGAGTGCGCCTCAACGTGCTGACGACCAACGCACCATTGCTACATGACGAGCCGAAAGATTTTGGCATCGAAGGAGTTTGCGATCGCTGCAAAATCTGCGTACGACAATGCCCGGTCGGCGCCATCACCACCGTCCGCAAGGAGCACCGCGGTATCACGAAGGCCAAAATTAACACCAAGCGGTGTCTGCCGCTGATGATGCAGAGCGCCGGATGCTCGGTGTGCATGAAAGTGTGCCCGATACAGCGCTACGGTCTGCCGGCCGTGTTGCAGCACTACGAATCAACCGGCGAGATCCTCGGCAAAGACACCGATGATCTGGAGGGCTATGACTGGCCGCTCGACGGACAGCATTACGGCCCGGGCAGCAGTCCGCGGGTCCCCGACTCGGTCGTGAGTCCACCCGGATTCCGCTTCGTTCCGCTGTGAGAACGCAACACACAGACTCTAGGAGATAGGCAATGCCGAGCAAATCATCGAACAATTCAGCATCCGCCCGTGGCGTCGTGGTGATCACGGGCGCGAGTTCCGGGTTGGGGGCAGAAATGGCCCGCCAGTTTGCCGCCCTCGGGTACGACCTGGGCCTGTGTGCGCGACGCACCGATCGGCTGGCTGCACTGGCCGACGAAGTCCGCAGCGCCACAGGCCGTCACGTGCAGACCGCGTCTCTCGATGTCACTGACCCCGACGCGGTGACGGGCGTGTTCTACCGTTTCGCCGACATCTTCGGCTCGATCGACCGCATCGTCGTCAACGCCGGCATCAGCGGGGGTAGCCCGATCGGGACGGGGGACGCTCAAGCCAACTACAACATCATCGCGACCAATGTCGCCGGTGCCCTGGCGCAGTGCGAGGCCGCCCTGGAGATCTTCCGCAAGCAGAGCCGGGGGCACCTCGTGCTGCTCTCGTCCATGGCGGGACTACGTGGTCTCCCCGGGTACCGGACCGTCTACGCCGCCAGCAAGGCTGCGGTCGCATCCTTGGGAGAAGGGCTGCTTAACGAACGCACTCCCAACGTGGACGTCACGGTCGTCTACCCCGGGCTGATCCGCAGTGAGATCAGTGCTCATCTTGAGGGCAACCGGATGATGGTGGACACCGCCGATGGCGTCCGGGCGATCGTGTCCGCGGTGGAAAAGCGCCGCGCCAAGGCCTACATCCCACGCTGGCCGTACGCGGCAGTAGCGGCTGTACTTCGGGTGGCGCCGCTGAGCGTCGTTCGCGGACTCTTTGCGCGAGCCAGCTAGGCGCCACCGGCCACGAGCCGGCGTTGACAGAGGATTCCTCGGTTAAGATAGAGTATTTCTCGTGCCGAAGTTCAGCGCTGTCGATGCGCGTGGCCGGTTGATGCAAACCGCACGTCGACGGTTCGCGGCCGACGGTGCCCTCGCCGCCACGCTCGATGAGATCCGACGGGATGCCGAGGTCAGCGTCGGCGCGCTCTACCACCACTTCTCGGATAAACCGGCGTTGGCCGCCGCCGTGTACGCCCAGGTGATGAGCGAGTACCAGGGGAGTTTCCTGGCGATGCTGCGCTTACACGACACCGCCGAAGGCGGGATCCGCGGCGGCGTCGCACACCACCTGCGCTGGGTGGCCGCCAATCGCAGCGAAGCCGCGTTGCTGCTGGGGGACCGGTTGGACAGCGCGCAACTGGACGAGGCCAACCGCGCATTTTTCGCCGCGGTGCAAGACTGGTGGCGGCCGCATCACCGCTACGGCGCGTTGCGTCCGATGCAGGCCGGCGTCACCGCCGCGTTGTGGTTCGGCCCCGCACAGGAATTCAGCCGGCACTGGATCGCCGGCGACGAACCCCGGATGCCGCGCGGGGTGATCAAGACGTTCGCGGACGCCGCATGGATGGTGTTGCGGGCCAACGCTAGTGAGGAGTAGTCATGACACAATCGTTGTATGCCGGCATGGTTGCCGACGGCGATGACCCGGATGCGCCACGCCGGGTCCGGGTCGACCATCGCGGTGACCGGTCGGTGGTGACGCTCGACGAACCTGACCGGCTGAACGCGCTCTCGGCTCCGTTGGTCCGCCAATTGCGTTGCGCACTGGAGTCTCTCGCCGCTGACCGCGACATTCGCAGTGTCGTGCTCACCGGCGCCGATCCGGGCTTCAGCGCGGGCGGCGACCTGAAGATGATGCGTTCGGCCACCGAGCAGCTGACCAACCCCGAGGGCGTCGCCGACGTCTGGCGCTGGATTCGTCGCGAATTCGGCGGCATCGCAAGGCTTATCGCCGGTTCTGACACCATCTTCATAGCCGCGATCAACGGCCCCGCCGCCGGGGTCGGCCTGGCGTGGGCACTGACCTGCGACCTCGCCATCGCCAGCGAGCGCGCGGTGATCGTGCCGGCCTTCGGCCGCCTGGGCCTGCTTCCCGAGGTCGGCACCAGCTGGGCGCTCACCCGTCACCTGGGCTACCAGGGTGCGCTTGCCTACTACCTGCGCGGCGAGCACATCGACGCCCACGAAGCGCAGCGGCTCGGCCTGGTGCAGCAGGTCGTCGCGCACGACGAACTGCTCGCCGCGGCCGACGAATGGTGCGCACGCGTCGCCGCGATGCCACCGCACGCGGTCGCGATGACCAAGCCGCTGCTGCGGGCCAGCGCCGACGCCGGTTGGCACGAGTCGCTGACCATGGAGGAATTCGCCGAACCGACCTGCTTCACCACCGCCGCATTCGCCGACAGCGTGCACAGCATGCTGACTGCGCGTCCCGCGCTCGGGTAGAAGGCGTCCTTAGCGAGGCATCACGTGCCGTTGTGGCCTTGGCTGCCATTGAAACCGGGAAGGCCGGTGGCAGCACCGGCACCGCCGAGGCCGGCGTGACCGCCGTCGCCGCCGGTGCCAACCTGTCCGATGCCGCCGGCCGGCCCGTTCGCGCCGCCGCTGTGGCCGGGGCCGCCGGCCCCGCCGGCGCCGTGGTTGCCGCCCGCGCCACCATCGACGCCGTTGCCGCCGGTACCGCCCGCGCTAGAGACGGAGCTGCCGCCGTTGCCGCCAGAACCGCCGATGCCACCGGTGGCGCCGTTGCCGCCGGTGCCGCCCGCCCCGCCGGCCCTTACGTAGCCCGGGCCGTTGAACTGGCCGCCCCCAGGGCCGCCGTAGCCGCCGGTCCCGCCGTTGCCGCCGGCCCCGGCGATGCCGCCCTGGCCGCCGTCACCGCCAGGGCCCGACTGTGCTGCGCCGCCGGTGCCGCCGGTGCCGCCGTTCCCGCCGATGCCACCCGTACCCCCGGTACCGGCCCGGTAGCTTTCGATGCTGCCGGTGGGTCCGTGGGCGCCGCCGGTGCCGCCGGCCCCACCAGCCCCGGCGATGCCGCCGGAGCCGCCGTCACCGCCGCTGCCCGAGCCCAGGGCCGCGCCGCCCGCACCACCGGAGGCGCTGGTTCCGCCCATCCCGCCGGTGCCGCCAGTGCCGCCGGGTCCACCCGAGACCTGGGCGCCGTAACTCCCGCCGAGACCGCCGCTGCCGCCCTGACCGCCGGCCCCGGCA
>Ga0335075_10019172_pt1 | contig 10127 bp, 9 predicted proteins | sample Lox_Sample_24_FD_206723 | JGI IMG/M metagenome (GOLD analysis project Ga0335075, IMG submission 206723) | Soil microbial communities from Loxahatchee National Wildlife Refuge, Florida, United States - Lox_Sample_2.4 | ecosystem: Environmental > Terrestrial > Soil > Wetlands | place: USA: Florida... | reverse complement strand
AACCCGCGTGGTGGCGTTCGCCTGGGCCTCCAACGCGGTCGGAACGATGGTCGACGCGGCGCGGGTATGCCGGCTGGCCCACGATGCGGGCGCCCTGGCCTGGATCGACGCCGTCCACTACGCCGCCCACGAGCCGATAGACGCGCGCGCGATCGGCGCCGATGTCCTGATCTGCTCGCCCTACAAGTTCTGCGGTCCGCACCTGGGGATGGCCTACGGGCGGGCCGAGGTGATCGAGCACTGGCGTCCGTACAAGGCCCGGCCGGCACCGAGCACGCCGCTCGGCCGGCGGTTTGAGACCGGCACTCAGCCGTACGAGCTGCTGGCCGGCTTCACCGCCGCGGTCGATTACCTGGACTCGATCGGCGGGTTCGAAGTGATCGTGCCCTACGAGCGGGCGCTGGGCGAGCGGTTCCTCGGGTCGCTGTCCGACGCGGTCACGGTGTATGGGCTCCCCAGCATGGAGGGCCGGGTGCCAACGTTCCTGGTCAACGTGGCGGGCGTGCCGGCGGCCGACGTCGCGACCGGGCTGGCCTCGCAGAACATGGGCGTATGGGCCCACGATTCGTGGTACTCGCTCGGTCTGTATCGCCGGCTCGGCTACGAGAATCAGTCGGTCCGGATCGGCTTCATCCACTACAACACGGTGGACGAGGTGGGCCGCCTGGCCGCGGCGCTGAACGCGATGGCCGCGTAGGCCGCGGTGAACGGCCGTCCACTCGGCTCTGACACGGGTTTCTCGCCACTCGCGCCGCGCGGATCGGCGAGTGTCGCGTTGTCCGGGTGCCGGATAGCGGCACCCGGCCCGCCAGCGCGTCCTTGACACTCACCGTACTATTACGTTATGCGATACATCGGAGAGCGATCTAATGACCCGGCGCTGCTGGTCCTGACCAGCCTGGCCGACGGCGCCAAGCACGGCTACGCGATCACCACCGACGTGGAGGAGTTCGCCGGCGTGCGCCTCGGCCCGGGGACGCTCTACGGGGTGCTGGCCCGGCTGGAGTCGCGGGGGCTGATCGAGGCGCTTCCGGCCGAGGACCGCCGGCGCCCGTACCGGCTGACCGCCGAGGGCAGCGCCGCCCTCGAGCACGAGCTGCAGACGCTCCAATCGGTCGCCAACCGCGGACTTGATCGGCTGCGCGTCGCGGAGGCAGCCCGATGACTGCTCGCCTCGCCCGCCTCGTCCTCGGCCTCTACCCCCTCGCCTACCGTCGCCGATACGGCGAGGAGATGCACGCGCTGCTCGAGGACGGCCGCCCCAACGCGCGCACGGTGCTCGACCTCCTCCGGGGGGCCCTCCTCGCCCACCTCCGCCCCCAAGATGCGCCGACGGGCGCCGTCGACGCGGCCGACCGCGTCCGGGCGAGCGCCGTCGGCGTGCTCATGTGCTGGGTGCTGTTCGCCGCGGCGAGCTTCGCCTTCTACAAGACGACCGAGGACCAGCCGTTCTCGGCCGCCGGCCACGTCCACCCGCTGCTGGGCGACGCGCACCTGGCCGTCCAGGCGGTGGCGCTGTTGGCCTCGGCGACGGTGATGCTCGGCGCGCTCCCGCTGATCGCGGCGGCACTCATGCGAGCGCGGCGAGATCCTGGCGCGCGGAGCACCGTGATTCTGCCGTTCGTGCCGGTCATCGGGTTCGCGATCCTGACCGCGGTGGTCGTGGCTGTCGCGCACAGCGCGGGCCAGCACCACACCTCCAGCGCGAGCTCCGGCGTGGCGGTCGCCTGGGGGATCGCCGGGATCGGCTGTGGTGTCGCGTGCGTGCTGGCCTGCCGCGCGGCCCTGTTCGCCACGCCGGTCGCCCCACCGCGCCTGCGGGCCGCACTCGCGTCGGGGACGCTCGTGACGGTCGCGATGTTCGTGATCGCGGCCGCGACGGCGATTTACGCGGTGGCGCTGGCCATCGACGCCGGCAGTGTGGCCGGCGAGTCAAACGGGCCCTTCCAGGTGCTGAGCGTGACCGCGTCGCTGATCGTGGTGACGGTCGTGATGGTGGCCGCGGCCATCCTCGCCGCCACGGCGACTCGCCGGGGCTGGCGGGTCCGGAACGCGCTAGCACCTCCGGCGCAGTAACCCCGCCGCGCCCAGCGCGCTGATACGTTCGCCGCGTGGCGGAGGATCCACGGACCCAGGCGGCGCGCACCCATTTCGATCGTTGGTCGGAAACCTACGAGCGGGATTCCGCGGCCAAGTGGCTGCGGGAAGTGCAGCACGAGGCCCTCGCCGCACTCGCCCTGAACGCCGGCGATGTCCTGCTCGATCTCGGCTGCGGCACCGGCGCGGCGGTCCGCGACGCCGCGCCGGTCGTCCGGCGGTCTGTGGGCTTTGACGTATCGGCCGGGATGATCACGCAGGCCCGCGAGCGCGCCGCCGATCTTGAGAACGTCGAGTTTCGTCAAGGCGACGTGAGCGGCCCGCTGCCGTTCGCCGACGGTGAGTTCACCGCGGTCGTGTGCACGACCGCGTTTCACCACTTCCCCGGACCGCTGGACACGGTCGCCGAGATCTCGCGCGTGCTCGGGCCCGGCGGTCGCGTGGTGATCGCCGACGCCAACCGCCGCCACCCGGCCGTGTTCGCGCTCGACCTCGCGCTGCGCGCCTTCCAGCCGAGCCACGTCGGCTTCCGCTCGCCCGCACAGCTCATGGATGACCTGTGCGCAGCCGGCTTCGCCCGCGCCAGCTACTGCACGATCCGCTGGCGCAGCTACGCGTTCGTCAGGGCCGAGCGGGCTCCGCGCTGAGCCGCGCCTCGGCGATCGTCGGCTCGAACAGCTCGACTGGGTTGCCGGCGGGATCCTCGACCAGGATCTGCTTGCCGCCGACGCCGTCGACGATCTCGTTGCGGAAGCGCGCGCCGCCATCGCGCAACCGGGCCACCGTGGCCTGGAGGTCGTCGACCTCGAGCTGGAACCGGTTCCAGCCTCCCGGCTCCGGCAGCGTCCCGTCGGGCATCGCCTGCCCGCCGCCGGGACCGCCACCGGGGGCGGTGAGCACGAGTCGCAGATCCCCGTGCGAGAGCATCGCGAAGCTGGGAGCCGGGTGCATGACCTCGTCGAAGGCCAGTTGCCCGCAGTAGAAGTCGATCGCGGCGTCGACGTCATCGACGATGTAGCGAACGCTGACCGTGGCCATCAATCCGTCTCCTCGGGTAGATTTGCCCGGACTTGTAGAACGTATCCGTTTCGCAGCGATACGTCAACGTCTCATAACTTGGGAGATACATGGACCCCCGGATCGAGCGCTCCCGCATGGTGATCCTCACGGCCGCGGTCGAAGAGCTGGCCGAGGTCGGGTACGGGCGGGTGCGGATGGAGTCCGTGGCCGCCCGCGCCGGCGTTGCCAAGTCGACCCTCTACCGCCACTGGCCCGACAAGTTGGCCCTGATCGCCGACGCGTTCGAAACCTTCCACGAGCAGATGGTTCCCGCCCTGGGGGACCTGCCGACGCGGGACGCGGTGGCGCTGCTCATCCGCCACGTGGCCGAGATCGTTCTCGACTCGACCTTCTCACGATGCATCCCGGCCCTGGTCGAAGGAGCCGAGCGCGACCCCCGCGTGCGGGAGTTTCACCACCGCTACTCCGCGGAGCGGCGCCAGGCGCTGATCGATCTGATCGCGCGCGGGGTGCAGCGGGGCGAGGTCGCGGCCGACATCGATCCCGAGCTGGCGACCGTGACGCTGCTCGGCGCGGTCTTCTACCGGCGGCTCATGACCGGCACGGCATTCGATCCAGCCGACGCCAATCAGTTGGTGTCGCTGGTACTGGGCTGATGTCAGACGGGCAGACCGGCGTCGAGGTGGGCCAACACTCAAATGAGTGACACCATCAGCATTTCCCGCCCATCGGCTAGGACTCGTCCGCAAGCACCGCGGTGAGCCGCGCGACCGCGCCGGTGAATGCGTGCTCGGGCGGCTTCGCGTAGCCGACCACGAGTGCCTCGCGACGGCGCGTCCGGCGATGGCCGAAGCTCGCCAGTCCGCTCACCGCGAGACCGCGATCCCGCGCCCGGGCGATGACCTCATCCTCGACCAGACCGGGTGGGAGATCGACGAGCGCGTGCAGGCCGGCGGCGATGCCCGACACCCGCGCCCGCGGCGCGCGCCGGTGCAGCTGCGCCACCAATCGGTCGCGGCGGCGGCGATAGGCCAGGCGGAAGCGCCGGATGTGCCGGTCGTAGGCGCCCGAGCGGATCAGCTCGGCCAGCGTCAGCTGATCGATCACGCCGGTGTGCCGTTCGGCGAGCATCCTGGCCGCGACGAGCGGCTCGACCAGCGCGGGCGGCACGACCAGCCACGCCAGCCGCAGACCCGGCGCCAGCGTCTTGCTCGCCGTCCCGGCGTAGACGACACGGTCGGGCGCGTGAGCCTGGAGCGCTCCGACCGGATGGCGGTCGTAGCGAAATTCGCCGTCGTAATCGTCCTCGATGATCAGCCGCTCGCCGCTCGTCGCCCACTCGACGACCGCGGCGCGCCGGCGCGGGGCGAGCGGCATCCCGAGCGGGAACTGGTGCGCCGGCGTGAGCACGACCGCGCCGGCGTCGCCAAGCTCATCGACAACCGCCCCGTCCTCGTCGATGGCCAGGCACCTCGCCTGGAGACCGGCAGCCGCCGCGGCCGCCGGGAGGCTCGGCAGGCCGTGCTCCTCGATCGCCAGTGTCCGGGCGCCGCCCTCGCGCAGCACCTGGCACAGGAGCGCGAAGCCGTGCGTGAAGCCGGAGCACACCACGATTCGATCGGGGTTCGTGCGCACGCCACGGGCCCGCGCGAGGTAGGCGGCGAGGGCGTCGCGCAGCTCCGGTCGGCCGCGCGGGTCCGAGTAGTCGAGCGCAGCGAACGGCGCCTGCGCGAGTGCGGCGCGGGCCGCCCGTAGCCAGGCCGACCGCGGAAACGCAGAGACGTCGGGTGAGCCGGGGCGCAGGTCGTAGCGGTCACGCGCCTCAGGTGGCTCCCCGGCGAAAACGCTGGCCGGATTGGTGCCGGGTAGGTGGCGGGCCGTGTGTCCGCGATCGCCGCTGCGACCGGGGTCGGCATCGGATCCGTCGACACGCGCCGCCACCCGCGTGCCCGAGCCCTGCCGAGCCGTCAGCCAGCCCTCCGCGACGAGCTGACCATAGGCCTCGGCCACCGTGTTGCGCGCGATCCCGAGGTCGGCGGCGAGCCCGCGCGAGGAGGGCAGCCGGGTGCCGGGGACGAGCCGTCCGCTGGAAACCGCGTCACGCAGCCCCGCCTCCAGCGCGGCTCGGACCCGCGTCCCCTCGAGATCGAGGTGCAGATCGACGCCTGAAATGGCCCAAGTTCGTTGCATCTAAATGGACCTTATATCTGGGCCGCCTTCGGCGTAAGGTGGTCGCATGAGCACAACTGAAGCCACACCAGAAATCCCCGTCCGGCTCAACTTCGAGCGCCAGGCGGCCGCGTTCTATCGCGCGCTGTCACACCTCGACAACGCCGCCACCAAGGAGCTCGACCACGTCGAGTTCGATCCGCAGCTACGCGAGCTCGTCCGGATCCGGGCGTCGCAGATCAACGGCTGCGCCTACTGCATCGACATGCACACCAAGGATGCGCGGGCCATCGGCGAGACCGAGCAACGGATATACGCCCTGCCCGCATGGCGCGAAACGCCGTTCTTCAATGAAAAAGAACGCGCCGCACTGGCGTTCACGGAGTCGGTGACGCTGCTTGCCACCGACCACGTTCCGAGCGAGGACTATGAGGCGGTCGCCGCGCACTTCTCGCCCGAAGAACTCGCCGCGCTGGTCAGCCTGATCGTTGCGATCAATGCCTGGAACGCGGTCGGCGTCAGCACCCGGGCGTGGGCGCCCGGCTCGTATCAACCGTGAGCGTGCGGCCCTAAGAGGCGTCCGCCAGCCACGCCAAGTAGCGGCCCTGCGACCAGCAGCGGCCGATGGCGTCGGCGCGCAGAGAGGACCGGTGCAACACCGCCGTGCCGATGGTGCTGTGACCAAAGGCGCGGCGGTCGCCCAGGGTCGGCATCGCCGGTGCGACTCCGACCCCCTCCACCGAGACCCAGGCGACCGACCGACCCGCCGCCGCGTCCTCGAGGCGGTGCAGGAAGCGCAGGCGGCTCTCGAGCGGGAAGCGCGAGAGCACCCACGTGGTCATCACGACCGGCAGGACATCCGCGGGCACCCGGGCGAAGGCATCTGGCATCACCTCGACGGCATCACCTTGCAGCACTTGCGAAGCGGCCGCGATGGCCACGGCGATCGCCGCCTGGAGCCTCGCGTCCCGCTCCGGCTGGTCCGGCGGCAGGCACGCGCGCATCCATCGGGCGTCGTCGGGGTCGGTCACGTCGAGCGGATCGAGGTCGACGCCGACGCGGGCGACGACCTCGGGCATCGCGCGCGTCGGGATCGGCTGGTCTCCGACGATCGAAGACGACAGCTGCACTCCAGATGACTCCTCGCCCAGCGACTGTCCGTTGCTGTACGTGATGCCAACCCGGTCGACGATGAGATTGAGGCCGGCCGAAGAACCCACGTCAATCAGCCCAACCGCATCCGCGCCCACCCGGCGCGCCGCCTCGGCGATGGCGGGATACAGGACGGCACAGCGCCCGGCCTCGGGGGTCCGGGTCCGCCGGCGCACCGCGATGGCCACGACCGAGTCGGTCATTCCGAGCAGCGTGTCGATCGCCGCGCCGGCGGCAGCGTCGCCGTCCGCGGCCTCGTAGGCGGAGGCAAGCACCGGGGCGCGCCCTGCGAGGGCGAGGTCGTGCAGCGCGGCCAGAATCATTCTGGGGTGCCGCTTGCGCGCCGGCGCCGTCTCGATCGCCCGCAGCGCTTCATCCGACTCGCTCAGGGCGAGGGCAACGCGCGCGTACAGCGGCGATGCTTCGGCGGCATCGATCTCCGCGAAGCGCCGGTAGACGTGAGCGAGCGTGCGTGACCGCTCTGCCGGCACGGCGCTCGGAGCGGTCGACCCGGGCATGCCGACGATCGTAACCCTCCGAGGGACCAGGAAAGGGCTGGTCGAGAAAGTGGCCTATATGGCGCCTCTCTCGACCAGCCTCCGCGACGGCGGTAACTAGCCGAGAGACATGTGCTCGGTCGAGAGGTAGAGGTGGGCGGCCCACGAGAGCGGGTCGGCGGCGAACCGGCGCTGGAGCGCGTCGTCGTTGAGGGCGTCGTCGAGCGCGGCCATGATCATCGACTGGTCGAGCACCAGGCGGCGATGCCCGACCTCGCCGGTGACCGGGTTGACGGCGTCGTAGAACCCGCCGTCGGATGCGTAGATGCCCGGGTAGTCGGCCCGGAGCGTGGCCAGGTTCGCGTACGCCTGCTGGGGCAGGACCGGGAGTGCGATCGCCGAGGCGTGCGGCGAGACGGTGTTCTCGGTGGCGCATGTCGTGCACCAGGCCAGCGGCGATCCGCTGCCGAAGGCCTGACCCTCGGCCCCGAAGCCACCGTAATCCCCGGTGTCATCGGCGGTCGAAGACGGCGACATGCCCCAGACCGGATATCCGAGCTCGTCCGTCGCGTATCGCTCCTGTACCTCCGCCCAGCGCAGGTCGTTGAGGCCGAAACTGTGGGGGCCCCACTCGGTCTCGGGAACCACCAGGTTGGCCATCAGCCCCTCGAACATCCCGCCGGCGAACGTCGGCACGAACGTCAAATCGGTGCCGGGATACGTGTAATGGCCCTCCCACACCTCGAACTGCTTGCCGGACACCGGATCGGTGTAGTTCTGCCAGTAGCCGGTCCCCGGATCGAACGCCGGCGCCGGGTCGGTGGCGCACCGCTGCGGCGGATCTGTCCGCCAGGTCCGCCACCACACGTCACCGGGCATCTGGTGCATGCCCATGCCCATGTACATCGCGATCCGCGGGTCGCTGTAGAGCGCGCCGTTGTGATAACCGGCGGGTCCCTGATCCACGTAGTAGCCGCCGTACATCTGACCCGTCGGCGGATCACCCGGGAGTGAGGCGTTGACGTTGCAATCGGTCTGCGGCCGGTTGTCGTAGAAGATCGAAAAGTTCATCGGCGCCAGCAGCGAGTCGGCGAGCCCCCGGAGCGCCGGCAGCGCTTGGCGCACCTCGACCAGCCCCGACGCGTACCAGCCGTTGTCGACCGCCGAGACGAACCAGCAGTTGTCCTGACTGGGCGTTGTCTCGGTGCAGTCGCCCTGGCCGGGGTTCGAGAGGACGGCGCCGTTGTTCGTGTCGTACCACTGGTACATGAAGCCGTCGTAGCGCTTCAGTCCGCTGACCTCCTGGAGCGTCGCCCCCGCGAGCTGATCGGCCCGGGACTCGGAGATGAGCCCGAGATCGTGGGCGGCGACCACCGCCCACAGGTACACGCCGACATTCGCGGCCGAGGTGTACTCACCGCGCACCGAACCCGGCCCGAGGTTGTCCAACGGCAGGTGGGTGACCGGGTCGACGTCCGCGGCGTAGAAGCGCCACGTGTCATGGGCGATCCCGTACAACACCGCCCGCTGACGCGGGGTGAAGGTGGCGGCGCCGGCGGGCGCCGCCACCACGAGGATCGCTGCCGCCGCGGCGGCAGCGATCAACGCGCGGACCTTCATCGGAGGTTGAACGTCGTGTGCTGGCCGCCGACCGAGCTGTCGCCCACCCACAGGTCGAACGGACCCGGCTCCTCGGTGAACTGTCCCTGCTCGTTGTAGAAGCCGAGGTTCTGCGGCCCGAGCGTGAAGGTGACCGTCTTGGTCTGCCCGGGGTTCAGCTGCACCCGCTGGAAGCCCTCGAGTTTCCTCACCGGTTGCAGGATGCTCGTGTCGCTCTCGTGCAGGTAGAGCTGTGCCACGTCCGCTCCCGCCGTCGACCCCGTGTTGGTGATGTCGGCGGTTACCTGGAACGATCGCCCAGAAGACACGCTGCTCGGGGCCTGGACGTTCGAGATCGAGAACGTGGTGTAGGACAGCCCGTAGCCGAACGGGTACTGCGGTGCGTTCGGGATGTCCAGGTACCTGGAGGTGTACTTGTTGTTCGGGTCATACGGCCGCCCGGTCGGCAGCTCGTTGTAGGAGACGGGGATCTGACCGGCGTCGATCGGCCACGACATGGTGAGCTTGCCGCTCGGGTCGACCTTGCCGAACAGGATGTCGGCAACCGCGTCTCCACCCTCGGTGCCAGGGAACCACGCGTCGAGCAGGGCCGGCGCGTTGTCAGCCAGCCACGGGATCGTCAACGGCCGCCCGTTCATCAGCACGACGACGTAGGGCTTGCCGGTGGCGGCGATCGCCTGCACGAGCGCGAGCTGCTGACCGGGCAGGTCGATGTTGCTGAGCGAAGAGGCCTCGCCCACATCGCCGGACGGCTCACCGACCACGACGACGGTGACGGCGGAGGACTGCGCCGCCGCGACCGCCTGGCTAAAGTCGGTGGTCTCGTTGCACGGATCGGTGACGGTGAAGTTCGCGCAGCCGTCCGCGTAGTTGACGGTCGCGGTCGGATCCGCGGCCTTGATCCCGTCGAGCACCGAAACGATCTTGTCCGAGCCGCCTGGCGCCAGCGCGGCGGCGCTGGTGTCATACCCGATCGGCACATCGTCGCCGATCTGGTCGAGCGGATCATCGCCCAGCGGGCCGACCACAGCGATGCTCGAGGTGGTCGGGCTGAGCGGCAGCGCGTGATTGTTGTTGTTGAGCAGCACCATTGACTCGTCGGCCATGGTCCGGGCCGCGGCCAGGTGCGGCGCGGTCAGCTCGGAGCTCGCCACCCGCGCGGCGCTCCCCGGATACGGGTCGGAGAACATCCCGGCGAGGTACTTGAGCGTCAGCACGTGGCGTACCGCCGTGTTCAGCTGCGCCATCGTGATCTTGCCCTGACGCAGCAGCGTTGGCCCGTAGGTGTCGAACGTGTCGTAGATCGGGTTGCCGGGCGTCTGTCCCAGCGTGACCGCCATCTCGATGTCGAGGCCCGCGGTCAGCGATTCCTCGGCGGCCTGCGCCCCGTTCGCTGCATAGCCGAAGTCCTCGAGTTCCTGGACGGCCTGGTAGTCGCTGACGACGGTCCCGCCGAAGCCCCACTCGTCCCGCAGGATGTTGGTCAGCGTGTACGGGTTGGCCGTGTTCGGCACCCCGTCGAGCGAGTTGAACGAGCTCATGACGGTCGCCGCGCCGGCATCGACCGCCGCC
>Ga0335075_10019171_pt1 | contig 10127 bp, 10 predicted proteins | sample Lox_Sample_24_FD_206723 | JGI IMG/M metagenome (GOLD analysis project Ga0335075, IMG submission 206723) | Soil microbial communities from Loxahatchee National Wildlife Refuge, Florida, United States - Lox_Sample_2.4 | ecosystem: Environmental > Terrestrial > Soil > Wetlands | place: USA... | reverse complement strand
CCGCGAAGGACTCGAACCTTCAACCAATTGATTAAGAGTCAACTGCTCTACCATTGAGCTAGCGGTGCGGGTCGTCACGGCTTAAGAGTTCTACCCCGATATCCCTCCGGCCCCGCGTTCCCGAGAAGTTTGTGCGCCCTCTGGGACTCGAACCCAGAACCAGCGGATTAAAAGTCCGATGCTCTACCGATTGAGCTAAAGGCGCGCTCGCGTGATCTACGGGTTCCACGGCCGCGGGCCTCCCGCTTCCGGCTCTCCCGTGCGGGCTACGAAGGGCTCAGCTTCTCGGTGTCCATCAGATGGAAATCGGTGGAATCGACGGTGAGGCCCCCTTGGCGCCCGGTCTCGCCCGATAGGATAACATGCCAGGCCTCATCCGTCACCTGCACCTGACGCACGAGCAGCGGATCGTGCGCGTGAATCGGACCGTGCGTCTGGAAATAGTCCCCTTCGAAGACCGTTGAGAGATCGATGCGCACGGCCTGCGTCTGCGGATATGCGCGCTCCACCAGCGTGAGATCCTGGCCGTATGCCGCGATTGCGCGGCTGAGCCCCTCGTCTAAGGACGGCGCATGGTGAACCGACGGACGAATGAAGACCATCGGTGAGGCATCGGCCTGAAAATTGACCATCTTGTCGGGGAAGACGATCGTTGCGGAACACGTCCGAAAGGCGGAGACGAAGGCCGGCCCCTCATCGCCCGGCGTCAGCGCGTACATCGACCAAAAGAGCGCGCTCGCCGGATCGTAGAGCGCTACGAACGTTGCCGTCCGCATCACCCCGCTGGGAAAGCGCGCCGTAACGTCGACGTTGCGCATCTGCAGGTGGACGCCGTTGCCATCGGGGTCCCACGCACGTGGTTCGTCATGTCCAAAGATGGCGCTTTGAGCCGGCGCGCCGGCAGCAAGTACGAGCCCTGCACAAAAGAGCGCGCGCTTCAAAGCCAATTCTCCCGGTCGAATGGTTGGACACAAATCATCGAGCTCAACTTCGGCAAGGAGGCGTTCTTATGCTCCCGTGACCGCTCGATGATCGAGTTTCCGGATTTCTGCTAAGCTAGCATCAATGGCCAAACAAGGCTATACACCGGACGACTCGAAAGGCCTGCTGTGGATTGCCGTCGCCGAGTGTAGTCATACCGCACGCAGGTGTACGACGATCACTGGAAGCCGCCCGTTCTCGCCGGCGGCTTCTCGACTTGATGTCCACCGCTCTCGATTTCGTCAACGAACACACGCCGTCTACCCACATCGCGGCCAAAGCGGAGGAAGATCATGGTCGAGACGACCTTGCTGGTCAGCGATCTGAGTAACGTCCTTTTGATGGGGTGCTCGTCATTGCAATGCACACGATCGAGAGAGGGTCACATTCCGAAGCGGGCCTCTCCACCAAGGGCGCGGTAGACGCGTACGAGGCGGCGGCGACGCTGCAGGATGGAATCAGCAGTTCGCTCCCAAAGGGAAGCGTAACCGGACGAGCGCCCGTGGTCTAACGGATAAGGCACGCGCCTTCTAAGCGCGAAGATGGGGGTTCGATTCCCTCCGGGCGCGCCAAGAGAATCTGGCCCGAGAGCGCCCTGCACCGTGGCATCGCAGTTGCCGGCAGGTAGTGAGGCCGTCCATATGCTATTGGGCCCCAGTCAGCTCCGCGTGGTGATTGTAGCTCAGTTGGTTAGAGCGCTGGACTGTGACTCCGGAGGCCGCGGGTTCGAGTCCCGTCAATCACCCCAGCTCCCAGCGCCCGACTCCGGCTGCGACCTGGCGCGCATGACGCGCGCGACGCACTTGCGGCGCAGGGCCGCCGAACCGCTGCGAACGAGGCGAGCACGCGTGAGTGCGGCACACCAACGCCCTCTTACTAACCACGGCTTCGTAGGTGAAAGAAAGACGCCGGCATTTCGGTTCGAATGGAAGTTCGGCGAAGCTGCCGTCCAGTCCAACCAATCCAAATGACTGGCTTTGTCCATCCGTACGGATCAGCCGAGAGAAGGATGGTGTCTGACGCACGCGCGCGTTACACTCGTTGAGGAATGACTCGACTTCGTAAGATACGGATGGCTCCCACCATGTACGTCTCGACGGCGCTTCCCACCTCAATACGCTCCAACATCGCACGCGTCTGGGCGCGTCGCCGCCTCGTGGCCCGGCCCTCGGTACCAACCACCAACCCACTCGCGCGTGTGCTTCCGAGCGTGGGCGAAAGCTTCGGCCTCCTGCTCGCCGGCGTGACGGCCTTCGCCGTCGCCGCCTTCAAGGTATGGACGGCGCTGCACCCGTAGGCGCCGACGCCGCCGGCGCGTACACCATTCTGGTCGGGATGACAGGACTTGAACCTGCGACCTCAGCGTCCCAAACGCCGCGCTCTACCAAGCTGAGCTACATCCCGGCCCTGGACCATTCGGCTCGCCCATACCGGGACCCCGCGAGAGTTGCGCCATCAGCGCCCGCGCCGCCCGCCCGCGGTGGCTGACGCGGTTCTTCTCCTTCTCCGTCAGCTCGGCGAAGGTTCGCCCGAGCGGCGGATACTCGAAGATCGGATCGTACGAGAATCCCAAAGCACCGCGCTCGTGTAGCGCGAGCCTCCCCTCCACGTCGGCGAGAACCGCGCATTCGCTTCCGTCTTGCGCGACCAGATGCAGTGCGCAGACGAAGCGGGCACGCCGATCGCGCGAGGCCGACTGCGCGACTTCGGCAAGCAGCAGACGCCGTCGCGCCGCCCAGTCGGCCGCCGCCCCGCCATAGCGGGCGGAGAGCACACCCGGACGTCCGCCGAGCGCGGAGATTTCCAATCCGGAATCGTCACCGAGCGTCGGCGCCACGATACCGGCCGCGCGCAACTGCTGCGCCAGCGCACGCGCTTTGAGCGCCGCATTCTCCTGGTAGGAAGTCTCGCCTTCGACCGGTTCGGCATACTCCGGATACGTCTCGAGCACCCAGCCTGCCGGAACGAACAGCGCCTGCAGTTCTCGCAGCTTCCCGCGGTTGTTGGTGGCGACGTACAGATGCATCGCAGGACTTTGCGCCGGCCGCTGCGAGAACGCATGCTGTGGATCCGAAAATCGCGCGGCGGCGCGTGATCGTGCGGCTCACCGGCCGCGTCCAAGGGGTGGGCTTTCGGTATCGCGTCGCCGAGATCGCCGCGCGCTTCGCCGTCGGCGGCACCGTGCGCAACCTGCGCCGCGCCGAAGCCCTCGAAATTGACTGCGAAGGTGAGCCGGCCGAAGTCGAACGCTTCTTGAGCGAGGTGATCGCCCAGCCGCCGCCGCTCGGACGCGTCGACGCGGTCGAGCGTACCAACGCCGAACCGCGCAGCTTGGACTCCTTTGCAATCGCCGAGACCGCGAGCTGATCGAGCCCGGTACCCAGACGAAGTCCCAAAAAGCCGAAGCCACCGTCGCCGGTGGCTTCGCGCCTGAGGTGTCCCGGTTGGGAGAAGTTAGGTGGGCTTGAGGACGGGCATCGGCATCGGATCCACACCGTGGATCGCGAGGTCGCCGCCTTCGACTTCGCCATCGCTCGCACGCAGCGGGACGATGAACGAGACGACTTTGAGGACGATCGTGGTACCGATGATGTTCCAGACGATGATGAAGAGGCCGGCAATTGCCTGGTGCTCGAGCTGCACCGGGCCGCCGCCGTAGAAGAGACCGGATGCCGAAACATCCGAGACGGGATTCTTGCCGGTCGTCACCGTCGAGTAATACTCGATCATCGCCGGGTTGGCGACGAGCCCAACCATGAGTCCCCCCATCAGACCGGCGACGCCGTGCGTGTGCAGCACGCTGAGCGTGTCGTCCACCTTCTTGAGGACGGACCACTTGCCGAGCAGGTTGAGGGTGAGCCAGGGAATGAGCCCGCAGACGACGCCGACGGCGATCGCGCCGAAGCCGTCGACATAACCGGCGCTCGGCGTGATGCCGACCAGACCGGCGATCATGCCGTTGATCATCGAGACCGCCGACGGATGGCCGAGCGCGAACATGTCGAGCACGAGCCAGACCAGCAGCGCCGTCGCCGTTGCGATGTGCGTGTTCAAGACAGCCGCACCTGCGTCGGCATTGGCGAAGTACGGGTCGCCGCCGTTGAAACCGCTCCAGCCGAGCCAGAGGATTCCGGCGCCGGCCAGCGCCGTGATGAGGTTGTTCGGTTCGAAGTCGAGTTGATCTTCGAGGAGTCGCGGACCGACGAGTGCTGCGGCGACGAAGCCGGAGACACCAGCCGCCAAGTGGATGACATACCCGCCGGAGTAGTCGAGAGCGCCCATCGCCGAAGCCCAGCCGCCGCCCCAGAGGGAGAAGGCGCCGACGCTATAGACGAACGTCGTCCACAGTGGAACGAAGATCATCCACGCCTTGAAGTTCATGCGCCCGAGGACGGAGCCGGCGATGAGGATCGGCGTGATCGCCGCAAAGACGAACTGGAAGTACACCATCGATGCAAGCCCGTAATGCAGCGGCGGCATACCCGCGGCGGCATTGGGAATCGTGGCTTGACCAATTTCCGAACCGGCGAAGAGCGCCGGCGTGGGAATGCCGAGGAACCCGGACGAGAGCCACGAGAGCCCTCCCGTAGCCCACGGCAGCGGAATCTGCGTCCCGAAGGACATGTTATAGGCGAACAAACTCCACACGATGAGCACGGCGGAGAATGCGTAGAAGCACATGACCGCGGAATTCAGCGCCCATTTCTTCTTTGCGAGACCGGCGTACAGAATCGCCAGACCCGGAACACTTTGTAGACCGACAAAAGTGGCAGCTGTCATCTGCCATGCATTGTCGCCTGCGTTTAACCACGGCTGTGCAGCAACGTAAGGATTTGCGTCAGCAAAAAGCAATGCGGGACCCCCAAACCAAGCGTAGGATCGTACGCGCCATACTAGCCGGAAACGATTGGCTCTTTCATTCGACAAGCGCAAAAACAAAACGGGCCCACGTTGTGTGATCGGAGAACGCCAACGAAAGTCTCATGCGGTGAGAACGAATCTCGTTTGCGCCAATTGGCACAACTCGGCCAACTGGCAACAGGCGGGGAATCCGCAGCGCATAGGTCCGATGGCCCAATGAGCAGCAGACGGATCGTAAGCGCTGCGCGGCGAAAAGCACCCGCCGGATTTCTCGATACTACGTACTTGCAGCCGAGAAATTCTTCTGCCGTTACGTGACCAAAAATACACAAGCGCCGCGATTCCGCAGCGCTTGTGTTCGTTTATTTAGGTGTGCAGCACCGTCTGTCAGCGGACAACTCCGCGCCGGTTTTTTGCACGCTATGCGTTACACTCGGTCAGACGCTCTCCCACACACCGGCCACGTACCCCGGTGGATCTTGCGAATCCAATTCGCCCTCCTATCGGGTGCTATTTCGTCCGTCTCGAGACGTCTTTAGTATGCGCTTGCGCCCCGAAAAAGTAAAGTGGCGATTTCCACACACGAGCACGCAATGCGCCGCGCCGGCCTGCTCAGTACCCCGAACCCGCAGCCGGTACCGGCGTCGCGGGCGTCTGGATCCCGAAGTCCGCATCGAAGTCCGAGTAGGTGGCGGTGAGCGTGGTGCTGCCGTCCGCCCGCACGACTCGATAGGGGAAGCCGCTGTGCGCGTTGATCCAGATCGTGCGCCGCGCGATCGTCACACCGTCGTCTACGGTCTTTACCTCGTAGCGGTTCATGGTGACACCGTCGACGTCTTCCTGGCCGTCGGCGCTGGCTTGATCTTCGTCGCCGAGCACGAGCAGGCTGCCCTTCTGAATCTCCAGGATGAGCCCGTAGATGCTGCGATTGACCGCTCCCGGCGACCAGCCCGAACCGGTATTGACCGAGATGCTCGCGCCGACGATCACGGTCTGCGCGACCGGTGTCAGGATACGCATGCGATCGGGCGGGGCGTAGTCGATCGTCGTCGTCCCCGATTCGTCCTCGAAGGTCACCCGGTAGGAGGTCGCGCCGACCAGCTGCGAACGCGCGCTCTCGATGTCGCCTGCGGGATCGGCGAGCACCGGCGCCGCGCAGATCAGCAGCGAGGCGAGTGCCAGGAGCAGATGTTTCAAGATGCTTCTCCTCTCTAGCTTAGATGTCGTCCAAACGTAAGACCGCCATGAACGCCTCTTGCGGCAGATCCACGCGGCCGACACGTTTCATGCGTTCTTTCCCGACCTTCTGTTTCTCGAGCAACTTGCGCTTGCGGGTGATGTCGCCGCCGTAGCACTTCGCCAGGACGTTCTTGCGCAGCGCGCTCACCGTCTCGCGCGCCACGATCTTGCCGCCGATCGCCGCCTGGATCGGCACATCGAACATCTGGCGCGGAATGAGTTCCTTGAGCTTCTCGGTCAAAATTCGCCCGCGCGTCGGGGCTTTCTCGCGCGCGACGATGAAGGAGAGCGCATCGACCGGCTCCCCGTTGAGCAAGATCTCGAGTTTCACCAGGTCGCCCTCGCGGTATCCGATCAGCTCGTAATCCAGCGATGCGTACCCTTTGGTGCGCGATTTGAGCTGATCGAAGTAGTCGACGATCACCTCGATGAGCGGCATATCGTACGTGACGACGACGCGGCCGTCGTGCAGGTACTCCATGTTCTTGAGCGTTCCGCGGCGCGCTTGCGTGAGCTCCATGATCGTCCCCACGTAGTCGGGCGGCGTGATGATGGTCGCCGCGACGAACGGCTCCTCCATACGCGCGATCTTGTCACGTGCCGGAAGCTTGGCCGGATTGTCGATGTTCTCGACGGTCCCGTCCGTCAACGTGACGCGGAAGACCACCGACGGTGAGGTCGCGATGAGATCGAGATTGTAGTTCCGTTCGAGGCGCTCTTGCACGATCTCCATGTGCAAAAGACCCAGAAACCCGCACCGGAACCCGAATCCGAGCGCAATGGAACTCTCAGGCTCGAAGTGCAGCGCCGAGTCGTTGAGCTTGAGTTTTTCGAGCGCGTCGCGCAGCTCGGAGACTTCGACGCCTTCGTTGGGATAGAGGCCGCAGTACACCATCGGCACGATCGGCTTGTAGCCGGTCAACGGCTCGGGGGCGGCGTTCGAGGGTTCGGTAATCGTATCGCCGACGTCGATATCGCCGAGCGACTTGATGTTGGCGATCGCGTAGCCCACCTCGCCGACGCTCAGACTCTCGGTCTTGCGCATCTCCGGTTTGAAGACGCCGACCTCGACGCAATCGAAGACGTGGCGGTGGGCCATCGACATGAACTGCATCCCGGCGCGCAAGCTGCCGTCGACGATGCGCACGTAGCAGACGACGCCCCGATACGGGTCGAACTGTGCGTCGAAGACCAGCCCGCGGAGGTAGGCATTCCCGCCTTTGGGCGGCGGGATGCGTTTGACGATCGCTTCGAGGATATCGGTGATGCCGATGCCCTCTTTGGCACTGGCGAGGACGGCAAATCTTCGATCTCCGAGCGCACGCGTTCGGGATCGGCCGCCGGAAGATCGATCTTGTTGATGACGGGAATGATCGTGAGATTGCTGTTGAGCGCGAGGTGATAGTTCGCGAGCGTCTGCGCCTCGATTCCCTGCGCCGCATCGATGACCAGCAGCGCCCCCTCACACGCCGCCAGCGACCGCGAGACTTCCGACGAAAAGTCCACATGGCCCGGGGTGTCGATGAAGTTGAGCTGGTACGAGATGCCGTCCTTGGCCAGATACTCCAAGGTGACCGGATGCATCTTGATCGTGATCCCGCGTTCGCGCTCGAGGTCCATCGCATCGAGCATCTGCGCCTCCATCTGGCGCTGTCCGATCGTCTTGGTGACCTCGAGCAGCCGATCCGAGAGCGTCGTCTTCCCGTGGTCGATGTGCGCGATGATGCAAAAATTGCGCACGTGGTCGGGCGTGATGAGATCGCCGGTCCCCGGCGCCTGCGGGGAGATCATGCAGCCCCCATCAGAAGTAGCACGACGCCGGAACGATCACCCGGCTGAGCCACTGCACCACCAAGATGAGCACGAGGAACGAGATATCCAGGCCGCCGAGCGGCGGAATCACCCGTCGCAGCGGCATGAGCACGGGCTCGACGAGCATCGCGACGTAGTCGGTCCAGCGCCCGCGCAGTGAGGGAATCCACGAGACCACCGCATAGATCACGAGCACGGCGACGTAGATTCCGAGGATCCGTTGAAGCAAGACGTAGACGGCGCAAGGGATCACGAGACGCTCACTCCCACGCGCGCGAGGGCAATCGCATCGCGCTCTTCCTTCGAGACGTCCTGATCGCCCAGATATTTGCGGACGCGTTTGCCGAACGTACGCGTCTCTTCGCGCGAGAAGATGCTCGTGAGCACCACCCCGTCGCCTTGGCTATCGAGCAAGGCCACCGCATACGAGAGCTCCGAGCCGACGTCCGCAAAGGCGTTGTAGCGCACGAAGCCGATCCGCGGCACTTCCCGCCCGATGCGCTCGAGTTCCGCCAGCCGCTCCTCGATCCGCGCCAACAGGGCCGGTTCCGAGAGGGGCGACCCGCTCGCGGCGTTGGTCGCCGCCTCCAGCCGCTTGCTGAGCGCGCGAAGGCGCGGCCCGACCAGCGCCAAGTGATAGCAGGCGATGGAGATGACCGAGACCCCCAAGGCGAGGGCGGCAGTAAGGCTCGAGGGGGGCATAGCTTCTCAATACTGTGCTATCATAGGGCTCGCCTTGCCGGGGGTTGGGCTCCGCGCAACGTGTCTTCGTGAACCCCGCCAGGCCCGGAAGGGAGCAACGGTAAGCGAATCCTCACGTGTGCCGCGGTCCCCCTGACCCCCGACGGGCTTTTTTGACGTGTACGCGGGTTGGGGGGCATCCCCCCATTACGACCTAAGCGCGTCGCTGAGCTTGTAGCAAGCGCCTCCGACCCGGGCGAACACGCCGGCGAACCACGAGCGCAGCAGGGGGCGCGGGCGCGCTGCGCCACCACGCAGGCTCCGTGCTTCTCGTGCTTGTTTTTGTAAGCACTCGCTGTGCTCGCGCGCAAGCGCGCGCAAAGTAAGATCGTTCATGACGCACTCCCAACAAAAAAGGCCCCCGCATTGCGGAGGCCCAGCAACCGTTCGTAGCGCGTGCGCTACGACGACATATGGGTCCGCAGACGATCGACGACTCCGCCATCGCGAAGCATTGCGCCACGCGCGCCGCGGTTGACGGTCTTCGAAATTCCGGCGGTCGGTTTCACAGATGCTCCTTTCTTTTGCATACGATAAGCGGGTGGGAAGAGATGACGTTCAGCTACGTTAACATGCGCGCGCGCAGCGCGTCAATTGCCCAACAGGCCCGCGTAGCAGTAATCGCGATCAATCACCACTGTTCGGTCCCGGGTTTGCCGGGGGCGGGATCGGCGTCGGCACCAAACCCGGCGAACTCGTGGCGGCTGCGGTTGCACCGATGCCCGGAGCACCCGGCACCCCGGGAGCACCGGACGGCGTGGGGCTCGCGCCAAAGCGCGTGGTGGGAACGGGTGCCGGCGTCGAGGCCGGATCGTCGCCGTACAACACCGCGGCGTAATGATGATTTCCCAGCAACACCATCGGCCCCACGGCGCCGGTGGTATGTATCGTATTCGTCGTCGCGTCGAGCTGCGCGCCCGTATCGCCGTACAGCACCGTGTCGCGCTTGTGCTTCGCCTCCTCGAGCAAGAGCACCGAGAAGCCGCGTCCGGGGAACAGCTCCTCCGCGGGGACGGTGAAGAGCAACGAGTCCAGCGAGGAGAGCGTCAGCGGCCCTTGGCAGGAGAATTCCGCTCGAATGATCGCATGGCGCAGCGGCGGAGAGCTCGCCGACGGCGCGGGGCCCGGCGCATCCGGTGCATACTTCGGGTACGGAATGATCGTCAGGTTGACGAGCGGCGGAGGCGTCGGCTTCGGTGTCGGCGTCGCCGGTGGGAGGGTGCCCGTCAGGCCCCCCGGCGGCGCATCGGCGTCAGCCGGCAGCCCCGAGGGCGCCACGGCAGGGCCGCCGGAGGGAGAGGCGAGTGGGGTCGCCGAGCCGCCACCGAAGAGCGCACCGAAGATGCCCGGCACCGCCGGCGTCGTACTGGCCGGCGGTGAGGACGCGTCGGCAGGCGTGGGCGTCGCGCGGACCTCCGACGCCGGGAGGCGCCGTCCATGATGGTGTCCCGCACTCTCGGGGACCGCAACGGCGGAGACGGTCGACGGCGTGA
>Ga0335075_10019170_pt1 | contig 10127 bp, 9 predicted proteins | sample Lox_Sample_24_FD_206723 | JGI IMG/M metagenome (GOLD analysis project Ga0335075, IMG submission 206723) | Soil microbial communities from Loxahatchee National Wildlife Refuge, Florida, United States - Lox_Sample_2.4 | ecosystem: Environmental > Terrestrial > Soil > Wetlands | place: USA: Florida... | reverse complement strand
CGATCTACCCCATCATGGTGGGACCCGGCAAGCCGTTCCTCCGAGAAAGCCAGAAGGTCAACCTGCGGCTCGTCACGACGAAAAGCTTCTCCAAGGGAATCGTCAAGCTCACCTACGAGCCGCAGTCTTAAACTCCCGATCCGCTGAGGAAGGAACGTGCGGCGGTAGGACGCGCCGCCCTGGCCGCTTACGTCGCCGGAGCAGCCCGCTGACCGCGGTGGACCAGCAGCGTCCTGCCTGGCAGGCCGACGCCTGCCAGGCAGGCGGCCTCGGCAAAAGAAAACCCGGCCCACGAGGAGCCGGGTGGTATATGCGATAACTATAACGCCCAAGCGTGCCCGCCGGCTTCCCCGGCTGCCGTCCTACCAGCCGGCAGGTCGCCGGTACCGGCCGGCCGGGTCGGGAAGCTGGTGAGCCTTCAGGTCATTCGCGGTCAGCCTGGCCCACCAATGCCGTCCGGCCCCGGCGGCGGGGTTCCCGCGGAGGGCCGGGACGCCATCTCCGCTCAGCTGGCCGCCGGGCAAGCTCCGGCCCCGGCGGTGAATGCCGAGGTCAGGGCCAGGCTGCGGGCGCTGGGAGACGGCCCGTCCCGCAGCGCCTACGCCGTCCGCCGGGAAGCGCAGGCCGACGGCCTGCCCGTGCTGCCCACCACCACGATCGGGTCGTTCCCGCAGACCGGCCAGATCCGCAGGGCCCGCGCCGATCACCGGGCCGGGCGCATCGACGCCGGTGCCTACGAGGCGATCATGCGGGCCGAGATCGACCGCGTGATTGCGCTGCAGGAGGACATCGGCCTGGACGTGCTGGTCCACGGCGAGCCTGAACGCAACGACATGGTGCAGTACTTCGCCGAGCACCTGGCCGGGTTCGCCGTCAGTCATCGCCGACATGATCTCGGCCGGGTTCGGGCGAGGCATCGGTCCCGGGGTCTGGGACATCCACTCCCCCCGCGTGCCGAGCGTCGGCGAGATGACCGAGGCGCTGTCACTGGCGCTGAAGGTCGTCGAGTCGGCCTGCTTGTGGGTCAACCCCGACTGCGGGCTGAAGACCCGCGGTTACGGCGAGACCGAGGCTGCCCTGCGCAACCTGGTCGCCGCCGCCCGCCAGGTGCGCGCCACGGTCGAAAGGTAACCGCGGCGACCGCTCGTGTTCGGGGTCCGTGGCGTAGGTGGCGACACGCTGGCACGACATGTGGTGCTTGGTCTTGCCGGGTCTCCTACATATGGTGTTGCCCGCAGCTGGTTCCGCGGGGCCCTCCAGGTTCGCGGAGGTGAGAGGGAACCCGGTGTGATTCCGGGACTGCCCCGCAGCGGTGAGCGGGAACGACCGCCGTCCGGGGCCGCGCCAGGAGGCGCGGCGCCGCGAGCACTGGGCTTTTCGGCTTGGGAAGCGACGGCCAGTAGGAGGCGCCTGCCTGGTGCCGTGCCCGTGAGTCCGAAGACCTGCCAGCGGGCCGCGCGCGAGAGGCGCGCGGCGGCTCCGGCCGCGCGGGACGGCTGACGGGCCCGGCGACCTGCCCCCGGCAGACCGCTGGCCTTGTCGCGTGCCCGCGTGATCCGGGTCGGTCATCTGGAGCGAGCTCGCGAGGAGAGAGCGATGACGGTCACCGAGGCCAGGCCCGCGCAGGCGCGGATGCAGGTGCGCAAGCGGAACGGGGACGCCGAGCCAGTCGACGTGAACAAAATTGTCCGCGCTGTCGAGCGGTGCGCGGGCGGGCTGGACGAGGTCGACCCGCTGCGGGTGGCGACCAAGACGATCAGCGGCCTGTATGACGGGGCGACCACGGCCGAGCTGGACCGGCTGTCGATCCAGACGGCCGCCGAGATGACCGGCGAGGAGCCGCAGTACTCGCGGCTGGCAGCCAGGCTGCTGGCCGGGTTCATCGGCAAGGAAGTGCGCGGGCAGGGCATCGCCTCGTTCAGCCAGTCGGTGGCGCTGGGGCAGGCCGAGGGGCTGATCGGCGACACCACGGCCCGGTTCGTCAAGGACAATGCCCGCAAGCTGGACGACGCCATCGACGCCGAAGCGGACCTGGAGTTTGAGTACTTCGGGATCAAGACGGTCTACGACCGGTACCTGCTGCGGCATCCGTCCACCCGGCTGGTGATCGAGACCCCGCAGTACTTCATGCTGCGGGTGGCCTGCGGGATCTCGCAGACGCCTGCCGAGGCGACCGGGTTCTACCGGCTGATGTCCTCGCTGGCGTACTTGCCGAGCTCGCCGACGCTGTTCAACTCGGGTACCAGTCACCCGCAGATGTCGTCGTGTTTCCTGGTCGACTCCCCGCGCGATGACCTGGACTCGATCTACGCCCGGTACGGGCAGGTCGCCCGGCTGAGCAAGTTCTCCGGCGGGATCGGGATCTCCTGGTCGCGGGTGCGGTCCCGCGGCGCGCTGATCCGCGGCACGAACGGCACCTCCAACGGCATCGTCCCGTTCCTGCGGACGCTGGACGCGTCGGTCTCGGCGGTGAACCAGGGCGGCCGCCGCAAGGGCGCCGCCTGTGTCTACCTGGAACCCTGGCACCCCGACATTGAGGAATTCCTCGAGCTGCGCGACAACACCGGTGAGGACGCCCGGCGCACCCACAACCTGAACCTGGCGAACTGGCTCCCCGACGAGTTCATGCGCCGGGTCGAGGCCGACCAGACGTGGTCGCTGATCGACCCGGACCAGGTGCCCGAGCTGCCCGACCTGTGGGGCGAGGCGTTCGATGCGGCCTACCGTGCGGCCGAGGCCGACGGCCGGTATGTCCGGCAGGTGAAGGCGCGCGAGCTGTACGCGAGGATGATGCGCACCCTGGCCCAGACCGGCAACGGCTGGATGACGTTCAAGGACGCCTGCAACGCCAAGTGCAACCAGGCCGGCCAGCCGGGCAGTGTCGTGCACCTGTCGAACCTGTGCACCGAGATCACCGAGGTGACGACCGACGCCGAGACCGCCGTCTGCAACCTCGGCTCGGTCAACCTGGCCCGGCACCTGACCCCCGGCGCCGGCGGCACGCTGCAGGTCGACTGGGACAAGCTGCGCGACACCGTGCGCACCGCGGTCCCGTTCCTGGACCGGGTCATCGACCTCACCTTCTACCCGAGCGAGCAGGCCGCCGCGTCCAACCCCCGCTGGCGGCCGGTCGGCCTGGGCGTGATGGGCCTGCAGGACGTGTTCTTCGCGCTGCGGCTGCCGTTCGACTCGCCGGAGGCGCGCGAGCTGTCCGCGCGGATCGCCGAGGAGATCTACCTGACCGCGCTGGAGGCATCTGCCGACCTGGCCCGGCAGCACGGCCCGCACCCGGCGTTCGCGCAGACCCGCGCCGCCGCGGGCCAGCTGCAGCCCGACCTGTGGGGCGTGACCGGCACGCAGGCGGCACGGTGGAGGGTGCTGCGCAAGCGAGTCAGGCAGACCGGTCTGCGCAACTCGCTGCTGGTCGCGATCGCCCCTACCGCGACCATTGCCTCGATCGCCGGATGCTATGAGTGCATCGAGCCCCAGGTGTCGAACCTGTTCAAGCGCGAGACCATGTCCGGGGAGTTTCTCCAGGTCAACAACGCGCTGGTGACCGAGCTGAAGGCGCACGGGCTGTGGACGCCCGCCGTGCGGGACCAGATCAAGCAGGCCGACGGCTCGGTGCAGCACGTCACCGCGCTGCCGGAAGAGGCCAGGCAGCTGTTCCGCACCGCCTGGGAGCTGCCGCAGCGGGCGCTGATCGACCTGGCCGCGGCCCGGGCGCCGTACATCGACCAGAGCCAGTCGCTCAACCTGTTCATGGCCGCTCCCACGATCGGGAAGCTGTCGTCGATGTACCTGCACGCCTGGAAATCCGGCCTGAAGACCACCTACTACCTGCGATCCCGGCCGGCGACCCGCATCCAGCAGGCCACCGTCGCGATGCCAGCCCCCGCCACCCGGGCCACCGACTTGCCCGCCGACCAGGATGCCGTCGCCTGCTCCCTGGAAAACCCCGAGACCTGTGAGGCCTGCCAGTGACCACGACCAGCACCACTGCACCGACCGCTGGACCCGGCGCCGCCAGCGGACGGCACATGCTGCTGAATCCCGGCATGGACCTGACCCTGCGGCCCATGCGCTACCCGCAGTTCTACGACCGGTTCCGCGACGCCATCAAGAACACCTGGACCGTCGAGGAAGTCGACCTGCACTCCGACCTGGCCGACCTGGGCCGGCTGTCACCCGCCGAGCGGCACCTGGTCTCCCGCCTGGTCGCGTTCTTCGCCACCGGCGACACCATCGTCGCCAACAACCTCGTCCTCAACCTCTACCAGCACGTCAACTCCCCCGAAGGCCGGCTGTACCTGTCCCGGCAGCTCTTCGAGGAAGCCGTGCACGTGCAGTTCTACCTCACGCTGCTGGACACCTACGTGCCCGACCAGGCCGAGCGGGCGCAGGCGTTCACGGCCGTCGACAACATCCCGTCGATCGCCCGCAAGGCCCGGTTCTGCTTCAAGTGGATCGACTCGATCTACGAGCTGCGCGAACTGCGCACCGCCGCCGACCGCCGCTCGTTCCTGCTCAACCTGATCTGCTTCGCCGCCTGCATCGAGGGACTGTTCTTCTACGGCGCGTTCGCCTACGTCTACTTCCTGCGCTCCCGCGGCCTGCTCAACGGCCTGGCCTCGGGCACCAACTGGGTTTTCCGCGACGAGTCCATGCATATGGCCTTCGCGTTCGACGTCGTCGACACGATCCGCCGCCAGGAACCAGAACTGTTCGACAAGCAGATGACCGCCCAGGTCCGCGAGATGCTGGCCGAGGCGGTGGAATGCGAGGCCCAGTTCGCCGAGGACCTCCTCGGCCAGGGCGTCGCCGGGCTGTCCCTGGCCGACATGCGCGGCTACCTGCAGCACGTCGCCGACCGCCGTCTGGCCCAGCTCCGCATCGAGCCGTTGTACGGCTCGGCGAACCCGCTGGCGTTCATGGACCTGCAGGACGTCCAGGAACTCTCCAATTTCTTCGAACGCCGCGTCTCCGCCTACCAGGTCGGCGTCACCGGAGAAGTCTCCTTCGACGACGAGTTCTGAAAAATGGCCTCAGCCACTGGCCGCGTAGCCAACACATTAAGAATGATCAGATGATTAGCTGTCTAGCTGCAGATATGCCATGCTGGCCGGGTGGATCTCCGGCCGGCCGAGCGCCCCGGCCACCGGGTGATCGACGGCGAGCGTGTCCGCCAGGCGTGCGCCGCCCTGGATGATCGCGAGGCACTCCGGGCGCGTGCCCGGCGGTTCGCCGTTCTGGGGTGCCGCGGACCATCACCGACGCTCAGGTGGAAGAGGTGGTGGTGCACACCCTGGAAGAAGTGCCCGAAGGCGCGACCCATTGGTCCAAGCGGGAACTGGCCAAACAGGCCGGCATCTCGCCCGCCAGCGTGCTGCGGATCTGGCACACGTTCGGGCTGGCGCCCTGGCGAGCGGAGTCCTTCAAGATCTCCCCGGACCCGCTGCTGACCGGCAAGATCCGCGACGTGGTGGGGCTGTATCTGGCCCCGCCCGATGGCGCGGTAGTGTTCGCGGCTGACGACAAGCCGCACACCCAGGCGCTGCAGCAGACCGCACCGGTGCTGCCCATGATCCCCGGGGTGCCCGAGCGGCGCAGCCACGACTACGTCCGGCACGCCACCATCGACCTGTTCGCCGCGCTGAACACCGCCACCGGGAAGGTGATCGGCAAGCTGCCGGCCCAGCACCGGGCCGTCGACTTCCGCGGTTCCTGGACCAGATCGACCGGGAAACCGAACCGGGCCTGGCTATACACGTGATCTGCGACAATCTGCCCGCGCACAAGGCGCCCGTGGTGCACCGGTGGCTGCTGGCCCATCCCCGCGTCCAGCTGCACTTCACCCCGGCGTACTCCTCCTGGATCAGCCAGGCAGAGCGCTGGTTCGCCGAATTGCAGCGCCGCTGCCTGGACCGCGGCGTCTTCTGCTCCCTCGACGACCTCACCGCCTCTCTGGAACAGTGGATCAAGTTCTGGAATACGAACGCCCGGCCCTTCAAGTGGACCAAGACCGCCGACCAGATCATCGACCGCATCTGCCGCTACTGCTCACGCATCTCCGAACCGGCTTACTAGTCGTCGGCGGTGTATCCACGCTGGCCGCATCAGCCCTTGCCGACGGCCGGCTAGCCATCCAGCCCTGCGGGCGCAGGCCCAGGTCTACCCCTTCCGATGGCGTTACGCAGCGTGAGACTCGCTGGTATACGCGCCTGCCGGGCACCAGGCAGGGCGAAGCTGCCGCATCCGGCGGCCCACCTTGGTGATGGGTGCTCACACCGAACCTGGTGGCCGACAGCGTGTCAGCGGACTCAATCCGCAGGCATGGCTGGCGAATGGTCCCCTGCCCCGGCCGTATGGCCGGATGCGCCGACCGACAGCTCTCTCGCCGCGATGGCCGTCGCACCTGGCGGGTCCCGGCGGCTGTGCTGTCACGGGTGGCAGCGGGCAGGCCCGCGCTGCTGGTGCTGGATCAGGTGGACGCCTTCGGTGCCGGGTCGGGCCGGAACCCGGCGCGGCTCGAGGCCGTCGCGGAGACCCTCCGCGAGGCGCGCGCCCTGTCGGTCCGGGTGCTGCTGGCCTGCCGGGCCTTCGATCTGGAGGTCGATCCCCGGCTCGCCGAGCTGGCCGGCGTCACCAGGCCAGGCCGCCACGCCGAGGGCCATCACGTGCAACAGCTCGCCCCGCTGCCTGCCGCGGATGTGGATGAGGCGCTGCACGGCGCCGGGATCAACCCGGGCTCCCTGACGCCCTCGCTGCGCAGGCTCCTGGGCGTTCCGCTGCACCCGCAGATGCTCGTCACGCTGCAAGAGCGCGGGCAGATCGCTGCTCCACACGCCAAGCACGGGTGCGCGAACCGGGGGCAGGGCTGGCGGCCTGGTGAGGAGGGTTTCGGGAGGAAGGTTTGCCCGGTACCAGTTGAGGCCAGGGGTGAGCGAATGGCTGGCCTCCAGCTCGGCGATCACCGCGTCGGCGTCGGGATGCCACGCCCAGGCCCGGAAGTTGGACCACTGGTCTTGGGTGAGCCATTGCTCGGCGACGCCAGGGAACTGGAACAGCAGCATGTACCAGGATTTTTCGCGCTGCGCGAGCCCGGCGGCGGCGAATGCGGCGGGGTGCCCGACCGACAGGACGACAAGTCGGCTGACCCGCTGGGGGTGCAGGGCGGCCAGCGCCCATGCGATGCCGGCTCGCCCGCATGCTGGGGTGCCTCCCGTGGTCAGGATGCGGCGATCGCCGTCAGCTCGGCTCGGTCCGGTCCGGGGAGACGTCCGGTCCGCCAGGAGCCCCCGAGCGCGGTGGCGCGGGCGCGTATGCCGGGCTCGGCGAGCACCTCCGCGGGCGTTCGGAGGGTATTGATGATGGCCAAGTTGCAGCGGAGCAGGCCGGGGTCTTTCCGTGCCCCGAACTGAAGACTCCGTATCGCCTCCCATTCGGGATCGCCGGGTTCGTAGGCCTGGCCCCGTGCCTCGGCGTCCATCTCGGCGAGGCGATGCCGGTCGTAGTGGAGCGTGGCGCGGTACCACGGCTCCATGCCGGTGACGGTCGCATGGTGGAAGTCGAGCGCGAACCGCGGGGCGTCCCCGGGGTCCGATTTCCGCAGGGTGTCGCGGAGCACCCGGCCGTGCATGACGCCGAGACTGACCCCTCGTCCCAGCGACGGGTTCGTGCACGCCCACGCGTCGGCCAGCGCCACGACACCCACTGCGACCGGCTGGCCGTCGACGACGAGGCTGCGATGGCGGTCCTTGATGTTGGCGATCACGGCGACCTGGTCGCTGAGGGGCTCGGCGTCGATCCAGTGGGCGATGAGCGGCATGGCCCGCACCGATGCCGACCATCGCCCGGCGTCCCGCAGGCCGCGCAGGTCCCGGTCGGCCGCGCTGGCCACGATGACTACTGCCCACGTCCCGTTGTCCGCCGGCAGCGTCAGCGAGGAGACGCTGCCGTGTTCTTGCATGCCGGGACCGAGCATGGCGGGAAGCGCCGCGCCTTTGGCGCCGAAGTGACGGCAGTAGTACACGAATCCCGAGTCCTCCGCCTCATCGTGCACCGGCGCCGATCCGCAGTCCCGCAGCCAGCGGGCCAGCCCGGAGCGGCGTCCGGTAGCGTCCACCACAAGGTCGGCCGTCAGCTCTTCGCCGGCACTGGTCCGCACGCCCGTTACCTGGACAGCCCCGGCCGCCTCGTCCGCCCTTGAGTCCCTGGTGAGCAGGCCGGACACTGCCACTCCCCGGCGGAGGATAACTCCCGGGGTGGATTCGGCCAGGCTGGCCATGACCGCCTCCACCACTGGCCGGCGCCCGGTCAGCATCTCGTACTCGCTGTCCCCTTCCCGCCGGTCTCCGGCGGACTGCCCGGGCAGGAGGTCGAGCGGATTGAACCGCAGGGTACCTGCCTCGTCGAGAGCCGTGACGGCCCTCGGGAGCTCCTGCTCCAGCTCAACACGAAAGCGCGACACGAAAAGATGCGGGAGGCGGAACTGATTCACGCCTCGCCTCTCCCATGACGCCCACGCCCGGCCGGGATCGGTCGGCGGCTGTGGGTCACGCTCCAGCACGGTCACCTCGTGGCCGTCTTCCGCCAGCAGCATCGCCGTAGCCAGGGAAGCGATGCCTGCCCCGGCGATCACAACGCAAGCCATGTCAGAACACCTTGCCTAGCTCCTGTAGATTGCAGCTCCTGTAGATTGCAGATCGTAAGGGTTTTTTACATAGTAATGCTATGTTAGATGAGGTTGCGATGCAAGACTGCCCAGACGACGAGACGAGAGGCACGCCCAGGTCCCCGGCCAGAACGCCCGGTCCCGGGGAAACACCCTCGCTGCGGGCCGAGCAGGTCGCGCAGACCCGCGCCGCACTGGTCGCTGCCGGCCGTCGGCTGTTCGGCGAGCGCGGCTTCGCCAGCACTCCGGTGGAGGACCTGGCCAGGGAGGCCCGGGTCACGACCGGTGCCCTTTACCATCACTTCTCAACCAAAACGCTGCTCTTCGAAGCGGTGTTCGAGCAAGCCCACGCCGAGATGATGGCTGACTCAGCCGGGCACGCCGGACAGGCCCCCGACGAAGTCGAGTTCCTCGCACAGGGCTTCAGCGCCTTCCTCGACGCGGTACTCAAGCCGGACCTGCAGCGCATCCTCGTCATCGACGGTCCCGCCGTCCTTGGCCTGGCCCGATTCACGGAACTAGACGAACGTGACGCGTTCGACGTGATCACCGCCGCCCTCGAAGCCGGGGCCGCCGCCGGTCGGCTGACAGTCGATGACCCGGCCACGATGGCCCGCCTGCTCCTCGGCGTGCTGACCAGGGGAGCCATGCTCATCGCCAGCTCCCCCCACCCGGCCGAGACCCGCAAGTCCGTGGCAGACTCAATCAGGGCGCTGCTGGCCGGCCTGGCGCCAGCTCAGCGCGGGACGCGGTAGATCAGGTGGGTGACGCTTCTTGCTGCCATCGTGCTTGGGTGAGGCTCGTTTCGAGCCAGGGTGTGAGGGTCTGGTGAAGATGTCATCCGGGCTGGCTCTTGTCATTCCGGCCCTGGCCGGGGACCCGCGCGTGAAAAGCAGCCATCGGCGCCTGCCGTTACCCGTGGCCGAGCACCGGAACCTGGTCCAGCCGTTCCGCTCGGCCGTGTGCTGGGCCTTGGCGAACTGCCAGGCGAACATCGAGCTGGCGCCGATGTAGCGGGCCTTGCCCGCGCGCACCACGTCGTGCAGCGCCGCCATCGTCTCCTCGGCGGCCGGTGTCTCCCGTGGGCTGCCCAACTACGCCTTCGGCTCCAAGCGCGAGCTGTACCGGCTCGTCGTCGAGCGGGCGCTCACCGTCCGGCAGGCCCTGATCGCCCGGTTCGCGGCGGGACTGGCCGACGACGCCGAGCGCGCACTGACCGACTTTGTCGGCGCCTACGTGGACTACCTCGCGGCGCACCCGGCTTACGTCCTGCTCCTGCAGCGCGCGGCGGTCGACGGCGATTCGCAGTTCGGCGCGGGCAAGGCCAACGCCTCGGCGATCGACGCCGGGCTCGCGGCCGTTGAGGAGCTGTTTCGTGCCACGGGGGCGAAGGATCTCGACGTCCGGCAGTTCATGGTGAGTGTCGTCGCCTTGTGCTTCTTCCCGTTCGCCC
>Ga0335075_10019169_pt1 | contig 10127 bp, 6 predicted proteins | sample Lox_Sample_24_FD_206723 | JGI IMG/M metagenome (GOLD analysis project Ga0335075, IMG submission 206723) | Soil microbial communities from Loxahatchee National Wildlife Refuge, Florida, United States - Lox_Sample_2.4 | ecosystem: Environmental > Terrestrial > Soil > Wetlands | place: USA: Florida... | reverse complement strand
TTCGTCCGCAGCCCCGACGACGCCATGCTGGCGCGCAAGATCATGAACGAGGCAGGCCGCCCCCGCGTGCCGCTGATCGCCAAGATCGAGAAGCCAGAGGCGGTCCGCCTGCTGCCGGAGATCGTGGACGCCTTCGACGGGATCATGGTGGCGCGCGGCGACCTCGGCGTGGAGCTGCCGCTCGAGCAGGTGCCCGCGGTGCAGAGCCGGGCCATCGCCCTGGCCAGGGAGCGGGCCAGGCCGGTCATCGTGGCTACCCAGATGCTGGAGTCGATGATCAGCGCGCCGCGCCCCACCAGGGCCGAGGTCTCCGACGTCGCCGGCGCGGTCGTCGAGGGCGCGGACGCGGTGATGCTGTCCGCGGAGACCAGCGTCGGCAAATACCCGGTGGAGACGGTGGCCACGATGGCGCGGATCGTCGTCGCGGCGGAGGACAACTCGCTGCGCGCCGAGCACGCGCTGACCCGGGTGCCGACCACGACCGGCGGGGCGATCGCCCGCGCCGCCGCCGAGGTGGGCGCGATCGTCGGGGCGAAGGCGCTGGTGGCCTTCACCATGACCGGCGAGACCGCGCGGCGGCTGGCCAGGTACCGCTCGCCGATCCCGCTGCTCGCGTTCACCACCGAGCCCGCCACCCGCAGCCAGCTGGCCCTCACCTGGGGCGTGGAGACGTTCATCGTGCCGAGCGTGCGGCATACCGACGACATGGTGCACGAGGTGGACAGCGCGCTGGTCCGGCTCGGCCGCTGCGCCATCGGCGACAAGATCGTCATCGTGGCAGGCAGCCCGCCGGGCAGCCCGGGCAAGACCAACGCGCTGCGGGTGCACCGGATCGGCGACGCGATCGGCCTGCCTTACCCCTGACCCGCCTGAATCCCCGACCAGCGGCGGGGAAAATAGCGTCCCGGCTGTCCGCGGACATAGGCTATGGTCCTGCGAACGGGTAAACGATCGGCGTCCAGGACAGGGCACAAGGCCGGCTGCGGCGCGCCGATCGCTCCCGGCGGGCTGACGGGAGAAAATAGGGGCCATGAGCGCGTCGACGACGCCGGACTCTTCCGGCGCGCGGGATTGTCCGGTGTGTTCGGCGGACGACCCTTCTGGTTTGACCGCGGCCGGGCCGGACGGCAACTGCCCGTCCTGCGGCCGCAAGGTTCCGGTCAGCCGTGACCACGCCGAGATCGACCTGCGGCTGCTCGCCGGGGTGACCGACCGCGGCCTGCGGCATCACCGTAACGAGGACGCGATGGCGCTCGCCACGGCGGCGGGCCCGGACGGCCCTGTCGCGCTCGCCGTGGTCTCTGACGGGGTGTCGTCCGCGCCGCGTCCCGACGAGGCGTCGCTGACCGCGGTCCGGACCGCGATGCGCGTGCTGCTGACCAGCGCCAGGGCAGGGGACGACCCGGCCGCCGCCGCGGGCGCCGCCGCCAGTGAGGCCGCGCAGGCCCTCGCCGACATGGCAGACCCGGACGGCTCGCCCGCCGCGACCTACGTGTCGGCGACGGTCGACCGCGAGCAGGTCACGCTGTGCTGGCTCGGCGACAGCCGGGCCTACTGGCTGACCGCCGACCCGGCGGGCAGCGTCCGGCTCACGAAGGACGACTCGATCGCCGAGGAGATCGTCGCGGCCGGCGTCGCCAGCGTGGACGAGGCGATGGCCTCGCCGCAGGCGCACGTGATCACCCGCTGGCTCGGGGCCGACCTGCCCGACCCGGAGCCGCACGTCGCCCGGTTCACCCCGCCAGGACCCGGCGTGCTGCTCGTCTGCTCCGACGGCCTGTGGAACTACCGCCCGGAGGCGGCCGACCTGGCCGCGATGGCGCTGCCCGCGGCGCAGACCGAGCCGCTGTCCGCGGCGGCGGGCATGGTGAAGTTCGCCGTGGACAGGGGCGGCCTGGACAACATCACCGTGGTCTTGATCCCGATTCCGCTCAGCGCTCAGTAAGCGCAAAGCGGGCCATCTACGCATGGATCGCCCTTAACCGGGAAGTGGCTGCTTCCGTCAAACGGCCGTCGGCGGAGGGGAACGGCGGGCAGAAGCTTCCGAACAAGGGACTTCCATGCTTGAGGCGCTTGTCATCGCCGGGATCGTCGCCGCGCCGCTCGGCTCAGCCGCCCTCTTCCTGCCCGGGCGGCGGCACCGCCGGGTGACCGGGACATGGGCCGTTCTCCGCAGGCTCCTGCTGGCCGTGATCGGCACCGTGGTGCTCGCCGCGGCCGCGGCCGCCATCCTGAAGCTGCTGCACGCGACGAGCAGCAACCTGATCGCCGGCGTGGCCGGGCTCGTCGTCGTCAGCGTCATCTGGCTGCCGGTGACCCGGCGCTGGTCGCCGCGAGCGCACCTGTGCTGGGCGTCGACCACGTTCCTGTTCGTCGTCTACCTGACCTTCGCGCTGGACTGGACGTTCGCCAGCCACCTCGGCCCGGCCAGCACGATCGGCGGCGTCATCCTCTGGCTCCTCGAGGTGCTCGCCGCGGTGCTGTCGATCGCTTACCTGTGGGAGATCTGCGACGCGCTCGGTACCGAGGACTGGCGCCGCAAGCTCACCCCGGTCGCTGCCGGGGACACCACCATGATCCGGGAGGTCGGCCGGTTCCCCATGGTCAGCCTCCACGTCCCGGCGCACAACGAGCCGCCGGACATGGTGATCGACACCCTGCGCGCGCTGCTGCGGCTGGATTACCCGCGCTACGAGGTCATCCTCATCGACGACAACACCGACGACGAGGACCTCTGGCGCCCCGTCGAGGCCTGGTGCGCCAGCCACGGCGTCACGTTCAAGCACCTGGAGAACTGGCCGGGCTACAAGTCCGGCGCGCTGAACTACGCGCTGCGGAACCTCACCGACCCCGACGCCGAGATCATCGGCATCGTCGATTCCGACTACCAGGTGGACCCGGGCTTCCTGATGCGCTGTGCGCCGGCCTTCGAGGACCCCTGGATCGGGTTCGTGCAGGCGCCGCAGGACTACCGGGACTGGGAACACGCTCGCTACTACCGACGCCTGTACTACTCCTACAAGTACTTCTTTTCGGTTTCCCAGCCCTCCCGGAACGAGCACGACGGCGCGATCTTCGCCGGCACGATGGGCCTGATCCGGCGGGTCGCCCTGGACGAACTGGGCGGCTGGGACGAGTGGTGCATCACCGAGGACGCGGAACTGTCGCTGCGGCTGCTCCGCGCGGGCTGGTCGGGCCTGCACGTGGACGAGTCAGGCGGGCACGGCATCATGCCGCTGACTTTCGAGGCGCTGAAGGGCCAGCGCTACCGGTGGTGCTTCGGCGGCATCCAGATCCTGCGGATGCACTGGCGGAGCCTGCTGCCTGGACGCTCCAACCAGGCCAACCACCTGTCGGGCGGGCAGCGCTGGGCGTACCTGGCCGGCGCCGTCCAGTGGTACGGCGACTTGCTGAGCTTGCTGTTCTTCATCTTCCTGCTGGCCGGCGCGGTCAACCTGACCACCGGCGGCGGCGAGCTGTTCCGCAAGCTGACCGTGTTCCTCGTCGCTACCGTGCCTGTCCTTGTCGCGCTCGGGCTCGTGCGCGCGATCGCGCTGCTGAGAAGGGGCACCGGCGCCTCCTGGCGGGACGCGATCGGCGCGTTCTTCATCTGGCAGTCCACGTCGCTGGTGGTCGCCAGGGCGTCCGTGCTCGCGCTGTTCGCGAAGAAGGCCGCCTTCCTGCGCACCCCGAAGACCGGGGAGGACACCAGCTGGTTTAACGCCCTGCGGGCCAACTGGGCGGAGACGACGCTGGCGGTGTTCGGCGTCGCCGGGATCATCGGCGCGCTGACCAAGGCGGGCGAGCTCAGCGGTCCGCTGCTGGCCGCGCTCCTGCTGTTCCCCACGCTCGGCCTGGCCGCCGCGCCGTACAACAGCCTGGCGGCCCGCAAGGCCGCGCTGCCGGCCCAGCTGCGCGAGCGCCGCAGCACCGAGTACCGCCGCGAGCGCCACACGCTGGCCGCCGGGGTCGCCACTGGCGGCGCCGTCGCCGTGGCGGGCGTGGCCGCGCTGGCGATCGCGCTGATGCTCGGCGGCCACCACGTGACCGGGCCGAGCCTGGTCGGCCCGGCGCGCGGCGCCCCGGCGAGCACGGCCCCGGCCAGGCCGTCGCAGCAGAGCTCTAGCACCCCTGCCAGCACGCCAAGCACCAGCCAGACGTCGACGTCCGCGACGCCAAGCACGACCGCGCCGTCGACATCGAGCACGCCAACCCCGACCCCGTCGACCTCGGTGACCACAACCCCCTCCGTCACCCCGTCCAGCACGTCCACCACGACAGTCCCGTAACAGGGCACTCCGGCGTCGAGTCCGCCGAACGCCGGGCGCGGAAGGCCCTCGATCGCCTCCCGTGCTCCGAGCATCAGCCGCCTCATCCAACTCATGGTCGCCCGTCTCCTGCCACCGCGATCTAGCCCTGTGGCCCACAGGGCTAGCTCTATTGGCCCTGTGGGCCACAGGGCCAATACCGCATCCGCGAAACAGTGATCTGTGGGATTGGAATGGATTGTGTGAGTGGAGAGGATCACCCGGGCCGCGTGATGTCAGGCCGCCCGTCCGGGCGTCACCATGGGCACGTCACAGTGCTGACGAAAGGGGATCTCATGGGAAAGGAAGCCAGGATCGGGCTGCTGCTCGGCGCTTCCGCCTGCCTGCTGGCGGTCATGGTCGACTGGGTGATCGAGGAACTGCACCAGCCTTAACAGGACGGACCACGCCGTGCCCGGCCGCGGACCCCGCTCCGCCGGCCGGGCACCGCGCGCGACCTCAATACTTCGGCCCGACGAACTCGTCCAGCCGCGCCACAGCTTCCTTGCGCGCCACCGAGATGGTGTCCGGCTTGGAGAAGCGCCACGCGACGCCGAGCCGGTCTAAGGTCTGCCCGCAGAGCCGGAGGATGTCCGCGGAGTGGTTGACGAACAGGTAGCGCGGATACTCATACCAGCGCTCGACGGCGGCGCCCCAGGTCCTGCGCACCCGGTTGATGCCCCGGTAGCCGTCAGAGTGGAACAGCCCCCGGGCGAAGTCCCCCGGGTACCGCTCCACGATGACCCACTGCCAGTCCGCGAGCTCAATGGTCCGAGTGTGCTTCCGCCCCGGCCCATGCTGCGGAAACAGGCACGGCCAGTGCTTGGAGTAGCTCTTGACTTCCGTCATGCCGACCCTGCGGACGCCGACAACGCTGGATGCCGGCATCACGGCTGACATGGCACTCTTCGCGGCCGCCAGGAGGCCAGGCCAGTCGTCGCAGCACGCAATGCACAGCGCGAAGACATCCCGGCGTCCGTGCGTAAGACATCCATCACCAAGGTAGAGACCCAGGAGATATGCGTACGCGGGCTCGTCAAGCGGCCTTCCCGTACAGCGCGGACACTCCGCCCGGCTTTCCTTGCCGGCGGCGCGACGGGTACCGGTGCGCCATCTTCGGACGGCGCTGATCGAGACGCCGGTGATTTGTGCCACCTCGCGGTCCAGCACGTCCAGCTGGGACAGGCGGCGGGCCGTGTCCACCGTAATCTGCGGGTGCATAGAAGCATGGTCCCACGTGCCACTGACGTTTTCGGTAAATACCGGGGACCTGCGGTAATCGGTGCCGGGAGCGGGATTCGAACCCGCACGCCCTTGCGGGCAGACGCTTTTGAGACGTCGGTGTCTGCCGTTCCACCATCCCGGCCGATCCGCTCAATGACAATGTACCGGTTCCCGGTAGGCTTTCAGGCGTGAGCCAGAATGCGCTGCGTGTCGTGATCGCCGAGGATGAGGCCCTGATCCGCCTGGACCTCAAGGAGATGCTGGAGGAGGAAGGCTACGCGGTCGTCGCGGAAGTCGGCGACGGGGAGACCGCGGTCGAGAAGGTGACGAGCCTGCGGCCGGACCTCGCGATCTTCGACGTCAAGATGCCGGTGCTGGACGGGATCTCCGCCGCGGAGCGGATCGCCGCCGACCGGATCGCCCCGGTGGTCATCCTGACGGCGTTCTCGCAGCGCGAGCTGGTGGAGCGCGCCCGCGACGCGGGCGCGATGGCGTACCTGGTCAAGCCCTTCACGAAGGCCGACCTGGTGCCCGCGATCGAGATGGCGGTCAGCCGGTTCACCGAGATCAGGACGCTCGACACCGAGGTCGGCACGCTGCGTGAGCGGCTCGAGGTGCGTAAGCTGCTCGACCGGGCCAAGGGGCTGCTACAGTCCGAGCACGGGATGACCGAGCCGCAGGCGTTCCGCTGGATCCAGAAGACCTCGATGGACCGGCGGCTGACGATGCGCAAGGTCGCGGAGGCCGTCATCGAGGGGACGATGGGCGCCGACGCCCCGGGGAGCACGGGCACGCCAACGGCGGAACAGGCCGAGCAGGACAAGTAGAGAGCGCGCCAAGCGCGTAAGTCCGGGACCCGGGGACCCGTTGGTACCGTGTCCGCCTTCCCCGGGCTGACACGTTCTCTACTTGGACCCCCGGGTCCGCTGAACTCACGTTAGCGACCCGCCGCCCCCACGGCAAAGCAAAGTTTGCCGCTAGGACCGCGAAAGGTCAGCCCATGATTCCGTCATGTTTACCCCGCATGAGCCCAGGTCTGGTGGCGGTCGGTAGCGGGTCGCTCGCTGCCGGACCCGTTTAGCGGCTGCGAACTGGGCAGCTTCGGCGACCGCCAATGCAGAGAAACTCGCACGTTAAATTGCACGTGCGCGGAGCGTGGCCGGGCGACTATAGATAACAATCTCATTGCGGCCGGCGTGTCGCGGGATGCGCCAGAGCGGTTCGCCGGGTGCCGGTGCCTGCAGCAGAGCGCCGCAGGTGACTGTGCGTAGAGCAGCTTCAGAAGTGATGGGCGAGAAACTGTCGGTTATTGCGTGACTTTCGCGTTGTGAGCGTTCACAATTTCCTCTAGTACGTCGTGTAAGGCATGCGCGCATGCCGGCCGGCTGCTGGGGCCCCGATAGAGCCGGCCGACAGGAACCCAACGAAGGGGAAACCTTCATGCGCACTATCAGGAGAGGCTTGCGGTCGCGTGCCCAGATCAGGGCGCGGATCCCGAGAAAGATCACGAGAGCAGGGGTGGGAGCGGCACTCGTCGCGGCCCTGACAGCACTGGGGGCGCTCGCGGCAGCGAACGCGTCGGCGGCGCCGGCGGCCAAGGCCGGAGGCGGCGGGTACGGTCACTTGAGCATCACCAAGAAGTACTTCGGCAGCACCACAGAGCCGTACACCGGGCAGAACACGCCCACCTACCGGTACGTGCTGACCAACGCCAACGGCATGTCCGTCGATCTCCTCTCGTACGGCGCCATCACCCAGGCGATCAACGTGCCAGGCAACAACGGCAAGTCGGCGGACGTGGTGCTCGGCTTCAAGACCCTGCAGGACTACGTCACCTACGTCAGCCCGCCGGTCACCGCCAACGGCGGCCCGTACTTCGGCGAGACCGTCGGCCGGTACGCCAACCGGATCGCCAAGGGCACCTTCAAGCTGAACGGCCAGACCTACACGCTGCCGATCAACAACGGCGTCAACGCCCTGCACGGCGGCCTGGTCGGGTTCGGCAACCACATCTGGCACCAGGTCGGCCCGCTGATCCATAACAGCCACGAGGTCGGCGTCACGCTGCAGCTCGTCAGCCCGAACGGCGACGCCGGCGGCGCGGTCGGCAGCCCAGGCTGCCCGAGCGGGTGCACCGGGTACCCCGCGCAGCTCACCGTGGACGTCACGTTCACGCTGAACAACGCCGGCCAGTACCAGATCCACTACAAGGCCGTGAACGACAGCTCCACGCTGGCGACGGTCGTCAACCTGACCAACCACAGCTACTTCAACCTGGCCGGCGAGAACTCGGCCGCGGGCTCGGCGTACGGCCAGTACGTCCAGATCAACGCCAACAACTACTCGCCGACCGACGCCACCCAGATCCCGCTGCCCGGGCTGCCCAACGGCGTCCCAGTCGCGGGCACGCCGTTCGACTTCCGCACCCCGCACACGATCGGGTCGCGGATCAGCGACGTGAGCGCGCCGGACAACACCCCCGCGAGCGACTCCGCGCTCACCGGGGGTAAGAGCCAGCTGCTCATCGCGCAGGGCTACGACCACAACTGGATCCTGAACGCCCAGACCCCGCGGACCACCGGTCCTGACGGCCTCAACCTGGCCGCCAAGGCGTGGGACCCGGGCAGCGGCCGCTCGCTGGCCGTCTGGACCGACCAGCCGGGCGTCCAGTTCTACAGCGGCAACTTCCTCACCGGCACGCTGGTGGGGATCAGCGGCGACACCTACCGCCAGGGGGCCGGGTACACGTTCGAGACCCAGCACTTCCCCGACTCGCCGAACGAGCCGTCGTTCCCGACCACCACACTGAACCCGAACGCGACCTTCACCTCGACGACGGTCTTCGCGTTCTCGTCCTGACAATTCAATAGATCCGGCGCAAGACGGGTGCCCGGCGGCCGTGCGGCCGGCCGCCGGGCACCGCCGCGCTCGCGTGATCATCACGCGAGCCAATGGCGCGCGCCGGAGGCGAGCGGGGGAACACAGTCATAGGATCAGGAAGGTGACTGACAGGCTGCTGCTGCTCGACGGGCACTCGCTGGCGTACCGCGCGTTCTTCGCCCTGCCGATCGAAAACTTCGCCACCACCACCGGCCTGCCCACGAACGCCGTCTACGGGTTCACCGCGATGCTCATCAACGTCCTGCGGGACGAGCAGCCCACGCACGTGGCGGTGGCGTTCGACCGCAGCGAGCCGACCTTCAGGCACGAGCAGTACGTCGAGTACAAGGCGGGCCGCACCAAGGCCCCCGACGAGTTCCGCAGCCAGGTCAGCCTGATCTTCGAGGTGCTCGACGCGCTCGGCATCCGCCGCCTGTCCGCGGCGGGCTACGAGGCGGACGACATCATCGCCACGCTCGCCGCCCAAGCCGAGGCCGAGGGCATGGACACCCTCATCGTCACCGGCGACCGGGACACGTTCCAGCTGATCACCGACCACGTGACCGTGCTGTACAACAGCCGCGGGGTGTCCGACATGCGGCGCTACGACCCGGCCGCGCTGGTCGAGAAGTACGGCCTGACGCCGGCCCAGTACCCGGACTTCGCGGCGCTGCGCGGCGACAACAGCGACAACCTGCCCGGCATCCCCGGCGTGGGGGAGAAGACCGCGACGAAGTGGATCACGGAGTTCGGGTCGCTTGAGGAGCTGGTCAACCGCGTCGGCGAGGTCAAGGGCAAGGCCGGCGACGCGCTGCGCGAGCACCTCGGCAGCGTGCTGCGCAACCGCCAGCTCACCACCCTGATCCGTGACCTGCCGGAGTCCACCGTGGGCGCCACGCCAGCCGACCTGGTGCCGCAGCCGTGGAACCGCGAGACGATCCACCAGCTCTTCGACACCCTCCAGTTCCGGGTGCTGCGGGACCGGCTCTACCAGACCTTCCCCGACGGCCTGCCGGGCACCACGCCGGCCGCCGCGGGCGCCGCGCTGGACCGGTCCGACCTGGGCGGGTTCGAGGTGGAGGCTTCCGTCCTCGGCCCCGATGAGGTCGCCGGCTGGCTTGCAGAGCACGAGTCTTCAGAACGTACGGGACTTGCTGTCGCAGGCAGCTGGGGCCGCGGCACCGGCACCGTCACCGGCATCGCGCTCGCCGCGCCCGATGGCGCCGGGGCCTACCTCGACCCGGAGGCGCTGACTCCGGGCGACGACCGTGCCCTGGCGCAGTGGCTGGCGTCGGCGGAGCGCCCCAAGGCGCTGCACGACGCGAAGGGACCGATTCACGCCCTGGAGGCGCGCGGGTACGTTCTGAATGAGCTGACGAGCGACACGGCACTAGCCGCATATCTCGCATTGCCCGGCCAGCGGACCTTCGACCTGGCCGACCTGGCGCTGCGCTACCTCGGCAAGGAGCTGCGCGACGACGCGGGCGACAACCTGCAGCTGACCCTGGACGGGTCAGGCGAGGAGGAGAGCGCGGTCGCGCTGGTGCTGCGCGCCTGCGCGACGATGGACCTCGCGGCGGCGCTGGACACCGACCTGGAAAAGCGCGGCGCGACCCGGCTGCTCGACGAGATCGAGCTGCCGCTCGTCGGGGTGCTCGCGCGGATGGAGCGGACCGGCATCGCGGCCGACGCCGAGCACTTCGCGGAGATGTCCGC
>Ga0335075_10019166_pt1 | contig 10128 bp, 4 predicted proteins | sample Lox_Sample_24_FD_206723 | JGI IMG/M metagenome (GOLD analysis project Ga0335075, IMG submission 206723) | Soil microbial communities from Loxahatchee National Wildlife Refuge, Florida, United States - Lox_Sample_2.4 | ecosystem: Environmental > Terrestrial > Soil > Wetlands | place: USA: Florida... | reverse complement strand
CGAGCAGCCAGCGATCCATCAGCATCAGGTAGCCCTCCACCACCAGCGCCGCCTGCCGCGGAATCGGCTTGCGTCGCAGCTCACCTCGATCCTTGCCCTTCTGTGGGCGCAGATCCAACGCAGCCCCCCGTTTGCAGTCCGGCGGAGGACCGACGACGTCAGGGATGTAGTCGCCGCGGCGAAGACGCGCTATCGCGGCCCTTCGGCCCCCGGTCAGGATCATCAGGACCAGCAAGAGCCGGTCACGCATCGGCCGCCAGAGCCCGCTCCCGAGCACGCGCCGCCCGGATAGGGCAGCGATCGCATCAAGCTCTTCCTCGATCATCGCAACGCCGAGGCGGCCATGGATGTCATGATTGAGGGCCTGCAGTGCTTGGCGGACGGCCTCAATCCGTGGCGCAAGAACTTCATAGCCGCCACGCGGCATCTGCGGCAGATCCACCTCTGGAACGTAGCTCCACTGCGCGCACGCGGGCAGCGCCCGCAGCTGGTACGCGAGCCGGAACAAACGCCTGGCTTCGGCCACCACCGGTTTGACGCTGCCAGCCGCACGTCGACCACCCGCGCGGCGGCGATTCGCCCCCACCGACTGCATCGAGTATTCATAGACGGCGGTCTGCGCGCGAGCCCCTGAAACCAACGGTCCGTCATCAAGCATCGCGGCAATGATCGACACCCAGCTGCGAGGAGCGCACCTGTAGAGAATCTCGAGATTGAACCGAGCATGCAACAGGCCGCCCGCCCTCATCACGGCGTCTTGGTAGGCGTCGTGCATGGCAAATGGTGGCTGTGCTTCGCGACGACGCACTGTGTCGTCAAACGCTCGCTCGCAGATGAGGCCTCGCTCCTCACAGAGCGGAGCGAGCTCGCGGCCTTCCAGGACTGGCCTTGCTAGGACCAACTGGTTCAGGTACTCCCGCAGCTGAACCAGAAACGGGTATTCCTGCTGTTTCTGCCCGACGGTGGCGAACAGGACGCGCTGCGCCGCATCGATCACAGCGTCATTCATCACGACCACCTCCTGAGTCCAGAATGCTGTGCATATGGTCCGGCCGGTCCCCATTCGCCGAGCATGTAGTAGCGGCTGGGCTTCCCTGATGCACGTTGTTTCGGCCTGACCGTGATGCAGGTGCAACATCGATCAGACCAGCGTGCTTGAGCAGCTCGCCCCAGGCGGGGCGCAGTACACCCGACCGGGCCCGTCGCTCCTGTTCGCGCACCCAATCACGCAACCGCACGTCGCTTCCAAGACGCCCGGCTTGCAGCGCCTCCTGCGCGAGACGCACCCGCCTGCGAAACCCCTCCTCGATCGGCTCCCATGTCCAGCCAGGAAGTGACTCCAGCTGCGCGTCAAGCGCCGGATCTACTCCCCGCCTGCGCCGGCGACGCGCAACCCACGCCCCCAACCTGAAGCAGTCGTCGCACTCATGAGACGCAGGGACACATGCCGTGCCCTTCTCCTGAACGTACCGCCACATATGTGCCAGCGCATCCCTCCGGCGCGTCTCAGACGTCGTGATCGGCCACGGTCCACTCGCGAGCGCCCGCCGCAGCATCTCATGGCGCTCAGGACCCCGAGCAAGACACCTACGCAGCCATTCCCCGAGTCGGAACCCGTCATCGCATCTATAACGCCGCTCAACCGGCAAGCTCCCATACTCAGCACGAAACCGCTCAAGGCGTCGCAGCAACTCTTCATCGATGACACGATCGCTGCGCCAACGTGGCGGGACGCCGCTGCGCGAAACCCTCCAGCCAGGCATCGCCTCGAGAGTTGCGTTCAGCCAGAGACACTTGCTCGGCCGCTGGCGCCGACTGCGAACCCAGACACCCAGCCGGAACCCGTCCTCGCAGATGTACCAGAGCGGTGCCCGAGACGTCCCGTACTCCTCTACATAGACACGCAGCCATTCCAGACCCTTTATCAGTCGCGGATCACACGACTCCCAGTCCCAACCTGGCAGCGAACTGAGCACCTCGTAACGCGGATGCAGTTCACCGCGCCGCGCCTCGCCCCGTCGACACACCACCCACAGCCCGAGCCGAAAGCCATCCTCACAGAGATGGTTGCTCGGCACATACAAATGCCCCCGGGCTTCACGGAACGCCTCCAGGCGCTCAAGCACCTCTTCGAGCCGTGCGTCCAACGTCGAAGATGTCCTCACTCGCCCGCCTATCCCGTTCACGCCCTGGTCAAGTCGTGACGACCAACATCCGCATCCAACGCCACATGGCTAGGCCTTCCGACGTCAATCTCGGACATGCAACAATCGCTTCTTGCGACACTGAGCACCGAGACCCACCTCACCCTAGCCTCAGTCAACGAGCCGCCGGAGCCCCGCACGAACGTAGCCGCTCCGAAATGCCCGCGGACACCGCATCCGCCCTGTTCGTACGCAACATACGGGCCATGCCGGGACCGTCTCGTGACGCCGTGCACCACCATGGTCCAAGCTTGAACGCCGCGAGGGACAACCGCAGCCATTGACACGACACGCCGCGGCCCGACGCCTCGTGTAGGAACAGGACGCCCCCCTTGCCGTCGCCGACGAAGCACGTAGAGAAGCGCGCAGGACCGAGTCGTCGAAGCGTGCGCCACGCCGGCACAAAACAGCGTGGGCATCTGCTGCTCACCCCGTTGGCCCACAGCGGGCCTACGCCGCTTCGAGCTGGCTTGCCCTTGCCTACAGCGACATCGACCTCGAGCAGCATCTCAAACACGCCTCGACACGATCGACGGCGCGTGAGGGCAGAACGGGGAGGCACGTCGCCCACCGCGACAAACAACACAAGACATGGCGAACCCCACGCGCAGGCCACAGAGCGCCGGCACAGACACGCAAGCCAAAACGCTCGGACTTAAGGAGATCAAGACGGCGCTCGACGCGGCCGCGCTCGTCTACGACGTTGACGAGCACGGCCCGCTCGAGCCCATCGCCGCCTACCACAGCCCCGACGGCGTCCTGCACCAGGTGTGCATCAACCGCCATCCAGACCTCGACTGGCGCGTGATCGACAGCGCCGCAACGCTCGTCGGACGGCTCGACGGCGCCGACGACCTCCGCAGCGCCGCCGTCTCCTACGCCAAGGACTACGCCCGCCAATGCCGGCTGTATCACGCCGGCACGCGCGAGGACCCGCCGCTGCTTCGACCGAAAACGCTGCAGATGCGCAAACGCCCACAGTCGCCTACAACATCACTGCGCCCGCGCTCCGGGCCGGCGCTGGACGGCGCTCACAGTCCCGGAACTTCCGACGGGGCGTAGCCCATCGCCCTCACGAGCCGACTACCCGTCTCCACGGAGATCGTCGCACGAACCCGTCCTGGGTAGAACACCTCACCCTTGGTGACCGGCGCATTCGCGATCTCTCCGAGCATTCGCTGCACGCTGCTCGAGGAGTCAAAGCCGGCGAGGCGTGCCAGCTCGAGCCATGTGTGCGCAACGCGATCTTGCGCTCGCCAGGCCTCGAACCGCTCCCGTACGACGGCCGTGCCAATCGCCCGCACGTTCGTCTCGCCCAGCTCGCGACGGTCATACGCCTGCTCGAGCAGGCGCATCACCCTCAGGCTCGTCAGACCCATGTGCTGTGCGATCTCACCGATCGACTGATCGCCCCGCTCAAACAGGCGGATGGCTGTCCTACGCCGAGCCGCGCAGCTCCTGCACGACCGGTCCCGGTTCTTACGGCACCCTCGACACCACCTCAAATCATCCCTGTCAGCGCTCCGGCTCACCTCCTACCTGTTGTGTCGCAAGCAGCGCCAACCTCCCCACCTGAAAGTGCTTCCAGGGCCCACAGGAGCGCGACGTGCTCGCTCGACGCTGCGGCAGTGAGGCAGACGCGCGTCCCCACGGCCACGACACGGCCCACACCATTCGTACCCCGTCGCCACCGTGCGAAGCAGAGGTCGGGGCCGGCCGGCCGTTGGCGATATACGACGGCCTCTCTTTCCCGCACCCAAAGCCAAGGTGGGCATGCGCGTTGTGCTGATCCAGCCTCGCTCCGTGGCTGGCTTGGTTATCGTCTCCGCTGCGGCGCGCGCGGTGGACGACCCGGCGCCGTTCCCACGCACCCGGGCCTCCCTGGGTGAGGCGACAGCGATCCGATCCCGGTGACCGAGGCGACCTGCCCGCCGACTGAGCACGCTCAGTCGGTCGACACCGTCGACACGCCCAGGCCTCCTTTGTTTTACGGTTCAGCTCGGAGTCTCTTCACACGCTGGCTCGCGAAGTGAGACCTCAGGGCTTATACCGCCTTGGGCAGCCTGCCCGCGTCCTACTCCTGTGCCACTTCTTCTCGCCGTCGCGCCATCTCGCGGCGAACGCGCTCAACTTCTGCGGCCTCGTTCGCGCCCTTATGCTCAAGAATGCTCACCAGTTCCGCTCGCAAGCGTTCGATAACTGGGTCTTTGAGTTCAATAAGCCGCTCTCGTTCCTCGCCGTGGCGTTCCACTTGTCGGCTAAACGCGTCGAGTCGTGCAACTTCGTCCTGATACTTCTTCTGCAGGCGTCCAATCTCCCTCGCCTTTTCGGCGTGCTGTTTCTTGTCGAAGCCGCCACTCAGGAGTTCTTCCCGAGCGGAGTAGATAGCGTCCAAAGTCGCCTGTGCACGCCCAGCCGCCGCAAGAGCTTCGGACGGGTTTAGTCTCTCGTGACCGTCACTCACAGCCATCACGATACCACTAACGGCCGGTATCATGGCGTGCGACGAAGCGCGATTGCCCGCGACATTACGTCTCGCAGCGTTGAGCTTTGCCTGAGCGCATCCACCTGCGCCGAGCGCCAAGACGAGCGCTATGACGGTCATCGGACAGCCGCAACCACCTAGCCCCGCAGCATCCAGTTTCCTCACCCGAGTGGGCCAACCGCGGCCTATGGGTACCATGGGCCGCTTACTTCCTTACCCTTACCCCAACAATAGTAGTAGTTATGTGACTTTTTGCCCCAGCTCTTCGTCGTCGTGTATTCGCAAAATTCCGCTCTCGCTTCGATCGGGATTGGGCCGATCTTGAATTCGTTAATAAAACATACGCCGTAATGTCCGCCCGCGCCCGGTTGGCTCCTGCCATAATCGACGCATTGTTCGAGACTCAGCGCGGAGGCGAGCATTTTCGCCGCATAGTCGGCCCCCGTCTCAAGCGCGCCGTCTGCAACGAGGTCCGCCAAGGCTCCGACCGTCAGGCCTCTCGCACCGTCTTCACGTAGCTGACCTGCCCGTCGGGCCGTAGTCTTGTATGACGCGAGGCCTTCGGGATCATATCCTTCTTCCACTTCTATTATTTCTTCGGCTCCGCCTTCTGTCGGTGTTGGTAGGTTGCCTGGCCCTTGGTATGTGCAGCTGGCGTTGCATTCCGTGAGTGCTGCGTGTTCTTCGGCTTCGCGGCGGGCGGCTTCTTCGCGGGCGGCTTCGCGTTCGATGGCGACTTGTTTGAGCGAGCCGGCGACGGATTGCAGGTAGCTGGCTTGTATCACGCCGGTAGGGGCGGCGCCGTCCGGGAATGTGCCTGGTGGCGTTATTGTTTGGGTTTGCAGGGGTCGACCGATAAGCGGGACGTATGATGCGCCGCCGGGGTTCGCTTGGCCTGAGGCGAGCGCTGTTTCCGTCGAGAGGCCGGAGGCGCCGAGCCACGCGTATTTGGGTGGCGTGGTGCCTGGCTGTGCCACGCCGAACTCAGTGCTGTTGTACGTGGACAGGAGTTTCGTTTCGCTTTCGCTGGTACTGGAGGTAGCGACGATGTTGCCCAGGAGGTCGTGGAGTTGCAGTGTGACGGTCCCGCTGCTCACCTGTGTCGCGGTGAGAGTTCCGTCAATACCGGATATGTTGCGTGTCCAGCTTCCGCTGCCTTCGCTGGTCCAGGTCACCGCTTCCCCTGGTCCGCCGTAGTGGGAGATGGTTTTGCTAGTCGTTTTGCCTTCGGAGGTCGTTTCGCGGGTGCGTCCCGCGGGATCGTACTTGTATTTGATGGTCTCGCCGTTTTCTTTCTGGCTTTCGAGCTGGTCATCGACGTAGTAGGTGCTAGTCACTTCGTGTTTGCCGGTGTCGGAGGCTGGAAGCGTCGTCGTGTTTCCCAATGCTTCGTAGCTGACGCCTGTGTCGGTGAGTCGGTTGGCGGGGTCGTAGGTGTGGCGTTCGACGGTGCCGCCGTCGGTGGCGCATTTGCCTTCGCTTCCTTCGCGGGTTGTGAGGCTTGTGCGGTCGGATTCTTCTTCGTAGGCGTAAAGCCTTGTGACACAGGGCTTACCGGCGGGTTCTTCCTGGACTTCGGTGAGCCGGCCTGCCTGATCGTCGGTGTATCGCTCGGTTGCGAGGCTGCTTGTCTGCAGAAGCACTTCCCCGTGAATGGAGGGGACAATCGCGTCTTCGAACCATGTGCAGTTTCCGGCGCAGTGGGTGACCTTGACGTATTCAAGGTTGGTGGCTTCGCCGGCTGGGTTGTACGTATAGTAGGCGGCCATGCCGTTGGGGTAGCGCTCGCTGAGCAATCGGCCTTCGACGTCGTAGTCGGCCGTGAAGGTGCCGGCGGCGGAGTCTAGGAGTTTGGTGAGGTCGCCGGTGGTTGGGTCGTAGGAATAGATTCGGCTGCTTCTGGCTTCTTCGCCCTTGCCTTCGGTGACTTCTTCGAGCCGGCCGTCGATGTCGTAGGTGTATCTGGCGGTGTTGCCGTCGGCGTCCGTGTACTTGACGAGCTGGCCCAGCGTGTTGGCCTTGCTTGTGATCGTCTCTGTTTTGCCTTCGGTTTCGGTGGTCTGTGTTTCGGGCGCGCCCGTTTCTTCGTTGTAGGTGATGGTGACCTTCGGCAGCGCCGTGTCGATGCTTGACGTCGTCGTGCTCGTGAGCGAGCGCCCGGCCGCGTCGTAGGTCTCGGCTTTCGTCCGGGTTGTAGAGCCGATGGTTTCGGTGGTCGTAGCGACCTCGTCCCAGATGTTGTAGGTGTAGGTGCTGACGGGGAGCGCTGGTTCGTCTTCTGGCTGCGCGGCAGGCTGCGTGCGACAGGGGAGGCCTGCCCATTCCGGGTGCTTGCCACATTCGGAGTACGTTTTGTTCTTTTCCGCGGAGTAGTAGACCGTTTTGGTGTCGTGTACTGCTTGGTTGTCTGACTCCCACCGCTCGATGCGATCGTTGACGCTGTCGGCGACGTACATGTCGCCCGCGGCGTCGATGGCGACGCCGGTCGGTCCGTGGAGTTGCCCTTCACCGCTGCCGTAGCTCGCGAATTCATCGAGGAACGCGCCGGCTGAGCTGAACTCCTCGACGCGCGAGTCTGGGCTGTCGACGACATAGACGTTGCCTGCCGCGTCAGCGGTGATCCCTTCAGGCCCCATGAACTGGCCGCTGCCGGTCCCTTCGACGCCGAATCCCCGGACATACGCTCCCGCGGTAGTGAGCTCCTCGACGCGGTTGTTTCCGTGGTCGGCAACGTATATGTTGCCGCCGACCAGCGCGACATCGACCGGTTCGTCCAGCTGGCCAGCGCCGGCGCCGGCGACTCCCGCTTTGCAGCTGGTGGTGCAAGCCTCTAGTTCTGCTTTGCCGTCGGCTACGCCCCATCCGAGGGCTTGCACGAATTCGCCGGAGGCGCTGAACTCGTCGATGCGATTGTTCCCGGTGTCGGCGACCCACAGGTCGCCTGTCGAGCCGATCTTCAGTCCGGACGGGGCGTTGAGCTGTCCTGAGCCTGCGCCGGAGTTCCCGAACGTTTTGAATTCGCCGCTGGCCAGCTCCTGGATCCGGTCGTTGGTTTTGTCGGCGACGTATACGTTTCCGGTGCTCTGGTCGACGGTAATGCCGGTCGGGTCCTGGAATTGGCCGGTACCGGTGCCGCGCGACCCATACGCGGCGAGGAAGGTGCCCACCGCCGAGAACTCCTCGAACCGGGCGTTTGCGGAGTCGGCGACCCATACGTTTCCGTGCCCGTCGATCGCGACGCCGCGGGGGTTGCTGAGTTGCCCGTTGCCAGACCCTTCTGACCCGAACTGAGTCGAGTAGATTAGATGGGCGCCTCCTGCTTCTGGCGGCTGCCACTGAGTTATCCGGTCATTGCCACTGTCTGAGATGTATAGTTCGCCTTCTGAGCCGACCGCGATGCCGGCGGGCTGTTGCAACTCGTCGCGCCCTGTCCCCGTGGTGCCGAATTCAGCGAGGTACTTTCCGGCCGGGCTGAACTCCTCGATGCGGTTGTTGCCAGCGTCGGATACGAATAGGTTCCCCGAAGTCGCATTCGCGACTATCCCCGCCGGTTCAAGCAGCTGTCCGCTTTTCGAGCCTGTGCTTGCGAACTGGCCGAGATAGGAGCCGGACGGGGAGAACTCCTCGATCCGGTCGTTGCCCGTGTCGGAGACGTACACCTCGCCTTCGTCGATGCTCACGCCGCGGGGTTCGCTAAGCTGACCGTTACCCGCGCCGGGTTTGCCAAACTGGGCGATCAGGGCGCCTGTGTCCGTTGAGAACTCCTCGATGTGACTGTCCGCTGCGTTGGCGACCCAGAGATCTTCTCCGTTGACGGCCACCCCGGTGGGTTCGTCGAGCTCCCCCGGTTCGCTGCCACCCTCCCCGGCTTTGCAGGCTTTCTGGCAGTACTCGAGTTCTGGTTTACCGTCGGCCACACCCCATCCGAACATGCCGATGAATCCGCCTTCGGGGTTCAGCTTCTCGATCCGGTTGTTGCCCTTATCGCTGACGTACATCTCCCCGCCGGCGTCGATCGCGATACCCGATGGCGATGAGAACTGACCGTCACCGCTCCCTTTAGTCCCGTAAACCGCCTTGTATTTGCTGGCCGACTTGAAGCGGACGAGATCGTCCTTTGCTTCATTGACGACCCATATTTCCTTGTTGGCAGGGGAGACGGCCACGCCCTGCGGCTGATCGAGGTACTGTGTTCCGAATGCTGCCCCGGCCCAGACGGGGGGCGAGACGACGGTCGAGTTGGCGCCCGGTGTCTTCGTTTCGAGCACGTTTCCGGTGCCTTCCTGATACACCGTCTTGCTCACCAAATCGAGCCCGGTGGGGTCTATGGTCGTGGATGTTGGTTTGCGCAGTTCCCACCCGATGCCTTTCTGGCCTCCATATGATGTAAGGGTGGTGCGGACGTCAGCTTCTTTGCCTTCGTATACCGCCGCGTCGGTGGTCTTGGTCACCAGGCCGTAGTGGCGGCCGTGAGGTGAGGATTCGTCGTAGGAGTACTTGACGTGGTTGCGTGCGGCAACCACAGCACCGCCTTCTGCGAGTTTGACCTTGTGCTCCGGGCCGAGGGTTTCCAGCAGCTCGGTTCCGGGTTCCACACTCGTGCGGAGCCCTTTCTCTACTTCTTCCTGTTCGTGTTCCCGTTCTTCCTTGGTTTCGCCGCTGTAGTGGCTTTCGGTGCCGAGCAGCTTCGCGACTTCGGCTTCTTTGCCTTTTTCGGCCAATGCAGCTGCGCGGTTATCCGCACTCAGCGTGCGCACGACGTCGTTCGTCGCGTTATATTCGCTCGTCGCGATCCCGCCGCCTGGCGTCGCGGTGTTGACCATTCGCCCTTCGTGGTCGAAGTAGTGGATGGTCGCGCGCTTGTAGTCTTCTGCTGGCCATCCCATTGGTTCGTCGGGCGGGAAGAGCGCGGTGCCTTCAGCCGGGTCGTCTTTCTGGGCCCATGCTTCGACTTCTTTGCTGCCCATCTGATACGGTGCGAAGCTGCCTGAGAGCGGGACGTCGTACTCGACGGTCCAGCCGGGACCAGGCGAGGGCGTTTCGCTTCCTTCAAACGGAGACCTAACGCCGGATTGCACGACTTCGCTGTGAGCGGTGCTAGCTACGACGGAGCCGCCCCCGTTGGTCGCCGTGACTTGCGCGACGAGTGTGTGCTCCCGATCGCTTTCTTGCGGGACATAGCTCGCGTTGGTTGCCCCAAGGATTGGCGTACAGTCTTTTCCTTCCGTGTTGCAGCGCTCCCACTGGTAGCCATACACGACCGGCGTATTGCTCCACACGCCGTTGGACACGGTCATCCCTTCCTTTTTCCCGCTGGCAAAGATTGCTTCGCCAGACAACAGCGGGGCGCCAGTGAGTTTCGGTTGTGCTTTCTGTTCCGCGAGTGTTTCCTTGACCTTTTCTTCGGATGCACCGGGGTTGGGGTGGGCCTGTGTAACC
>Ga0335075_10019165_pt1 | contig 10129 bp, 3 predicted proteins | sample Lox_Sample_24_FD_206723 | JGI IMG/M metagenome (GOLD analysis project Ga0335075, IMG submission 206723) | Soil microbial communities from Loxahatchee National Wildlife Refuge, Florida, United States - Lox_Sample_2.4 | ecosystem: Environmental > Terrestrial > Soil > Wetlands | place: USA: Florida... | reverse complement strand
ATGTTCCGGGAATCCTGCATCACACGCGCAGGCTCTACTTCCTCGCCGATGGCGATATGGCCGTGCTCACGCCAGCAGGCGTTACCCTGACCGACTTCGATGGCAAGCCGGTCCAGCGCGAGCTGCAGCATATCCACTGGGATCCGATCCAGGCGGAGAAGGGCGGCTACAAGCACTTCATGCTCAAGGAAATCTTTGAGCAGCCGCAGGCCATCCGCGACACCACGCTCGGCCGTCTTTCGCTCGACACCGGCAAAGTCTTCCTCGCTGAGATGAAGATCGACGATGAGACCTTCCGCAAGGGGCGCAACATACATATTGCCGCGTGCGGGACGAGCTGGCATGCCGCGACCGCCGGCAAATTCATGATCGAGCGTCTGGCGCGCATGCCCGTGGAGGTCGACTACGCCAGCGAATTCCGCTATCGCGATCCCATCGTCGACGAGCGCACCATCGGCTTGCTTATCACACAATCAGGCGAAACGGCCGACACGCTTGCCGCGCAGCGCGAGATGATCGCCAAGGGCGCGCCCACGGTTGCAGTGTGCAATGTGGTCGGGTCGATGGTGACGCGCGAGGCGCACGGCACTATTTATACGCATGCCGGCCCCGAAATCGGCGTCGCCTCCACGAAGGCTTTCACGTCGCAGCTCGTCGCACTGTTTCTTTTTGCAGTGCATCTCGCGCAGGTGCGGGGCACGATTTCCAGCAATGAAAGCCGCGCTCTGCTCGACGCTCTGACCCTGCTGCCCGGCAAAATCGAGGATATCCTTCGGACCTGCGATAGTCCGTGCGAACCCCTCGCACGGCAGTACTCGACCGCGCGCGATTTCCTGTTCCTCGGCCGCGGCATTCACTATCCGATAGCGCTCGAAGGCGCGCTTAAGCTGAAAGAGATCTCCTACATACACGCCGAAGGCTACCCGGCGGGCGAAATGAAGCACGGCCCCAATGCGCTCATCGACGAAACGTTGCCGGTAGTGGTTCTCGCTACGAAGGATGAGAGCAATCTGGACTCGGTGCTCCGCTACGAAAAGACGCTGTCGAACATCCAGGAAGTTACGGCGCGCTCCGGGAAAGTGATCGCCGTCGCGATACAGGGGGATGAGCATATCGGGCAGCTCGTCGATCATGTGCTCTTCGTGCCGCCCGCACCGGAGTTGCTGCTGCCGGTCCTCGAGGTCATCCCGCTGCAGCTGCTCGCTTACCACATCGCTGTCCGCCGGGGCTGCGACGTCGATCAGCCTCGCAACCTGGCCAAATCCGTTACCGTCGAGTAAGCGCGGTCCCATGGGCTGCTGCCGCCGTTGCGGGCACGCTCCGCAGCCTGCGGACCGGCAGCACCGCAAATCACAGAAAGGGCGTCGCACGGAAAAGAGCGGCGCCCTCAGGGTTGTAGAGGCATCGCGAGTGACTTCGGATGCCTCTGGGTGGCTCACCAGCCTCCGGCTGCTGCCTGCAGGGTGGCCGACAGAACAAATGAGAAGCTGGTTTGATCGGTGTTGGTGAGGGTAATGCTGCGCAGGGCCCGATGCGGATCGAGCGCATACGTGTAGGAGTAGAGGTTGCAGGTGGCTCCATTCAGAGTGCCATCGCTGTTGATGCGATTGATGCCCCCCACGGCAATGCTCTCGTTCGCGTTCTGGCCGAAACTGCACCAGTCGCTGAGTGTCTGGCTAAAGGTCTCGCTGGTTCCGTTGGTGTAGCTCACGGTGACAGCTGCAGTGTGGCTGCCCTGCACGCCGGTGCCGAGTAGGGTCATGGTGGTGTAAGGCCGCTGGCTTTCCCGTGGCAGTTGTACGGTCGCCCCACGGCCGGTAGGCAGCGATACGGCATCCGCGAGGCAGTTCGTGGTGCAATCGGCTGTGTTGACCGGACCCAGGGCGTAAAGGCCACCTTTGACGATCAGGTGCGGGATGGGAGCAGAGGCAATGCCGAGCTGCTGCGCGGAATAAGCATCGGAGCACCCATCGGGTAGCGTGCAGCCGTCTCCGCCGCCGTCCATGCCGCCAGTGGCGGAGAAGGTGATGCCGTTGTTAAAGATGGCCCCCGTGTTAAAGACGCGGCCCAGGGTCACCGGCAGTTCGAAATTCTGCCGCGTCAGAGTTGCGGCTAGCACCACCACATTGGGATCGTTGGGTAGGGTCACGCTCCTGACGGCCTTGCGGCTGTCGAGCGTGAAGACATAGGCGTACAAGTTGAAGGGGCGATTGTCTTTCTCGCCATTGGCGAGATCGCGATAGGGCATGACCACCGCGAAGCTCTCGTTGTTGTTGTATTGCGGCGCGAACCAGTCGCTGAAGCTCTGCGTGAAGGTCGACGTCGTGCCGTCGTCGTACGCGACGGTAATGGACTGCGCAGACTGGTCTCCGTTGTAACCGGTCGCCAGCAGCTGCAGGGTTGCGTAGTGCCCGCGCGGCAGCGCGATGGTCTGGCCCGAACCGCTGACAGCATCCAGCTTATTCGCAGGGCCGAAACTGAACTGCACATCGTTGAGAATGCGGTGCGGCGTGAGCAGATTCGCGGAGTAGGCGTCGCCCAACCCGTCGAGCCCACTGGTCGTGATCGTGGAGCCATCGGTATAGATCGCGTAGGTGTTGTAAGCGGAGGAGAGGTTCACGGGCCATCCGCTTCCCCAGTTCCCGATCGCCGCGCTCACGGCAACGCTGACCGATGCGGCGCTCTGTTGAATATCTCCAGAGGTTGCGTTGAAGGTGAGAGGTACGGAGGGCCCGGTGGGCGTGGTGCTGCGTGCGGTCAGCGTCAACGTGCTGCTGCTGGTGGTATCCGCGGGGCGAATGGTTGCCGCCGCGCCGCTCGGCAGACCCTCGACGGAAGAGAAACGCACCCTGCCGTCGAAGCCATTCTGCGGCGTTACCGTGAGCGTGGAGGTGGCCGTTCCGCTCTGATTGAGATAGAGGGCGCTCGGCGAAGCAGAGAGCGAGAAGGTGGGCAGCGCGAGCGTAACGTAGGCAGGCTGCGTCTCCACGCCCCCTGCGCTGTCACCGGTGATGGCAACCGTGAAAGTTCCACCCGGCCCGGAACCGCTGAGCGTGACGGTCAGTGTCGCGGTATCGGATCCGGAAATTGTGGTTGGGCTGACGGAGGCGGTGATGCCGGAAGGCGATCCGAGGACGTTTGCGGTTAGATTCACAGAGCCGCTGAAGCCATTTCCGGAACTGAGCTGGACCGTGCTGCTGGCGCTGGAAGATCCAGCCGGAATGCTGAGAGTCGATGGTGACGCCGATATGGCAAAGTAAGGTGCGGTGGCTGCAGGCGTGAGGCTGGTGATCATAGCCTGGCCGTTGGGGCTGCCCCAACCGGTTACGAGGTCGTAGCCGGTGACCGCGTCGTACTGCTGGCCATATCCGTTCGCGTTGCTGCCGCTGGTGATGTCGTGGAAATAGTTGTCGTAGTTCGAGCTTGTGCCCAGAGAGTAGAGCTGCGGATTCACGAAGGTGGCGGAAGGCGCATTGCTGTTGGCGGCCTGCTCGTTGACGAGAGCCATGAATCCGGCCCAGCGCGGTGTGGAGAGGCTCGTGCCTCCTATGCCGCCCTGGCAGCTGCCGTTGGCGCACCACCAGTTGTCACAGTCGGCCTCGGCAGAAACATCGGGAATGTTACGCAGCGTGGAGGACCCGTCGTTGGAAGAATTCACGACGCCCGGCACTTGCTGATACGAAGGAATTGCAAAGCCGTTGGTGCTGTAGCCGCCGCTGCTGCCGCCGGTGGGATTGGCGCAGGCGAGCACGGGATTGGTTCCACCCCAGGCGATTTCCGACTGCCAGGTTCCGCCGGGGCCACTCGTGGTGATGTGCGTCCTCCAACAGCCGTGATGTACGGGTCGTCGGCGGGATAAAACGCGGGATTGCAGTCGCTGCCACTGCATCCGGGCAACGAGTAGGCGCCGCTGTCGCCGCTGGCGACGAACAGGTTTTGTCCCTGCGCCGCGAACTCCTCGAAGATCGGCTCGTCGGCGGTGGGATCAGCGGGCAGCCAGCCCACCGAAGCGCTGAGCTGTTTCGCGATGTTGTCCGTGGCCATCTGCGTGAAGGTGTCAACGTCGTTCGAAGCCTCATACTCGATGACCGCGTTAATCCCCGGCGCCATCGAGTAGGACTGCACGATATCGGCGACAGGCTCGCCATCGTTGCACGAACTGGGGCAGGACGTGTCATAGCCGTCGATCGAATCGGTAACGACCACGCTGGGATTGAATGCCTGGCCGATGGAACTGAAGTAGGCTTCGACGTCGCTCATGTTGAAGTTGAGGCCGAAGATGCCGATGGTCTGGCCGGCGCCGGTAAGCGCGGTTCCTCCGTAGTAGGCGGCCCGCATATCGCTGCCGAGGTACTGGCCGCTCGGGCCAGAGCCGGTTTGATCGGTGCGCACCGCTCCTTTGGGAGCGAAGCGCGTGAGCGGGCGGGGCGGGGAATAGTCGTCGAGGCCGGCGATATGCCAGAGATGCACGCTCAGGCCGGCTGTCGGCTCCTGATCTACGGCGTAAAAAGTGCGGTGCTCGGTGGGGTGCTGATAGACGCCCATCGTGACGTGGAAGGCTCGTTGAATGCTAGCCACCGAAGCGCGCACATCGATGACCATGCGGTTTGGAGTGGTTCGCGTAACCGTCATGCCGTTTGCCTCGGCGAATCGAACGACCGCGTCGACGTCAGATTGCGCGGGCCCGAACCGATCGGTGAACTGCTGTACCGAGAGGTAGTGGAGATACGAGGGGCTCGCGGGATTGCGCAGGTCGCTGAGCAGCGCGTTGAGCGCGGCCTGATTGCGCAACGGCAACATGATGGCCAGCCGCAACACGCGATCGGGAGGCAACTGGCCAACGCGGGGTGCGCGGCCGTTCATTACCACATCGCGGGTATGGCGGGTGAGCAGGCGCTGTGGAGCCTGCGCGAACGAAGCTGGGAGCAACAACATTGCGGCGAAGGCTGCCACGAACACCAGCCAACGGGGGATGCTGCCTGAGTGGGTCATGGAATTGCTTCCTTTGCGATAGAGGTGGTCGATCACGGGCCCCGAAAAATGTACGGCCCCGCGCTGGGCAACAAAGTGAACGGGGGCAGACAGCAAGAGGGAACGGTACTGCTGCTAACGGCTGCGTTATCGTGCGAGAATTCGAATCGAGCCGGAGTTCGCGGACAGATGGCTGTATCCCGGCGTGGTAACGTTACCAACGATTGGCGAGATTGGCAACCGGACGGACCCGAAGCGAGCGCAAAGCGCTCTGCGCGTGATGCCAGGAATTCGGGCCAGAGGTTCGCTTCATCCGCTGAAGGGTACCGCTGCTCGCCGGATTCGGCCCGGGGCCTGACAGCGCGGCCGATCTGCAGGGTGACAGTTCCTGTTCCCCCCTTGACACGATGGCGGATTCGGGACTAAAAGTGCTCAATACGAAACTAGAAGAAATAAATCAATGTTTCGTATGCAATCCCTTGGAGGCTTCATGCGCAAGCTCTGCTTTCTCGCGTTCGCGGGTCTGCTGGCGACGTTACCGATCTGTTTGCCGGCCTGGGCGCAGTCGACGAACGAAGGTGTGCTGGCCGGAACGATCAGCGATAGCAGCGGCGCTGTGATTCCCGGGGCGACGGTCACGCTGACAGATGTCGGAACGAACATCGCGCGGACCACGCAGACCAACGGCGAGGGCGATTATTCCTTTCGCGCGCTGCCCCCTGCGACCTACAAAATGGTGATCGAAGCGAAGGGATTCGGAACTGTTGAGCAGGACAACCTCGTTCTGACGGTGAACCAGAAGGCGACGCTGAACACGACGCTGAAACCGGCGACGGCGGCGACCAATGTCACGGTGCATGCGATTCCCGTGCTGCTCGATTCGGAAGATGCGACCCTGGGGACGGATGTGAGCAGCACTTATCTGACGCAGATTCCGCTCATGAGCCGAGACTCGTTTGGCTTAACGTTTCTGGCCGGCGGCGTGACAGAGACGACCGGATCGGGTACGCAGGATTCGTATCCCAGCGGGACGAACTTTGTTTCGAACGGGCAGCGGAACGCGACCGCGGACATTCGCCTGGACGGCGATCTGCTGAGCGCGCCGGAGCAGGGCGAGGGCGGAACGACGAACGTCTACTATCAGCCTTCAGTGGAAGCGCTGCAGGAATTCAAGGTAGAGAACAACAGCTTCTCCGCCGAATACGGCAATAACGGCGGGACTGTGGTGAACACGGTCATGAAGTCCGGCACAAATCAGCTGCACGGCAGCGGATGGTGGTACGGGCAGCGCGCGAACTTCGACGCACGAGATTTCTTCAACACCGGTCCGGTGCCCGGACACCAGCAGGATCAGGAGGGCTTCACGGTCGGCGGCCCGATCCGCAAAGACAAGACATTCTTCTTCGGCGATGTCTCGATTGTGCGCGATCTGGAGCCGGTCAACATCGTGGCGACCGTTCCAACGGATCTCGAACGCAAGGGCGACTTCTCTCAGACCATGGCCTATGACGCGAACGGCAATCTGGTGCAGAACCAGATTTTCGACCCCTTTACCACCGACGCTAACGGCAACCGTCAGGCTTACACCGGAAACAAGGTTCCGCAGACAGAGTGGGACAAGGTCGGCCAGGCGGTGCTGAATCTCTATCCTGCTGCCAATACAGCAGGCGATCCCGGCATCGGTACGAACAACTATCGCGATGAGATCTTGTCGACCTCGAAAAGCCAGCAGTTCGACATCAAGATCGACCAGAACTTCAGCTCGCGATCCCGGCTGAGCGCGCGCTACAGCTACCAGCACAACGACGGCGTTACGCCAGGTGTCTTTACCGACGACATCTTCAATGACGGCACGGCCTATCGCGGCGCTTTCTATAACGACGGACTGGAATACACCTTCTCTCCGACCGCAAATACGCTTTGGGTGAGCCGGTTTGGGATCGATCGCGTGTGGCAGCCTTCGTTTTCGAACACGGTCGACCCGACGAGCCTCGGCTTTCCGTCCTATCTTGATGCCGCGAACGGAATCAAGCGCATGCCGTCGATCCTGCCGAACGATTACGGGGACTATTCCCGATTCACTCCGTTGTTCAGCCAGTGCTGCGTCGACACGCGATTCGCGCACACCCTGCTGAACTACTCATCGAACTTTTCGTGGACGCACGGCCAGCACAATCTGAAGTTTGGCGGAGAGCAGCGTATTTTCTATAACAATTTCGATCAGCCTAACTACCCTACCGGCTTCTTCAGCTTCGACCAAACGGTGAGTTCGGCAACGCCGTACGACACCGCCAACGGCACGCAGGGCAATTCTTTCGCAAACATTCTGATTGGTTACGGAGACACAGGCGGCATCAACGTGCAGCCGGCAGTGGCCGACATGTCGCGAGAGACGGCATTCTATGCCGAGGACAGCTGGCATGCGACGCCGCAACTGACCATCGATCTTGGCGTGCGCTATGAGTGGAGCACTCCGTATTCCGAGCGGCACAACTTCGTGGAGTTCAGCGACTTCACAGAAAGCAGTGGTCAGGCTGTGCCGGGGCTAAGCGCGTACGAGTCCAGTGACACGCCTCCCGGTGCGACGATCTTTGCGGGCAACGGGATGCGCACGCTGCCCGTGGATCGCAACAATGTGGCGCCGCGTCTCGGTTTCGCGTGGCAGGTCAGCCCGACGCTGGTGGTGCGCGGGGGAGCAGGCATTTATTACGGGCTGAATGTTGCCACGAACTTCCAGTATCCAGGGCCGGCGTTTGCGGCGAGCCCTTCGGTGTTTTTCACCAAGGACAATTATCAAACCCGCTTCGCTACGCTGGAGAATCCCTTCCCCGGCGGAATCCCGCAACCGCAGGGCACGAAATACGGCAAGCTGGCCGATTGGGGTTTGTCAGACGGCAATAACCTCGATCTGGAGACGGCGCGCAACGCCGAGATTTATCAGTGGAACCTGGGTATCCAGAAGGCCTTTCCCTGGAAAGTTGTCATTGGCGTCGATTACTCGGCGAACCGCTCGACGCATTTGCCGTGGGGCGGGTACAGCAGCACGAGCAACAGAAACTTCATTCCGTCGAACGTGCGCGAGCAGTATACGAGCGATCAGTTAAGCAATCTCGTCAACAACCCGTTCCAGGCGCTGTTCAGCGGGCCAGGCGCCATCTTCAATGAGCCGGAGTCGCGTTACGGCGATGATCAACTCCCGCTTCTGAATCTGCTGCGGCCGTATCCGCAGTACGACGGTGTTTTCTCAGGACTGCCCAAACTGGCGGCCGATTCCTGGTACAACTCGATGCAGGTGCGGTTCCAGAAGCGCGAGAGCCAGTACCTGTCGTTTGAGGGCAACTACACCTGGGCGAAGGCTGAGGACGATTCATCGGTTGGCTTCAACGCATTTGTCGGCTATCTGGACACGGGCAATCCTCAGGAGCTGGACAATCTCAAGGCGGAGTGGTCGATCAGTGCCAATGATGCGACCAATCGGCTGGTTGCCGCTGTGGTGGCGGATTCGCCCTTCGGACGCGGTCGGCTATTCGCCTCCAACATGAACCGGTTTGTCAATTACGTTGTGGGCGGCTGGCAGGGCTCGACGCTGATGACCTACCAGACGGGCACACCGATGCCGATCACGATGGGCAATCCGCGGCTGGCGGATGGCAACCAGCGGCCGAGTGTGACCTGCCGGCAGGTTACGACGGGAATGAGCATCCACCATGCGGCGTATACGCAGCAGCCCTACCTGAATACAAACTGCTTTGCGGATCCGGGCGATCAGCAGCCGGGCAACGCACCGCGCTATTTTTCGAACATTCGCGGCGACAGCATTCGCGATTTCGACGTGTCGTTCATGAAGGCGGAGACGCTGCCGCGCGAAAGCCAACTGGAACTGCACGTGGACATCTTCAACTTCACCAACACACCGCGCTTCGCGTTTCCAGACTTCGGCTATGAGGATTCGACCTTTGGCATCGTGAGCTCAACCGCGGCGGGTTACACTCCGCGACACCTGCAGTTCGGCGTGCGCTACCAGTTCTGAAGTCTCCATGCGATTGGGGTGGTTGCCGGCCCCGCTCGTTTTTCTGCACACGCAACAACGAGGACCTTTGTCTATGCACCTCACCTCCGGGAGATTCGTCCGCAGGTTTGCTTCCGTTGTCCTGGTCGGGCTCGCATGCCACGGCTTGCTCTTCGCGCAGAAGGATGACACGGCCGCGCGAGCCTGGATGCGTAAAGTGCGGATCGCGGCCTACCCGTTGACCCCGGACAACGCGCAGCAGATTGTGCAGCAGGCCACGGCCGATAGTGTCTACGGCATCGAGGTGGACAACGACATCCCCGGACGCTATGAGAGCTTCCTCGACCCAACCGTAAAGCTAGAGGCGATCCGCCGCGTGGCGGAAGCGGCGCACAAGGCTCGGAACAAAGCCTACGTCTACATTGCGGGGACCGAATGCATTTCGCTGAATGCCGATGGGCCGCACACGCTGGCGAAGGAACATCCGGATTGGCTACAACGCAAGATCACCGGCGAGCCGGCCATCTTCGGTGCGAAGTCGGCGTTCTGGATTCGGCCGGGCGAAGAGGACGTATGGGTAAGCCCGTATGCCGAGCCATGGCGAAAGATTTACATGCAGCGGGTGCGGCAGATTGCGGCGACGGGTATCGATGGGATCTACGTCGACATTCCGTACTGGATGACACACTTCACAGGTTGGGAAGACACCTGGGCCAGCTTCGACGATGGCACGGTCGCGGCGTTCAAAAAAGCGACGGGGCTGGATGCGCGCAAAGACATCAGTTTGGGCGACGCGGAGGATCCTGGATTTCGGAAGTGGATCGATTTTCGCATTCAGACCATCGACGATTTTCTCGCGGAGATTCGGCGCAACGCCGTGGAGGTCAATCCGAAGATCGCGCTAATACCGGAGATTTATCCTGGCCTCGAGGAAGCGGTGCCGCGCGTAGGCGCGGATGTGTATCAGCTCTATCCCATTGTGGACGCCATTGCCCACGAGTATGAGTTTGGCGAGGGCGAGGATCACACCGCGGCTTCGCGTACGCCCTTCGACTGGTTCATGTATCAGATTGGAATGCGCAGTTTTCGCGCGTTTGCGGGCGAGGCGAAGCCAACCTGGATCCTGAACTACTCGTGGGATGGGGCGAA
>Ga0335075_10019162_pt1 | contig 10130 bp, 12 predicted proteins | sample Lox_Sample_24_FD_206723 | JGI IMG/M metagenome (GOLD analysis project Ga0335075, IMG submission 206723) | Soil microbial communities from Loxahatchee National Wildlife Refuge, Florida, United States - Lox_Sample_2.4 | ecosystem: Environmental > Terrestrial > Soil > Wetlands | place: USA... | reverse complement strand
CGACGCGACCAAGAACTACGCCGCCGATGTGACGCTCGTCGGCGACGCCCGCGAGGTCACGCTCGCGCTGGTGGCGGGGGTGAGGGCTCGTGACGGGGCGGAGGCGACGCTGGCGCGGCTGGAGCAGGTCCGCGCCGGCGTGGCCGCCGCGGTGCTGAGCGACGATGCCGACGCGGCCGGCTTCATCGCCGTGATGGATCGCGCGCTCGGAGCGGACGCGGTGGTGGTGGCCGACATGTGCATCCCCGGGTACTGGCTCGCCGGGTACCGGCGCGTGCCGCGGCCGCGCGCGTTCGCGTACCCGATGGGGTGGGGGACGCTGGGCTTCGCCTTCCCGGCCTCGCTCGGCGCCGCGCTGGCCGACATCGGGCCGACGGTGTGCGTGTGCGGCGACGGCGGCTTTCTCTTTGCCTGCGGCGAGCTGGCCACGGTGGCCGAGGCGCAGCTCCCGCTCACGGTGGTGCTGGTCGACGACGGGGGCTACGGGATGCTGCGCTTCGATCAGGAGCTGGCCGGCGATGAGCCCTTCGGCGTTGACCTCGTCGGACCGGACTTCGCGGCGCTGGCGCGCTCGTTCGGGATCGGGGCGAGCACGGTGCGAGGGTTCGGCGCCGAGTTCGAGGACACCCTGCGCCACAGCGTGACCACCCCGGCGCCGTCGGTGATCGTCGTCAAGGCGCGGCTCAAGCCACCGCTCACCACCTCACCACGGTGGTATCGCCGCGCCCATGGCTGAGCCGGCCACCGGGCGCTGCCTGTGCGGCGCGGTCACCTACGAGGTCCGGGGGCCGCTGCGCGACGTGCTCATCTGCCACTGCGAGGAGTGCCGGCGCTGGAACGGGCACGCGTCGGCCTGCACCGCCGCGCGGCGCGAGGACCTGGTGCTGACCGAGGTTCGCGGCCTGCGGTGGGTGCTCAGCCCGCGCAGTGACGCCGGGGCGCGGCGGGGGTTCTGCGGCGAGTGCGGCTCGAGCCTGTTCTGGGATCCGCCCCGCCGCGACACGATCAGCATCGCGGCGGGCACCCTGGACCAGCCGACCGGACTACGGGTGGCGGCGCACTGGTTCGTGTCCGAGGCCGCCGACTACGAGCCGGTGCCCGATGACGGGCTGCCCCACCACGAGCGCAGCGCCGAGCGGGAACGCGGCGGCGCGACGGACCCCTAGAAACCCGCCCGGCGTGGGCTCAGCTCAGCGGACCCTGAGCGGGGCCCGGGTCGGCGAAGCCCGAGGGCGCGGGCCACGGCCGGCCTCCGACCTCCAGCTGCCCCACCTTCAGTGATCCGATCTCGACCTCGCCGGCCTTCAGCGTCCGGATCACGGCCCGGCCGATGGCGATCCGCCCGATGGCCACGGCTCCGACCGCCATCACCGCGATCGCCAGCGGGCCCATGCTCGAGGGGCCGGTGAGTCGCGCGCCGGTGACGTGGGCGCCGACGGCGCGCAGGCCCGTCGTCTCGGTCTTGGCGTGCCGGCGCGCGAGCATGGACCCGAGGCTACCGCCGCAGCTCAGTCGGGGATATAGGCAAAGACGTCCGGGTTGGGCCCGGTGCGCCCGTCCTCGCCCTTGTCGAGGGCGGTGATCGCGCGCACGTCGTCGTCGCTGAGCTCGAAGTCGAACAGCGCGAAGTTCTCCTCGATCCGCGACGGCGTGGTGGACTTGGGGAAGACGATGCTTCCCCGCTGCAGGTGCCAGCGCAGGACGACCTGAGCCGGTGTGCGATCCAACCGGGTGGCGATCTCGGTGATCACGGGATCGTCGAGCACCGCCCCCTGGGCGATCGGCGACCAGGCCTCGGTGAGGATGCCGTGGTCCTCGCCGTAGCGGCGGACCTCATCGTTGAGGAGATAGGGGTGCAGCTCGATCTGGTTGACCGCGGGGGTGATCTCCGTTTCGGCCGCGAGCCGCTTCAGGTGCGCCACCTGGAAGTTGGAGACGCCGATGGAGCGGGCCCGGCCCTGCGCCTTGAACTCCTCCATCACCTTCCAGGTCGAGACGAAGTCGCCCTCGTAGAGCGTCGGCAGCGGCCAGTGGACGAGGAAGAGGTTCACATGGTCGGAGCCCAGGGCGGAGAGGGTGTGCTCGAACGCCTGGCGGGCGTCGTCGGGGTGATGACAGGCGTTGGAGAGCTTGCTGGTGATGAACACCTCGTCACGGCTCAGCCCGGCGGCGCGGATCGCATCACCGACTCCGGCCTCGTTGCGGTACATCTCGGCGGTGTCGATGTGGCGGTAGCCGACCTCGAGCGCGGTCTGGACCGCCTGCGCGGTGTCGGAGGGCGGGATCTGAAAGACGCCGAAGCCGAGCTGCGGTATCTCGTGGCCGTCGTTGAGGGTGAGCGTGGGAACGGTGGAGGCGGTGGTCATCGTGTCGGTCCTCCTGGTGCGGTCGGAAGTGGACATCCAGTGTCACCGGCCGTGGTCATAACTTCAAATGATGATTTCCATAGTTCGATAGTCTGAGGCTATGGCGATGGACCCGCGCCGCGTCCTCACCTTCCGCGCCGTGGCGCACGAGCGGTCGTTCTCTCGGGCCGCCCGGCAGCTGGCCCTGTCGCAACCATCGGTCTCAAACCAGGTGGCAGCGCTGGAGCGCGAGATCGGCGCCCCCCTGCTCGAGCGCCGGCCCGGAGGCCTGCGTCTCACCGCCGAGGGCGAGATCCTGCTGGAGCACGCCGACGCCATCGCCGACCGCTTCGGCCTGGCCGAGCGCCAGCTGGCCGAAGCCGCCGAAGGGCAGCGCACCCGGCTGCGGATCGGCGCCCTGCCCAGCGCTTTGGCGGCCTTCGTACCCGCCGCCATCGCGCGGGTCCGCGACCTGCACCCCGAGACCCGGGTCACCATCGACGAGGGGACGAGCGAGGAGCTGGCCAATCGCCTGGCCTCGGGCGAGCTGGACCTGGCCATCGCCTACCAGGACACGACGTGGCCGCGCGCCGAGCCGCCCGGTATCACACGCCACCACCTGCTCCACGAGGAGTTCCTGGTGGCGCTGGCACCCGACCACGCCTGCGCGCGCCGGCGCGAGGTTCACCTCGCCCAGCTGCGTGACGAGGACTGGACCGCGGCGCTCACCGATGGGGTCATCGTGCGCGCGTGCCGCGCCGCCGGCTTTGAACCGCGCCTGGTCTCCATCACCCACGACCAGCTCGCCATCCGCGGTCTGGTCATCCGGGGGCTGGCGGTGACGCTGGTGGCGGAGCTGCTCGCCGACCCGTTCAAGGACCTCGCGCTGCGCCCGATCGCCGGCATGACCGTCGCGCGCGACGTCTATGCGCTGCTGCCGCCGGGACGGCGTCACCCGTTGCTGGCGCCGACGCTCGAGGCGCTTGACGAGGAGGCGGGCGGCATGCGGCGCGTCCGCTCGGCGGGCGCCCCGGCCTAACCGGGGTGCCCCGGGCTAACCCGGACGGCTGGGGTGGCCGGGACCGGGCCAGGGGGCGAGGCAGAGCAGCAGTCGCGCGTCGGTGACGGCCTCCACCTCGTGGCGCTCGGCGGGCTTGAAGTGCACCAGCCCCTGCGCGCCGAGCCGCTCCTCCTCGGCTCCGGCGCGGATCACCACCTCGCCGTCGAGCACGACCGCCAGCGCGTGCTCATGGACCTGGTGCTCGGACAGGCTCTCGCCGGCGGGCAACGCGAGCAGGATGACCCGGTTGGCCTCATCGTCGGAATGCAGGACGCGCGGGGCGTGCGGCGCGACCGGTTCGGCGTCCAGGCGCCAGAAGTCCACGCGCGGATCATACGGCCCGTTGTGCAAGGCTGTGGGCATGGACCTCGGGACGTTCGGAGTGTGGACGGCGTATCGCGGCCTCGGGGAGGAGAACGCCGGCGAGGCCGCCGCGCTGGTCGCCGAGCTCGGCTTCGGCACCTTCTGGCTCGGCGGCTCGCCCCGGTTGCCCACCGTGCGCCCGCTGCTCGAGGCGGCCGACGGTCTGACCGTGGCCACCGGCATCGTCAACGTCTGGGCCTATGACCCGGCCGAGCTCGCGCACGAGTACGCAGTGCTGGCTCCGGAGTTCGGGGACCGCCTCCTGGTCGGGATCGGCATCGGCCATCCCGAGGCCACCAGCGACTACGCCCACCCGCTGCGCGCGATGCGCGCGTTCCTGGACGGCATCGACGCCGCGCCGGCGCCGATCCCGGCCGACCGGCGCGCGCTGGCTGCCCTTGGCCCGAAGATGCTCGATCTCTGCCGCGAGCGGACACGGGGCACGCTCACCTACTTCGTCTCGCCCGAGCACACTCGCGACGCCCGCGAGCGCCTGGGGCCCGACGCGCTGCTCGCGGCCGAGCTGGCCTGCGTGGTGGACACCGAGGCCGACTCGGCCCGCGCCGCCGCGCGCCGCTACGCCGCGATGTACCTGGGTCTGCGCAACTACACCGGCAACCTGATGCGCTACGGCTTCACCGAGGACGACATCGCCGATGGGGGCTCGGACCGGCTGATTGACCGGATCGTCCCCCATGGCACCGCGGAGGCGATCATCGCCGCCGCGCGAGAGCACCTGGACGCCGGGGCCGACCACGTGTGCCTCCAGCCGGTGGGTGTCCGCGGCATCCCGCGCGAGCAGTGGACCGCGCTGGCCGCCGCCGGCCTCGCCTAGCCCTGCGGGGCTTCGTCAGCGCACTCAGGGCGCGGCGATCGAGAACTTCAGGTTGCAGGTCCCGGCGAACGCGGTCCCGTAGGTGATGTTGCTGTACGCGGTGAAGCCGCCGATCGTCTCCGAGCCTCCCGGGAAGTAGATGCGCATCATCGCGCTGGCCCGGTGCACCTTGGCCGGATGGCGCTTGCTGCCACGGCCCTGGAACGTGAGGTGGACCTTGACGAAGGAGATGGGGCTGGCCACCGAGACCGAGTAGAAATCCTCGCCGACGGATGGGTCGAGCGCGTGGCGGATCGCCGCGCTGCCCACCATCGACACGTGCTCCCCGCGGTCACAGCCGCTGTTGACCCGGCGCTGGGTGATGCCCTGAAGCCCGGAGACCCGGTTGCCCTGCACCTTGAAGGTGCCGGTGAAGACGTCAACGCTGGGCCCCGGCTGGGAGTGCTCAGGCGTGATGTGCCAGGTCCCGGAGGCCGGCGGCGGGGTCGCGGCGCTCGCTCCCACGGGGAGGGCCAGCGCCCCGGCGGTGGCGCATCCGGCGACGAGAAGGGACAGGGCGCGGCGGATCATGGACACCCACTCAACGCCGACCGGTCCTGATTTCGTCCGGATGCGGCGGAGATTATTGGCGCTGCTGCTCTTCGACGGTGAGCTCCGCCGTCGGGCGGGCTTCGAGCCGGCCGTCGGGGATGGGCTCGCCGCTGAGCACCGACAGCCCGTAGGTCCCGGCCTCGAGCCGGGCCTCGGCGCGCTCGACGGCAGCGAGTTCCGCCTTCAGGTCGGCGCGGCGACCCTCGTCGAGCTCGTCCTGGTAGAGATCCTCGGAGTCCTCCTCGCCGGGCTCGACGTTCTCGTCTGACTCCTCGGCGCCACGGCTGTGCAGGCCGAGCGCCTGCTCGACGCGCTCGCGCTCGCGGGCCAGCAGTTCTCGGGCTCGTTCGGGCTCCATGGACGGGGAGCCTACCCGGTCACCGCGCGCGTCGTCCGCGCGCCAAGGGCCGGGCGCGCAGGCTCGCCGTCCAGGCCACCGCGATGAGGGCCGCGCCCGCGGCCAGCGCCAGCCACGAGCCGAGGTCCACCGAGCCCAGCCACCAGCTCTGACCGGCCACCGCCACCCCTGTCGGGGCGGTCAGGCGATGGCCCTCGGCCGCGGCGAGCGACTGGACCAGGCGGATCGCTGCCGGAATGAGCGGCCCCGGGCGGCCGGTCGGCCCCGGCGACGCCGCCGGACCCGGCGCGCCCCCCACGCCCGACACGCCCAGGCCGGCGGGCATCGCCACGACGAGCGTCCCCTTGTAGACCTGCCCGAGCTCCAGGGCCAGGAACTTCGCGTAGCTCTGCGGCTTGGCCCAGAGCTCGCCGACGGAACCGAGGTCGGCCTTGGTGGCGATCAGCGCCACCCGGATGGGGACCCCGGCGCGCTGTGCGGAGGTCAGCAGCCCCTGCAGCTGCTCGGATTGGCCCTGCGAGAAGCCGCCGTCGGCGGGCACGTAAGCCGGCTGGGAGAGGAGCACATCGCTGGCCGGGTCGCCGTCGGCCACAGCGCCCGCGGGCACGAGCAGCATGGCCACCAGAACCGCGGACAGCCACGCCGCCGCCCGCGCCGGGCGCCAGCGGCCTGAGAAGGAGCGGCGGTGCGTAGAGTCTGGCATCGAATATGGGCGTTCAGCGCGTGCGATGGGCGGGGGCGCTCCTGGTGATTGTGGCGGCTCTGGCCCTGCCGGCCTCCGCCGCCGCCCACGGCCCCATCGATCCGCCCGCATCGAGCTATCTGGCGCTCGTCACCACGGTTCCCACCGGGGTGAGCGTCAGGACGATCGACGGCGATCAGCGACTCTGGATGCGCGTCGCACCTCGCTCCACGGTCGTGGTCCTCGATTATCAGGGGGCGCCGTACCTGCGCTTCTCCCGGTCCGGGGTTGAGGTCAACGAGGCCTCGGCCATGTACTACCTCAATCAGGTACCGGCCCAGATCCCGCCGCTCCACACGGGCCCGAGCGTGGCGCCCCATTGGTCGCACGTCAGCTCCGGCCATACCTACGAGTGGCACGATGGCCGCCTTCACGCACTCGCCACCACCGCGCTCCCCGCTGGGCCGAAGGACCTCGGTCCCTGGCAGGTCCGGCTCCGCGCCGACGGCTTCCCGGCTGCGATCACCGGCCGGCTCTACTATCGGCCGAGCCCTTCGATCGTCTGGTTCTGGCCGATTCTGGTGCTGCTGGCCTGCGTGCTCGCCGCGCGGCGTCTGCGCCGGCCCGAGCTCGACGAGCGCATCGCCCGCGCCCTCACCGCCGTCGCCCTGGCGGCCTTCGCTGTCGCCGTCACCGGCCAGCAGTTGCATGGCCGCCCGTTCGTGTCGGTCGGCCAGGGGATCGTGCTCGCCCTGGCGCTCGCCTTCGCCGCGTGGGGCGCGTGGCGGCTGGCCATCCGCCGGCACGGGTGGTTCACCTTCTTCGTCATCGCCGCCGTCGCCATCTGGGAGGGCGCCTCGCTCATCGCGGTGCTCCTCGACGGCTACGTGCTGATCGCGCTGCCACCGCTGGTGGCGCGCGTCGCGGTGGTGACCTGCCTGAGCGCGGGCGTGGCCCTGCTGCCGGTCATCTTCGCCCTGGCCGAGCGCCCGCGCCGGCGCCTGGCCGGGGCGGTGGTGGCGGGCGCCCTCGTGGCCCTGGCGCTCGGGGGCTGCGGCTCGTCGTCATCGGGCGCCGCGACGTCCCCAGGGCAGGCCATCCCCGCCGCCCTGGTTGCCCAGGCTCGCCCGATCGGCCGCGGGGCGGCGTTTCATCCACCCGCCCGCGGGCCGATCACCGGCGCCTGCCGGGCCCCCCTCGGCAGGCGCGACGGTGTGCACGTCGAGCTGTTCGCCGCCAACCGCGTCGTCCTGGTGGCCGCCGGGATCGGCGTGCGCGGCCCGGTCACGCGCTCGGGCGGGCGGATCACCGGCGCGCGCTGCTACGGGGACCTGGTCACGCTCGAGCCCACCGGGGTGGTGTTGACCCGCCCCGGCTCGCATCTGACGGTGGGCGGCCTCTTCCGCGCATGGGGCCGGCCGCTGTCGGCGCGACGACTCCTGTCGTTCCGCGGACGGGTCACCGTGTTCGTCGACGGGCGGCCGCGGCCGGGCTCACCCGGTGGGGTGCCGCTCACCCGGCACGCCGAGATCGTGCTGGAGGTGGGGCCGCACGTGCCGCCTCACCCCGCGTATCACTTCCCGCCCGGAACCTGACCCGTTCAGCCCAGAGGACCGGCGCCGTGCCCACTGGGATCGGCGGACTCGACCCGGTTGCGGCCCTGAGCCTTGGCCATGTACAGCGCCCGGTCGGCCTTGCGCACCAGCTCGTCGGGGTCGACGGCATCCTCGGGGAGTCCGGCGACGCCGAAGCTGGCGGTGATCGGTCCCGTCTGGACCAGCTCGGTGCGCTCGATCTGCTTGCGGATCTTCTCGGCCAGCTCGATCGAGCCCAGGCGATCGGTTTCGGGCAACAGGAGCAGGAACTCCTCGCCGCCGAACCGCGCGGCGAAGTCGCTGGCGCGGATGGTGGCCGACAGCAGGCGGCCGACCGCCGCCAGCGCCTTGTCGCCGTGGCTGTGGCCGTGCAGGTCGTTGATCACCCGGAAGCGGTCGAGGTCGAGCAGCACCACGCCCAGCGGGCTGAGCGAGCGGCCCGCCTGCGCCACCATCCGGCGCAGCGTCTCCTCGGCGGCGCGGCGGTTGGGCAGTCCGGTGAGAGCGTCGAACACCGATCGCTCCTCGGACCGCGCCAGCTCCCGCTGGGTGGACAGGATGGGGGCCGCCCGGCGGGCCGAGTCGCGCAGCGCGGCGTGCTCACGGTCAGAGATGCGCCCGGCGTGGGCGACGAGCAGGGTGCCGATGATCTCGCTGCCCGACACCAGCGGCTCGCAGGCCATGTCGGCGTCGATGGCGCCGCACACGCCGCACGGCGCCAGCGGGCTGCTGTCCTTACCGCGCTCGTGGCTTCGCCCGAGGCGCATGGCCAGGCACGAGCGGGCGCCCAGGCCGTCGGTGCGGATGCCGTGCAGCGGAGTCTGGTCCACCGCCTCGCCGAGCTTGGGCGCCAGGCGCTCGCCGCCGTCGGCGACAAGGAGCACGCCGCAGCCGGCCCCGGGAAGGATCCGCTCGGCGTTGTCGATGAGCAGCCGCTGGGACTCCTCCGCCGAGCTCGAGGACTGCAGCAGCTCGTCCAGCTCGCGCCCGGCGTCGTCCAGGGCGCGCTCGCGGCGCAGCAGACCGCGGGCGGCGGCCACCGCGATGCCCACCGAGAGGACGCCCAGCACGGCCACGAGCCCAACCGCCAGCCAGGCGGTGGGGGTGCCGTGGCGGGCGTCAAACCCCGCGGCGAACGCGTCGCCGCAGAGCAGCAGGGCCGCCACCATCGCCGGGATGGCGACGCGGCGAGCGGTGGGAAGGGTGGGTCGCCGCATCATCAGCGCAATCGGCAGATCTGGTGGCTTGCTTGAGGCGTGAGGACTACGCTTGGACCGTGGCCAGCCTGGAAGTCCAGTCCGGCGAGCTGATCGTCCGGCTCAGCGGAGTCGAGCGCGCCGCCGCCATGCGCCGCGAAGTGCGGGTCCCGCTGTCCCTGGTGGCCGGCGTCTGCGCCGAGCCCGACCCCTGGGGAGCGCTGCGCGGAATTCGCGCGCCCGGCACCGGCATCCCGGGGGTTGCGGCCTACGGGGTCCGTCGGGTCACGGGCGGCGCCCCGGACTTCGCGGCCGTGCACGGCTGCGGGCCGGCCGTGCGCGTCGATCTCGCGCCCGGCGCCCCGTTCAGCCGCCTGGTGGTGACGGTGGAGGATGCGCAGCGCACCGTGGATGCCGTACGCGCGCTGACGCACACGTGATCCGCCGCTCCGGGTACGTTGTTGGCCGTCGTGGCCGGGCCCCGAGGCCCACGGCCGCAAGCGCGAGGAGGGTGTGAATGGCCGTCAAGGCGGGTGATCTCGAACACGACCTGATCGAATCGCTGGGCCAGACCGTCGGCCGGCAGCTGGCCGACCAATCCCCGGACTCCTACCGGGAGTTCGTGCGTCAGTACTACCACTGGGTCCCGGCCAAGGACCTCGCCGACCGCGATCAGGCCGACCTGTGCGGCGCCGTCGTCGCCCACTGGCGGACCGCGCGCCGGCGCGAGCGAGGCGAGGCCAAGGTCCGGGTCTACAACCCCGACCGGGAGCGCGACGGCTGGGCGTCGCCCTACACCGTGGTGGAGGTCGTCTCCGACGACATGCCCTTCATCGTCGACTCGGTCACCATGGAGCTCAGCCGGCAGGGCTGCAACATCGAGCTCATGATCCATCCGGTGATGCGCGTCGTGCGCGACGGCGACGGCGAGCTCACCGAGGTCCTCGAGCCCGGGGGCGTGGCCTTCGGCTTCCTCACCGAATCGGTCATCCACGCCGAGGTCGCCTACGAATCCGACCCCGAGCGTCTCTCGGTCCTCCGCGCCGGCGTTGAACTGGTGCTGGAGGAGGTCCGGGCCGCCGTGGAGGACTGGGCCGAGATGCGC
>Ga0335075_10019161_pt1 | contig 10130 bp, 8 predicted proteins | sample Lox_Sample_24_FD_206723 | JGI IMG/M metagenome (GOLD analysis project Ga0335075, IMG submission 206723) | Soil microbial communities from Loxahatchee National Wildlife Refuge, Florida, United States - Lox_Sample_2.4 | ecosystem: Environmental > Terrestrial > Soil > Wetlands | place: USA: Florida... | reverse complement strand
ATGCTCGAAATTGGGCTTCAGAGGTTTCAAAGGACCACCAGTCCTTGATTAATAACTGGGAAGGCTCTTTAACTCAGCTACGATCATTGCCGGCGACGGCACCCATGGTTCGCTTCATTGTTGGTCACGACCCTCGGAGGGGTAAATTACATGCATGCTTGGAAGATCTTGTGGACGTTGAGGAAGTCAAGAAGGCTTCTGAGATCGCACTCAAAGCGGCAAGCCACTTCAAAAGAAATGTTTCTGATCTAGGCCGTGTCATGGACCAGTTGGTCTCTGGAACTGATCAAGTTTCGGAAACGGCAGACAATGGCATTGCCAAATCTGCCTCGCAGCGAAGTGCTGAATCGATACAACTCATTGAGGATATCGAAGCCATTGCGAAGAAAGTCAATAGTGATTACCAAAGTATTCTTGGCTATCCAAATAACTCAAAGTCGGTTTCGCAGGCTTCTAAGTCTGCCCTCCTGCACACGAAGAACTTTTTGCCAAATTTGAGGAAGAGAAGTCTTGAGATGGACGAAATCCTGAGGTATGCGACAAGCATTCGGAATCAAGCAGCGGTTGAAAGCGTGGAAATTATGCAAGCTATTGCAGACTTAAATTCGATGTGTAATGAAGTTGCCGGTAGAATGGAGTCGCTCGAGGTCTCAAGTGAAGACGAGAAGGCCTTTGGGCTTCTACAACTTGTGGACCAGCTCCCTTTCATCTACGCATCTTTCGTGGCAGAGGCCATCAGACGTCAGGAGTGGAACGAGAAGATTAAAAATGATTCTTCAACCTTGGCGAACGAAATGGCAGCATTTCAGGATGAAGAAGACAGGAGACGCAAGAAGTGGCAGAAGAGCACCGGTGCGCTTTTCTGGGCTGATAAGACGGAACGCAAAGCCATGGGCCTCGAAGTCAATCTGCTGGGCGATGACGAGCAGTGGCCGATGGCTTCGAGGCAGGACTTGGAAGAGTTGTTGGAAGTTCTCCAGACCCAAGGCGTCAAATCTGAAGTGATTAGCGAGGTTTCACAGGTCCTTGCAGACCTAAATAACCCTACCAAGCAACAAAGCAAGCGTGCGAAGGCTTTCAAGGCCGGTAGCTTCCATGAGGCTGCCTTGGGCCGAAGTACATTGCTTGTTCGTGGAGACGAGGATATCATCCGAACACTTCAAGAGGAAAAAGCAAAAATTCAAAGTAAACTGAAAGGATCTGAAAGCAGAGTACGCAGATTAGAAGACCTGCTTCATCGTCAGAGCGTAGTATCCAGGTCATCCTCAGGAAACGTATTTCAAGTCCCAAATAGTCCCAGTCCCGATCCATTAAACTCGCCACGCGTTGCAGAGCATCCCTCGGGGCCATCTTCCTTCTCTTCGCGTCGATTTTCGGCGAATCAGAGTGTAGATGAGAAGACAATGGCACAAAAGCTCATATCTCTTGAAGCGGAACTGATTGCAGAGAGAGAGAGGGCGGCTGGACTTGAGAAGGAGCTCTCCGCTAAGAACACGACAAACAATGATATCAAGGGCCAGGTTGAAGAAGCGAATTCAACGAAGAGAGATCTCATGGAAAACCTTGAGGCGCAGAAACGCGAGTTTGCTATTGAACGACAATCACTAGAGTCGGAAATTAAGCGATTCAAGACCAAAATTGAGGAGTACGAAGATGATATGGACCGGATCCTTGGGTCTAGAGAGAACGAGAAGGCGCAAGTAGATGAGCGTGTCCGGTTGTTACAGCAAGAGCTTGGAAGACTACGGACAGAGACTGCCGCGGAGACTCAGAGGACGCAAGGCCAAGTTGATTTCCTACGTAATGATGCAAAGTTACAAAGGGAATCGAATGAAAGTCTAGAAAGACAATTACTGCAAGCCCAGGAAGAGAACAAAAAGTTAAAGACCCGCGCTGAACGAGCCGAGGCTATTGAAGAAGAACAGCTTGGCCATCTAAAGGAGTTTTATGCACTATTGATTTCATCCAATGCTGTTCCAAGCAGTCTCCACGATTTGGTTGGAGGCCTCTCCACAAAGTCTAGAGGCATGATCGCGGAGCTAGCCGACTGCAAGGGTGATTTGGTACTGGCTCAACATGACCGTGATGATGCTCAGTCTGTTGTAGTTGGATTGAGAGGCGATATTGCAGACTTAAGGGATAAATTAAGCACCGAGGAAATGGAAGCCTTCCAATTGCGCGAAACTTTAGCTGCTGATCGTGCGAAATTCCATTCTTTGGAAACCGAACTGTCAGATGAGCGGGAACAACTTTCAACTCTTCGGGCCAAGTTTGCTGACGGTGAGACTGGCTCAGAGGCATTGCGAAGTCGTGTCAAAGAGGAGGAACACAAGGTGACGACGCTGTCAGAAGAATTGGCCGACAAACAATCGCAAGTCGGTAGCCTCGAAGAGGAGCTAAGATCCGTTCAAGATAGGCTTCACACCATGCAAACTAGATTCGAAACTTTATCAAATCGTTTCGAAACACGGACAATGCGGGCGAAGGATCTTACGCAACGCCTTTACACCCAGAATGACCGTCTCTATAGGCTTCTCGACCGACTCGGCTATTCAGTCACACGCGAGGGGAACTCAATGACCATACAAAAGATTCCAAGAACCGAGCGTACAAGTGCCAATGACTCATCTGACCCTGGCTCCTCAATGAGACGAAGCATCTCGGGTGCAGTGACCAAGGCCTTGGCAGATAGTGCAGACCTAGGCCTTCTCTACTGGATGCAAAATGAGGATGCTGAGTCCGAGTCTGAGAAGTACGAAGGATTCCTGAAAGCTATAGGCTACTTCGATATTGAAACTTTCAGTGAAACTATCACAAAGCGTGTTAAGGATATTGAGTACACAGCACGCAAGTACACCAAAGACGCTCGTGCCTATCGAGAAAAGTCTCACCATGCTCAAAAAGAAGCACACGAGAAGATAGCTTTCAAGAATTTTAAGGAAGGCGATTTAGCTTTGTTTCTGCCCACCAGAAACCAGGTTGCAGGTGCGTGGGCAGCGTTCAATGTAGGCGCTCCTCATTACTTCCTTCGAGAGCAAGATTCGCATAAGCTTCGTACGCGAGATTGGCTCCTTGCGAGAATTCAAAAGATCGAAGATCGTGTAGTGGATCTTTCTAAGTCCATGCACCATTCAAATGTAGGGGACCGGAGCTCTATCGCGAGTAATGGCGGTGATTCTTTCGAGGACGACAATCCGTTCGACCTCTCCGATGGCCTGCGTTGGTATCTCATAGACGCCGCAGAAGAGAAACCCGGAGCTCCCTCAACACCAGGGCTTGGCAAAAGCACCGTCGCTACGACAAGTGTCGATGCGACAGGCAGCATTCGTCAAACAAAGAAGTCATCTAGTAGCGGCGTCGAGGGCGTCAGCAAGACCCTCAGCCGAAGCCTCGACAGCCGGCGCAGCAGCAGTAACTCGAAAAAGGCCGTCCCCTTCGCCGCCTCCGCATCCAGCACTCCAGCCAAAGGCCCCGCTTCCCTCTCTGACGCCACCAAGCTACCACAAACTCCTACTGCAGACTATTCCGAAGCGCAATCCATCGCTTCCACCCCGAGGCCGACCAACGTCGACATCCCACATTGCACACCTCCAATACCCCTCCCCACAGTGGCATCCAATTTGTCCACTCAAGAGGTTCGCAACCCTGATCGTCATTCCCATATAGATGATCTACTAGGTCCTTGAGTCCCAAGGCTGACTTGAGGAATTGAATAGAACCCTACCACATCAACCGGAACCAGCCCGGGCAAGAAATCGGTCATTTGGGATTCGTTGTGGAGTTTGGACATGAGTCTTGAGAGCGGGAAGGCAGGGAGGAAGCCATGATGGGACAGAACGGGACGGGTTGGGGATTTTTTACCCGGAGAATATATACAAAGGGGACAGTAGGGACCGTATATAGAGTCTCCATCAAGATCGTTTTTATCAGCCACCTTCCTGGATTTCACGTTGAGCTAGGAGTTCGGGAGAGAAAATTCCTCTTCATGTTCTGGCTTTGCATACATGGAGTTGAGCGATTCTATCCGATTGCGGAGAGGGCTTTTTGGGCGTGGGGAGAGCACTACCATGTGTCTATGTATTCAGATTGTATTTACAATACCCCCTATATACTGTCAATATCAACACCGGTATATATTTGGGTCGTATGTACAGTCAATCTATGGTGTATCTATATCTAATGCTGTATATGCGCTATTGCTGTACATGATTCAGTACCGCTTGCTCAGATGGCACTTTCTTCTCCTGCTCCTTCTCCTTTCTCAAACCAACTTCATATGCTTTTTCTGGATTTTCCTTCCCACTCCCAATTGGGATATCAGTCTTCTCTTCCTCTGCTCTTGCAAGCTCTTCAGCCTGTGCCTGAGGGCCTTTCTGCTGAACACCAGATTCTATTTGATCTAACGCCACGTCAAAGCCCGCTGGCCACGCCGTCTCTTCATCAGGCTCTGTCGTCGGCGGCATATCCCTTCTTCTAATGCCCCAACCCCCCCGCCATCCCACCCAGCCTTTCTCCCAGGGCGCGCGTGCAAAACACACCACCAGCGCCGCACAAATAAAGCCAACGCTTGCACTCCCACTCGCAACCCACCCGCCTTCCGCGTAGAGCCTATTCCCAACCGCCGTACCAATGATCTGCCCACAGAAAACGCTAACCATAAACGCCGTATTGACTCTATTGCGGGCCTTGGGCTCGATAGCATAGATTGCGGAGCGGTTCGCGATCTGGCTGCTTTGAAGCCCCAAGTCGATGGCGAAGGCTTGGATGATCGGGCCCGCGATGGTGAATGTGCCCGTGTAGGTGCCTACTATGACACCGACGAGACACATGCATTCGCCGATGATGACGCTGAGGAGGGGGACGAAGCGGTCGATGACGGCGCGGGCGTAGAAGGGTCCTAGCGAAAGGGCGCCGATGCCAATGAAGGCGAAGCAGCCGATCACGAGCGGGGAGTAGGAGTAAGGGGGCGATGAAAGCAGGAAGGTTAGGGTTGTCCAATAGGAGGTGAAGATTGTGGTGGTGAGGCAGCCAATTATGCAGGATTGGACAAGGACGGGGTATTTGAGGAGCATAAGGACTATCGACCAGAGCATGGAAAAGTAGTTGAGTCCGCCGGGGTTAGTTACCGGGTAGTCGGGCATGAAGAGCCAGAGGAGGATGAGGATTAGGTATTGGAGGCCGAAGGAGAGCCAGTAGATGCTGCGCCAGGAGATGTATTCGGTTAAGATGCCAGATAGAACGCGGGCGACAAGGATACCGAGAAGAAGACCAGATACGACGATTGATATGGCTGTTGCACGCCTTGCTGGCGGAGCTAGATCCCCAACTAGGGGAAGCATGAGTTGTGGTGTTACAGTTGTGACAGCAGCAATAAAGGAGAGAGCGACAAAGACGGAAAATGATCCGGTAAGACATAGGCCAAGCCACTGATGTCTATTAGATATCCTTCCAAAGGTAAAGTACCTGGAGACGTACAACTGTTGCAGTAAACCATACAAGTATGAGAACAAAGGCTCTTCGTCTAAAGATATCTCCCAGCGGGTTGAGAAAGAGCAGCCCTGCTGCATACCCTGCTTGCATGACCGTAGGAATTATCGAGACTTTTTCGTATGAGACATGGAAATCTTCTGCTAATATATTGAGGATTGGATGATTGTAATATAGATTTGCTACGGTGAAGGTGGCAGTCTAGATACCGTTAGCCAAGAGTCGTAAAATGATATCGAGGCAAGTGATGGGTCAAATGAAGATGTCGTGCTAGTTTATCATAAGATGTATGGCAAACTCACAAATGCAAATAATAAATTCAGAGCCATTGAAAATTTAGGTGGATGCTCTGGATCCCATCTACATCCGGGCGGTGTCCAAGACACAACCACCCAACATCGCCGCAAAAAGCCGTTATTTGTTATCTTGACAAACCTCGCATATGTTGCTGCGCTCGATATCGAAGCTGAGTTGTTTGCGTCAACTTCTGTGTTGCTTTCTCCATATGGAATCTGGGATGCAAAAAGCTGAGGAATTCCAATATCCCCGCTGTGTCTTGCTCGGCTCATCGTGCCGTGTGTAAACTGACCGTAATCTTTGGAGACATAAGAGTTTTGATCAGCTAGAAAGTAGAGAAAATGGAAAGTAAGTAAAGGAATATGGAGAAGCAATAGATGAAGAATATGGAGATTGTACAAGCATATTATATTGAGGTTTTGAAGTAGCATTCAACGTGACGTCTTCTTCGACCCTGCGATCTTCGGCGCGGGCCATGTCTCGGCCTTTTAACCAAGAAGCGAAACAGAAGATTTGCTAATGTCGTACCACTCTATTAGAATATTGAGGATAAAACTTGTGGCTGGAGTTTAAGATTATTCTTAGAACAACATATATTGATTCGATGGCAATTGGTATTGTACTGTTGGTGCTTAAATCAACGTTCTGAACTTCGGTGTTCTTCAAAGGACTCCGCTTAAGTTGTCATGGCCCGGCCACGATAAGGGTGGAGCAGCTCGTAGCACGTACGCTAGATAACCGAAGAACTGCCAAGAATGCCAAGAGATATACGGGATAACTATTATCCTTTCATGAGGAATGAAGTACATATGAAACGAACAGATGAAAATGGAATATCTGCTACTTTACCATATTGTAGAGATGCTGTAGAGTCAGCGTCAGTCCACCAATTGTGTTAATGCAGAGAAGTTTGTTTAGCGTGGGATGTCTGCCATGGCACACTTCTGTCGGGTATCGGCAGCATGTGAGGACGGAGATGGTCAGATAAATGGTCCACCAAATATCGCGTACTCTGTTTATAGTTACCCCGTTGACACGCTACTGTAATCAAGGTGACGGAGCAAAGTCTCCTAAATTTCCACCGTTGTTGCAGGCGCAAATGTCACGATACCAGCAGCACCGGCTCAATGGCTTCTGAGCAATCTCATTTTGCCGGGGCACGGATATTACTTTGGAGATAGGCTTGCCGCCAACCCAGTCAATGATGATACAGGAGTGCGGGCGAGACGTCTTGTGTTTAGCTGCCGTCCATGAAGACGAACACCAGAGGACCTCAGACAGAGTTGACGAAGAAGTTTGTAGAAGACGGCGACGACGCGCCACATAAGTGGTCCTCGTATATGTCTCAATAGTGCATGGCAAAGGTCAAATCAGAGATGCAGCCGACTTTGGTTCCCAGCCCTGCTAACGTTGGAGCCTTGCCTTATCTGGTGTAGCGCCACAACCTTTCGTCCCTTAAGCCACCTCAATGCCAGCCACTCGAGAAAGCGAACCTTCAAGGTCCCAAAACAATATTACCCATTTCTCTGAAACCACTTCATCTTGCCTCCGACAACTCCACAACTCACAATATCTCTTCACTACAACATCAATCGCACGGCCCCAAAGTGCAATTTCGCTGCTTCAACAATCTGCCACTACTACCGTAAACATGTTTGCCAGCGCAGTCGTAGCACTACTCGCGCTGTTCGCCAGCGCCGTGTCTGCTCAGACCAATGCCTCTTATATTGATCCCAATTCAGTCTCCCCCACTTTGAAGGGCAAGTGATGCTGTTCAATTAGCTAGCTAACGTGAAATATAAGGCTTACTATCATCTAGCTTCTTGGTGCACCGGTCAGGAAAATGTGTGCTTCACGCTTTGCAGCATGGCCGTGAATAATAATACCTGCGACCCGGTAGGTTGCCTGTTCGCAGCAATATCATTATGTACTCGAGCTGATAAATCCATAACCAGACCACCCTAGTCTACAACTGCCTGTGTGCCTCTAATAACTCCTCACCTGATTTGGCGGCCTACGTGAATTCGATGCCATACCGCATCTGCGAGCAATCCTATGCCGACTGCATCGCTAACAACCCGAACAACCAGGAGGCCCAGGACGGCTGCACGACCAATATCAGAGATCAATGCGGTACTCTAGATATCGCCAATTTCACTGCGCCAGCAACAACTTCGTCTGCCTCGGCCACCCCTACCTCAGCTCCTGCAGCGTCAGGAACTTCAGCCAGCACTTCTGCTTCAGCTAGCGCTACCGCTACCAAGAATGCTGCTGCCGCGGCAATGATTGTTGGAAAGGAATATGGTTCCAGCATAATCGCTGCTCTCTTTGTCGCAGCTTTTGGTTTCATGGTTTAGAGAACCTCTCTACCTTCCACACTGGTTAGACGACATATGCGAATGGAGAACACAAACTTTACTGCACATATTCACGTGCAAATTCTATGAATGGACTTGTTAGGGCATTGTTTGAACTTTCGAATTGTTTTATGATAGCGTGCACTTAGCAGCGGTGTTGTGGTTTGTGCACTTATTTCTTATGCGTCATTGTACATATGCTACCACGGTAGCTTAATGAGGGATGAGGGGATTAAACGAATGGTTGAAGAACTTCGATGACTCGTCTTTGGCATGATTGAGCATTGTTGTGATTAGAATAGAAAATTCCATATATTTCTCGAGGTTGTGTTCCACATCCACTTCAAGGTCTTTGCCAACAATGTAAGTGCATTTATTCTGAACAAATCCCATAACAATTTGATTATATGCTTCTTTCATCAGATACAAAGACAACCTTTGGTCTTCGGGAACAATGAGATCGGAGAAGCCTCTGTAATACACTCTTCTTGATTTGCAGAAAGCCCGACTGAACCGTGTTTAATATCCGACATATCGGCTCTTTTCCAAGTACGCTGATATAACCCTTTCTATTCTCGCCAAATGCACAACGCCAACATGCCTTCTAGACTCACTTTTAGAGTCGAATTAGAGTTTGCTCCTGCTCTTCTCGAGTAAGGCCAGAATGAACCCGAGCATAATCTCCCGCAGCCAATTACTGTTCTCCCAACGCGTTCAGATGAGGCACCTTTCAGATGGAGACCTTTCAGCATTCCTAACGGAGTCAAAAAATGCAGTGTTCGACTTGAACGCTACCAAAATGGTAACAGCAGGATTGCCGACTTGTGGCATGATGCTCCCAATGCGCCCACCTGACTCGGATGAAAGCTCGTCTAGCCCAGAAGGAACTCGCCAAGAAGTCCGCCAGAGGGGACGAGTCGCCTTCAAGACGATGGCGTTAAGTGGATCCCTTCTCGGAGGGACCAGTGGCACCGAATACAGCAGCAACCCACTGGGGACACTAATGAACAGAACGAGAACCTAATCAACCTTACAAGTACTGCTTCATCGACTACTTCATCGCATGACGAATTTAGAAATCAGTGGATGGTCTCGCAAGATCGGACCGTCCAGTCAACGAGACTCCAGAACTATTGCTGGCTTCCGATGGAGGCCCAAAGCCCTCCCTACATCTTTGGTGAGAATTCATTTGCAAGCTGTAAATTTGCCTGTAGAACATTAACCAACGAATTCAGGGTCGAAACGAACCCTTCCACAGGCCTGCACGTGCATGTGGCTGAAGGCGCTGATGGATACGCCCTTCAGAAAGTCAAGAAGTTGATAGTCTTCCTCTGGACCTTCAAGTCACAAATCGACCAACTGCATCCAAATCGCAGAGCAGAGCTCTGTGAAGATGAGGGAAACATGTGGCACGAGTCACTTCGTCCAGATTCAGAAGTCACTGGTGGGAAATACACTGACCGATGGGTGCAGCTGACAGTGTTTCAGGGTCTCAAATATATCTACCGAGCTAACAGTCTATCAGCTCTTGATAATATGATGAGGGCAGATAGTTATAAAGCGGTATTCTACATTGAGCACATCGGCATTGGCTAGGATGATATCATTAAGAAAAAATCGAGTTCAGGCAGCACGAGGGAACTATGAACGGCGACCGAATCGTCGAATGGATCAAGACTATCCTGGTCCTCATGGAATGGATTATGGATGTTAAGGCCATCCCGCTAATGGACTTTCTCATGCTCGCTGCCGAGTAAAAGCCTCCCTATGACATCGTTGACCTTCTTAATGACCTTGGTCTTGTGGACCGGGCCACTTATTGGGACCATGCAATCCCGAAAGGTAAGAGGAATGCCCCGACACAATACTACAAGCTTCCAAGGGACCCGGCAGAAAAGATAGGTGAGCGCGTATATATCGATTTTACATCACAGCGCTCACTACGCATGGAGGTAAGAAGTTGTTGCCGAAAGGCGCAACTAGAAAGAC
>Ga0335075_10019159_pt1 | contig 10131 bp, 5 predicted proteins | sample Lox_Sample_24_FD_206723 | JGI IMG/M metagenome (GOLD analysis project Ga0335075, IMG submission 206723) | Soil microbial communities from Loxahatchee National Wildlife Refuge, Florida, United States - Lox_Sample_2.4 | ecosystem: Environmental > Terrestrial > Soil > Wetlands | place: USA: Florida... | reverse complement strand
TCGCCCGGACCGACGGCTCGGGCGGCGGAACCGCGCAACCGCCGACCAGCCGGATCAGGTCCATCCCGATAAGCCGGAATACCACGAGTGCGGATCGCGGGTTGCCCGGCAGGCCGATCACCGGGATCCCAGGTCCTGCCGAACCACGGGCGCCGCCGGAACCACGGTCGCCGCCGGAACCACCGTCGCCGCCGGAACCACGGGCGCATTCCGCGAGCAGCGTGGGCTTACCCGGCTTGATGGCCAGGCCGTGGCACCAGATCCCCGGCGGCCCGAGACGGGCGACCACGCTCGCGGTCTCGTCCCGCGCACCGACAGATGAGCCAGCAGAGATCACGATCACGTCGCTCGCGGCGAGCGCTTCGCGAAGCTTCGCCTCCAGGGCGGCCGGTTCGTCGGGGACGATGCCGCCATGGACGCCGACACCACCAGCGTCGGCGACCAGCGCGGCGAGCGCAACGGCGGTCGCGTCCCGCACCTGGCCGGGCCGCAGCGTCTCGGTCTCCGGAGGCACCACCTCGTCACCAGTGGAGAAGATCGATACCACCGGACGCGCGTAGACGCGGACGCTCGTCACGCCGGCCGCTGCGAGCATGCCAAGGTCCTGGGGGCGGAGCGTGCGTCCGCTCGGGATGATCTCGTGTCCTGCGCGCGCATCCTCGTCGGCACGCACCACGCCCTCGCCGGGGGCGACGGGGCGCACCACCTCGATCGTGCCCGGCATTGCCTCGGCGGTGTACTCGACCATCACGACCGCGTCGGCGCCGCGCGGGAGCGCGCCGCCGGTTGGCATCATCACCGCCGTACCCGGCTTCACCTCGGCCGACGGCTCGGTGCCCATCAGCACCGCGCCGGTGACGGTGAGATAGCCGGGCAGGCCATCGGACACGCCGTAGGTGTCGGCTGCGCGGACGGCGTACCCGTCGACCGTGGAACGGATGAAGCCTGGCAGCTCGTGCGGGGCGCGCACCGGCTCAGCGGTGACGCGCCGCAATGCCTCGGCGAGCGGTACGGTCTCTACCGCGGTGCGGTGCTCCGGCCGGAACCCCGCGCGGGCCTGCGCGACGGTCCGCGTGGCGAAGAACTCCCGGCCTGGCTGGTCAGGCTCCGTCTTTCCTCCCGGCCAGCCTCAACACGCTGCTGACGGGGCCGAGTGCGACCTGGCCGAGACCGCAGATCGAGGTCCGCTGCAGCACGCCGATCAGCTCGCGGACGTCCGCGTTCACATCCTCCGGGCCGCCGCCGCTGGCAAGCAGGTCAGCCAGCATGACGTGCGCCTTGGCCGAGCCAACCCGGCACGGCACGCACTTGCCGCAGGACTCGTCCCGGAAGAACCGCAGAACATTGACGGCAGCGGCAAGCAGGTCGGCACCCTCGGCCATCACGACCATAGCGCCGGAACCGAGCATTGACCCGGCGGCCTGCAACGTCCCGAAGTCGAGCTCAATGTCAAGCTCGCCGGGGCCGATGAAGTTGGAGGAAGCACCGCCGGGCTGTATGGCGCCAAGCTTCCTGCCGTCGGACACGCCGCCGGCCAGGTTGAGCAGCTCGCGGACAGTGGTGCCCATCGGCACGCAGTACACGCCAGGGGTCGTGACGTGCCCGGAGACCGCGAAGAACTTCAGGCCCTTATGGTCACCGCGTCCCTGCTCGTTCCACCAGGCAGCGCCGTTAGTGGCGATGACGGGTACGTGGGCGAACGTCTCGACCGAGTTCATCAGCGTCGGCTTGCCGTGCAGGCCATAGGTGCTCGGGAACGGCGGCTTGTTCCGCGGCTCGCCCCGGTGGCCCTCCATGCATTCGATCAGCGCCGATTCCTCGCCGAGTATGTAGCCACCCGGCGAGGTGAACACTTCGACGTTGAGCCGTCTCCCCGACCCGCCGGCGTTCGGCCCCACCAGGCCGATGTGCCGGAGCCAGTCGATCTCCTGGCGGATGACCTGCTCTTCCGGGCCGTACTCGTGCCGGATGAACACCCAGCCTTCCTCGGCGCCGATTGCGAGCATGCCGAGTAGCAGGCCCTCGAGCACCAGGTAGGGCTGGGTGGCGAGAATCGCCCTGTCCTTGAACGTGCCGGGCTCTGACTCATCGGCGTTGCAGATCGCGTACTTCACGTCCGCTTCCTGCGCGGCGACGAGATCCCACTTGCGACCCGTCGGGAAGCCGGCGCCACCCATGCCGCGCAGCCCCGCCTCGGTGAGCGCCACGATGATGTCGCTGGTGTCCAGTTGGCCGGCGAGCACGGCCCTGAGCACTGCATACCGGTCCCCGGCGCCGGTGTACGGATCGTTAGGCCAGGCCACGCTGGCTTCTGAGGGAGCGGAGCGGGCGGCGGGTGCAGGTGCGTCGTGGCCATGATGACGCCCGTCGGCTCCGACGGCCGCCGTGACCGCTTCCGCCGCGTCGACTATGGGTACCGGGACCTCGTTCACCGTGGCCGCCGGCGCGATGTCGCAGCGGCCGAGGCAGGACCCTTCGACCAGGTCTACGTCAGCGTCGTCACCGTAGCGCTCCCTGAGTGCGTCAATCTTCGCGTCCGCGCCGCGCAGCCAGCAGCTCAGGTCATGGCAGACGCGCAACTCGGCCTTCTTCGGCGGCTCGGTGCGAAAGTGCGGGTAGAACGAGACAAGTCCTTCGATCTCGTACAACGGCCTGCGTACGTCGCGGGAGAGGGTCACCAGTTCCTCGCGGGGCAGCCAGCCGGTGCGCTCCTGAATAGCGTTCAGCGCCGGAATCAGCGACGGGCCGGGGAACTTGCCGGCCCGTGCCTCCACACCGGGGACGCGGACAGGGGCCTCAGCCATTGCTGGCCAGTTCGCCCGCTGGTTCGATCCGTACCGCGCAGAACTTGAACTCGGGGATCTTGCCGAACGGATCGATCTCGTCAATCGTCAGCAGGTTCGCCGCGGCTTCCCGGAAATGGAACGGGATGAAGCAGTTGCCGCGTGCCTCGCGGTGCGAGACCTTCACCTCAAGCTCGATCGCGCCCCGGCGCGAGCTGACCCGGGCCAGGTCACCGTCGGCCAGGCCGAGTTCGGCGGCGTCCTGCGGGTGGACGAAAACGAGTGGCTTTGGCGCGATCGCGTCGAGCGCGTAGGACCGGCGGGTCATCGAGCCAGTGTGCCAGTGCTCGAGCATCCGGCCGGTGTTCAGCACGAACGGGTAGTGCTCATCTGGCAGTTCTCTGGCCGGCAACCACTCGGCGGGGACGAGGTGAGCGAGGCCGTCGTTGGTCTTGAACGTCTCGGTGAACATAACGACCGTGCCGTCGCTGTGCTCGGGGTCCGGGTTCGGGTAGAGCTTGCCGGTCAGGCCGAGGTTGTCATACGACAGGTTCCGGTAGCTCGGGATTACCGTGACCAGCTCGTCGAAGATGTCCCGCGGCGACTGGTACCGCCAGTCGAGCCCGATCCGGTTGGCGAGGTCCTGCACGACTTCCCAGTCGACCCGTGCCTGGCCCGGTGTGTCGAGTACCTTCCGGCCGAGTTGCACCCGGCGGTCGGTGTTGGTGTACGTGCCGTCCTTCTCCAGGTAGGAGGAGGCAGGCAGGATCACGTCGGCGAACTCAGCGGTCTCGGTGAGGAAGATGTCCTGCACCACGAGGAACTCAAGGGCGGACAGCGCCTTGCGCACCTTGTTGATGTTCGGGTCGGAGAGGAACGGGTTCTCGCCCAGCATGTACATGCCGCGCACGCCGCCCTTGAGCACTGAGCCGATGATCTCGGTGACCGTCAGGCCCTTTACCGGGTCTAGGTCACTGGCACCCCAGGCCTGCTCGAACTTGGCCTTCACGCCCGGGTCGTCGGCCTTCTGGTAGTCCGGGTAGAACATCGGGATCAGGCCCATATCGGAGGCACCCTGGACGTTGTTCTGCCCGCGCAGCGGGTGCAGGCCGGCGCCCGGCTTCCCGATGTTCCCGGTAATCCCGCACATCGCGATCAGGCAGCGGGCATTGTCGGTGCCAGTGGTGTGCTGGGAGATGCCCATACCCCAGAAGATGACCCCGGACCTGGCGCCGCCCCAGACCCGCGCTACCCGTCTGATCAGTTCGGCCGGGACGCCGCAGATCTGCTCGGCACGCTCCGGCGGGTAGTCCGCGACGGTCGCTCGCAGCGCCTCGTAATTGGAGGTCCTGCTGGCGATGAACGCCTCGTCAGTCAGCCCGAGCCTGATGACCTCGTGCATGACGCCGTTGTAGAACGCGACGTCGGTGCCGGGCTTGAGCTGGCAGTAAATGTCGGCGTGGTCGGCCATCTTGTCCGCCCGCGGGTCCACGTAGATGACCGTCGTCCCGTTGCGGCGGGCCTGCTTGAAGAAGCTGGACGCGACCGGGTGGTTGGCCGTGGAGTTGGAGCCAGTCACGATCGCGACCTCGGCGTTGATCACGTCCCCGAATGTCGTGGACACGGCGCCGGAGCCGATCCCCTCGAACAGCGCCGAAACGCTCGATGCGTGGCAGAGCCTGGTGCAGTGGTCCACGTTGTTGGTGTGGAACCCCGTCCTGATCAGCTTCTGGAAGAGGTACGCCTCCTCGTTCGAGCATTTAGCGCTGCCGAAACCGGCGATCGCAGCGGGGCCGTTCGCCAGATAGATGTCCGACAGCCGCCTGGCTACCAGGTCGAGGGCCTCATCCCAGGTAGCCTCCCGGAAGTGCGGGAGCACCTCGGCGTAGTCGACCAGGCCGCCGGGCTTGCGGCCGCGCTTCCCGCCCTTGCGCTTCTCCCTGGGACCTCCCTCGCTGCTGGTGAGGCCATGGTCGTTGGCCTCGCCGCCAGGCGCGGCGGCCATGTCGCCCTTGACGTCGCGAGACAGCGCGCCCTTCGGGTAGGACTCCTCGCGCCTGATCAGCGGCACCGTCAGCCGCTGCGGGGAGGCCGCGTAGTCCCAGCCATACCTGCCCTTCACACAGAGGCGCCCGTGCGAACCAGGCTGCTCGCGGCCTTCGGCGAACGCGATCGCCCCGCGCTCCCTGTCCACGTAGTAGGTCAGCGCGCAGCCGACGCCGCAGTACGGGCAGACGGTGTTGACCGCGTCCAGTTCTTCGCGCGGCCTGATGGGGATGTTCCGGATTGGCTTGTTGGTCAGCGCCCCGGTCGGGCAGGCGGAAACGCACTCACCGCAGGAGACACAGGATGAGCTGCCCATCGGGTCGAACAGATCGAAGCCGATGTGCGTGTCATAGCCCTTGCCGCTGCGGCCGATGACGTCATTGCCCTGGATGTCGTCGCATGCCCGGACGCACCGGTCGCAGAGTATGCAGGCGTCATGGTCAACCGCGATCACCGGGCTTGACAGGTCGGCACCCCGGCCCGAAGAGCACGGCAGGGTCTCGGTCTGTCTGCTGACGCCGTACCTGCCGGCCAGTCCTAGCAGCTCGTTGTCACCGGTGGTGGTCTGTTTCGGGTCGCTGCCGGCGGTCGGCTGGTCGGCGATCAGCAGCCTGGTCAGCATCTTGCGGCTGGCCTCGACCTCCGGCGTGCCGGTTTTCACGGTCATGCCGTTCTCGCAGGCTCGTACGCACGAAGCGGCGAACGCGGGTGTGCCGACGTCCACGACGCACATCCGGCACACGCCGACGGGATCGAAACGCTCGTCGTGACAGAGAACCGGGATGTCGATGCCGGCCGACTTCGCGGCCTGCCAGATGGTAGCGCCTTCTGGGGCAGTCACCTCACGCCCGTCGATCGTGAGCGTCACCGTCCCCGTGGACTCCGGGGCAGTTATAGCCATACCCGCAGTATCCGCCTGGCCAGGGTCTCACGCCAAGCGGAGATCGTCAGCGAACGCCGCGTCCGGGTGACCATCAGAAGTCAGCCCGCGCGCTTCATAGTAGGCGTCGATCATCGTGCGCAGACGAGTGCCGGTAAGCGTCGCCTCGCGACCGGATGGCATGGAGACGGACTCGGTGAGCAGGCGTTCCGGGAGCCAGTCGTCTTCCGGCTGCCAGCCCTCGCGGATGTTGTAAAGCCGCTTGGCGAGGACGATGCGGCGGGCCGCGTCATGGAGCTCGGCGCCCGTGATGTCCCAGCCGGTGACCGCGGCCAGCAGCGCCGCCCACTCCTCGAACGGGTCGGTGAACACGCCACGGAGAAACTTGCACAGGATCATCGAGTCCATGACCGCCGCGCGGTCCTCGGTCTCGATCACGGCCGCAACGTGCGCGTCACCGCCGGCGAGCCGGTCCAGGTCGCCAGACAGGTCGGCTTCATAGGCCCCGGACCGGTTATGGTCGGCTCCCCTGGCGTTCACCGCCAGGCCAAGGGCCATGGCGTGCAGGGTACGAGGCTCATACCCCGGCATTTCCAGGCCCTTGACGTGCGGGGCGAAGGTACCGGAATCGCCGCCGACCGTTCGCGCTGCCGATCTTGATCCCTGTCCGAGCAGGGCGCCGAGCTCCGTGCGGCCCGAGCCGATCTCGTCCAGGGCACGCAGCAGCGCGCCCGCTTCGCCGAACCGCAGCCACGGCGCATCGATAAGCCCGCGTTCCGCGCACTCCATTGCCCAGGCGATCGTGCCGCCAGCCGAGATCGTGTCGATGCCCAGGTCATCGCAGCAGGCGCTGGCCGCGAGCACGGCAGCCGGATCGCTTACCCCGCACATCGGCCCGAGCGCGAACACGTTCTCGTACTCCACCCGGACTTTCTTGCCGCCGCCCACCCGGTAGATGTGCTCACAGCCGATCGTGCACGAGGCGCAACTGCTGCGCGCGACCCTGCGCATGCCCGCCACGCTCCCGTCGGCGGAATCCCCGGAAAATTCAGCGGGAACGTCCGCTGCAGCATCCGCGGCCAGGTGCCGCGCGCCGTCGAACGTGGCGGCCTGGAAGTTCCTCGTCGGCAGCGTGCTGATCGCATTGAACGCCAGCAAGTTCGCAAGCGTGCCGAGCTCCCGGTACTTCGCCGTCGCCGGGCCGAACGACCGCGCCCGCAGGTCTCTTGCCGCCGCCAGCACCGTGTCCGGGTCGGCCGTCGCGACCTTCCCGGCCGCGCGGACCGCGATCGCCTTGAGGTTCTTGGCGCCCATCACCGCGCCGAGCCCGCCGCGCCCGGCGTGCCGTCCGTCGTGGGAGATCGTGGCGTACCTCACGCCGCGCTCGCCCGCGGGGCCGATCGCCGCCACCCGCCAGCCCCGGCCCAGCTGAACCTGCAGCCGCTGGCCGGCCTCCGCCGCGCTCAGGCCGGCCAGGCCGGCCGCGTCGATGAGGCGCGTGCCGTCGCCGTCGACGAGCAGGACCGACGGCCGCTCGCTCCGGCCCGAAATCACGATCGCGTCGTGGCCGGTAAGTTTCCCCGCGATCGCGAACTGGCTGGAAGCCAGGGCGTCGGTCAGCATCCCCGTCAGCGGCGACTTCGCCACCACAGCGAACTTCGCGCTGGTAGTCAGCGGCGTGCCCACCAGCGGTGAGAAGACGAACGCCAGCGGCGCCTCAGCGCCCAGCGGATCCACGCGCGGCGGCCCGACTCGGTGCAGCAGCCAGGTGCCGAGCCCGGCACCGCCGATGTAGGCGCGCAGAATCTCGTCGGGGAGCGGCAGGATCGCGCTACTCCCGTCGGTCGCGTCGACGATCAGCGCCTGGCCGAAGTATCCGCCGGCCGCCATGGCTCCTCAGCCCCCTGCGTCGGCGGACATGAAGTACACGAGATCGCCCGCCGCCAGCGGCGTGGCAGGGTCGCGGGTGATCTGGTCACCGTTCAGCGCGGCAGTGACGTGCCCGTCGAATGTGAGCCCCACGCCGCTGGCTGCGGCGGCCAGCGTCGCGGCCCGGACTGCCTGCGGCCCAGGGCCCTTGCCGCCTCTGGCAAACGCCCCGAAGAGCTGGACGGTTACCTCGGGCGCCGGACGTGCGCGCGCCTGCTGATACTCGTCGGGCGTGTTGACGTTGAGCACCGAGTCGAGGTCCGGGTCGAGCGCTGCAAGCACCGGGTCCTGGCGCAGCGCGCTGTCGTTCAGCCGCACCACGGCGCATTCGTCGAAGAGAAACGCCGGACGCAGCCGGTCTTCCTTCACCAGCCGCTCGGCGGTCTCCGCCAGGCGGATGCGGTAGGCGGCGGCCAGCGGCTGCGGATAGCCGCGCGCCACTGGCAGCGCGACGTCTGCCGCCGCATCGTCCGCCAGCACGCGGAGCACCCGCCGGATGAAGGCCGGATGCAGGAACGGCATGTCGGTCGAGCTGATAAAGGTGGTTTCCGCGCGGCCGGCCAGCGCGGCCAGGCCGGCGGCAATCCCCTGGAGCGGCCCCTTGCCGTCGCGCGGGTCGTCGACAACCTGGATGCCAGCCGGCAGATCAGGGAGAGCCTGGCCTACGGCTCGTACCACGACTACCGGGCCATCCGCAGCGCGCGCCACGATGCTGACGGTCCGGCGCAGCAGCGTTGACCCGTGCCATTCCAAACCAGCCTTAGGCGTCCCCATCCGCGAGGACCGCCCTCCGGCGAGCACCACACCCGCGAAATCCGCCATTGCATCATGGTACGCATCCTGGCGCGGCGGCCAATGCCTGCCGAACCGGCATGGTAAGACCCGGGGCCTGCTCACGTGTTTCGCAGCGGGTACTGGTAGAGACGGTAAACCCCGCGCACCACGACCAGGTCGGAGGAACCGTGGCCGGACGGAGCACGCGCAGGCGAGTCACCCGGATCTGCGTCGACGATCCCGGAGTGAGCGAGCGCGCCGACTTTCTGGCGGCAGAGGAGCCACTCGGCATCAGGATCGGCGGCCAGGCCGTCAGCCTGACCATGCGGACGCCCGGTGACGACATCGACCTGACCGCCGGCTTCCTGTTCAGCGAAGGCATCATCAGCTCGGCCGCTGACATCGAATCGATCCGGATCTGCGACGGCAGCCAGTGCGGTCACGACCACGAGACTGGCGACGCAATGGGCAACGTCGCCGACGTGACCCTGCGCCCCGGCCTCGCGACCGAACTTAAGCGCAACTTCCTGACCAGCAGCGCCTGCGGGGTCTGCGGCAAAGCCAGCATCGCCGAACTGCGCGTTCCCGGCAGGTTCCGGCTGGAGGAGGACCTGCTCCAGGTGCCCGCCGGCGTGCTGGCGGGGCTGCCCGGCTCGCTGCGCAGCGCGCAGCGAGTGTTCGACAAGACCGGCGGGCTGCACGCGGCCGGGCTGTTCAGTGGCGCAGGCGAGGTGCTGGCCGTGCGCGAGGACGTCGGGCGGCACAACGCCGTCGACAAGATTGTCGGGTGGGCGCTGCGGGGCGGGCGGCTGCCGCTGCGTGGCTGCCTGTTGCTGGTCAGCGGGCGAGCATCGTTCGAGCTCGTGCAGAAGGCAGTGCTGGCTGGCGTCCCGGTGCTGGCCGCGGTATCCGCGCCATCATCACTGGCCGCCGAGCTCGCCGACGAGGCCGGGCTGACGCTGGCGGGGTTCGTGCGCGGCGGATCAATGAACGTCTACGCCGGCGTGGGGCGCGTGATCCCGGCGCGCTGACTCGCGTCAGCGCGACGGGCGCGATCCCGGTCAGGCCGCCCCGGTCAGTTGGCCGCAGCTGGATCCAGCAGGCCACGGCGGCGGCGCAGCGACATGTCGGCCTTGGTGAAGACCGTGTCGACCACGACGCCGATTACCAGGATCACGATGATCATCGAGCTGGCCCCGGCGAAGTCGAGGTTCTGCTGGTCTACGTCGAGCTGCTGGCCGATCGAGACCTGCCCGATGATCGCGATGAACAGCTCGGCGGCCATCAGGCTGCGCCAGGCAAATGCCCAGCCCTGCTTCATCCCGGCCACGTAGGCAGGCAGTGAAGCGGGCAAGATCAGGTACCGGTAGAGCGCCAACCCGCGCAGGCCCATGGTCTTGCCGGCCCGCAGCAGCAGCGGCGGCGTGTAGTCCACGCCGTTGATCAGGCCGTTAGCAATCGACGGGGCGGCTCCGAGGATGACCACGAACAGGATCGCTGAGTTGTTCTCGCCGAACAAGATGATGGCGAACGGCGCCCAGGCCACCGAGGGCATCGTCTGCAGCCCGGTGATGATCGAGCCGACCGCTGCTCGCAGCGGCGGGATCCGCGCCACCAGCAGGCCGACTAGTGAGCCGATGATCATGGCAACGACATAGCCGGTGACCGCGCTGCGCAAGGTCCACCCGATAGTGGCCCACAGGGCGCCGTGCTGCATCT
>Ga0335075_10019157_pt1 | contig 10132 bp, 5 predicted proteins | sample Lox_Sample_24_FD_206723 | JGI IMG/M metagenome (GOLD analysis project Ga0335075, IMG submission 206723) | Soil microbial communities from Loxahatchee National Wildlife Refuge, Florida, United States - Lox_Sample_2.4 | ecosystem: Environmental > Terrestrial > Soil > Wetlands | place: USA: Florida... | reverse complement strand
CGACCAGCACACGTTCGACTGGGTGACGATCACCAACACCGGCGAGATCGTCTTCGACAACGGCGTCAACGTGTACGCGCTGCCCAGCACGTGCTGGGCAGCCGATAAGGGCTTCACCCTCAGCTCCGGCTCGACCGAGCCGACGTGCGGCACCTTCGGCGAACCCAGCTCGCAGGCGGTCCAGCTGACCACCGACGGAACGACGAGCGCCCGCGACGAGCACCCCACATGGACCTCGGCGCCCTTGACGCCGTACACGGTCCCGGGCAGCTCGCCGCCCCCCTCCCCGTCCCCGACGACCGGAAAAGGGCCCGCGACCGGCCCGCCGCCCCCCATCACCAGCCCGCTCGAGACCGCATACCCGCCGCCCGCTCCGTCGTCACCGGCAAGCCGTTCACGCTGAAGGTGACGCTCAGGGCGCCGAGCAAGCTCAAGGTCGAGATCCTGCGCTACGTGGCCGCCTCGGGGCACGGCCGCCATCGCCACAAGGCCCACTACGTGCTCGTCGAGACGCTCAGCTTCGCCGGCAAGACGGGCCTCAACAAGCTGACGATCCCCACCAGGCACAACGGCCACAAGCTCGCGCCCGGCAAATACGAGGCGAAGGTCCTCGCGGGCACGAGCAGCCACGTCGTGAGCTTCACGATCAGGGGCTGAAGCCGCGCACGCGAGCGAGCGAGGACGCCGTAGCGCGCCGGCATCAGGAGCACCGCGCGCGCTAGCGGGCCGTAGGCCAAGCGATCAAGGACGCAGGGAGCGTGGCGTGCTTCGCACGCGAGCGACCGAGGACGCCGTAGCGCGCCGGCCTACGGCCCGCTAGTTATCGCAGCCCAGGCGATCCCACATGTACAGCTGGATGCACTCGTTGGCAAGCTCGATCGCGCGCTCGCGCGACAGGCGGGGCAGCACGGTGTCCAGCGCCTGATCCTCGGCCACGCCGGCCTGGAAGGCTTCCTCGCCGCGGAAGCCGGCTGCGATCTTCAGCGCCTCGCGACGGTTCTCGCCGAGGCTGGGGAACACGCCGACGAGGAACTCCGTGTTGGGGATCGGCTGGCCCACCTCCAGCGATGCGTGCCACGCGGCGAGCAGGTGCAGGTCGTCCTCGTCGAGATCGGCGATCGCCTTCGCATAGTGCACCGACAGTTCCTGGTCGGGAATGTCATCGACCCACGCACGCACCACCTCGCCGACCAGCTGGCGGCGCGCCTCGCGCCCGACGGACTCCGCGATCACGCGAATCGCATCCTGAGGCTCGATGAAACACAGTGGCATGAAGGCTCTCCTGGAGAGGTTGGAAACGCTGACCTGGCCACTGTAGGCGGCCGTGTGGACGGCAATTTCTCAAGCCCCTAAGCTCGTGTCGAGGCCGCACGCCGCGTCGCCTCCGGGCGGCGGCTCACACGCCGAGCGCGGCGCCTGCCCGCTCGCGCGCACGCTCGTCGACGGTGTGCGGCGGGAACCCCATGCTCGCGCGCAGCGGCGAGAGCCAGTTGGACAGCGCGAGGTCGAGCGCTTCGATCGGCACGGAGGCCGCCTCGGCGAGCGCCGCCGCGCGGCGCTCGAGCAGCAGCGGGTCGCCGATGCCGAACACGCGCTTGGCCGCGAGCATGGTCGCGTCCTCCGTGGAGGTCCCGCGGGTGCCGGCGAGGTGCAGCGAGTCGGCGCGCAGCTCGTAGAGGCCGAGGCGTCCGAGCGTCACAAGCAGCTCGTAGCGCCCCGCGCGGCCGAACCCGGGGAGCGCGAGCCGCTCGAACACCCGCTCGAAGCGGCGTTGCGGGCTCCACGCGGGATCGCCCGCGAACGCCCGCGCCTGTGTCGCCCGCGCCGCCTGGCCGGCCTCGCCGTGGAGGCCGCCGTTTCGCTGCGCCCACTGGCCGTAGGCGATCAGCGTCTCCGCTCCGCGTGCGGGCTCGTGCGAGCTGCGCGGCCCCAACGGGATGTCGCTGAGATCGGGGGGCGCGCCGGCGTCCAGGTGGCTGTCCGGCATCCTCTCCAGCGCCAGCCGCACGCCCGCGAACGAATCGTCCGCGTCCAGCGGACACAGATACGCGGTGAGAAAGCACGCCCACGTGGCGCGCTCGCGCTCGCCGGCGGCGAGCGCGCGGATCTCGCCGTAGACGCCTGGCGGCTGCGCGCCCAGCGCGAGCAGGCGCCCGCTGGAGAACGCGATCTCCTCTGCCAGGCGCTGCGCGTCCGCGGAGGCGCGCACGCCCGGCACCAGCTCCGAGCGGTAGCCGTCGTCCTGCGCGCGCAGCTCGCGGTGCACGACCACGCTCTCGGCGTGCGGGCGACGTCGCCGGGAGGAGCCGCCGGCAGAGGGCGCGCGCGCGGTCCTCTGCGTGCGCGCGGGTCCCGCCTTGGGCGCGGCACTCGCCAGCGTCTTGCTGCAGATCGGGCAGCGCTCCACGAAGCGGTTGTGGCGGCAGAAGGTCGGCACGGCGCCGTTGGATATACCCGTTTGCGCGCCGCCGTGCGCCGCTTGCCGCGCGGACCCTGCCGCTCAGCTTTCGGGCGCGCCGACGCCCGGGCCGACGTGCTGGGGCGGACCCTCCGGCCCTTCGTCCGCGTCGGCGTGGCCCGCGAGCCCGGCGTCCTCGCACGCGAACGCATCGTCGCGCTGGGCGCCGTTGCGCCGCGCGGCCAGGTAGCGGTCGACCATGCGCGCGCACTGGCGACCCTCGTTGATCGCCCACACGATCAGCGACTGGCCGCGGCGCGCGTCGCCGGCCGCGAACACGCCGTCGACCGAACTCGTGTACGGCGCAAGCGACTTGACGTTGCCGCGCGGGTCCTTCTCCACGCCAAGCTGGTCGAGCAGCTCCTGCTCCGGATGCAGGAACCCCATCGCCAGCAGCACCAGCTGTGCGGGCAGCTCGCGCTCGCTGCCGGCGACGGGCGCGAACGGCGGTTGCTCCTCGGCGCGCGCGATGCGCAGGGCGGCGACCGCGCCGCTGCCGTCGTCGACGATGGCGGTGGTCGCGACCGAGTAGTCCTGCTCGCCCACGCCGAGCTTCCTGGCCTCCTCCATCGCGTAGCTCAGGCGGTACTTCATCGGCCACTGCGGCCACGGCGTGCGATCGTCGGGACGGTGCGGGGGCGGCTCGGCCAGCAGCTCCAGCTGCACGACCGAACGGGCGCCCTCGCGCAGCGCGTTGCCGACGCAGTCCGCGCCCGTGTCGCCGCCGCCGATCACCACCACGTCCTTGCCGGCGGCGGTGATCTCGCGCTCGGGCGCCGGCGGGGGAACGCTCGGCGCGGGGCCGTGCTCGCGCGCGACGTAGCGGTTGCGCTGGTACAGGTACTCCATCGCGAAGTGCACGCCGTGCAGCTCGCGGCCGGGCACGGGCAGGTCGCGCGGCGTGCGCGAGCCGGTCGCGAGCACGACCGCGTCGAAGCCCTCGCGCAGCTCGCGGACGCTGACGTCGCTGCCCACCTCCACGCCGCAGCGGATCTCCACGCCCTCCTCGACCAGCTGCTCCACGCGCCGCTGCACCACCGTCTTCTCGATCTTGAAGTCGGGCACGCCGAAGCGCACGAGGCCGCCGACGGCCTCGTCGCGCTCGAACAGCGTCACGCGGTGGCCGGCGCGGCGCAGCTGCTGCGCGGCGGCCATGCCCGCCGGGCCGGAGCCCACGACGGCGACCGCCTGGCCGGTTTCGCGGTCCTTGCGGGGGGGCTGCGGGGTGACCCAGCCCTCGGCCCACGCGCGGTTGACGATCGCGTTCTCGATCTGTTTGATCGTCACCGCTTCGCCCTCGCGGATCTCCAGCACGCACGCCGCCTCGCACGGCGCCGGGCACAGGCGCCCGGTGAACTCGGGGAAGTTGTTGGTGGCGTGCAGCTGGACGATCGCGTCCTGGAAGCGCTCGCGATACACGAGGTCGTTCCAGTCGGGGATCAGGTTGCCCAGAGGGCAGCCGTTGTGGCAGAACGGCACGCCGCAGTCCATGCAGCGCGCGCCCTGCGCGCTCAGCTCCGGCACCGGCCGCGTCAGCAGGAACTCGTGGAAGTCGCGCACGCGCTCGACGGGATCGCGCTGCGGGATGCCGTGGCGCTCGATCTGCAGGAAGCCCCCGAGCTTGCCCATCAGGCGCCCGTTCCGCCGACCGCGCCCAGCGGCCGGTGCTCCGCCGGCTGGGCCGGCGCAGCACCGTTGCTCGCGGCGCTCGCCGCCAGCGCCTCTTCCTCGGCCAACTCGCGCAGCACGCGCTTGTAATCGTGGGGCATCACCTTTACGAACGCGCCGGCGCCCAGCAGCTTCTGCCAATCCTCGAGCACGCGCGCCGCCACCGGCGAGTCGGTGCGCCGCAGGTGCTCTTCGATCATCGCGCGCAGCTCGATCGCGTCTGCCTGCGCGAGCGCTTCGAAGCCGACCATGCCCATGTTGCAGCGCGTGTGGAACGTGCCGTCCTCGTCGAGCACGTACGCGACGCCGCCGCTCATGCCGGCGGCGAAGTTGCGCCCGGTGGGGCCGAGCACCACCACGCGCCCGCCGGTCATGTACTCGCAGCCGTGGTCGCCGACGCCCTCCACGACCGCCCACGCGCCGGAGTTGCGCACGCCGAAGCGCTCGCCAGCGAGCCCGCGGAAGAACGCGCGACCGCCGGTGGCGCCGTACAGAACGGTGTTGCCCACGATCACGTTGTGCTCGGCCTGGAAGTGCTCGCCCATGCCCGACCGCGGGCGGATCGCGAACACGCCGCCGGAGAGGCCCTTGCCGGCGTAGTCCTGGGCGTCGCCCCACAGCGTGAACGTCACGCCCGGCGCCAGCCAGCCCGCGAAGCTCTGCCCGGCCGAGCCCTCGAAGCCGACCTCGATGGTGCCTTCGGGCAGCCCCGCCTCGCCGTGGCGGCGGGCGATGTGGCTGGAGAGGATGCCGCCCACGCAACGGTTGCGGTTGCGGATCGCGAGCATCCCCTGCACGCGCTGGGCGCGCTCCAGCGCGGGCTGGGACAGCTCCACCAGCTGCCAGTCGAGCGCGTCCTCGAGCACCTTCGGCGGCGGCTCCACGCGCCTGCGCGCGATCGATGGCGACCCCTCCCCGCCGAGTTCCACGTGCGTGAGGATGTGCGTGAGGTCGACGCCGCGGGCCTTGCAGTGCTCGATCGCGTCGTCCACGCCGAGCATGTCGACCCTGCCGATCGCCTCGTCCAGGGAGCGCAGGCCGAGCGACGCGAGGATCTCGCGCACCTCCTCGGCGACGAAGAAGAAGAAGTTGACGACGTGCTCGGGGGTGCCCTTGAAGCGCTTGCGCAGCTCGGGGTCCTGCGTGGCGATGCCCACGGGGCACGTGTTCAGGTGGCAGGCGCGCATCATGATGCAGCCGGTGGCGATCAACGGCCCGGTGGAGAAGCCCATCTCGTCGGCGCCGAGCATCGCCGCGATCACCACGTCGCGGCCGGTCTTCAGCTGCCCGTCGGTCTGCACGACGATGCGCGAGCGCAGGTCGTTGAGCAGCAGCGTCTGCTGCGTCTCCGCCAGGCCGATCTCCCACGGCACGCCCGCGGCCTGGATCGAGGACAGCGGCGAGGCGCCGGTGCCGCCGTCGTGGCCGGCGATCAGCACGCGGTCGGCGTTCGCCTTGGACACGCCCGCGGCGACCGTGCCGACGCCCACCTCGGACACGAGCTTGACCGACACCTGCGCCTGCGGGTTGGCGCAGCGCAGGTCGTAGATCAGCTGCTTGAGGTCCTCGATCGAGTAGATGTCGTGGTGCGGCGGGGGAGAGATGAGCCCCACGCCCGGCGTGGTGTGGCGGATCGAGCCGATGTACGCGTCGACCTTGCCGCCCGGAAGCTGCCCGCCCTCGCCGGGCTTGGCGCCCTGGGCCATCTTGATCTGCAGCTCGTCGGCGTTGACCAGGTAGTAGATCGTCACGCCGAAGCGCCCGGAGGCGACCTGCTTGATCGCCGAGCGGCGGCTGTCGCCGTTCGGGTCGGGCTTGAAGCGCACCGGGTCCTCCCCGCCCTCGCCCGTGTTCGAGCGCCCGCCGAGGCGGTTCATGGCGATCGCCAGCGTCTCGTGCGCCTCGCGCGAGATCGAGCCGAGGCTCATCGCGCCGGTGCAAAAGCGCCTGACGATCGCGCTCGCCGGCTCGACCTCCTCGATCGGGATCGGCGCCGCGCCCGCCGCGGCGGGTCCGCCGCCGATCTTCAGCAGGCCGCGCAGCGTGGCCCTGCGCGCGGCGTCCTCGTTGACCGCGCGCGCGTACTCGCGGTACTTCTCGTAGGCCGGGCTCTCGCGCACCGCCTCGTAGGCCGCGCGGTCGCCCTTCAGCGCCGCGCCGACGTCGCCGTTGGCAGCCCGCACGGCGTGCTGCACGAGCGCGATCGTCTCGGGGTTCCAGATGTGGTGCTCGCCGTCGCGCCGCCACGCGTACACGCCGCCCACCGGCAGCAGCGGGTCGCGCGCGCGCCCACCGGGCGGATACGCGCGTTCGTGGCGCTCGATCGCCTCCGCCGCGAGCACGTCCAGGCCGACGCCGCCGACGCGCGAGGCGGTGTGCGTGAAGTGCTTGTCGATCAGCTCCTTCTCCAGCCCGACCGCCTCGAAGATCTGCGCGGCGCGGTAGGACTGGATCGTGGAGATGCCCATCTTGGAGATCGTCTTGAGCAGCCCTTTGCCGATCGCCTTGACGACGTTCTGCGCGGCTTCCTCGGCGGTGATCGCGCGCGCCTGCCCGTCACGCGACAGGCGACCTTCCGCGACCATCGCGTCGAGCGTCTCGAGCATCAGGTACGGGTTGATCGCGCTCGCGCCGTAGCCGATCAGCGTGGCGAAGTGATGCACCTCGCGCGGCTCGCCCGACTCGACGATGATGCCCGCTCGCAGGCGCGTGCCCTCGAGCACGAGATGGTGGTGGACCGCGGCGACGGCCAGCAGCGACGGTATCGGCGCGCGCCGGGGACCGAGCAGGCGGTCGGAGAGGATGATGATGTTGACCTCCTCCGCGATCGCCTCGCGCGCCTTGCGGCAGATGCGCTCGATCGCCGTCTCCATCCCGCCCGGGCCCTCGGCCACCGGCCAGGTGATGTCGATCGTGCGCGCGGCGTACACCGGGTGATCGACGTGGCGCAGCGTCTCCAGCTCGCGGTTGAGCAGGATCGGCTGGTCGAGCAGCAGCTTGTGGGCGTGCTCGGGCGTCTCGTCGAACAGGTTGCGCTCGTTGCCCAGGGTCGTCGCCAGGCTCATCACGATCTCCTCGCGGATCGGGTCGATCGGTGGGTTGGTGACCTGCGCGAACAGCTGCTTGAAGTAGGAGAACAGCGGCGGCGCCTGCTCGGAGAGCAGCGCCAGCGACAGGTCGTTGCCCATCGAGCCCACGGGCTCGGCGCCGTCGAGCGCCATCGGCGCAAGCAGCACCCGCAGGTCCTCCTGGGAGTAGCCGAACGCGCGCTGGCGCAGGTGCAGCGGCTGGTCGGACAGCGTCACCTGCTCGGAGGGCGGCAGGTCGCCGAACGGCACGGCGTTGCGCGCGTACCACTCGCCGTAGGGGCGGTGCGTGGCGACCTCGCGCTTGACCTCCTCGTCCTCGATTATGCGCCCACGCTCGAGGTCGACGAGGAACAGCTTGCCCGGCTGCAGCCGTCCCAGCCGGCGCACCTGCTCGGGCGGGATGTCCAGCAGGCCCGACTCCGAGCCGAGCACCACGTACCCGTCGGTCGTCTCCACCCAGCGGCCGGGGCGCAGGCCGTTGCGGTCGAGCGTGGCGCCGACCACGCGCCCGTCGGTGAACGCCACCGACGCGGGACCGTCCCACGGCTCCATCAGGCAGGAGTGGTAGGCGTAGAAGCCCTTCAGGTACTCGGGCAGGTCGTCGCGGCCGCGGTAGGCCTCGGGGATCATCATCATCGCCGCGTGCGGCAGCGAGCGCCCGGCGAGCATCAGCAGCTCGAGCACGTTGTCGAACGTCGCCGAGTCGGAGTTGCCGGGAGTGACGACCGGCAGGATCTTCTGCAGGTCCTCGCCGAACAACTCGCTGCGCAACTGGCTCTCTCGCGCGCGCATCCAGTTGACGTTTCCCATCACCGTGTTGATCTCGCCGTTGTGGCAGATCACGCGATAGGGGTGGGCCAGCTCCCAGCTGGGGAACGTGTTGGTGGAGAAGCGCGAGTGCACCAGCGCAAGCGCGCTCTTGCAGCGCTCGTCGCCGAGATCGCGATAGAAGGACGCGAGCTGGTAGCTGATCAGCATGCCCTTGTAGTTGATCGTGCGCGAGGAACTCGACGCCACGTACAGGCCGGGCTCCCCGGCCGTCAGGTCGCTGATCCGGCGGATCACGTACAGCTTGCGCTCGAACGCGTCGCGGTCGCCCGCGAGCGCGTCGGACGCGCCGACGAACAGCTGGCGGATCGCCGGCCGGCAGGCGCCCGCCACCTCGCCCGTGTGCTGCGCGTCGATCGGCACCTCGCGCCACCCCAGCAGTCGCTGGCCCTCCTCGCGCACGATCCGCTCCAGCAGCGCCTCCAGCCGTCCGCGCGCGCCGGCGTCCGTGGGCAGGAAGCACATCAGCACGCCGTACGCGCCCGCCGGCGGCAGCTCGAAGTCGACGGTCGCGCGCAGCAGCTCGTCGGGCATCTGCATCAGGATCCCCGCGCCGTCGCCCGTGCACGGGTCCGCGCCGGTCGCGCCGCGGTGCTCGAGGTTCTCCAGCGCGGTGATCGCGCGCGTGATCACCTCGTGCGTGGGCACGTTGTCCAGGCGCGCCACCATCCCCACGCCGCACGCGTCGTGCTCGAAGCGAGGGTCGTAGAGTCCGACGGCCTGTGGCGGCTGCTTGGTGGGCGAGTTCATGGCAGTGCTCCCGTGGGGGTGGTGCATCCCGCACAGAGGTTGGACAGACCACGTTGCGGGCATGCCCACCATCTGCGCACCCGGCGGGCGCAGGCAGGCGGGCGGACACCTGAGGCGGAGCCGAAAGCGTAGCAGCGCAACGGCCTCGCAAACCGCGCGGCGCCGCTAGTTCTTACGCTTCTCGGCGGCGTCCGCGGCCTGCTCCCGCAGGGTCTCGCGCTCGCCCCACGAGCACAGCCCGACCCTGCCGGGGCACGTCAGGCACAGATCGCGGTGGGGATTGGCGCTGACGCTGAAGCCGCGCGCGCGCACGCGGCTCACGTGCGCGGCCAGGCGCGCTTCCAGGGCGGGGCGCTCCTCCGCGCCGCAGGCGACGGCCACCGGCTCGTGCGGGCGCTCGAGGAACCAGTGGACGACCTCCACGCGCGCCGCTCCCTCGCGCAGCACCGCAAGCGCGTACAGCAGGCGCTGGACGGCGTACTCACGCTCCACCAGCGCCTCCAGGTCGGCCCCCTCGACCCTGTCGCTCTTGTAGTCGAGGACCACGTAAGCGCCGTCGCGCTCCTGCGCGAGCAGGTCGATCACGCCGCTGACCAGGGGCTGCCCGTCCGCGAGCGAGAACGCGAACGGATGCTCGCGTCGCACGCTCAGCGCGCGGGCGACTCGAGCCAGCGGCGCGGCCGCGATCGCCGTCTCGATCAGCCCCGCGATCCGGTCGCGTTCGTCCGCGCCCACGCGCATGCCCAGCTCGCGTGCGACGCGCGCGACCTGCTCCGGCGAGGGGCCGGCCGCGCGGCCGAGGTCGAGCGACTCCATCAGGCGGTGGATCAGCGTTCCCCGCGCCCGCGCGTCGAGCGGGCCGGCGCGTCCGGAGCCCTCGCGCAGCGGCGCGCGATCCTCGCTCATGCCGAGCACCCGTTCCAGGTAGTAGCGGTAGCCGCAGCGATCGAGTTCGCTCAGAGACGTGTAGCTGAGGCCCGCCAGCGCAACCGGTATAGTCGATGGCGCACCTTCCAGCGCAAGGGAGAGCTGTTCGCCGCCTTCCGGCCCTGATGCTGCGCCGCCACGCCGCTCGGGCTCGCCGCCGTGCGGCCGGGACCCGGCGGCGCCGCGCCGCTCGGGCGCCGCGCCTGCGCTCGCGTGCGTCACCGGCTCCCCGAGGCGCAGCGCCGAGCCCGCGTTCGCAGCCGAGCTGAGCCAGCAGCGCACGAGAACCTCGCCGCGCTCGCCGGCCGCGAGGTCGTGGACGGGGGCGTCGCTCGCCGCTGCCAGCGCGGGCAGGCCCGCGGCCAGCGCCGGCGCCAGCCAGGAGATCGCGGTGGCGGCCTGGCGCGATGCG
>Ga0335075_10019156_pt1 | contig 10132 bp, 10 predicted proteins | sample Lox_Sample_24_FD_206723 | JGI IMG/M metagenome (GOLD analysis project Ga0335075, IMG submission 206723) | Soil microbial communities from Loxahatchee National Wildlife Refuge, Florida, United States - Lox_Sample_2.4 | ecosystem: Environmental > Terrestrial > Soil > Wetlands | place: USA... | reverse complement strand
GAACCGCGCCCTGGCGCGCGTGGATCTGCACATGCTGGTGGCGCTCGGCGCACGGGAACGCACGCAGGCCCAGATGCAGGCGCTGCTGCAGGCGGCGGGACTCGCGAACGTGCGCCGGATCGACACTCCTTCGGAGTTCCAGATCCTGGAGGCCTCAGCGCCACACTGAGCCGTGCAGCTGCCGCATCAGAAATGCGCGGCACAGCTGCGCGTACTCATCCGGGTTGTCCAGATTCGGCAGATGTCCGGCGCGCGCGACCAGGTGCCGTTCCGCCTGCGGCAGCTGTTCGTGGAGATAATCCGCCGCGGCGGCCCGCGTCTGCATGTCGGACTCGCCGTTCAGGACCAGCGCGGGCGCTGCGATCTGCTCGAGCCGCAGTGGCATCGCGGCCTTGGCCAGCGCCGTGTCATCACGCAGGTCCCGGCCGTCATAGCGCCCGAGCATGGCGTCGAGCAGTGCCCGCGCCGCAGGATCATCGGTCTGCAACTGCATGGCCGGCTGCGAGCGCCACTCGCGTCGGAACGCGGCGATGCCCTGCGCGCGCAGGACCTGCTGGAAGTGCGCGAGCGGAATATCATTGCCTGCGGCCTCGGGGCGCAGGTCCGGCGCGCCGTCGAGCACCACGGCCCGCACCGTGTCCGGCGCTGCATCCGCGAACGCGAGCACGCTGCGTGCTCCCTGGGACATGCCCAGCAGCGCAATGCGGTTCAGGCGCAGATGGCGGCACAGCATCGCGAGGTCGGACACGTCCTGTTGTGGACCGGGATCCCCGGATGAGAGGCCGTGCCCGCGTCGGTCGAGACGTACCAGGCGGAACCGGTCGCACAGCCGCTCGACCTGCGGCTCCCACATATCGAGGTCCAGCGTCCAGCCGTGCACCAGCACCAGCGCCGGTCCGCTGCCGCTGTCCCGGTAGCGCAGCCGGGCGCCGGCAACTTCCAGATACCGGTCGGGGCCGGGGGGCGCGGCTGCAGCCACGGCTAGATCTGCGCGCTCAGGGACAGCCAGGGCACCGTCGCCAGGTCGGCCGAGATCCGCCGGCTGATCTGCTGCAGCATGCCCAGGCGTCCGCGGATCAGCCGCGTGCGGGTGGTGCGCCCGGAATGACTCGAGGAGTTCAGGGCCGCCACCACGTGGCCGCGATGGTCGAAAACCGGAACCGCGAGCGCAATCACGCCGTAGGCGAGTTCATCCTCCACGGCCGAGTAGCCGTTGCGCCGCGCCTCCTCGATCAGTGCGCGCAGCCGCTGCGGATCGACGACGGTATGGGCCGTGAGCGGCTCGAAGCGCGCGCGGGCAAAGTAGTCCTGCAGGCGTTCCGGCCCCAGCCCCGCCAGCAGCACCCGGCCGGTGGAGGTGGCGTGGGCCGGAAAGCGGCTGCCGACGTGCGCTTCCAGACGCAGCAGCGTGCGCACCGAAGTGCGCGCCACGTAGGCGATCTCGACACCATCCAGAACGCACAGCGCCGCGGAGTCGGCGGTCTCGCGCGCCAGCTCCTCCAGATGGGTGCGGGTGAGCTGCTCGATGTTGATCGATTCGAGGTAGGCGGCGCCGAGTTCGAGCACCTTGGGCCGCAGCAGGAAACTGCGGCCGTTGCGGGTCACGTAGCCGAGCTCCTCGAGGGTGAGCAGACAGCGGCGGGCGGTGGCGGCGGGCATGCCCGCGCTGCGCGCGATGTCACTTAGGCTCAGCGCCGCATGGTCGCGACCGAAGGCCCGGATGACGGCCAGCCCCTTGGCGAGGCCGCCCATGGCCTCGCGGCGCAGGGCAGGTGTGGGCGGGGCTGTCACTGACCTTGACACTCCTGTGAGCGGCCGTACAGTATCGTTTCGAATAACGACAATTATTTCGATATCCGAAAAAGTATCATACCGAACCGAGGATCAAAGTGAAAATCGGCCGCCAGGACCACCGCAGTTCATCGATCTCCACCTCCAATGCCGAGACCATCGTGGTCCGCGGCCGGGACCTTGCCGCAGAGCTGGTGGGCTCGATCGGCTTCACCGAGCACTTCTGGCTGCTGCTCACCGGCACGCGCCCCTCGGCCGCCCAGCTGCGGGTGCTGGATGCGACCCTGGTGGCCATCGCCGAGCACGGGCTGGTCCCCAGCGTCCAGGCCGCCCGCATGACCCTGGCGGCCGCCCCGGAGGCCCTCCAGGGGGCCGTGGCGGCAGGCATTCTCGGCTGCGGGTCCGTGGTACTGGGCTCCTCGGAGGCAGCGGGGCGTCTGTATGCCGAGATCCATGGGCGGGCGGCGGAGTCCTCCCCGCGCGAGGCGGCCCTCACCGTGATCCGCGAATACCGGGCGGCCAAGCGCGCCATTCCCGGCTACGGCCATCCGCTGCACAAGGGCCGCGATCCGCGTGCCCTGCGGCTGTTCGCGGTGGCCCAGGAAACCCGGACCGCGGGGCCGCATGCCGAAATCGCCGGCATCGTCGAGCAGCTGCTGCCGGAGGTGGTGGGGCGTCCGCTCGCCCTGAATGTCTCGGGGGCGATTCCGGCCGTGCTGCTCGATGCGGGCTACCCGCTGCAGGCCCTCAAGGGCGTGCCCCTGCTGGCGCGCACCGCCGGTCTGGTCGCACATCTGCTCGAGGAGCAGACCCGCCCGATCGGCTTCGTGATGTCGCACGCCGCGGGGCAGGCCATCGGCTACGACGGGGATGTGCCCGCCGGGTTCGTTGCGGACAAGGATGGTTGAAGGCATGGAACCAGCGTTGACCGGGATCCGGATCGTCGAGCAGGGGACCTTCATCACCGGGCCGTGCGCCGGCATGCTGCTGGCGGACCTGGGTGCGGATGTCATCAAGGTGGAAAGTCCCGACGGCGATCCCTATCGCTCGTATCAGGGCGGCCAGTACTCACCGCATTTCCAGGCCTACAACCGCAACAAGCGCAGCCTCGCGCTGAACATGAAGCAGCCGGACGACCGCGCCCTGTTCGAGACCCTCATCCGCGATGCGGATGTGTACATCCAGAACTTCCGTCCCGGCGCCGCCGATCGCATCGGCGCCGGTGCCGAACGGCTGCTGAAGATCAATCCGCGCCTGGTCTACTGTTCCATCAGCGGCTTCGGTGCATCCGGGCCGTACATGGAACGGCCGAGCTACGACTCGGTGGCACAGGCGCTGAGCGGTTTCCTGAGCGTCGTGGTCGACTATCGCCGGCCGCAGTTCCTCGGACCGGCACTGGCCGATGCCATCACCGGCATGTACGCGGCGCAGGGGATCCTGGCGGCGCTGGTGCGCCGGGGCAGCACCCATCGCGGGGGCCACGTCGAGATTTCGATGCTCGAGGCCATGGCCCATTTCGCCGTCGAACCGTTCGCCGCCTTCTTCGCGCTCGGCGAGACACCGACTTCGGCCGACCGGCCGCGGCTCGCCCAGGCCTACATCCTGCGCACCGCCGACAACCGGCTCATCGCCATCCACCTGTCCTCGCTCGAGAAATTCTGGACCGGCCTGGTGTCGGCCCTGGAGGCCCCGGAGCTGGGCGCCGATCCACGATTCAATCCCCGCGAACGGCGCATCGCCGAGTACGACACGCTGCGGGTGGAGCTGGATGAGCGCTTTGCGCGACAGCCGCTGGCGTATTGGGTGCAGCGGCTGCGGGCGGCCGATGTGCCCCACGCGCCGGTGAACCGCATCGACGAGGTGGTGAACGATCCTCAGGTGCAGCACCTGGGCGTTGTGGTGCCCATTGAGTCGCCGCATACTGCCACCCAGGCGGTGCGGCCGGCGGTCAGGTTCGACGGTCACAGGGCGCAGTCGGTGCATCCGGCGCCGCTTCTGGACGAGCATGGCAAGACTATTCGCGCGGCCCTGCAGAGCGATCCGGCGTGGCCGGTCCGCGCAACCGTTTGAAGCCGGAGGTACATCATGAAAAAGCTTCCCGCACGACTGCATCACACGGCCTACGTCACCAAGGACCAGGAGAAGACGCGGCAGTTCTACGAGGACGTCATCGGCCTGCCGCTGACGGCCACCTGGTGCGAATCCGACGTCCTGTTCGGCAAGGAGCGCACCTATGTGCACACCTTCTACGGCATCGGCGACGGTGGGGCGCTCGCGTTCTTCCAGTTCGCGGACCCCGCGGATCAGGCCGAGTTCGGGCCGCAGATGCCGCAGTCGCCGTTCCATCACATCGCTCTGCAGGTCGACGCCCAGACGCAGGCCGGAATCGAGGAACGCATCGGGAAGGCGGGCATCAAGCCACCGCAGACCTATGTGCTCGAGCACGGCTACTGCCGCTCGGTCTACGTGACCGATCCGAACGGCCTGATCCTGGAGTTCACGCTGGATTCGCCGCGCGTGGATGAGATCAACAGCGCCCGTCGCGACGACGCGCATCGGGAACTGAAGCGCTGGCTTGCCGGCGATCACCATTCCAACAATACCTACCGCTGATGACCGACCGCATTACCACGACTCACGTCGGCAGTCTGCCGCGCAGCCCGGCGGTCGCCGAAATCCTGTTCGCGCGCGAAACGGACGAGCAGCGCGACACGGCCCGCGACGATGCGGTGATCAGTGCCGCGGTGGCCGAGGTGGTCGAGCGCCAGAGGAGCATCGGCATCGATTTCGTCAGCGATGGCGAAATGAGCAAGATCAGCTACGCGACCTACATCGCGCGCCGCTTCTCCGGCTTCGACGGTGACACCCCGCGCGAGCCGGGACAGGACCTGGTGGAATTTCCCGGTCTGCTGCGCAAGCTGGCCGAGCGCGGTTCCACCGCCAAGTACCGTCGCCCGCGCTGCGTCGGCCCGGTGGGCGTCAAGGATCTCGGACCGCTCAAGACCGACATCGCGAACCTCAAGGCTGCCGTCGCCGCCTCCAGGCCGCATGCGGCGTTCATGAACTCGGCATCACCGGGCGTCATCGCGCTGTTCCAGCCGAACGACTTCTATCCCACCCAGGATGCCTACCTCGAAGCGCTGGCGGACGCCCTGGCCGTGGAATACGAGGCCATCGTCAATGCCGGCATCATCCTGCAGATCGATGCCCCGGATCTTGCGATGGGGCGGCACACGATGTACCGGGACCGCACGCTCGAGGAGTTCGACCACCTGGCCGCGCGCCACATCGAGGTGCTGAACCACGCGTTGCGCAACGTGCCCGGGGAGCGGGTGCGCATGCACGTGTGCTGGGGCAACTACGAGGGGCCGCATCATCATGACGTGCCGCTGGAGCGGCTGTTGCCGATCGTGCTGAAGGCGAAGGCGCAGGGGCTGCTGTTCGAGGCCGCCAATCCCCGTCATGCCCATGAGTGGACGGTATTCAGGAAGATCCGGATACCCGATGACAAGATCATGATCCCGGGGCTGCTGTCGACCACCACCAACTACATCGAGCATCCGGAACTGGTCGCCGAGCGCATCGAGCGCTTCGCACAGGTGGTGGGGCGCGAACGGGTGGTGGCGGGGACCGATTGCGGGTTCGGAACCTTCGGCGGGTTCGGGCCGGTGGAGCCGGAGATCGCATATCTGAAACTGAGGTCGCTGGTCGAGGGCGCGCAGATCGCCTCCGGCCGCCTCTGGCGTTGAGGTCAAGTGCAGGCAGTAAGGGGGCGGGATGCGAGAATTCAATGAGAAGAGCATTACCCAGGCGGTGATCGACCGGCTTTCCGAATGCGATGATCCGCGCTTCAAGCGGGTGATGACATCGCTCGTCACCCATCTGCATGACTTCGTGCGCGACGTGCAGCTGACGGAAGCCGAGTGGCTGACCGCCATCGAGTTCCTGACCGATGTCGGCCAGACCTGCACGCCCAAGCGTCAGGAGTTCATCCTGCTGTCCGACACCCTGGGCGTCTCGGTGCTGGTGATCACGCTCAATCACCCCGCGGACGGCGGCAGCGCCGAATCCACGGTTCTGGGGCCCTTCTACTGGGAAGGCGCGCCCGAGCTGCCGCGCGGCAGCAATCTCGCCGAGGGGGTCAAGGGCGAACCGACGTTCTATTCAGGACGCGTGCTCAGCGCCGATGGCAGGCCGCTCGCGAACGCGCTGCTGGATATCTGGTCCGGCGACGGCGACGGCGACTATGACATGCAGATTCCCGGGGAAACGGGCATGAAGGCGCGCGGCAAGATCCGCACCGATGCCGAAGGCCGCTATTGGTTCCGCTCGATCCGTCCGACGTTCTACCCGGTGCCGACGGATGGCCCCGTGGGACGCATGCTGCGCAAGATGGGCCGCCATCCCAACCGGCCCGGACACATCCACATGATCGTCTCCGCCGAAGGCCACCGGCCGGTGACCACCCATCTGTTCGTGGCGAACAGCCAGTACCTCGATTCGGATGCGGTGTTCGGCATGAAGGAATCGCTCGTGGCGCAGTTCGACAGGCATCCGCCGGGTCCCGCCCCGGGCGGCGTGCGCATGGATGTGCCGTACTACACGGTCAATTACGATTTCCGGCTGCGGCCGGCCGCGCGGGCGTAAGTACCCGACGGCAGCACTGCTCAGCGGCCGACGCTCGTGGCGTGATGGGCCGACAGCCGCTTCATCAGCGGCAGCATGGCGATTGCAACCAGGGTGCAGAATACCCCCGCGAATCCCAATTCGTTGAACAGATGCGTGTAGATCGCCAGGGACTGCACGGGCTCGGTGAGATTCTCGGGGATGTGGGCGAAATTGGCGACGACGCTGCCCAGGTACTGCGAGAGCCCGGTCGCCACGAAATAGGCCCCCATCATGAAGCCACCCATGCGCTGCGGGGCGTAGCGGGCGATCATTGCCAGCCCGAGCCCGCTCACCAGCAGTTCACCGAGCGAGTACAGGCCGTAACCCCAGACCATGACCCAGGAGGAGACCTGGCCGTTGACGGCCCAGTGCCCCCCTAAGCCGTAGATGAAGAATCCGATCGCCACCGCGCCGAAACCGTAGGCGAACTTCGCCGCGATCGAGGGATCCTTGTGCAGCTGCCCGAGCGTGTTGTAGATGAAGACCAGCACCGGACTGAGGATGACGATCCAGATCGAGTTGAGGTTCTGGAACTGCTCGGGAATCCAGGTGAAGAGGTGCCAGCCGAGGACGCGGAAGTCCAGGTTCACGTTGTGCTGCGCGAACAGGTTCAGCGACGTGGACATCTGCTGGTAGAAGATGAAGAAGAACACCGTCTGGATGACGAGGATGAAGGCCGCGATGATGCCGGTGCGCTCGTCGGGTTTGCCGGTCGCGATCAGCCTGATGAAGATGGCGAGGATCACCGCCCCCGCGGCGTAGACACAGATCCTGGCCACCGCCTCGCTGCCCAGGATCACGACCGACACCAGCACCATCGCGATCGCGCCCCCGAGCACCAGCGCCAGCCGGCCCGGTTTCACGGCCTGCCCGTCGGGTGGTGAGCCGATATGGGCAAGCGTGCCCAGTCGCAGCTGGTAGTTGATCAGACCCACGACCAGTCCGATCGAGCACACGCCGAAGGCCGTGTGCCAGCCGGCCGAGTCGCCATAGCGGGCACCGACCACGTCACGCAGCCAGGGGGTCAGGGTCATGGACACCATCGAGCCGATGTTCACCGCCATGTAGTAGATGGTGAAGGCACTGTCGATCCGCGAGTCATCGCCCTCGTAGATCTTGCGCACCAGGTTGCCCGAATTGGCCTTGAACAGGCCGTTGCCCACGATGATCACGCCGAGTGCGAAATACAGGGACAGGGCGCTGTTTGCCGGCAGCCACAGAAGGGCGTAGCCAAAGGCAAGGGTGACGGCGCCGATGCGCATCGTGCGGCGAGTGCCCAGCACCCGATCGCCGATCCAGCCGCCGACGGCGGGGGTCGCGTAGATCAGCGCCGCGGCGGCGCCGAACACCAGGTTCGCCCGCGTATCCACGAACCCGATCTTCTTGATCATGTAGGTGACCATGAGCACCTGCATGCCGTAGAACCCGAACCGCTCCCATATTTCGATCAGGAATACGGTCGTGAACGCGCGCCGCTGCAGCGCCGCAGCCGCCGGAGTCAGTTCCATGGAAGTCGCCGCAGCATTCACGATACTGCGGACTTTACAGCAAGGGCGCTGGCTTTGCCCGAAGCCTGCGGCCCTTCAGGCGGACACGCCGATGGTGAGTGTTCCGGTGAATCCATCGGCCACGCTGCCGGTGAGCGCGGGCGTCTGCGCGGCGAGTTGTGCCGCGGTGCTGGATGAGAACACCAGGTCGGTGGCGGTGGAGACCTGGGCGAATTCGGACACGCTGGAACCATACAGGCTCGAGTCCTCGTACACCGCCGAGCAGATGGCAGCCGGCATGGCCATCTGTGCGGTCAGGAGCGCGTTCGTATACACCGTCGCCACCGAGAGGCTGCGGTACACCTCGAAGTGGATGTGCGGATACCGTCCGGAATAGCAGGCCGGAAATATGGTCTCGAACGTGACCTGGCCGTTGGCGTCCGTGACCTGGACGCCGCGCAGGTAGTTCTCGTCGAGGATGTCGGCGCCATAGAGGGAATATTCTCCGTCGCAGTTGCAATGCCAGACATAGATGGCGTAGCCCTCCAGCGCCGCGCAGCTGTCCGCCACGTTGGCCAGGGTGAGCGTCAGCACCAGCGGCACGCCCTGGGCCGTGGTCGTGGAACTGCCGAAGCTGCTGCGGATGTCGCTGCGGACGATGCCGCTGGTGGTGAGGATGTCCGACACCGTGCCATTGACGGTGTTGGACCCGTCGGAAGGGTAGGGACCGTTGGTCTCCTGGGGATCGGCGACGCAACTGCCGCCGCTTGCGCTGACCGCGGCAGTGGTGCTGGTGGTGGCCGAGCTCGAGGAGCCCGTGGTGCCGGTGTCGCTGCTGCCGGCGGCGGAATCGTCCGAAGCGCCCCCGCAGGCGGCAAGCGCCGCGGCGGCGCCCCCCGCGGCCAGCCACAGCAGTGCCTGCCGGCGCTGCCGCAATTTCTCCTGGCGCAACCGCTCTGCCAGGCGGCCGAGGTCGTACTCCAGGCCGTGCGCGTGCTCATCGTGTGGGGATCGCGAACTCATGGGCCTGCGGCTCCTGCTGCGGAAGGAGTCGAGAGCCTAGGGGGCCGCTGTCGCGGGGTTTTGCCTGAATTTGTCAGTCCCGTGGCAGTCCTGACAACTGCCTAATACACTGCCGGGTTATTGATGGCCCATGACCGCGCCCCTGAGTTGTATGGATCTGCAATCGCTGATTCTGGTGGTCGACGATGACCCGGACCTGCGCCGGCTGATCACCGAGTTCCTCTACGGCCATGGCTATCGGGTTGCCGAAGCCGGCAATGTCGAGGAAATGTGGCAGGCGATTGCCCGGCAGCCGCCGGATCTGGTCATTCTCGATGTGATGATGCCCGGTGGGGACGGCCTCACCGCGGCGCGCCGCCTGGCGAGCGAGCACGGGCCTCCGGTCATCATGCTCAGCGCCCTGGGCAGTGATACCGACCGCATCATCGGCCTGGAGGTCGGTGCCGATGATTATGTTGCCAAGCCCTGCAACCCGCGCGAACTGCTGGCGCGGGTCCGCGCCCGGCTGCGCCGGCGCGCGAGTGCCGAGGTCTCCGGGAGCGCGGGACGGCTGTTCGAATTTGCGGGCTGGAAGCTGGATGTGCTGCGGCGGGAGCTGCGGGACCCGACGGGCATCCTGATCGACCTCTCGGAGGGCGAGTTCTCACTGCTGCGCAGCTTCATCGAGCATCCACAGCGCGTGCTCAGTCGCGATCAGCTGCTGGACTTCGCGCAGGGGCGCGGCCGGGAAGTCTATGACCGCGCCATCGACAGCCAGATCAGCAGGCTGCGCCGCAAGCTCAACGATCGGACCGCGGTCGAACTCATCCGCACGGTCCGCAACAGCGGCTACATGCTGGTGCCGAAAGTGACTGCGCTATGAGCCAGGCCGGGGGCCGGCGTCTGTCGATCTTCGGCCGCACCTTCCTGCTGATGCTCGCCGCGCTGCTGGTCTCGGAGGCCATCGGACTGGCGCTGATCGTCAACCCGCCGGTCGCACGCGACGCGACGGTGCGTTTCTCGGACATCGTCCAGACGCTGCGGCAGCCGCAGGACGGTGGACCTTTCATGGAACCGCACGGCCCGGGGCCGGGTGAGGGTTTTGGCGGTCCGCCCGAGGGACCGCGGCCACCCATGCCCTATGGCGTCACGCTGCGCACGGCGGCCAGCGCGCCGGCCCCCCG
>Ga0335075_10019155_pt1 | contig 10132 bp, 10 predicted proteins | sample Lox_Sample_24_FD_206723 | JGI IMG/M metagenome (GOLD analysis project Ga0335075, IMG submission 206723) | Soil microbial communities from Loxahatchee National Wildlife Refuge, Florida, United States - Lox_Sample_2.4 | ecosystem: Environmental > Terrestrial > Soil > Wetlands | place: USA... | reverse complement strand
TGATGATCGAGTATGAGGGCGGTGTCCGCGGAGTTGTGGATGTGCGCTGGCATTCGAAGGTCAGCCGCGATGAATGCCGGATACGCGGGACGGAGGGGGAGATTGAGTTGTCTCCGCTGAACGGGCCGGAGTTGGTTTATCCCGGTGGGCAGGAGAGCCTGGCACCGCACGAGAATCTGCATTATCCGATCATTGAGAATTTCGTGGATGCGGTGCTGGGGAAAACGTCGTTGCTTGCCAGCGGCGAGTCGTCTTATTGGACTGACTGGGTTACGGAGCAGGCTCGATCTTGAGCTCTGAGCAGTCAGCAAAGAGCGGTGAGCAAAACAGGGTTTTTTCCCTCATCGCTCATTGCTCGTTGCTTTTTTCAGCTGTCTTTGCGGTAGAGGAGGTTGCGCATGGCTTCGCGGCGAGCGGCGTTGGCGCCTTTGTCGGACTTCAGCGGATCGGCGGATGCTTGGCCGCTGGATTCGTCCTCGCTGCAGTCGGGGCAGCGGTTGGCGAATCCGGGCTTGCCAGGTTTGAGTTCGAATTCTTCGCCGCAAACTATACAGCTTTTGATTGGATACCGCATGTTCTTAATGATACCGCGCCAGGGAGGGCGGGGGCTTATGCGCACCCCACAGAACCTTCCCACGGTCATCAAGGCTTGGTGGTAGGATCACTTCTGCCAGTTGCAATTTACTCGCAGTAAGGTCCCGTTAGATGAAATTGCTCGTCATCATCGGAATCGGCGTACTTAGCCCCTCACTCACCAGTAGCGCTCAGATCTCAACCATCCCATCGATGGCTGTACGATTCGTGGAACTTTGTATTGTTTCTCTCTGACTGAGAACTGGTCCTTTACTTTGCGTAGTCGTTTTTTACCACCTCGCCGCCTTTCATTACGAACTTCACATGCTCGAGAGTGGTGACGTCTTTAACGGGATCGCCATCGACCGCGACTATGTCGGCCCAGGCGCCCGGTTCAAGCGTGCCTACTTTGCCGGACCATCCGAGCAGGTCGGCGGCGTTTAGAGTTGCGGCTTGGATTGCCTGGAGCGGCGTGAGGCCGAGGCGGACCATCACGGCGAATTCGTGGGCGTTCAGGCCGTGCGGGTAGACGGCGGCGTCGGTTCCAAAGGCGACTTTGACTCCGCTGGCGAAGGCGTGGGCGATATTCTTGCGCGCGGCGGGAATAACTTCTTTTGCTTTTGCCAGAAGCGGCGGAGGAAGGCGGGTGAGACCTGCGTTATCGATCATCCAGTCGCCGAGATAGAGAGTGGGCACGAGATAGGTGCCGCGTTCCTTCATGGCGGCGATGCCCGCATCGTCGATATAGGATCCGTGCTCGACGGAGTCGACCCCGGCCTCCGCGGCCCAGAGGATTCCTTGCGATCCGTGCGCGTGGGCGGCGACCTTGCGGCCGAGACGGTGCGCGTCGGCAACGATGGCTTTCATCTCTTCGAGGGTATATTGCGACGCTTGCGGATTGTCTCCGAACGAGAGTACGCCGCCGGTCGCGCAGACTTTGATGAGGTCGGAGCCGTATTTGATGTTCTCTCGGACCTTGTGCTGGACCGCGGCGATACCGTCGGCCACGCCGTCACTGGTGGCGTGATATTCGAAGGGCAGCATGTTGTTGTCGCAGTGGCCGCCGGTGATGCTGAGGGGTGGTCCGCTGACGAGCATGCGGGGCCCGGGGACGTCGCCTGCATTGATCGCATCGCGGAGAGCGACGTCGGTGAAATCGGCGGCGCCGACGTTGCGGACGGTGGTGAATCCGGCGAGCAGGGTGACGCGAGCATTCTTGGCTCCAATGAGGGCCTCGCGCGGGGCGGAGAGAGCTAACTCCTCATAGCCGAACTTCGGATCCATTGTGAGATGGGTGTGGGCGTCGATCATGCCGGGAAGGATGGTGGCGTCCGGCAATTCGATTCGGGTGGCGTCGGCGGGGATCTTGGCTTCAGTGGCGGACCCTGAGCTGAGGATTTTTCCGTCTTCGATAATCAGGACCTGATCCGGGAGCAGCTTGCCGGTTTTGACCTCGAGGAGATGTCCAGCGTGGACGGCGACGTGGCGCGGCGTTTGGGCGATGGCGCAAGTTCCCAAGCAGACGAGTGCGGCGGTCATTATGGCTGCGAACAGTTTCTCCATTGATCGAGTTCCCTTTCCCCGGATAGTTAAGCAGCACTTCAAATGAACAGCATTGTAGGCTCACTCAGTGCTTTTTGGCGGAGTTCAGACGCGAGGCGTGAAGCGGCTCGGCTAGGGGCTTAAAGCCCTGTGTCAATTTCTCGCCTGACGCGCCGCTCTTCCACGTTGCGGACCTTGAAGGGGCGCGTTTCCCGCAACTTCGTGAAGCAGCTTCTAGCCTCCCGGGCCGTCATTGGAGACGTATTGTTCGAGGGCGTCGAGTTCGTGGCTAAGGTCGTCGACGCGCCACTCGAGAAGGTTTCGGATTGAGAGGATGCCGAGAAGTTTTCCGTTGTCATCGGAAACCGGGAGGTGGCGGAAGTGGCGTTCGAGCATGGTGCTGAGAGCCTCGCCGGCTCCAGTTCCGCGAGTGGCCATCTCGACGGGGGTAGTCATCAATTCTCGGACAGAAGTTGCGCGCGGATCGAGATGACTTAGCGCCAGTTTCCGCAAGACGTCGCGCTCGGTGAAGATTCCTGCGACGCGGTAGTCGGTGTCAACAACGGCTACCGCTCCGACGTGGTGATCGAGCATTTTATGGATTGCATCGGCCACCGTAGCGTCGAGCCCGACGGCCGCGATCTCGCGATCACAAAGCTCCAGCACGCTCATAAGCACCTCCTCCGGCTCCGGATGGACCAAGCCGGATTCGATCGACTGCAATGGGATTGACGCATTATGCTCGCGGCGGAGCGGATGTCAAGCAGAATTCTAAGCTGGCCCGCGAGGGATCCCTTCGCTCCGCTCAGGGGAGGCTCTTCGCACCGCCTGAAAAACGGCCCCACTCACGATGACGCTGCTTACTGGTGTCGCGGCACCTGCGCTTAGACGACCCAGCGTACTGGTGCGGCAGCGACGAGAGATAACGGAAGCCTATTTCTCGAGCAGTGCGTCGGCTTCGATTTCTACGAGGATTTCGGGAGAGATGAGCGCGCTGACCTGGACCATGGAGGTGGCGGGACGAATGTCGCGAAAAAATTCTCCGTGGGCCTTGCCAACTTTTTCCCAGTCGGAGATGTTGGTGACGTACATGCGCGTGCGGACGACGTCTTTCATGCGGGCGCCGGCTTTCTTCAGGGCGCTCTCGATGTTCTTCAAAGTCTGCACGGTTTGCGCGTAGACGTCCCCAATTCCGACGATTTTCCCGTCGGCACCGGTTGCGGTTGTGCCGGACACATGGACGTGAGATCCGATTCTCACCGCACGAGAGTAACCGACGATGGGCTCCCAGGTTGTGCCGCTCGAGATATTTTGACGCTCCATGAAATCCTCCCTCAAGGGCAATTTTACAGGCTGAAGGGCACGGAGAGGCGCGATGCTGGCAGCGGTGCGTATCGAGTGCCAGCAAAGTACTGGAAAATCTGAGGGCCCGTCACTTGCGAGGTACGTCGCTTCTAGATGATTGCTCGCACAACTTGAGTGGAGCCCGGCCTCTTCTAACGAATCAGTAAAACGAATCGTGCCGATAAACAAAAGTCACTTGCGCTTGCACACAGAAGTAAGGTATCTAGTTCGCAAGTGGCTGAAATTCCGTGATTGGCGCGGACTTCAGGGGGCCGAACAATGATTCCGGAATCGCATCCGTTGCAGCAGCTGTTTCAGGATTTGGTTGGACGTCATTACGCGGAAGAAATCGGGATTCGCGATCCGCAGGTCGTTGCTTACGTTTCTCACCTGCTCTCGGAATTTTGCGACACGGAACAACTTTATAAGATACGGGATACGACGAATCGCCCGCTGACGGATGTGGGAGAGATGCTGCTGGAATCGGATCCGGTATACGGTCCGGCGGCTTCGTTTGACCGCGAGCGGCAGGTGCGGAAACATATTGGGGATTACACGCTGTTTTTCGCGGGAATGTTTCCGGAGAGCATCAACCGCTTCCGGCTGCGGCGGCAGCGGCTGGAGAATTTTGTGGAGTGGGTGAAGGCGGGAAAAGAAAGCTACTACATCGTCTCGAAATTCGAGCATTTCGAATACGTGAAGGTTGCGCCGCTCTTTGCCAGCCTGTCGCAGAACTTCGAAGGATGCGTTTACGGGCTGAATATGGTGAAGAACGAGTTGGAGGAGATGCAACATCCGATCGTGCGACGCTCCGAGGAATTGATTATGTAGGCGTTTTCAGACACGCAGATCGCCTGCGCCGCCCATACGATAAAAACTCAGCGCTGCGCTGCCCTGCGCGAGGAGTCGAAATCGACGCAGGGGGCCGAATTCATCGCCGGGATCGAACCTCTTTTCATGCTCGGCAATGACCACCGACATGGCCCAGATCAAGGATGAGTCCGAAAGAGCGTGAAGCGTATTGGCGTAAGCGGAGCGCATACGATAGGGCGGGTCGAGGAAGACCACATCGGCGGCGACCTTCTGCCGTTGCATACGCCAAAAAGCGCGTGGCGTTGGTTCCTGGATGATTTTGAATCCTGAAGTAAGACCCAGACTTTGAAGATTTCTACGGATCGTGTCTGCGGCGGCCGCGGAGCTTTCGATGAAGTGAACTTCCTTTGCGCCGCGGCTGAGGGCCTCGATTCCTACGGCGCCGGTGCCGGCGAACAGATCGAGCCAAACGCTGCCCTCGAGCGCTTCCGGATTTCCCGCCGTCAGCACATTGAAGAGCGTCTCGCGCAGGCGGTCAGAGGTCGGGCGCACGTCCATTCCACGCAGGGAAAGCAGAGGACGGCTGCGGTATTTACCGGCGATGATTCTCATGGCGCGCACATCCAGGATGCCGCAATCGCGGGATTGCTGCATGTAGAATAAATCTACCGAATATTATGCGAAGCTGGTCCATACCGATTGGACGACTGTTTGGCGTGGATGTGAGGATCCACCTTACATTCGTGATTCTGCCCCTATTTGTTTATTGGACCGAGTATTCGGCGCATCAGGGATCGGCGAACAGCGGGCGGGATCTGGCCTTGTGCGGCATCATTCTGCTGTGCGTCATTGGGCATGAACTCGGACACATGCTGGCGTCCCGGCGCTACGGACTCATCCCAAAAGTAGTCATCCTACTGCCGCTCACCGGAGTTGTGCTCTACGAAGAGCCGCGGACCGAGAAGGGATCTACAGCCCTCACGTGGAAGCGGGAAATCTGGCTGGCGCTGGTTGGGCCGGCGGTGAGCCTGGCGCTGGCGGGGCTGTCTGTGGTTGTCGTGGTCGCGTCAGTTGCGGGAATCCAACTATGGCAGTGGCCTTTTCTTGTGGCCGGGAACCTGCCTCGCAGCGTAGTGTGGGCGAATATTTATATTGCGGGTCTGAATTTCTTGCCTGCCTATCCGCTGGACGGCGGGCGCATTGTACGCGCGCTTTTCTCGCGGAGGATGGATGCTTCGTCGGCAACTCGGCGGGCGGTAGCCATCAGCAACGCGATCGCGATGGTGCTGATTTTCGCCGGACTGTTCAGCGATAGCTGGCTGACGATGGTGGGGCTGATCGTCTTCTCTGCGGCGCAACTGGAAGAGCGGGCGTTGGTTTTCCAGTCGGTACTCGAGAACGTCCGGCTGGAAGAAGTCATGCTGACGGATTTCGCGACGCTGTCGCCGGCGGACACGCTGGAAGACGCGCTGGAAAAGGCGGTGCACTCGCTGCAGGATGATTTCCCGGTCGTGCGCGGCAGCGACATGGTAGGAGTGATTTCGAAGTCGCGCATTCTCGATGCGCTGCGAGCCGAGGGGAACGGCTACGTGCAGGCGGTCATGAATAAGATTTTTGAAGTCTCCGTGAAGCATGACTCGCTGAGTTCCGCCTTCCGCAAACTTACGTCGCGCAGTTCGAGCATTATCCCGGTGGTGGAGGATCAGCGGCTGGTGGGGATTGTGACGCTGCAGAATCTGATGCACTCGATGTCGTTGCTGGCGGAGAGCCGGAAGTTGAAGAGAGAGGAGCAGTAAAGCTCGTCTCGCGCATTCCATATCAAACATAAGGTCCCTCCACTTCGAATGCCGTTCCTTTCCGCACGGCATTCTCCGGTCGGCCTGACAGTGGCGAGTGGGTTCATTCAGGCCCCGCTTTGCAGGTTGTCTGCGAAGGTAGAGACCCTTCGGCTGGCGCGGTTGCACGCGCGTCGCTTGAGCAATCGCTCCACTCAGGATGACAAAGACTTGGAGTACGGCTAGAAATTGCAGCCTTTCAGTCTTCTGGACTTTGAAGCAGGTCTAGAACAATCTGACTGCTTTTGCGGTCTGTACGGCGGGAATTTCGCGCAGACGGCGAAGGACTTCGTCTGAGATGCGTCCGTCGACGTGAACGACTGCAATGGCTTCGCGGGGCTGGTCGGGGATTTCGGCGCTGCGGCGGCCGAGGGAGAAATCTGCGATATTGATCGATTCTTCGCCGAGGACTGTGCCTACCTTGCCGATCACGCCTGGCACGTCGCGATTGCGCATGTAGATCAAGTTGCGCTCGAGGGGAGCTTCGACATCGATGCCGTCGACCTGCAGGAGGCGTGGCGCATCTCCGTGCAAGACGGCGCCTTTGACCATGTGTTCTTCGGTGGCCGTCTTCAGGAAAATGGAGAGAACGCTTCCCGCGCCACCGGTCGAGGCCTTGGACTTATGGAGTTCGACGAAGCGAAGGCCGCGATCTTGCGCGATGGCCGCGGCGTTCACGAGATTGGCTTTCTCCTCCAGCGCCTGATTGAGAATGCCCTTGATCGCGCCGTTGCGAATCAGTTCTGTTTTCGATTCGGCGATGTGTCCGCTGTAACGGATGGAAATTTCTTCGAGCGATCCTTCCGAGACTTGGGCGAGGAACGCGCCCATCCGCTCGGCCAGGATGATGTAAGGCTGGATCGCCGCGTATTCTTCGGCCGAAACCGATGGGACGTTGACCGCGTTCTGAATAACGCCGTGCTTGAGATATTCCTTTACTTGCTGCGCGATTTGCACTCCGACGGCTTCCTGCGCTTCTTGCGTGGAGCCTCCGACATGCGGGGTGAGCACGACATTGGGCAGGGCGAGCAGCGGAGAATTCTTCGGAGGCTCTTCGGCGAAAACGTCGATGGCGGCGGCGGCGACGTGTCCTTGCTGAAGAGCGCGGGCTAGATCGGCTTCGTTGACCAGCTCTCCGCGGGCGCAGTTCACCAGGCGCACGCCCTTTTTCATTTTTGCTATCGAGGTCTCGTTGATCATGCCGCTAGTTTGCGGCGTGAGGCCGACGTGCAATGTGATGTAATCGGCCGCGGCGTAGACATCGTCGAGCGACGCGAGCCGGATGCTTTGTTCCTTCGCGAGAGCGACCGAGACAAACGGGTCGTGCGCTATCAAGTCCATTCCAAAGGATCGCGCGCGGCGAGCGACTTCCATGCCGATGCGGCCGAGGCCGACAATGCCAAGAGTCTTTCCACGGAGCTCGGTGCCCTGCAGTGATTTCTTTTCCCACTTGCCCTGATGCATGAGGGCATCGGCGCGGCAAAGATGGCGGGCCATGGCCAGCATCATGGCGAGCGTTTGTTCGGCGACAGCGACGGCATTGGCGCCGGGAGTGTTCATCACAGCGATGCCCTTGTGCGTGGCGGCTTCGAGGTCGATGTTGTCGACGCCAACGCCGGCACGGCCAATGACACGAAGCTTTTTCGCGTGCTCCAGCAGTTTGGCATCGGCTTGAACCGCCGAGCGGACAATCAGCGCGTCGGCGGACTCCAGGTATTCCGGCAGCTTTCCATCAAGCTGATCTGCAGTGAGAACGGTCCAGCCTGGCTCTTGCAATTGAGCCACAGCTGATGGCGAGATTTTTTCCGCGATAATGATTTTCACGCTTAAATTTCCTCGGAACCGGAATTACTTCAGTAATACGTTGCTGACAACATTTGACGGCAAGTTGACAGCTCGCTGACACCCGCTCCGCCGCGAATTTCTAGACTGTCTCTCGATGGGCCCCGCCCTCGGAGAAGACTATGAAGATCAATGTCCTGAAAACAACATCGCTCGCGGCACTGATCGCCCTTACCCTGGCCTGCGGCTATGGCTCGAAGAATTATCCGCCGGTCGCGGGAACAATGCCCGCCATTTCACAGCTGAATCCGGACAGCGCAACTGCCGGCGGCGACGCTTTCACGTTGACCGTCAACGGAAGCAACTTCGGGACGAAAGCCGTCGTGAACTGGAATGGAGCCGCACAAACCTCCGCCACAACGTACGTGAGCGGAAACCAGCTTAGCGTTGCGATTCCGTCCGGCATGATCGCTGCGTCAGGCACCGTCCAGATCACGGTGACAAATCCTGGGACGCCCGGGACTGGTATGTACGGCAGCGGTGGCACGCTGGCGGAAACCTCGGCACCTATGACGTTCACGATCAACTGAGTCGAGGGGGCCTCCGGCGCATCCGTCAAGGGCTTACCATTTGCCGCTTGTCGGACAGGGTGCGGGCATAGACGTGTTGTGCTGCCCGCACCGCGGCGCCGTACTCAATGCTCTTGTCGGTCACGCGTGCCAGCACATGTTCGAGTGCGCCGAGAATGCCGATGGTGTCGAGATAGTCGTAATAGCCGATGTGCGCGATGCGGAACAGCTTGCCTTTCATCTCGCCTTGTCCGTTGGCGACGACGGCGTCGAATGATTCGCGAAACTCTTTGACGATCTTTCCTGAGTCGAGCCCGTCGGGGGCGCAGATCGCAGTTAGCGCGGCCGCGGGAGCGGACGCGTAGAGTTTCAATCCGAGAGCCTTGGCTCCGGCGCGGGTCATTTCGGCGCAAAGTTCGGCGTTGTTGACGAGCGCCTCGCGTCCCTTCGCCAGATCGCCCTTGCCCATTCCGCGAACGAAATCCAAAGCCGCGCCCAGAGCGGCGAACAATGAGGTTGCCGGCGTGTATGCGGTCTCGCCCTTGGCGGCCGATTTCCGTTCTTTGCGGAGATCGAAGTAATAGCGCGGGGAAGTTGCTTTCTCCAGCGACTTCCAGGCACGATCGCTGACCGCGCAGTAAGCGAGTCCGGGCGGCATCATCAGCGCTTTCTGGGAACCGCCGATGATAATGTCGACGCCCCAGGCATCCACGTCGAGATGCGTGGTGCCGAGGCCCGTGATGGCATCGACGACCAGCAAGGTTTCGTCACCCTGCTCACGGACGATCTTCGCGATGCCTTGGATGTCGTGGCGGGCGCCCGTCGAGCTCTCGGTGGCCTGGACGAAGACGGCACGGACATCCGGCGAGATCCGCTTCTGAATGTCACCTAGCGAAAACGTCTCGCCGTAGGGAACGCTGAGTTCCTCGACCTGGCAGCCAAAGGCCTTGGCGAGACTGGTCCAGCGTTCTCCGAATTTTCCGGCGGTTAGAACGAGGACTTTGTCTCCGGGCGAAGTGAGGTTGGAAACGGAAGCCTCCATGATGCCCGTGCCGGAACAGGCCAGGACGACAACGTCATTCTTTGTGCCAATGAATTCCTTCATGTCGGCCAGCACGCGTTGAAAGAGGGTCTTGAAGTCGGCAGTGCGATGATGCGCGGTGAAGGAGGCCATCGCGGTCTGCGCTGCCGGTAGCAACGGAGTGGGTCCGGGAGTAAAAAGACGGTTCTTACGCAGCATGTCGGGTCCTTGTGTGGTAAGTAATCTCTTAGTTTATAGGAATCGAGGGCCGGGGGCACGGCACGGGGTGGGTGCTTGGCTTCAGAAAAATCGATTGTTCAGCCGCAAAAAACAGATGCTGGTTTGTTTTGTAATTTGGTACTCGAGCAATCTCGTAATCTGAAACCCTCAGCTGCGGCAGTGTCTTTCGTATTGCTCGAGGATGAAGGGGTCGGTCATGCCTGCGATGTAGTCGCAGATGATACGGGGCAGGGATTCTTGTTTTGCCTTTTGCTGGTAATTCTGGGGCAGTGATTCCGGGTGGGCCATCCAGAAGGCGAACAGGTCGGTCACGACGCGTTCGGCGTCGTCTTTTTCTTCCGCCAGTGCCGGACTGAAATAAAGATTCTCGTACAGGAATTCCTTGCTTTGCTTCCGCTCTGACTCGACCGCGA
>Ga0335075_10019154_pt1 | contig 10133 bp, 6 predicted proteins | sample Lox_Sample_24_FD_206723 | JGI IMG/M metagenome (GOLD analysis project Ga0335075, IMG submission 206723) | Soil microbial communities from Loxahatchee National Wildlife Refuge, Florida, United States - Lox_Sample_2.4 | ecosystem: Environmental > Terrestrial > Soil > Wetlands | place: USA: Florida... | reverse complement strand
TCGCTCGTCGACCAGTCGGGAGAAAATCAGGCAGTGCTGAAATTCATGACTCACCTCAACCAGGTCGGCCAGACCGGCTCGACGCCGCGCCACCCGAAAGGCCTTTCGACTTGTTGCCACGGAGAAGAGCCGCACGTCGTCGGATGGCGATTTATCAATGAACGGCGAGCCATCAATCTCGATCCGAATTGCGGATGGGCGCGCGGCAAGGCCGACGTCCTATACGTCGCCGACGCGTTTCAGGTGATTGCGGAACTCAATTCTCTACTGGCGGAGCGAACTGGAGAAGAAGAACTGGCTGCAACCTCAACGTAGAAAATCACTTCGCTTTCAGCTTGCGCCGCATTCCCGCTCTTCCGCGCGGACGAGCGCCCGCCAACACCAGCGCACATAATCGATCCACAAAATCTCCCGACAAGCGGTCATGGCGGATCAGGAATCGCATGTAGATCGGTCCATAAAGCGAATCCAGAAGGAGATTAGGATCGACATCTCTCCGCAGTTCGCCGCGCAAAATTCCTCTTCGTAAGGTGATGTATGCTTCGCGCCGGCGCGGCATCAGAAAGCGTTCGCGAAAAGCCGCAATCAGTTCCGGATCGCTCTGGCCCGCCGCAAGAATGGCCGACACAATGCGTCCCCGCGGGCTGGAAAAGACTTTCACCAGCTGGCGCATCTGCCGGCTCATGTCGCGCTGCAGGGATCCCGTATCTGGGAATCGCAGGCGGGTGACGGTACTGCTGGCAAACGCGTCAGCGATGAGCGCGCCCTTGTTCGGCCACCAGCGATAAACTGTGGCCTTCCCGACGCCCGCGCGTTCCGCCACGGCTTCAATGGTGAAGTCGGCAAAACCGCTTTCGCCAAGGATTTCCAGCGTATTTCGCAGGATCGCTACCCGCGCTTCTTCACTCCGCGGACGTCCAGGCGGCCGCTTCCCATTCGGGACGGCGCCGTTTTCCGCGCTGGAATGGCGTTGGCGCATCGTCCCACAGTACCATATAATCTTGAGGAAGTATTTAGAATCCGATACGGCCAGTATCGAATCAAAGTTGGCATTTGCGGAATCGGCTTGGGGGCGGATCGCAATGCGTGTTGTTCAGTACGAGGGAGTGCCCGTAAACAATGTGGATCGTTGCCTTAGCCCTGAGACGGCCCTACACCTTCATAGTGATGGCGCTCGTCATCATCATCCTCTTCGTCGTCACCGTCTTCCGCACTCCCGTTGACATCTTTCCCGACATCGATATCCCCGTCGTCTCGGTCGTCTGGTTTTACACCGGCATGTCGCCCGAAGACATGGCGGACCGTATCGTCGCCAATTCCGAGCGCGGCATCACGACGACCGTTAACAACATCGAGCACATGGAATCCCAGTCGGTTTACGGACTGGGAATCATCAAGGTCTTCTTCCGCCCGGGCACAAAAATCGAAGGCGCAATTGCGCAGATCACCGCGATTTGCCAGACCACAGTTCGCGGCCTTCCCCCCGGCACAACCCCGCCCCTCATCATTTCCTACAGCGCTTCGACCACTCCGATTATCCAGCTTGGGTTGAGCAGCAAGACGCTTCCGGAGCAGGAACTCTTCGATCTCGGACAGAACTTCCTGCGTACCTATCTCGCGACGGTTCCGGGCGCTGCGACTCCTTATCCCTACGGCGGCAAGATTCGTCAGATCCAGGTCGATCTCGATCTCCCGAAGCTCCAGGCCTACGGGCTGTCTCCGAACGATATCGTCAATGCCGTGAACGCGCAGAATATTATTCTGCCCGCCGGCACGATGAAGCTCGGCTCGCTCGAATACGACGTCGAGATGAATGGAACTCCGCAGACGATTGCGGAACTGAACGATCTCCCGGTCAAGACCACAAACGGCTCAACGTTGTACATGCGCGACGTTGCGCATATACGCGACGGTTTCGCGCCGCAAACTAACATCGTTCGCCAGGACGGCAACCGCGGCGCGTTGATGTCGATTTACAAAAACGGAGCAGCCTCGACGCTGCAGATCGTCTCAGGCATCAAAGACATTGTGCAGCAGGCGGCGCAGGCGCTTCCCCCGCAACTGAAGATTTCCGCGCTGTTCGATCAATCGCTGTTCGTGCGCGCCTCGATCTACGGAGTTCTTCGCGAAGGCCTGATTGCTGCCGCACTCACGGCCATCATGATTCTGATCTTTCTCGGCGACTGGCGTCCGACGATCGTCATCTCGATTTCGATCCCGCTGTCGATCTTCGTCTCGATCATCCTTCTGGGCGCGATCGGACAGACGATCAACATCATGACGCTCGGAGGATTGGCGCTCGCAGTCGGCATCCTTGTCGACGATGCCACGGTGGAAATTGAAAACATCGAGCGTAATCTCGCCATGGGAAAAGAGATGCGGCAGGCGATTCTCGACGGCGCTCAGCAGATCGCCGTACCGGCTTTCGTTTCAACGCTCAGCATCTGTATCGTCTTCGTGCCCATGTTTTTCCTGACGGGCGTCGCGAAGTTCCTTTTTGTGCCGCTCGCGGAAGCTGTCAGTTTCGCCATGCTTGCGAGTTATCTGCTCTCGCGAACCCTGATTCCAACGCTCGTCATGTACATCATGCGAGGGCACGAGCACCGCGCCGAAACTCCCCGGACCTATCTCGGGCGTTTCCAGCGCGGCTTCGAGCGCAAGTTTGAAGATTTCCGCCGCGGCTATGAAGCCCTGCTCGAAACCACGCTCGAGCATCGCGGGATTTTCGTGATCTGCTTCCTTATCTTCTGTGTGCTCTCCTTAGGCCTCTACAGCTTCCTCGGACAGGATTTCTTTCCACAGGTTGACGCTGGGTTGCTGAAGTTGCACGTTCGCGCCCGCCCCGGCTTGCGCGTCGAAGAAACGGCCCGGCTCTGCGACGAGATTGAAAGCTCACTGCGCACCCAGATTCCGCCCGATCAGTTGCAGACGATGCTCGACAATATCGGCTTGCCGAACTCCGGCATCAATCAGTCCTACAGTTCGAACGGAACCATCGGCACTAGCGACGCCGAAATCCTGATCGCGCTCAATCCCGAGCGCCACGAACCGACTGCCGACATCATGCGGCACCTGCGCCAGTATCTGCCGGAACATTTTCCGAGCGTGGAATTTTTCTTCCAGCCGGCCGACATCGTTACACAGATTCTCAATTTCGGCCTGCCCTCGCCGATCGATGTCCAGATCGTGGGGACCGATCTGCAGAGCAACTACGATATCGCCCAGCAGATCGCCAACAGGATGAGGCATGTGCCGGGCGCTGCCGACGTTCACGTGCAGCAATTGATGTCGCTCCCCGCGCTGCATATGGATATCGAGCGCACGCGCGTCACGCAGGTTGGCCTGACCGCGCGCGATGTCGCACAGAGCGCGCTGGTTGCGCTCAGCGGAAGCTTTCAGACTGCGCCGAATTTCTGGCTGAACCCCCGCAATAAGGTCACGTACCAGATGGCAGTACAGGCGCCGCAATACCGCATGACGAATTTGCAGGACCTCATGGACATTCCCGTCATCTCGCAGCAAGGCCCGCAATTGATGGGCAATCTTGTGCAGGTGACGCCCACCGTCGCTCCGGCCACGGTGAACCACTGGAATGTGCAGCCGGTCATCGATGTCTACGCCAGCACGCAGGATCGTGATCTCGGCGCCGTCGCCGTTGACACTCAAAAGGTCCTGAATACTTTCAATGGACATCTGCCGCGAGGCACTCACATCGTCATGCGCGGACAGGTGGCTACCATGCGTTCCTCGTTCATCGGCCTCGGCGCGGGCCTTGCTGGAGCCATCCTGCTCGTCTATCTGCTGATCGTTATCAACTTCCAATCGTGGCTCGATCCGTTCATCATCATCGCCGCTCTGCCGGGAGCCTTAGCCGGCATCTGCTGGTTTCTGCTGCTGACTCACACCCGGTTGAGCGTTCCTTCGCTCACCGGAGCCGTCATGTGCATGGGCGTCGCCACGGCGAACTCCATCCTGATGGTCAGTTTCGCGCGCGAGCAGATGGATGAAGGCGTCCCGGCATTTCGAGCCGCCGTTGCCGCAGGCTATACCCGCGTGCGTCCGGTGCTGATGACCGCTCTGGCCATGATCATCGGCATGGTTCCCATGGCTCTTGGTCTCGGCGAAGGCGGAGAACAGAACGCCCCACTTGGACGCGCCGTGATCGGCGGCCTGCTGTTCGCCACGGTCGCAACGCTGTTCTTCGTTCCCAGCGTGTTCGCGATTTTCCACGGCTGGCTTGAAAGGCGGCGTGACCTCTAATGATGGAGAGATATCCGAAAGCTACCGATGAATTTCGTAGAACTTACCGGGGTTAGGGAATGAGAGTCGAGAAGGAAGTATGGCAAGCTGACTCAGAGGAGCAGAATAAGGTGACGGAAGATCCCAAGCGCTCGCAGTACGAGGCCGAACGTCCACATCGTCCGGAGCACACCCGCGTTCAGATTGACGAAGAGATCGCGGCGATGGAAGAGCACTCGCGCCATCAGCCGCCGAGCATCCAGCGTCCCCCCGAACTTCCGCCCGCTTCTCCGCGCAAGGGGCTGATGATCGTGGGCATCGTGCTGCTCGTGTTATTAGTTGCCGGAGCCGTTACTCTGCTGCAGCGCGCCAGTCATGAGCGCGCGCTCGCCAAGGAAACCGAGCTGCAAACCGTTCCGACCGTAGCTGTTGTCCATCCAGTCGCCGAAAAGCCCGATGTTGAACTGGTTTTGCCCGGATCACTGCTCGCATTCGAAGAATCCCCGATCTATGCCCGCACCAACGGATATCTTGTACGCTGGTATAAAGACATCGGTAGCCGCGTGAGCGAGGGCGAACTGCTGGCGACGATCGATACTCCGGAAGTCGATCAGGAATTGAATCAGACTCGCGCGGCGCGGCAGCAGATCGTCGCTCAACTCGATCTCGCGAAAATCAGCGCCGATCGCTGGGAAAACCTGCGGAAGACCGACTCCGTTTCGGCGCAGGAAGCTGACCAGCAGACGAGCGCCTACAAGCAGGCTCAAGCCAATCTTGCCGCGGCCGACGCCAATGTTCGGCGCCTTGAGCAACTTGAAGGATTCAAGAAGGTCTACGCGCCGTTTTCGGGGGTCATCACCAAGCGCAACGTCGATCCCGGCGCTCTCATCAATGCCGGAGCAGGAGCCGCAGGCCGTGAGCTTTTCGATATCGCTCGCGTCGATCCTCTCCGTGTTTACACCAGCGTTCCTCAGGCCTACGCGCCATATATTCAGGTCGGCGGGGAAACTTACATAACCCTCCAGGAATTTCCCGGACAGAAATTCAAGGCGCGGATTGCGCGCACGGCCGAAGCGATCGACCCCAATACACGCACCCTCCTGACCGAAGTGGATGTCCCCAACAGGGATGGCCGCCTGCTCCCCGGCTCCTTTGGCGAAGTACACTTTGCCGTCGGCTCTAACGTAGACAAGGTCACTGTGCCGGTCAACGCCATGCTGTTCCGGTCGCAGGGAGCCCAACTTGCCGTCGTCGGTTCGGATAACAAGATCCAGCTGCGCGGCATCAACATCGGCAAAGACTACGGAACAAGCCTCGAAATTCTCGGCGGAGTTACAACTGCCGACCGCGTCGTCATCAATCCTCCGGATTCGCTCGAACAAGGGCAGCAGGTCAACGTGGCGCAGGCTCCTCCCGGACAAGGTGAGGGAGCCAAACCGGCAACTCCGCCTCAGGACGAGAACGCTCCCGAGAGACAGACTCAAACTCCATCGTCCCAAGGGAGAAAGCCGTGAAGCGGAGTCGACTGCTCGTCGCTGTTGCGACGACAATATTTTCTGCGGCTTGCACCGTAGGACCGCGTTACAGCCGCCCAGCAGCTCCCGCTCCCGCGCCAAATGCATGGAAGACTCAGCCGCCGTGGGAGGTTGCGGTTCCGAAGGATGCCATTCCGAAGGGAACCTGGTGGCAGGTTTTCCACGATCCCGCCCTGGATGCCTACGAACAGGAACTGCTCAAGGCGAATCAATCGCTCGAAGCGGCGCGCGACCGCTTGAATCAGGCGCGCTCGCTAGCGCGCGTGGCGACCGCCGCTTACTTCCCGCAACTCGCGGCCGATCCGAGCGGGTATCGCGAACGTGGCGCCGGCAATCGTCCGCTGGATGGAGCTGCTCCGGTCATTATCAACGGAGTTGCCCAACCTGTGCCTCCGTACACGCAAAGCGTATACACGCTTCCCTTCTCGTTGAGTTACGAGGCGGATCTCTTCGGCCGCGTCCGCCGCAATCTGGAAGCTGCGAATGCTTCGCTGCAATCCTCCGCCGCTGATCTCGGAAACACCCAACTGGTGCTGACCGCCGAACTCGCCGCCGATTACTACACCCTCCGCGAACTCGACGCCGAGTATCAGGTGGTTGAGGAATCGGCCGCATATCAGCGCAAAGGTCTCGATCTCGTGGAAAATCGCCACTCTGGCGGAATCGCGAGCGGTCTTGAGGTTGCGCAACAGGCCACAGTGCTCGACTCCACCATTTCGCAGGCCGCTCTGGTTCAGGAATCGAGAGCACAATACGAACACGCCATCGCGGTCTTGGTCGGCCAGCCCGCTTCGAGTTTCAATATTCCGGTTGCGCCGCTCAAGGCGACTCCGCCCCCCGTACCTTTGGGAGTTCCATCGGATGTGCTGGAGCGCCGTCCCGACATCGCCACGCTCGAGCGCGAGATGGCTTACGAGAACGCTCAGGTCGGGCTGGCCTATACGGCGTTCTATCCGCACATCACGTTGAGCGGCGCCGGAGGATGGCAGAGCACAAGTCTCAGCACTCTGTTGAACGCGCCAAGCCTGTTCTGGTCTCTCGGTGGAGATGCCCTCGAACCGATTCTTCAGGGCGGACGCAACCGCGCCAATCTCGCCGCAAGTCGCGCTGCTTATGACGAATCCGTGGCCAATTACCGCCAGTCCGTGCTGACCGCGTTCCAGGAAGTCGAAGACGGAATCAGCAATCTGAAAACTCTATCCCTGGCGCTCTCCACGCAAGGCAAGGCCGTCGACGACGCGCGCCGCGCACTCGACATCGCCAACAACCGCTACGTCGGCGGCGTCACCAACTACCTCGACGTCATCACCGCCCAGACGACTCTGCTCAGCAACGAGCGCCTCGAAACCCAACTCCTCGGCCAGCAGATGGTGAGCTCGGTCTACCTCGTCAAAGCCCTCGGCGGAGGCTGGGACGCCAGTGAAATCCAGAACGAGCAGGTCCATCCCAACCCCGGTCAGATCCTGCAGCAGTAAAACCGTGCCGGCAACATCGCGCCATTCTTCCCCACTTTGCTGCCGGCGCCGGTACTACAGTGTTTGCAGAAAATTGATCAGGTCTTTTCATCTGCTGCGAAGTAAGGCCGATCTGGAAACGCTGTCGTAGAAATTCACGACTTGCGTGAGATTCGCTGCGGCCCCGTTATGCAAATGAGGAGCCGAATCCCTGACTGGAAGTCTCTACAATCCGCTCAAATGGCGAAAAGGATATTCGCTGGGGCTGTCGGAATCGGTGCACTCGTTGCGTGTTTCTTCGCCTCCGTTTATGCCATCGGGGCTGTTCAGGACGCACACTTCTCAGACTTCGCTTGCTACACCTTGGTGGGCCATCGTCGGAGAACTCGTGATGTGTTCGATGGTTCTGGCACACTCGTAATAGGATTCAAGTTTCTCGATTATGCCCTGACGGGTCGCAGCCGTGGCGTAGGAGGGCGCTGGCTCAGGCCGCTCCTTTTGGGTTGTGGACTGTTCTTTCCAGTTTTTGTTGCTTCGTTGGCGGCGGGATCGACTGGGCTTACCGCATCTCTCACGGGAATCAAGATCAAAACGCACTTATCGCTTTGCGCGTCAGTTTTCTCCTCGGCGTGGCGGGAGCGGTCATCGGCTGTGGGGTGTTGCTGCGAAAAGCACGCTTTCGGAAATGACCAGGGCGGCATCCACAACGAAGGCGAAAAATCTCTGTTTCACTTCTAACCGTCCCTAGCCCCTTACTACATTCCCTGTGACTTAGCTCCCCGGTGAGGCAACATTCCGCACCCTGTTGTTGCCTTTTGTAACACGAGCCGAACCCTTCTCTTCCAAAACGTGTTGTTTCTCATCACTCCCAGCTGTGATTTGCATCACTGTCAGCATTTCCAGAAAAAGCGATAAACACTCCATTCGACTTGTCGTGGACTGACCACCAGTCCAGAAAGGAGTCGCCGGAAACTGCTCGGGAACGCGGTGCTGGTCGGCATATTTATCCGTCTTAACGCCTTTCAATCTCCCAACCAGACCCCCTTCAGCTTCTGACGATTTCCTCGCAGTCGAATGATGAAGGTTCACTGGGGAATACGTTTTTCTCCGTGGCACGACAACGCACACGCCAGGAGATATTCGCGTTTTTCCAAGCGGACGACTCAAGCTCGAATTGGCCGATGGCCAGGTTGCCAGGGGAGCTGTCTATGTCGACAGGCGAGAAAGAAACCATAGGGGCACATCTGCGAAAGAGCGGAGTGTCCCGCAGAAATTTCCTTCAGCTGTGTTCCAAGATCATCGTGGCCGCGCCCGTAGGCCTGGCGCTGACCCATAAAGCCACTGCCGCGCAGGTTGCGAAGCTTGTCGGCAAGGCGCGGCGCCCCTCCGTCATCTGGCTGCACTTCCAGGACTGCACCGGGTGCACCGAGACCCTCCTCCGCACCACTGCTCCCGACGTCGCGCACTTGATCCTCGACGTCATCTCCCTCGACTATCACGAAACGTTGATGGCCGCTTCGGGAGCGCAGGCCGAGGCGGCGCTGAAGTCGGCAATCGCAGATAACGCAGGAAAGTACGTTCTCGTCGTCGAAGGCTCGATCCCAACTCGCGACGACGGCGTCTACATGGAACTCGCCAGCCGGCCGGCGATTCAGGTGGTCAAAGAAGTCGCCTCGCAAGCGGCCGCAATCATCGCCATGGGTTCCTGTGCGTCATGGGGCGGCGTGCCCTCCGCCGATCCGAATCCCACCGGAGCCATGGGCGTCGATTCCGTGGTGACCGGCAAGCCGATCATCAACCTGCCCGGATGCCCTCCCAATCCCTACAACCTGCTGGCCGTCGTCCTCGAATACGTCACGATGAACCGGCTGCCGGAAATGGACCAGTTGCATCGACCGCGTTTCGCCTATGACCGCGTGATCCACGAAAACTGCCCGCGCCGCGCTCACTTCGATGCCGGACGCTTCGCCACCGCATTCGGCGACGAAGGCCATCGCAAAGGATGGTGCCTCTACAAGCTCGGCTGCAAAGGCCCGGTCACACACGCCTCCTGCTCCACGCGCCACTTCAACGAAATCCCGGGCGTCTGGCCGATCGGCACCGGCGTTCCCTGCTTCGGCTGCACCGAAAAAAGCGTCGTTTGGAAAATGGGGACGTTTGAGACCGTGCCGATTCATCTGGCAACGCCTCCCGATACGTATCCGCCGGTCTACAGCACCGCTGGGCAGCTCAAAGTTGGCGCTGCCGCGCTCGTCGGAGCGATTACCGGCGCAGTGGGCGGAGCCGCATGGGTCGCCTCGCAACGATTCCAGAGCAGCATGGAGGCGGGCGTAACGCGCATCGCAACCGATCGGGCGTATGCCGAGAAACTCAAAACTCCCGCAGAGAAAGCAGCCGAAAAGAAAGAGGACTGACGTGGCGATCACTCGGCGACAACTCTTCAGCGGCATCGCGAAGGCGGGAGTTCCGGCCGCGATCGCGGTCACGGTCGGCACCGATGTACTGCAAGCGAGCGAGAAGATTCCCGTTCCCAGCGCGGCGGTCGGTCTTCTCTACGACGCGACGATCTGCATCGGCTGTAAGGCCTGTGTGGCAGCCTGCGCCGAAGCCAACGACACTCCTCCAGACACGCGCGGCGACGGCCTGCACCAGGCTCCATCGGATCTCAACGACCTGACACGCAACGTCATCAAGCTCTACAAACCGGAAGATGGCTCGGTCTTCTCTTACGTCAAGCGCCAGTGCATGCATTGTCTCGACCCTGCCTGCGCTGCGGGATGCCCGTTCCAGGCGCTGCACAAGGATCCCGAGACCGGCATCGTCAGTTGGACCGCCGAGAAGTGCATCGGCTGCCGCTATTGCACCATCACCTGTCCGTATCACATTCCGCGCTTCCAGTGGGCTG
>Ga0335075_10019153_pt1 | contig 10133 bp, 4 predicted proteins | sample Lox_Sample_24_FD_206723 | JGI IMG/M metagenome (GOLD analysis project Ga0335075, IMG submission 206723) | Soil microbial communities from Loxahatchee National Wildlife Refuge, Florida, United States - Lox_Sample_2.4 | ecosystem: Environmental > Terrestrial > Soil > Wetlands | place: USA: Florida... | reverse complement strand
TGCCTTGTCGTGGTATCCCGTGGTTATGGACGACTCGCTTAATTCAGTGACGATTCCGCCGGTGGCACGTGTGGACGTGGTGCGGGAGGAGCGCTTCGGCATCGCTCTGGCCGACCCTTACCGGTGGATGGAGGACGCCGACGGCGGGGAACTGCGCGAATGGCTGTCAGGGCAGGCAGCTTACGCCAGCTCAGTGCTGGCCGGGCTGCCCGGCCGGGACAGCCTGCGGGCTCGGGTCACCGAGCTGACGGCCGGGGCCGATCGGAGGCCGTCGGTCAAGCTGGCCGGAGACCGGCTGTTCTTTCTGGAGGGAGTCGGCGGGGGGTCGGCGGCGCTGATGGCCGATGACGGCCGGGCCAGGCGGGTCCTGGTCGACCCGGCGGTGCTGCCGGGCCCGGAGCACAGCAACGTGGATTGGTTCGTGCCCTCTCCTGACGGTCGCCTGGTCGCGTGCGGCATTTCGCAGGGCGGATCGGAGCAGAGCACGCTGCGGATCGTCGATGCCGACACCGGCGACCTGCGGGAGGATGCCGTGCCGGGCACGTTCCACGGCGCGGTCAGCTGGGTGCCAGACCGCGATGCACTCGTCTGCCACCGCTACCTCGTCCCGCCGCCTGGGACGCCTCTGCTGCAGCGGCGGCTGGGCAGCCGGGCCTGTCTGCACCAGCTGGGCACGCTAGCCGCCGAGGACCTGGTGGTGCTGGCCCGCGGCGTCAACGCCAGGGTGCCGATGGCCCCGATCGATCGCCCGTTCGTGCTCACCCCGTCCGGGTCGGACTGGATGATCGCGATCATCTCGCACAGCTCGCTGACCGGACCGATCGGCGAGGAGATGTCGGACAGTTCGCTCTACGTCGCGCCGCGCGCTGGGCTCGCCGATCCACCGGCCTGCCCGTGGCAGCGGGTGGCCGGGCCGGCCGATGGAGTGACTGCCGTCGCCGTGCACGGCGGCGACCTGTACCTGATAACCCACCGCGAAGCGCCCCGCTCCCAGGTGGTGAGGGTGCCGCTCGCCGCGCCCGACCTCGCGAGTGCGACCGTGGTCTTGCCGGGCAGTGAGCGGGCCGTGGTCGCGATCCGCGTCGTCGGCGATCAGCTCCTGGTGCACGAGCGAGACGCGGGGGTCAGCCGGGTCCGGCGGGTCCCCCTGGCCGGCGGCCCCCCGCAGGACGTGCCGCTGCCGGTCGATGGCGCCGTCGAGCAGTGGACCGCTCACCCGCAGCGGCCCGAGGTGTTCATCACGCTCAGCTCCTGGACCCAGTCGCCGCGCGTGTACCGGTACGACGGGCCGACCGGCGCGATCACCGACACGGGATGGCTGCGGCCGGCCATGGCCGACTTTAGCGACATAGTCTCCAGCGATCTGCGAGCACCGGCCCGGGATGGCACGCTTATCCCGCTGCACGTCGTTCACCGCAAGGGGCTGGCCCTCGACGGCGCCAACCCGGCGATCCTGAGCGGTTACGGCTCGTACGGGTACGTACCCGACCGGCTATTCCAGCCGGAGATGCTGGCCTGGTATGAGCGCGGCGGTGTTTACGCCTACGCCGGCCTGCGCGGCGGCGGTGAGTACGGCCGCGAATGGCACCAGGCCGGGCTGGGGCCGCGCAAGGAGAACACGATCACTGACTTCATCGACTGCGCCGAGTACCTGATCGCGCGCGGCTACACCAGCCCGGAGCGGCTGGCCGGAGAGGGCGCTAGCGCCGGGGGCATTCCAGTCGGCGGTGCTCTGGTCCGGCGCCCCGACCTGTGGTCTGCGATGATCATGCAGGTCCCGGCGACCAACTCGACCCGGTTCGAGTTCACCGAGAACGGCCCGATCAACGTGCCCGAAATGGGCAGCATCAGCACCGAGGCCGGCCTGCGCGACCTGCTGATTACCGACTGCTACCTGCGGGTGGAAGACGGCGGCCGCTACCCGGCCGTGCTGATCACCGCCGGCCTGAACGACCCGCGCCTGGCCGTCTGGCAGCCAGCCAAGATGGCCGCCCGGCTGCAGGCAGCCACCGCGTCGGGCCGCCCGGTGCTGCTGCGCGTCGATCCGCACGCCGGGCACGGCCAAGGCTCAACTCAGACCCAGCACAACGAGCTCACTGCTGACATCCTCGCCTTCCTGATGCATGAACTCACTCAGCATCGACGCCCGGATACGACTGCCTGATTTCAGTGCCGGCTTCGACGTGATGGCAGTCCGCTCGCGGAAATAGATCAACTAACGGTCTGCGTGGCTGCGGGGCGGACCGGCACGTGTTGTGTCCCGAATGGCCCCGGTTAAGTCATGCATTCGGCCTGTCAGGCATCGCAAACCGGGGGGCTCAGTGGCGAACGAAGACGACATCTTCGATGTGATCGTGATAGGCGCTGGTCCGGTAGGGACGACGGCCGCTATGCGGGCCGTCCGCGGAGGCCTGTCGGTGGCCGTGATCGAGCGTCGCCTAGCTGGGGGCGAGTGCGAGTACTACGGCTGCATTCCGAGCAAGGCGATGCTGCTGCCGATGGAACTGGCTGACGAAGTGGACCGCATGCCGGGAGTGGCCAGGGACGCCCCGATTGACGCACAAGCCGTGTTCGCCCGGCGGGACGACTTTGTCTCCCACCACGACGACACGACCGTGGTGAGCAGCATCAGGAACTACCCGGCAACGTTTGTCCGGGGTCAGGGACGCCTGGCAGGGGAGCTGCGGACCGAGGTATCGGCTCCCGACGGCAGCGTCCGCAGCTTGCAGGCACGGCAGGCTGTAGTCCTCGCTACCGGCAGCGACCCGTACGTCCCCGACGTGCCGGGCCTACGGGACGCGCACCCGTGGACTAACCGGGAGGTGACCAGCACCGAGCAGGCGCCAAAGCGCATGGTCGTGATCGGCGGCGGGCCCGTCGCCTGCGAAATGGCGCAGGCTATGCGCTCGCTAGGCGCCGAGGAGACGACCATGCTGGTGGCGGGTGAGCGGCTGCTTCGGAGAACAGAGCCGTTTGCCGGTGACCTCGTGGCGAAGTCGTTCCAGAGCGCCGGCATCGACGTACGTCTTGGCCGCTTTGTCACGAGCGTCGAGCGCCCAGTCCCGGCCGGCCCGGTCACCGTTCACATCGATGACGGCGCGAGGGTAGAAGCCGACGAAATCCTCGTCGGCACCGGTCGTGAGCCCGTGGTGCGCGGCATAGGCCTGGAAACGATCGATGTCGAGGTGGACGGACCGATTCAGGTGGATTCGAGCATGCGCGCTACGGCGGTGCCCGATGGCTGGCTCTACGCGATCGGCGACGTCAACGGCCTCAACCAGCTGACCCACATGGGCAAATATCAGGGCAGGATTTGCGGCGACGTGATCGCCGCTCGTGCTAAGGGGCTGCCCGACGACGGGCCGAGGCTCCGCGACATCGCTGACGGCAAAGGCGCTCCGCAGGCCATCTTCACCGACCCCCAGGTTCTCGCCGTCGGGCGTACTGAGGCGAGAGCCCAGGCGGACGGCTTCAACGTCCGCACCGTGGAGTACGACGTCGGCGATGTTATCGGCGCCCAGCTCCAGGGAGACGGCTACACCGGGCACGCGAAGGCTGTCGTCGACCAGGGCAACCGCACGCTCATTGGCTTTACCCTCGTCGGGCCGGCGGTCGTCGACCATCTTCATGCCGCCACGATCGCTGTAACCGCCGGTGTTCCGATCGACAGCCTGTGGCACGCCGTTCCGGCGTTTCCGACTGCGAGCGAGTTCTGGCTCAGTCTCATCGAGGCCTACGGCCTCTGACGCCAGCTGGCTGGCGTCGCCGGGATCGCACCGCTGCGCAAGGGGAGCGGAGGACTTGTTATGACAGCACCCGCAAGCCAGCCGAAGATCCTCGATATCCCGATCGGGCTGCACGCTACCGGAACGCGGCGCGAGCACGACAGCCTCGGCGACGTCAGTGTGCCAGCCGACCGCTACTGGGGCGCGCAAACCCAGCGCAGCCTGGAGCACTTCAACATCGGGAACGACCGGATGCCTCCGGAGGTGTATCACGCCTACGGCTACGTGAAGAAGGCTGCGGCCCTCGTAAACACCAGGGCCGGGCGGCTGCCGGACTGGCTGGGCAAGTTGATCCAGCGGGTCTGCGACGAGGTCATCAGCGGGGCGCTGGACGAGCATTTCCCGCTTTATGTGTTCCAGACCGGATCGGGGACCCAGTCGAACATGAACGTGAACGAAGTCATCGCGAACCGGTGCATCCAGCTGACCGGCGGAACGCTCGGCTCCCAGCGGCCGGTTCACCCGAACGATCACGTGAATATGGGTCAGTCGAGCAACGACACGTTCCCGACGGCAATGCACGTCGCAGCACACAAGATGACTGCGGAACGGACAATCCCCGCGATGCGCCAGCTCCGGGACTCGGTCGAGCGCAAGTCAAGGAGCTGGGCGAACGTGGTCAAGATCGGCCGGACGCACCTGGAGGACGCAACCCCCCTGACCGTCGGCCAGGAATGGTCAGGCTACGCAGGAGCCCTGGATGACGCCATCGCTGAGGTCGAGCACGCCAGCCGCGGCTTGCTGAAGCTCGCGATGGGCGGAACCGCGGTCGGCACCGGGCTGAACGCTCCGCAAGGTTTCGGCGCACAGGTGGCCGCTGAGATCGCCGGCATGACCGGTGTGCCGTTCCAGACCGCGGCGAACAAGTTCACCGCGCAGGGGACGCTGGACCGGATGGTCCGCGCGCACGCGGGTCTGAAGGCGGCCGCCGTCACTCTCTTCAAGATCGCCAACGACATGCGCTGGCTGGGCTCCGGTCCGCGCACCGGCATCCACGAGCTGATCCTGCCGTCGAACGAGCCTGGATCCTCGATCATGCCGGGGAAGGTTAACCCGACGCAGGCCGAGGCGATGCTGATGGTCGCCATCCAGGTCATCGCCTCCGATGTCGCCGTCACCATGGGCGGCGCCGAGGGCAACTTCGAACTCAACGCCTTCCGGCCGATCCTGATCAGCAACTACCTGCATTCGGCGCTGATCCTGGCCGACATGTGCGACCACTTCCGCAGGTTCATGGTGGACGGCGCGAAGCTGAACGAACGCAAGCTCGACGAGAACATCGACCGGTCAGTGATGATGGTGACCGCCCTGTCCCCGGTCATCGGCTACGACCAGGCCTCGGTAATCTCCCACTACGCCATCGATCACGACCTGACGCTCAAGCAGGCTGCGCTGGCGAAGGGGGTCAGCGAGGAACTGTTCGACCGCGTCGTCAACCCGCTGGCGCTAACCCGTGGTGGATCTGCCGATCTGTGAGGTTAATCAGGCGCTTTGCGCCGGAACTGAAGGTGTCACGCCATCCGGGTAGACCGGCTGCCACATGGCGTCTTGCACGGTCTGTACCTCGTTGTCGATTTTCTTCCTGGCGACGCCGTCGGCCGTCGCCGCCTTGGCCACAGCGATCGCCGACGTCGCCGACGAGGCCCGCAGATTCTCCACGGCCGGCAACAGCGCGGCACCCGGCTGACTGACGTCGACCTGGCCTGCGACCGCCTCGGCCGCGGCATGCAGCATGCCGTCGGTGACCTTGGACGCTCCGGAAACGATCGTGCCGAGGCCCAGCCCCGGATAGACCAGGGCGTTGTTGGCCTGTCCGAACAGGTAGGTAACGCCGCCGTACTCGAACGGCCCGATCGGCAGGCCGGTGGCAATCAGCGCGCGCCCCTTGGACCAGGTGATGATGTCGGCGGGCATGGCCTCGATCTTGGAGGTCGGATTCGACAGCGGGAAGATGACCGGCCGGTCGGCGCTCGCGCTCATAGCTTCCACGACCTGCCTGGTGAATGCGCCGTGTGCGGTCGAGGTGCCGATCAGGATCGTCGGCTTCACTTTCTCGATGACGGTCTGCAGGCCGATGATGCCCGACTCGGCGCGCGCCTGCTGCAAGGCGGCCATTTCCGGCCAGCGCACCGAAGCGGCCGGGTCGATCTGGGCTGGCGACTTCTGCCAGCCCTCGGCCTCGGCGGCAGGGCGGACGTACGGACGCTGGTAGTCCAGCATGCCGTCAAGCATGTCGTCGGTGAGCAAGCCGGGCAGGTCGACGATCCAGATCTGGCGGGTTGCCTGGGTCGAATCCAGGCCGTCGCGGACCATCTGGAAGTGGATCTGGTCGGCGATGCCGATCCCGGCAGTGCCGCCACCGAACACGATGACTCGCTGGTCCCGCCACCGCGTGCCGGTGACCTTCAGCGCGCTGAACAGGCCGGCCATGGCGATCACGCCGGTGCCCTGCATGTCGTCGTTGAAGATGCGGTACTTGTCCCGGTAGGTGACCAGGATCCGCCGGGCGTTGTCCGCGCCGAAGTCCTCGAAGTGCAGCACTGCGTTCGGGAACCGCGTCGCCGCCGTCTGCAGATACTTCTTGATGAACGCGTCGTACTTCGGGCCGCGGGTGCGCGCATGGCGGTTCCCCAAGTACAGCGGGTCGTTCAGCAGCCCCTCATTGTTGGTGCCGACATCCAGCGACACCGGGATCACTCGTCGCGGGTCGATGCCAGCCGCCGCGGTGTAGACGGCTAGCTTCCCGACGGAGATCATGCTGCCGGCTACGCCCCAGTCGCCGATGCCCAGGATCTCCTCGGCGTCACTGCACACGATCAGGTCGACGTCGTCCGGCCCGAGACCCAGGCTGGCGAAGGCTTTGTCCATATCGTCCGGCTTGTCTATCGACAAGTACAGGCCCCTGGGACGGCGGTATTCGTGCGAGTAATTCTCGATGGCATCGCCGATGACCGGGTCATAAACGATCGGCAGCAGCTCGGCTAGGTGGTTCCCGAGCACCCGGTAATACAGGATCTCGTTCCGGTCGTGCAGCTGCTCCAGGTAGATGTTCTTGGCGAGATCGTCACCTTGTCGCTGCATCTGCTGGTAAGCGCGCTGGGCCTGCTGGTCAAGCGTCAGCACGGCCGACGGCAAACGTCCGGTAAGCCCCAGAGCCTCACGTTCTGCCTCGGTAAACGCCGTGCCCTTGTCCCGGATCGGGTCCTCGAGTACGTCCGGAATGGCGGGAACGGGCTCTGTGCGCATGCTCATGATCTTGATCCCCCCGGTTTCGTCAGCAACCCCGCGCCAGACGGTCCAGATCGTGCCCGCCCGGCCGCAGATCAAGCCTGGGCGGGCGGCGAACCCAGGTGCGGGCGACGCCGTGCGACCGAGTGCGGAGGCGATCCTGGGTGGCGCGCGGCCTATGCTGGTTGTTTCAGGGGAACCTGCCGGGCTATCGCTCTGGCTGCTGACCATGAGCTTGACCAGCACTTATGCGACGACGCGCTTGCGCGGACGGCACCGCGAGTTCGCGGTGCTGGATGACTTGCTGGGCAAGGCGCAGGCGGGCACCAGCGGCGTGCTGGTTCTGCGCGGCGAGCCGGGGATCGGCAAGACAGCGCTACTGGACTACGTGGCCGGCCGCGCCGAGGGCTGCAGGGTTGACCGGACCTGCGGTGTTCAGTCGGAAATGGAGCTTCCGTTCGCAGGTTTGCACCTGCTGTTCGGGCCGTTGCTCGACCGGTTCGACCGCTTGCCTGGTCCGCAGCGCGAGGCGCTCGAGGTCGCGCTCGGTGTCCGCGAGGGGCGCGCGCCGGACCGGCTGCTTGTCGGACTAGCGGTCCTGAGCCTGATGGCCACCCTGGCCGAAGATCAGCCGCTGGCCTGCCTGGTCGATGATGCGCAGTGGCTCGATCAGTCCTCGCTGCAGGCACTCGCGTTCGCCTCGAGGCGGCTGGTGGCCGACCGCGTTGCTGTCGTCTTCTGCGTGCGGGAGGGCAGCGACGTTCCTGAGCTGGCCGGCCTGCCCGAGCTGACAGTGACAAGGCTTCGCGATCCGGACGCCCGCGCGCTGCTAGCGTCGGCTGTGCACGGGCGGCTCGACCCGTCGGTGGCGGACCGTGTTGTCGCCGAGACGCGCGGCAACCCGCTGGCAATCCTGCAGTTCCCGCGCAGGGTGAGCCCGGCCGACCTGGCAGGCGGCTTCGTCCTCCCCAGCGCCGTCGGGCCGCTTCGGGACAGGATCGAGGACGGCTTCCTCCGGCAGGTACGGTCGCTTCCGCCAGGCACCCGCCGGCTCCTGCTCACCGCCGCTGCCGACCCGACAGGTGACGTGACATTGCTGTGGCGGGCCGCGGCATCCCAGGGGATCGGCGCGGAGGCGGCCGGGCCAGCCGAGGCCGCGGAGCTAGTTGAATTCGGCGCGCAGGTGCAGTTCCGTCATCCGCTGGTCCGTTCGGCGATTTACCAGCACGCCACGCCGTCTGAGCGGCGAAGTGTGCACCGGGCGCTGGCAGAGGCGACAGAACCGCGAACCGATCCCGACCGCGAGGCATGGCATCGCGCGCAGGCAGCCACTGGCCCTGACGAGGAGGTAGCCGCCGGCCTGGAGCGCGGCGCTGGCCGCGCGCAAGCGCGCGGCGGCCTCGCGGCTGCAGCCGAGTTCCTCCGCCTAGCAACCGAACTGACAGCCGAACCGGCCCTCCGCAGCGTCCGCGCCCTGGCGGCAGCGCAAGCTAAGTTCAGCGCCGGCTCCGCTGACGCGGCTTACGCGCTGCTGACGACTGCGTCGGCCGGGCCGTTCGCTGAACTACAGCAGGCACGGCTCGAGCGGCTTCGCGCCCGGCTTGCCTCCTCCTGGACCAAGGGCAGCGACGCGGCGGCGCTTCTGCTCGACGCCGCACGCCGGCTTGCGCCGTTGGACGCTAGGCAAGCCCGTGACACGTACCTTGAGGCGATTGAAGCGGCGATCCTCGCCGCCCGCCTCGGTAGTAGCAGTGAACTTTCGGAGGTCGCCGCTGCCGCTCAGAATGCGCCGCCGGCGCCGCACCCGCCCCGCGCGATCGACATCCTTCTCGACGGCCTGACAGCGAGATTGACCTGCGGCTACTCAGCAGGCCTGGCTCCGCTCAGGCGCGCAGTGCAGGCATTGACACGACTTCAAGCCCGGCCAGCCGGGGACGACATGGTCTGGTACCTGCTCTGGATTGAATGCTCGCTGACGCCAGAGCCCATTGCGCCTGAGGTGTGGGACGACAGGGCGTGGGGTGAGCTCGCAACTCGCGCAGTCGAAGCTGCCCGCGACGCCGGTGCGGTCACCGCTCTCCCGGTGGCGCTGAGCGCGAAGGCGTGCTCCGATTTGCACGCCGGGGATTTCAGCGATGCCGAGGCCCTGAGCGACGAGGGGCGGGCAATCTCTGAGGCAATGGGCAGCGCCGTGATCACTTACACCGACTTGGTTCTCGCTGCCTGGCATGGCGAGGAAGCTCCGGCGCTCGACCTGATCGAGACCGGCATCAAGGATGCGACGGCGCGCGGCGAGGGACGGTGCATCGGCGTGGCCGAGTACGCGACCGCGCTGCTGTACAACGGCCTGGGTCGCTACGAAACGGCCCTGGCAGCCGCCCAGCGCGCCTGCCGGTACGACGATCTGGGGTTCTTCAGCTGGTCGCTCACCGAGCTCATCGAGGCAGCCGCCCGTAGCGGCGACCGGGAGGCGGGCGCGCCAGCGCTGGGGATGCTGGCCGAGCGGACGCAGGCTGCCGGCACCGACTGGGCTCTGGGAGTCGAAGCGTTCTGCCGGGCGCTGCTCAGTGACGGCAAGGCCGCTGACGATCTGTACCGAGAGGCGATTCAGCGACTTAGCCGCACCCGCGTCGTCATTCAGCTGGCCCGGGCTTACCTGCTGCACGGCGAGTGGCTGCGTCGCGAGAACCGCCGTCAGGAAGCGCGCGATGCGCTGCACCGGGCGTACGAGATTTTCGGCCGGACAGGAGCTCTCGGGTTTGGCGGCCGCGCCCGCCGCGAGCTCCAGGCCACCGGTGAGACCGTCCGCAAGCGCAGTGTCGACAAACTCGTCGACCTGACCGCGCAGGAAGCCCAGGTAGCCGACCTAGCCAGGGAAGGGCTAACAAATCCCGAGATAGCGGCTCAGATGTTCATCAGCCCGCGCACTGTCGAATGGCACCTGGGTCACGTCTTCAGCAAACTGGGCATTACCTCGCGCAAAGACCTGCGCTAGTCTGGCCAGCGCTGATGCCTGGGCATTTACCCAGCTAGCTGCGGAGTCAGCGGCCAGTGGGCGTACACCGACTTGGGGTGCCCTGGTTTCAGCCCCGGGGACGGGGCACGGGTATTTCCCGGGGC